>Ga0170475_105754220_pt1 | contig 24027 bp, 23 predicted proteins | sample Soicark_Litter_5_FD_111474 | JGI IMG/M metagenome (GOLD analysis project Ga0170475, IMG submission 111474) | Avena fatua rhizosphere microbial communities from Hopland, California, USA. Combined Assembly of 48 SPs
GAAAACCGCATTCGCCACACTGCCCTCGACTGGTTGCTGTGGACCCAGGCCTACGTCCTGAAAAAGCCCGCGGCGTGACTGCGCTGCTTTCGCCGAGTTTCCTCCGATATGGGCTGGTGGGAGGGCTCACCCTGGTTGTCTATCTGCTCGCCGGCTCCGCCTTCCAATATCTCGCCCTCTCGCTGGTTTTGGCGGCAAACCTCGCATTTGCCCTTGCGGTGGCGGTCAATTATCTACTGCAAAGATTTTGGGTATTTGCAGGCCGTCGCAGCGCCAGAGATTCTCTGCCGAGATACGCCGTCATGATTGCCGTCGGTGGCACGCTGAACAGTCTGGCACTGGCGGCGCTTTGCTCGCTGATGCCACTCTTCCTGGCGCAGGTGCTGACCGCGATTCTGATTGTCGTCTCCAACGCTCTGCTCGCCTTCCTGTGGGTTTTCCCTGCGCGCCTCAAGAGCTGAGACCCAACGGCATGGTGGCGTGGCTGCATGTGGACATCATTTTTTATCCATTTGACACAGGACGATGGAGTATTGCACCAGCCGGAATGGAGGAATCAATGGATTGGTCCCGCTAAGGGCTATTGCTTAAAGTGCAATCAGCAGCCGGCGATGAAGGCGCACCGGCTGGGGCCCTGCTTCCATCAATGGTCGGAGGCCGGTTAATCCTTAGCGAGGGGCATTGTATGTGGTCAGGCTATCTTCAGGATGGGCGGGTTTTCCATACCGGGCTGGTGCAGCGATGAAGGGGCCGACCCTGTTGTCCATCATCGTGCCGGTATTCAACGAGGAAGCGGTCCTTCCGGAATTCCATTCCCGCCTCATGGGCACGCTCGGCACCTTGCCCATAGACGCTGAAATCATCTATGTCGATGACGGCAGCAGCGACAATTCCCTTGATTGCCTCCATGGTCTGCATCAGCGTGACCGTGCCGTCGCCGTTGTCTCGCTGTCCCGTAACTTCGGCAAGGAAGCCGCCCTCACCGCCGGACTCGATCATGCCCAGGGCAATGCGGTCGTGGTTATCGACGCCGATTTGCAGGATCCGCCTGAACTTATCCCGGAAATGGTGCGGTACTGGCAGCAGGGCTACGACGTGGTCTACGGGCGCCGGGCCGGGCGGGACGGAGAATCGTGGGTCAAGCGCTTCACCGCCTATGCCTTCTATCGGGTCATCGAGCGACTGTGCAAGGTACGCATCCCGCGGGATACGGGAGATTTCCGGCTGCTCAGCCGAAGAGCGGTGGATGCTTTGATCAGGCTCCGAGAGGAGCACAGGTTCATGAAGGGATTGTTCGCCTGGGTCGGGTATCGCCAGAAGGCCATCGACTACCGTCGCGATCCCCGGTACGCCGGCGATAGCAAGTGGAATTACTGGAAGCTCTGGAACTTCGCCCTGGAGGGCATCACGTCTTTCACCACCACGCCACTGAAGATATCGACCTATGTGGGGTTGCTCATTGCCATGAGCGCGTTCGTCTATGGGCTCTATATGGTCGTCCAGACGCTCCTGCATGGCAATCCGGTGCCCGGCTATCCTTCCCTGCTGGTGGTGATGTTGTTCTTAGGCGGTTCCCAACTGATCGCTCTCGGAATTATCGGCGAGTACCTCGGCCGCATGTTCAACGAGGTCAAAGGACGTCCTCTGTATCTGGTAAGCGACGTTGCGCCTCCCCGCCTGGCGGGCAATCGGACACTATCTGCACCCCTCTCGTCGCCCCTGCAGCTGCCGATTCGCTGGCGCCCTCCGGCCCGAAGCCATCGGATCATGGATGGGCAGTCGTCCTGACTGCTCCTTGTCACTTTCTCGCCTACTGAATCGACGGCAGCCAGGCCCCGGTTTTTCAGCAGCCAAGGCTAGGGTTATTGCCCGGGGATTCTCCGAGCTGTCCTGAAGGGCTTCCAAATTGGCCCACCGGCGAATGCGGTCATAAGCTGATTAGCAAAAGACAGGTGTTCCGATATAAATCGCATATCGACATGAAGGCTGAGAAGACGGCCTATACCGAATAACTCGAAGGACTTCCCAATCGAATACTTTAGGTGAATGGAGACAGATGAATTCCCTTTCCTCGATCGACGTTGCGGCCTCCGCCCTTGGGCATTGCCTTGAATCGGAGAGGCGGCAGGTTGTCACCGGCCGGGGAGTCAGGCCATGACCACCCAGGGTACCGCGGACACTGTCGGCGTCGGTCGCGGAGCGCCGAGCTTCGGCCTGTCATGGCCGCTGTTGGTGATGGCCCTTGCCTTCTTGGGGAATCTCACCCCGCGGCTGCTCAACGATCCGGATACCTATTGGCATCTGGCGACCGCCAACTGGATGTTTGAGCACGCCGGTATTCCCTCCACCGATCCCTTTTCCCACACCGTGCCCGGTGCCCCCTGGCAAGCCCACGAATGGCTGTCCGAGGTGCTGCTGGGCGTCGCCTACCGCCTAGCCGGCTGGGCCGGTCCGGTCATGCTGGCCGCTGCCGCCTTTGCCACCTCCTTGGCCCTGATTTGCCGGCACCTGCTGCGCCATATGGAGCCCATCCATGCCCTTGGGATCACAGCCCTGGCTGCCCTCCTATTGGAAGGCCATCTGCTGGCCCGCCCTCATGTCCTGGCATTTCCCCTCATTGCGGCCTGGGGCATTGCCTTGGTCCAGGCGCGGGAAGCAGGTCGGGCACCGGCGTGGCCCTGGGCACTCGTGATGGCCGCCTGGGCCAACCTGCACGGCAGCTTTCCCCTGGGGATCGGACTTGCCGCCTTCTTCGCTATCGAGGCCACTTGGACTTCCCAGGCCGGCGAGCGCAGGCAGGCGGCTTGGGCCTGGGGACGATTCGTCATGCTGGCGCTGCTGGCGGCCTTTGTGACGCCCCACGGGGTCAACGGGCTAATCTACGCGGTCGATGTTAACCGCATGACTTTTTCCCTGGACAACATCAGCGAGTGGAAATCGCCCGATTTCCATGAATTCCAGCCTCTTGAAGTTGCTCTCATGGCCGGCGCCCTGGCAGTGCTCCTGCGCGGTTTACGGCTACCCCTCATGCATGCAGTGCTGGTATTGGGGTTCTTGCATCTCGCCCTGGTGCATCAGCGCCATGCCGATTTTCTCGCCCTGCTGGTGCCCGTGGCGGTCGCGGAGCTGGTGGGCCGGCAATGGGGCCGGCAAGCCGGAACCGGCCCGGCCGCGGTCCTCGACCGCTGGTTCCACAGTCTGGCGGCTCCTGCCCGGCCGCTGGGGATGGCAGCGGTTGGCGCTCTGCTGCTCGGCGCCGCTTGTCTCGTCGCGCGGTCCGGTACCTTTGAGCCCCCATCGGAAACTACCCCGGATGCGGCGGTGCAGGCGGCCCTGGGAGCTGGGCCGGGAGGCCAGGTCATGAATTCCTATCAGTTCGGCGGCTATTTGATTTTCTCCGGGATCGCTCCTGCCATCGATGGGCGGGCGGACGTTTATGGTGATGCTTTCGTAGCGGACTATATCGACGCCATCAAGCTCAAGGCCCCCGAACGCTTTATTAAGCTGCTCGAGCAACAGCATATTGGCTGGACTCTATTTTCTCCAAATACTCCCGCAGTCGTTCTCCTGGACTACCTGCCTGGCTGGCGTCGAATTTATTCCGATAAGACAGCAGTAGTCCACGTCCGATCAAGACAGGACTGAGCTTTCAATATCGGCTTGTTGTCAGTCGTCTCACGCCTGCAATTCGCTCGGTTTTTTGGACGATATTCCAATTCACTTAAATGTGCCTGCACTGGCGGCAGACGCATGTTCAGCAATATTTTTCAGGATCTTATGTCTGTGAATATATTTTCCTCGGGAAATCCCATTTTTTGGCATTCGGTGATTTCGAGTGTAAGCCGTTGTTTAATAGTTAGTATCTCTACGTGCCGTGCGGTGACATACATCAAATTATCCTGCGGTGGTGGTGTCTTTTTCTACTCGCGAATAAATGTTTTCGCTAATAACATCGAATCCATATGGCATGTATAAATATGTCAACGGCAAGACGCAGTGGTTTCGATGAGTCGGCTGCGGTTTTAAGGATTATTTATAAAAGACTTGCGTGGCAAAAGCAGGCACGGTGATCGGCTCACAAGGCCGTTAAGCGTAAGCAGTAAATCAGGGAGTTTTTTGTGAAATCTGTCGCCGTCCCGGCATCTTTTATCTTTTAGGAGTGAAAAATGGAAAAGCTCATGTCCCAAGTCAAATCGTTCATCAAGGATGAAGAAGGCGCCACTGCCGTCGAGTACGGCGTAATGGTGGCCCTCATCATTGCCGTTTGCATCGTGGCGGTTAAGGCCATCGGCATTAAGGTCAACACCGCGTTCAGCACTGTGAACAACGCCATGCCCTAAGCAGTACGTCGCCCATGCCGGATAAGGCATGAGCATCACAGATGCAACGCTCTCCCGGATCGGAAGCAACCGAGCTGGGAGAGCGTCAAGAAGGAAGTCAACGTGAATCCCCTCCTAAACAAGTTTCCCGTACTGCGGTCCCGTCTGGGTCGAGACGAAGGCGGCGCTACCACCTTGGAATGGAGTGTCCTGGCTTCGAGCATCGCCGCCGTCGCGGTGCTCAGCATAACCAACCTCGGCCAGACCGTGGCCGGCCTGTTCGGGCAGGCTGCCAATGTCATCGGAGCGTTGCTGTAATGATCCTTGATGAATCCATCGCTATGCATCTTCCCTTCGCCAAGAGCGGCGGAGGCGACACCGCTCTGATGCTGGCCGGACTGCTGCCGCTGCTGGCCATCCTCGCTGCGGCGGTGGTTTCCGATCTGCGCGAGCGCCGCATTCCCAATACCCTTGTCCTGATCGGCATCCTCTCTGGATTTCTACTGCATAGCCTTTTGCCCGAAGGCAACGGCTTCCTGTCCAGGTGGCCGGGCAGCCTCGGTTTCCTGGGTTCCCTGCAGGGACTCGCCATTGGCGCAGGCGCCATGTTCCCCATCTATTTCCTGCGCGCCATGGGAGCCGGTGACGTGAAGCTCATGGCTGCGGTCGGAGCCATCCTTGGCGCCGACGACGTCATTCCTGCAGTTATAGGCACCTGCCTGGCCGGCGGCGTCGTATCGCTGTTGGTCGCGGTGGCTGGAGGCAGTGCCGGGCAGTTGTTCAGAAACGTGTACTACATGGTCCATGTGACCTTACTCAAGTTCGCCCTGCCGGGCCGGCCCAGCATCGAGCCGCCGCTCCAGTCCGTAGGCAGCGCCCCTTATGCCGTGGCGGTGGCCCTGGGCACCCTCAGCGGGATGTTGTGGGTGGCGAGCGGTTCAGGCGTCGTTTAGGCCAATTCAGCACAGAGGATATGCAAATGACTCAACAGCTTCTGGATCGCCAGCGCGAAGGCAAGGGGGCCGACAAGGATCTACGCCAGCCGGCCGGTCGTCCTCCGGCACCCGGGAACGTGGAGGCCGCCGGCCTATCCTTTTCCCTCCTGATCGACCTGGGGCTAAAAATCCTCTTTCAGGGCGGGCAGCTCCGTCTCTGGGATTTCAGGGAGAAGACCAAGCTGCCCCTGAGCGTCGTCGAGGCCCTCGTCGGCTTCATGCGCGCCGAGCGCCTTTGTGAGATACAGGGGGGCAGCGTTGCCGAGGCCGATATGCTCCATGCCCTGACGGACCTGGGCCGGGTCCGGGCCCAGGATGCCCTGGTGAAAAATCGCTACATCGGTCCCTGCCCGGTATCCCTGGAGGCTTATGTGGCGCAGGTGGAGAAGCAGAGCGTCGCCGGCAGCCGGAACATCGGCCGGGAGGAAATGCGCCGGGCCTTCGACGGCGTCATCCTCCCCGAAGGGGTGATCGATCAGGTCGGCCCGGCCATCAATTCCGGCCGCTCGATTTTCATCTATGGCCCCAGCGGCAGCGGCAAGACTTATCTGGCCGAACGCCTGGCTTTGGCCGTGGCATTGCAGGGCCCCGTCTGGGTCCCTTATGCCTTTGCGGTGGATTCCGAAATCATCCAGGTTTTTGATCCCCTGGTGCACCGGCCGGTGGAGGCTCCTGCCGGCGAGGCCCGGAACCTGGACCGCCGCCACAGCCACGACGAGCGCTGGCAGAGGTGCGTGCGGCCGGTGGTCATGGCCGGGGGGGAACTCACCCTGGCGTCCCTCGACCTGGAATTCGATCCGGTCAGCCGGTTCTATGCGGCCCCGCCGCAGGTCAAGGCCAACAACGGCCTGCTCATCATCGACGACCTGGGGCGGCAGCGGGTTGCCGTCCAGGATCTGCTGAACCGCTGGATCATTCCCATGGATCGCCGGGTGGATTGCCTGACTTTGCACAACGGCAAGAAATTCAACATCCCCTTCGACGTCAGCCAGGTCTTCTCCACCAACCTGTCTCCCCAGGAACTGGCCGACGAAGCCTTCCTTCGCCGCTTCGGCTACAAGCTCTACCTGGGGGCGGCCACCGAGGACAGGTATCGCAAGCTGCTCCAGCAGGCCTGCTCGCGCCTGGGAGTTCCCTATACCGATGAAGCCTTCCATTTCCTGGCGCAGAGCCTGCACGGCCGCTCCGGACGACCCCTCTATGCCTGCTATCCCAACGATCTGGTGAACCGAGTGCGGGACCGCGCCTTTTATGAAGGCACCCTGCCCCAGTTGTCCCACGAAACCCTGGAGTGGGCCTGGCTGGCCTATTTCGGCCACATCGAACCGATTGCTGAAAGCCATCAAAGAGGAGGGCAGATGTCATGAGAAGTACACGGGCGTTGACAATGATCGTTCTATCGCTGGTCGCAGGTCTTGCGGCTGTCTTCGTGGCGGCCCAATGGCTTAACGGCCGGGCGGTGCAGACCGTCCAGGTGGCCGTGGCGGCACGGGACATCGACCTCGGCTCTCCCCTTAACGGGACCGTGATCCAAATGATCGGGTGGCCGAAGAATACCGTTCCGAACGGTGCCTTCGAGAGCAGTGCAACCCTGGATGGCCGCGTCCTCAAGACCAACCTGGTGCGGGGCGAGCCGATCGTCGAGGCCAAGCTGGCTCCAATCGGCGCCAAGGGCGGGCTCTCCGCCGTCATCAAGGAAGGCAAGCGGGCGGTGACGGTGCGGGTGAATGAAGTGGTCGGCGTCGCCGGCTTCGCCCTGCCCGGGAATTTTGTCGACGTCATGGTCAATCTCACGGACGGCAAGAGCGAACAGATATCCAAGATCGTCCTTGAGCGCATCCTCGTCCTCGCTGTCGCCCAGGAGGCGAACCAGGACCAGACCAAGCCCAAGGTGGTCAATGCCGTCACCCTCGAAGTGACGCCGGAAGAGGCTGAGAAGCTCGATCTGGTACGCAATGTCGGGACCCTCTCCCTGGTTCTCCGCAACCAGATGGATGCCAAACCCCTGACCACTGCCGGCGCCTCCAAGCACGACATCCTGCGGGTATCCACCGCCGCCGCCGCGGCCGCCGTTTCCGAACCGCCCGCGGTGAAGAAGGCGGTCGTCCGCCCCCGTCCAGCCTCTGTGAGGCCGGTGGAGAGGGAGGCGGGCAACAAAGTGGTCGTTATTCGCGGCCTGCAGAAATCCGAAGTCGAAACCCGGTGATCGCCTGAACAACGAGGAGAAGAACGATGCGAATCCAAGAAACCGCCTGCTTCCCCGGCACCAAGGCTGTCCGCCAGGTTCTCAATCCGCTGGCCGTGGCCCTCGCCGCTGCCGTCCTTATGCCGACATCGCCGGCTTTGGCGGCAGCCAAATCCCCAGCCGCTCCTGCGGCGGCATCCTCCGCCGAGTCGGCGGTAGTGGGCGAGGCCGTCCAGGTCGTCATCGGCAAGTCCACCCTGCTGCGCCTGCCCGCTCCGGTGGAACGGCTGTCGGTCGGCAACCCGATGGTGGCCGACGTGGCCCTCATCAGCCCCCAGGAGCTTTACCTCCTCGGCAAGACCTACGGTTCCACCAACTTGATACTCTGGGCCAGGGGAGGCGGCGTGACTATTGTCGACATCGCGGTCAGCCTGGATGCTTCCCTCCTGCAGGGACGCCTGCGGGAGCTCCTGCAGGGCGAGAATGACATCAAGGTCAGCGCCGCCGCGGATTCCATCGTGCTGACGGGGCTGGTCTCCAGTGCCGTTCGCGCTGCCCAGGCGGTGGAGATTGCAGAGGCCTTCCTCGCTCACACCAGCCGCGGCCTCAATATGCCCTCCCTGGCAGGAGACAAGACCCTGGCTCCCGGAACCGAAATCAACGTCTCCCAGGCTGGCCAATCGGGCGGCGGCAGCGCCGGCAGGCCCCGGGTGGTCAATATGCTGAAGGTGGCGGAGCCCCAGCAGGTGATGCTGGAGGTAAAGGTCGCCGAAGTCCAGAAGACCCTCCTCGACAAGTTGGGGGTGGAAGTGAGTTCGCACCTGACCCGGGGCAGCTTCTCCGCCGCCCTCCTGACCGGCTTTCTCACCAACAGCGCGGGTGCCATCGCAGGCCAGGTGACCAGGGGCAACTTCGCCTCCAGAGTGACGCTGGATGCCGCCAAGAAAGACGGCCTCATCAAGGTCCTGGCCGAACCCAACATCATCGCCATCAGCGGTCAGGAAGCCAGCTTTCTGGCCGGCGGCAAGATCTTTCTCCCGGTGGCCAGTTCGCCCAACGCCCTCACCGGAGTCGTCACCGTCACCCTGGAGGAAAAAGAGTTCGGGGTCGGAATCAAATTCACCCCGACCGTGCTGGAAGGCGGCCGCATCAATCTCAAAGTGGCTCCCGAAGTGTCGGAACTTTCCCAGACCGGTACGCCGTTTACCACCATCAACAACGTGACCGCCGTGCTGCCCTCCATGACCACCCGGCGGGCCCAGACCACGGTCCAGCTGAATGACGGCCAGAGCATCGCCATCGCCGGCCTGATCAAGAACAACGTGACCGAAACCATCAACCGCTTCCCGGTCCTGGGGGAGATTCCCATCCTCGGTACTCTTTTCCGCAGCAACGAATTCCAGACCGACCAGAGCGAGTTGATGTTCGTCATCACACCCCGGTTGGTGAAGCCGCTGCCGCCGAACTACGCCCTGCCGACGGACAACTTTGTCCCGCCTGGCCGTGGCGAGTTTTTCCTGAACGGCCAGATGGAAGGGCGCCGGCCCGCCGACCAACCGGCCGGGACCCAGCCCCAGTCGGCCGCCCCGGCGACCACCGCCAGCGCCGATACCGCCGTCGGCGGCTTTGAAGTCAAGTGAGGAGAAAGGCCATGAACGTGAAATACGCCACCCTGGTGGCCGCCGCTGCGATCACCGCTGCCGGCTGCGCTTCCACCACCCCCCACTACGACAAGCATTTCGGCGAGGCCGTCCGCACGGCTCGCGCCCAGCAGACCATCAACCCCGAAGCCTCCCGCAACCCTGACCCGGTGGCCGGCATCGATGGCGTGGCGGCGAAGGAGTCCATCGGCCAATACCGCGACAGCTACAAGGCGCCGCCTCCGACCTTCAACGTCATCAACATCGGCGGCGGACTGACGAAATAGCTGCGGCCTGGCGTTCGGGATAGGGCAGGAAATTTTCGAGGAAAGATCGTTATGAGAGCCAGAAAACCATTTCGACAAAGCGGAGGCGTCCTCATCCTATTCGCAATCTGCCTGGCCATGCTGTTCGGCTTTGCCGGCCTGGTGATCGATCTCGGAACCACCTACGTGGGGAAGACCGAGTTGCAGAATGCGGCGGACGCCAGCGCCCTTGCCGGCGCCAAGAAGCTCAATGGCACGGCGACAGGCGTGGCAGCGGCCCTGCAGGCGGCCAAGGATATGTCGGCATTGAATAAATACCGCTTTTCCAAGGATCCGGTGACCTTCACCGACAGCGATGTATGGATCGGCAACTGTCCCGACGACAGCTGCTTTACCACCCTGGCTGTCAACGTGACCTCGGATGCGGCGGCAGCCGGCAAGTATTACCTCAAAGTGGATACCCGCAATCGTGACTTCGATACGGTCTTCATGCGGGTGGCAAACATCTCCACCACGTCGGCCCGCGGGGTGGCAGTGGCGGGCAGGTCCTCTTGGCCCATCTCCCCCATCGCCATCTGCGCCCTCGACGAGACCAAGTGCCCCGACGTGCTTACCGGCGGCGAGTGCGGCTTCGTCCGTGGTCTTACCTACAACATCTTCGACATCAATCATGCCCTGGCGCCGAGCGGCGTGGGAGCCGGCGACCATATCTGGCTCGACCCCGTGGCCACCAACAGCAGCGACTGCAGCGGCGATACGAACAGTAACCGGCCCTTCATGTGCCAGGGCAAAGTCAATACGCCGGTGGACGTGGGGTCGACGGTCTATACCAATACCGGTATGTCCAGTGCCCTCCTCGCTTCCCTGGATTCGCGTTTCGGGGACTACGACTCCCAAGGCAAGTGCGACTCAGCGACCGCGCCTCCTGACGTCAATATCATGGGGTATGTAAATGCTACCAGTGGGACGTTTAAGGCTTCGGAAAATGTGCAGGACAATTGGCAGCAGACGTCTCCCACCACGCAGTCGGCCACACGCACCAGCCTCGATGGCGTAAGTCCGATCACCACGGATTCAGGTGGTGTGCGGTGGAGTTATACCCGTCCCACTACACCGGTCGGCGTCGATATCAACTCCAATTATCCGGCCAGCGGCACACCCTATAGCAGCACCAGCGGCAGCTATTTCAAGGCGCCACCGCCAAGCGCCGGGACAGGGAAGGCAGGACGGCGCCTCCTGGATGTGGTCGTCGTCAGCTGCACCACGGTCGGCGGCAACTGCCGCCCGGCAACGGTGAAAGGCGTGGGTGAATTCTTCATGACCCGGAAATCCAATCCGGATAACAACGTCTTTGTCGAATTCTCGCGTTTCATCGATCCCCGGAAGCTGGCATCCCAGGACGTGAAACTTTACCGGTGAGACAAACATGCTGATTCAAATGCGACGATCGTACCCGCCCGGGGCCAGGGAAGCTGGGGCTGCTGCGGTGGAATTCGCCATCATCCTGGCCCTGATGATCATGATGGTGGCCGGCCTGGTCGAGTTTGGACGGGTGATGTGGCATTACGACGCTCTTGCCAAAGGCACCCGGGACGGCGCCCGCATCGTGTCCATTACTGACTTCAGCAGCCTGGGCAGCGCGGTAAGCAAGGCCCAGACGGCGGTGGTTGCCGCAGCCACCGCTGCCCGCATCGCCGGCGTGACCGCGAGCAAAGTCTCGGTGCGCTGCGATGACGACATGAACGACGCTGCCGACTACGCCTGTACCGATACCCGATTCACGGCCGCTTCGCCGCCGGTTCGGGTAATCGTCGGCATCAGCGGCTATTCCCTGACCGTCGGCGCCATCCTGCCCATGATCCGCCAGGACGGAAGCGTCTGGCAGGCCTACAGCCTGGCCCTGGCGCCGAAAACCAGCATGCCTTACATGAAGTAGGAGGCCACCATGACCCATACCTGCATCCAGCCGGCCGGCCGGCACAAGGAGAAGGGCGCGGCGGCCGTCGAATTCGCCGTGGTGACCATGGCATTCCTGGTCCTCCTGTTCGGCATCATGGAATTCGGCCGCCTCATGTACCTGTTCAACACCATCCAGGAAGTGACCCGCCGGGCAGCGCGCCAGGCGGCGGTTACATGGGCGACGACGCACCAGACCACTGCCTTCAAGCAGTCGGCGCTGTTTGGAGGCGACACCCTGCCGGCGGGCAGGGAGGTGGGTACGGCCAATGTGCAGATTCAGTACCTTAATCTGGCCGGCAACGTGGTGACAACTTTGCCGACAGGTGCGGCAGACAACCTTGTCCACTGCGCAAACGCCACCACCCAGTGTATTGCCAGCATTCAGGTGTCGATCAGCGGAGTGACTTACGCGCCCATGTCGGGCCTCTTTCCGTTTTTGGCCATCACGCTGCCACCTTCCACGGTAACCATGCCTGCCGAGAGCCTAGGGTATTAGGAATCATCGGCGGCGAACCATGAAAACCCCCCAGGAAAAACTATGAAATCGACCCTAGTGATGCATAAGGCGGAAACCTCGGAGGCTCTGAGCCGAATCATGGCGGAGGCCGACGTGGAATGCGACATCGTTACCAGCAACCTCAGGCAGTTCGCCAGCAACGGCACCGCGGTCCACGACCTTCTGGTGGCTGAAACGGACGGCAGCGCTGCCGACCTGGCGACCGTCGAGCGGATAACTTCCCAGTATCCCAGCCTGGCGATGATCCTGGCGGCGGTAGATCCCAGCAACGATTTCCTCCTTAAGGCCATGCGCCTGGGGGTGCGGGAGGTCTTGGCCTTGCCCTTCAAGCCGGAAGCAGTGAAGGACGTGGTGGACCGCTTGCGGCAGCGCCTTGCTCCTGCCTCTCGGCCCCAGGGGAAAGTCATCGTCTTCCAGCCCAGCAAAGGGGGAAGCGGGGCTACTTTCCTGGCCTCGAACCTCGCCTTCGCCCTGTCCCAGGGAAACCGGCAGGTGGCCCTGCTCGATCTGAACCTGCAGTTCGGGGATGCGGCGCTGCACGTGACAGACCTGAACGGCAACACCACCGTCGCCGACATTGCCCAGAACATCCAGCGGCTGGATGAGGAATTTCTCATGTCCAGCATGATCCGCGTGACCCCCGATTTCGGCGTCCTGCCGTCGCCGGAGTCGCCGGACGGCGCCCTTTTGGTGCGTCCCGAGTCCGTGCAGCGCATGCTCGAAGTGGCCCGGGGACGGTTCGATTACGTGATCGTCGACATTGATCGCAATCTCGATCCCGTTTCCATCCGCGCCCTGGATTGCGCCGACACCATCATGGTCGTCCTGCAGCTGACCTTGCCCTTCATCCGCGATGCCAAGCGGCTGCTGACGGTGTTCGATTCCCTGGGGTATTCCCGCGACAAGGTCCGGGTCATCGTCAATCGTTACCAGAAGGGCGGCGATATCGATCTCGCCGATGTGGAGGCCACCCTGGGAGTCCAGGTGGGTTACACCCTGCCCAACAGCTTCAATGCGGTGGTGGCGTCCATCAACCAGGGGACGCCCATCGTCCGCCTGGATCCGAACGACAAAGTGTCGAAAGCCCTGATGGATATCGTGCGCCACATGGAGCGGCGCTCCGGCACGCCCGTCGGGGGATGGCTGAGCCGCCTGTTCAAGAAGGTGGCTTGATTGGGTCAGTACGTCGAAGGAGAACGAAGATGTCGATAAGGGAAAGACTCGAAGGGATCAGGAGCGAACCGTCAGTATTGCCCAACCCGGTACGCGTTCAGCAGGAGGCTGCCGACAACGGCCGCTTCCAGCAGACCAAGATCATGATCCACAGGAAGCTCCTCGAACGGGTCGACCTGGAGGTGATGTCCAACCTGCCTCCGCCGAAACTGCGCGATGAGGTGAGAATCCTGGTGGAGCGTCTCCTGACCGAGGAGGACGTGGCCCTCAACACGGCCGAGCGCAAGCAGATGGTCCAGGACATCCAGAACGAGGTGCTCGGCCTGGGCCCCCTGGAACCTCTGCTGGCCGACCCGACCATTTCCGACATCCTGGTCAATACCTGCAATCAGATCTATGTGGAGCGCTTCGGCCGGCTGGAGAAATGCGACATCCGCTTCGCCAGCAACGAGCACCTCATGAAGATCATCGACAAGATCGTTTCCCGGGTCGGGCGCCGGGTGGACGAACTGAGCCCCATGGTGGATGCCCGTCTGCCCGACGGCTCCCGGGTGAACGCCATCATCCCGCCCCTGGCCCTGGACGGGCCCCTCCTATCCATCCGGCGCTTTTCGGTGGTGCCCTTGCGCATGGAGGACCTCCTCAAGCTCAAGAGCCTGACTCCCGAGATGGCCGAACTGGTGGCCGGCCTGGTGCGGGCCCGGCTCAATGTGCTGGTGTCCGGCGGCACCGGCACCGGCAAGACCACCATGCTCAATATCCTGTCCAGCTACATCCCTCACAGCGAGCGCATCGTCACCATCGAGGACGCCGCCGAACTCCAGCTGCAGCAGCCCCACGTGGTCCGGCTGGAAACCCGGCCGCCCAACATCGAGGGCAAAGGCGAAGTGACCCAGCGGGCCCTGGTCCGCAACAGCCTGCGCATGCGTCCCGACCGTATCATCCTGGGCGAAATCCGCGGCGCTGAAGTCATGGACATGCTGCAGGCCATGAATACCGGTCATGAAGGCTCCATGGCCACGGTTCATGCCAACACCCCCCGGGATGCCCTGATCCGCCTGGAAAACATGATGTCCATGGCCGGCATATCGCTGCCCCCCAAGGCCACCCGGCACCAGATCAGCTCCGCCCTGACCGCCATCGTCCAGATTTCACGGCTTTCCGACGGCAAGCGCAAGATGGTCAGCATTCAGGAAATCACCGGCATGGAAGGGGACATCATCACCATGCAGGAGATTTTCGGCTTCCGGCAGACCGGCATCGCCGGGGATGGCACCGTGCTCGGCTATTACCAGGCCACCGGCATCCGGCCCAAATTCATCGACCGCCTGCGCATGACGGGGGTTGTCCTCAGCGACAGCATGTTCGATCCCGGCAAGCGCTACGAGTGAGAGGGCGCCATGGACTACCTCTATTACCTCTTCGTGGTGTGCGGCTTCCTGGCCGTGGTGCTGGCGGTGGAAGGCCTGTACTTCGTCTGGGACGGCTACCGCGGCCCCCAGGCCAAGCGCATCGAGCGGCGCCTGCGGACGGTCTCGGCCGGCGCCGGCGCCGGCGCCCAGACCCTGGTCCTGAAGCGGCGGGTGCTTTCCGAGTTGCCGGCCATGGATCGCGTCCTCATGCAGATCCCCCGGTCCCGGACCCTGGACCGCTTTCTGCAGCAGGCCGGCTCGGACATGACCGTGGCAATGTTCCTGGGCATCGTCGCCGCGACGGCGGTGACGGGCCTCCTGGTGCCCAGCTTTCTCAATCTGCCGGCCGCCTTCGGGCTGTCATTCATGGCGCTCTTCGCCGCCGTCCCGTGGCTTGTCCTCATCTTCAGGCGGCACCGGCGCCTGCATAAATTCCAGTTCCAGTTGCCTGAAGCCCTCGATCTCATCTCCCGTTCCATGCGCGCCGGACATTCTTTTCCGAGCGGACTGGAGATGGTGGCTAACGAAGGACGGGATCCGATTTCCACCGAGTTCAAGAAAACGTCCGACGAAATCAATTTCGGCATTTCCGTCCAGGAGGCCCTGCACAACCTGGGACGCCGGGTGCCCGGCACGGATCTCAGCTATTTCGTGGTGGCCGTTCTCATCCAGCGGGAGACCGGCGGCAACCTGACCGAACTGCTGGATGGCTTGTCCGCCATGATGCGCAAACGCTTTCAGTTGTTCGAGAAGGTCAGGGCGCTTTCGGCAGAGGGCAGGATTTCTGGATGGATCCTGGGAATCATGCCTTTCGTCATGGCTGGGGTGATCAGCGTCATCAATCCCGAGTTCCTGTCGCTTCTTTTAGACGATCCCCTGGGGATGAAGCTGGTGATCGGAGCCCTCGTGTTTATGGTTATCGGCGCTCTATGGATGTGGCGCATCGTCAAGATCAGGGTCTAGGAGATTCGGAATGAGCAGCCTGCATACGTTTTATCTGGCGATGATCTTCGTCGCCGTCACCAGCGGTGTCCTGGGTGTCGCCTTTTTTCTGTTCCGTCCGCGGGTCGCTTCGGAGCGTCTCAAGGGAGAAGAGAGGATCGAGCCAGGCCTGGCCGAAGCGGCCTGGCAGGCGAAGCTGGTGAAGCTGGCCGAACCCATCGCCAAGCTGGCCGCGCCGGAGGGTAACCCGGAGGAATACTCCCGCTTGCGGCTGCGCTTTCTCAATGCGGGTTTCCGCCAGCGCTCCGCCACTCCCGTCTATTTCGCGGCCAAGGTAGTCATGGCCCTGCTGCTGCCTCTGCTGTTGGTGATGTACCTGGGAGTGGCCGATGTCAGCCTGGATGCCAACCTTCTCCTCATCGCCTTCCTCGTCGTTGCCGCTGCCGGCTTCATCCTGCCTTCCTTCATCCTCGACCATGCCATCCGCCGTCGCCAGCGTCTGCTGTTCGAAGCCTTTCCGGATGCCACCGACCTCCTGGTGGTCTGCATGGAAGCGGGGCTCGGCCTGGATGCGGCCATTTCCCGCACCGCCGAGGAGATGCGGACCCGCAGCCCCGACTTGGCCGACGAGATGCATCTGGTGACGCTGGAACTCCGGGTGGGCGCTACCCGGGAGCAGGCTCTCCGTAACCTTGCCCTGCGCACCGGCCTGGAAGAGGTCGGCTCCCTGGTCACCATGCTGATCCAGGCCGACCGCTTCGGCACCAATATCGCCGATGCCTTGCGGGTCCATGCCGACTCCCTGCGCACCCATCGCCACATGCTTGCAGAAGAGGCTGCCGCCAAGGTATCGGTCAAGCTGGTCCTGCCGGTGGTCCTCTGCATTTTCCCGGCGCTCATGCTGGTTCTCGGAGGGCCGCCCTTCATCGCCATCTACCGGAATTTCCTTCCGGCACTTGCCTCCTGAATAGAAGGGAACGCGAACATGTCCCGAGTCTCCTTCACCATTGGCCTGATCGGCACCGCTTTGGCAGCTGCCGGCTGCACCATCGCCACCCGCCCAGCCGTTTCCACCCCGGCCGTCACTCCCATGAGTACCGCCCGGCATGGCGCCGGCCATGGCGACGCCCATTACGCCCTGGGCCGTTACTACCAAGGCCAGGTCCGCTATGACGAGGCGATCCGCGCCTACCAGGAAGTTCTCGACGCCCAGCCCAACCATGCCGATGCCCACAATGCCCTGGGTGTCATCCATGCGATCCAGGGCCGCTACGTGATGGCCGAGACGGAACTCAGGACGGCTCTCCGGCTGGCGCCCGGAGCTGCCCATATCCAAAACAACCTGGGCTATGCCTTGTTGCTGCAGGGTTACTTCGCCGAGGCCATTTCCGCCTTCGAAAAGGCACTGCTCCTGGAGCCGGGCCAAGCCCGGGCTGCGGATAATTTGAGGATTGCTCAGGCCCGGCTGGCGGGGCGGTCAGAACCATCGGCGCCGGCACCTGTGCCGGTGAAAGCGGCTTCCCTCAAGCCGCAGCGCTCCATGGTGGCGGAAGTCGAGCCGACCCTACGGGTGAGGGCGGTGACGGCGAATGTCATTGAATTGCGGCTTCCGGCCCAGAGCCGGAATGAACGCAAGGACCCTCTACCCGCACAGTCTCCGATTCGGCTGGAGGTCGCCAACGGCAATGGGGTCGGAGGCCTCGCCCGGCAGACGTCCGCTTATCTCAAGGGAATAGGCTACGGACCGGTCCGCCTCACCAACCAGAAACCATTTACCCTAGGACGGACCGAGATCCAGTTCCGCCCGGGCTTTCAGCAGCAGGCCCAACGCCTGCAGGCAGCCCTGGCGGGCAAGGGCGTCCTGGCACCATCCGGGCTCCTGCGCCAGGACATCCAGGTGAGGGTGGTATTGGGCAAGGATCTGAGGACGGCGGCCCAATTGGCCGAGATCGAAGAGGTTCCGATCAGGTTGGCCAGGAACGGCGAATAGCTTGAAACAGCGAATGGCCTGAAGCGGATTCGGATCAGTTTTCGAAGGAGCGCAGCCCTTCCACATCGAGCACGGTGATGCCGCCGTATTCGATGCGCAGCAGGCCGGCCTCCTCCAATACTTTCAGGGCCTGGTTGGCGCGCTGCCGGGATACACCGGCGAGATAGCCCAGTTCTTCCTGGGAAATCTGCAACTGCCGGTTGGTGCCCGGGTAGAGTACCGGGTTGAACAGCCCGGCCAGGCAGCGGGCGATGCGGGCGTCGGTATCCAGCAGACGCTCGTGCTCCACCATGCCGATGAACTGGCCCAGGCGCTCGTTCAGGTGGTTGAGCAGGAAGCGGTTGAAGGGGATGCTGTTGTCCAGGAGCCACTGGAAAGTGGTCCGGTTCATGTAGGCGATGCGGGAGTCCCGCAGGGCGATGACGTCGTAGCGGCGCGGCTCGCGCTTCAGCATGGAACCTTCGCCCAGCCAGCCCCCCGGCGGCACGCCGGTGAAGGTGACCGTCTTGCCGGTGACCCAGTGGCTGGCGATTTTCACCAGGCCGTCGATGACGCCGATCCAGTGCTCGGCCGGGTCCCCTTTCATGCACACATAGCTGCCGGTCGGAATCAGGCGTTCCTTGGTCCCGGCCAGGGCCTTGGCCATGGCTTCCTCCGACAGGGCCTGTCCCCATTGGGTGTTGCGCAGCAAGTCTGCCGTATCTTTCAATTTTTTTGCCCGATTGTCCGCCGGACGACAATTATAAGCCGCGGGTCTGAATAAACTGGTTTCAAGGTGGCGGTTTCTGTGGCGCACCGCAAGGTTTGCGGAAAGCCATGCAATCGACCACAATGCCCAAAAAATAACCCACGACCATGCAATCGCCAGCCGGCGACGAGAGATCGGCAGGGAGGAGACGAGAATGCCTGGAAAGGCTAGCTTTGGGGTGCCGGACGGTTTGCATACTTTCCCGCGTCTGTTGTTCCACCACGCCAGTGTGCGGGGCAACGCACCCGCCATGCGGGAGAAGGATCTCGGCATCTGGCAGACCTGGACCTGGTCGGAAGTGGCCGAGCGCGTCCGCGCCATGGCCTGTGGCCTGGCGGCGCTGGGTTTCAAGCGCGGCGACAATCTCGCCATCATCGGCGACAACCGCCCCCACCTGTACATGACCATGACCGCCGTCCAGTGCCTGGGCGGGGTGCCGGTGCCCCTCTACCAGGATGCGGTGGCGGCCGAGATGCTGTTCGTTCTCCAGGACGCCGGCATCCGCTTCGCCATGGTGGAGGACCAGGAACAGGTGGACAAGCTGCTGGAGGTCAAGGACCAGCTGCCCCTCCTGGAACACATCGTCTATGACGATCCCCGGGGCATGCGGCACTACAACCAGCCCTTCCTCCACGACATCCACGAGCTGATGGAAATGGGGCGGATCCATGACCGCAATCATTCCGATTTCCTCAATGCCGAGGTGGAGCAGGGCCACTACGACGACATCTCGGTGATGCTCTACACCTCCGGCACCACCGGCAAGCCCAAGGGCGTCTGCCAGACCCATGCGGCCTTCATCGCCGCCGCCCAGGGCGGCGTGCAGGTGGACAAGATGACCCCGGACGGCGACATCCTGTCCTACCTGCCCATGGCCTGGGTGGGCGACCATCTGTTCTCCTTCGCCCAGGCCCTGGTGGCGGGTTTCACCATCAACTGCCCGGAGTCCGGCGACACGGTCATGACCGACCTGCGGGAAATCGGCCCCACCTATTATTTCGCGCCGCCCCGGGTATTCGAGAGCCTGCTGACCCAGGTCATGATCCGCATGGAGGACGCCGGAGCCATCAAGCGCCGGATGTTCCATTACTTCATGACGGTGGCCAAGCGCTGCGGCGCTGAGATCCTGGACGGCAAGCCGGTGGGCTTCGGCGACCGCCTGCTTTACGGCCTCGGCAACATCCTGATCTATGGGCCCCTGCGCAACGTCCTGGGCTTGTCCCGGGTGCGGGTGGCCTACACGGCAGGAGCGGCCATCGGCCCGGACCTCTTTCGCTTCTACCGCTCCATCGGCATCAACCTGAAGCAGTTCTACGGCCAGACCGAGACTTGCGCCTACGTCTGCCTGCAGCCCGACGGCGAGATCAAGCTCGATTCCGTTGGCCGGCCGGGGCCGGGGGTGGAAATCAGGATTGCCGACAACGGTGAGGTGCTGGTGAAGGGGCCCATGCTCCTGAAGGAATACTACAAGCGCCCGGATGCCACCGCCGAGTCCATCAATGCCGAAGGCTTCTTCATGACCGGCGACGCGGGCTTCATCGACGAGGACGGGCACCTGAAGATCATCGACCGGGCCAAGGATGTGGGCAAGCTGTCGAATGGCGCCATGTTCGCCCCCAACTACATCGAGAACAAGCTCAAGTTCTTCCAGCACATCAAGGAAGTCGTCTGCTTCGGCCACGACCAGGACATGGTCTGCGCCTTCGTCAATATCGACATGGGGGCGGTGGGCAACTGGGCCGAGCGCCGGGGCATCGCCTATTCCGGCTACACCGACCTGGCCGGCAAGGCGGAGGTCCTGGAGCTGATCCGGCAGTGCGTCGAGGAAGTCAACACAGCCTTGGCCAGCGATTCCATGGTGGCCGATTCCCAGATCCATCGCTTCCTCGTCCTGCACAAGGAACTGGACCCGGACGACGATGAGCTGACCCGCACCCGCAAGGTCCGGCGTAATTTCGTGGCCGAAAAGTACGCCGTCCTCATCGATGCCCTCTATACCGGCAAGGCCACCCAATTCATCGAAACCGAAGTCAAGTTCGAGGACGGCCGGCGCGGCAAGGTGGCGGCAGACCTGAAGATCGTCGATGCCAAGACTTTCCCGGTCGTGAAGAAGGCGGCCTGACCATGAACATGAAACTAGAGACCCCCGTCGTCGAGCAGCCGACCCCGACGAAGAAAATCGGCGAGGTCATCCTCGACCTGCAGAACATTTCCCTGCGCTTCGGCGGAGTGAAGGCCCTCACCGATATTTCCTTCGACATCCGCGAACACGAAATCCGCGCCATCATCGGCCCCAACGGGGCGGGCAAGAGTTCCATGCTCAACGTCATCAACGGTGTCTACCATCCCCAGGATGGCCGGATCATCTTCCGGGGCCAGGAACGGAAGAGGATGGAGCCCCACATGGCGGCCACCCAAGGCCTTGCCCGCACCTTCCAGAACATCGCCCTGTTCAAGGGCATGACGGTCCTGGACAACATCATGACCGGCCGCATCACCAAGATGAAGTCCACCTTCGTCGAGCATGCCCTGTGGTTCGGCCGGGCCCGCAAGGAGGAGCTGGAGCACCGCCGCAAGGTGGAGCAAGTCATCGACTTCCTGGAAATCCAGCATATCCGCAAGACCCCGGTGGGGCGCCTGCCCTACGGCCTGCAGAAGCGGGTGGAACTGGGCCGGGCCCTGGCCGCCGAGCCCTCCATGCTGCTTCTGGACGAGCCCATGGCCGGCATGAACGTGGAGGAAAAGCAGGACATGTGCCGCTTCATCCTGGACGTGAATGACCAGTTCGGCACCACCATCGTCCTCATCGAGCACGACATGGGCGTGGTCATGGATATTTCCGATCGGGTCGTGGTGCTGGATTACGGCAAGAAGATCGGCGACGGCATCCCCGAGGAAGTAAAGAACAACGAAGAGGTCATCAAGGCCTACCTCGGCGCCGGCCACTAAGGAGAGACGGACATGCAATTCTTTTTCGAAGTCCTGATCGGCGGCCTCCTGTCGGGGATCATGTACTCCCTGGTAGCCCTCGGTTTCGTGCTCATCTACAAGGCTTCCGGCGTCTTCAACTTCGCTCAGGGCGCCATGGTGTACCTCGCCGCCCTGTCGGTGGTGGGCTGCATGGAAAAGGGTGCGCCCCTGTGGCTGGCCATCATCCTGGCCTTCGTCGTCATGACCCTGTTCGGCATCGCCACCGAGAAATTCGTATTGCGAAAGCTGGTGAATCAGCCTCCCATCGCCCTCTTCATGGCCACCATCGGCCTCGCCTTCTTCATCGAGGGCCTGGCGCCGATGATTTTCGGCAACGATCCCCGGGCCCTGGACCTGGGCATCGTAGATGAGCCCATCGAGGCTATCCTGGACTCGGCGGGCATGGTGATTTCCAAGTTCGACCTGGTGGCGGCCGGGGTAGCGGCATTGCTGGTCACCAGCCTGGCCCTCTTCTTCCAATACACCCGCATCGGCCGGGCCTTGCGCGCGGTGGCGGACGACCATCAGGCGGCCCTTTCCATCGGCATTCCCCTGCAGCACATCTGGGCCATCGTCTGGGGTGTCGCCGGTTTCGTCGCCCTGGTCGCCGGCATGATGTGGGGGGCCCGCAACGGCGTCCAGTTCGCCCTGACCTTCACGGCCCTGAAGGCGCTGCCGGTACTCATCCTGGGCGGTTTTACCTCGGTGCCGGGAGCCATCGTCGGCGGCCTCATCATCGGGGCCTCGGAAAAGCTGGCAGAAATCTACATTCCGCCGGTGATGCAATCGATGTTCGGGGGCAATTTCGGCGGCATCGAAGGCTGGTTCCCCTACGTGCTCGCCTTGCTATTCCTGCTTGTTCGCCCCGAAGGCCTCTTCGGCGAAAAGCATATCGACCGGGTTTAAGGAGAAGAACCGATGCTTTACCGCGAAGCCGGCCAATTCAAGACCAGTTACGCTGCCGACCAGCAGCTCTTTCCCATCCGTCAGGACCGCATCGGGGTGCTTACCCTGCTTGCCGTGGCTTTTTTGGCGGTTCCGATGGGGGCGAGCGAATACTGGTTCTCGGCCATCCTCATCCCCTTCCTCATCTTTGCCCTGGCGGCCCTGGGCCTCAATATCCTGACCGGTTACGCCGGCCAGCTCTCCCTGGGCTCCGCCGCCTTCATGGCGGTGGGCGCCTACGCTGCCTACAACTTCCAGCTGCGGGTGGAGGGCATTCCCATCCTGGTGTCCTTCATCATGGCCGGCCTCACCGCTGCCGGGGTGGGGGTGCTGTTCGGCCTGCCCAGCCTGCGGATCAAGGGTTTCTACCTGGCGGTGGCGACCCTGGCAGCCCAGTTTTTCATCGTCTGGTGCCTGACCAAGTTCCCCTGGCTGTCCAACAATTCCTCGTCAGGGGTGATCTCCACCCAGAAGCTGATGATCCTCGGCCATGAGTTCGCGTCGCCCCGGGAGAAGTACTTCTTGGTGCTGGCCATCGTGGTCGTCATGGCCCTGGCGGCGAGAAACCTGGTGCGCACCTCCACCGGCCGGGCCTGGATGGCGGTGCGGGACATGGATGTGGCGGCCTCAGTGATCGGCATCCGCCTCATGCCCACCAAGCTCCTGGCCTTTGCCGTCAGCTCCTTCTACTGCGGCGTGGCCGGCGCCCTCTACGCCTTCTGCTACCTGGGCTCGGTGGAGCCGGACGGCTTCTCCCTGGAAATGTCCTTCAAGATCCTGTTCATGATCATCATCGGCGGGGTAGGGTCCATCCTGGGGAGCTTCCTGGGAGCCGCCTTCATCCTGCTCCTGCCGATTTTCCTGGACGTCAGCCTGCCCTGGCTGGCCGGGCTGTTCCATCTGCCTTTTTCCACCGCTACCGTCTCGCACATCCAGACCCTGGTGTTCGGGGCGCTCATCATGTTCTTCCTGATTGTCGAGCCCCACGGCCTTGCCCGCCTGTGGCAGATCGCTAAGGAAAAACTGCGTCTTTGGCCCTTCCCACACTAGGGCGGGGTTTGTTGATAACTACTGGAGGAGACATAAGATGATCAAAAGCTTTAAACCTGCCTTGACCGCCGTTGCCGTATCCCTGGCCCTGCTTTCCCAGGCGGCTGTTTCCGCAGAGGAGCAGTTCTTCCCCATGGTCTCGTACCGGGTCGGCCCCTATGGCGCCAACGGCCAGGCCTTCTACGGCGGCTTCGTGGACTACCTCAACTACGTGAATATGAAGGAGGGCGGGGTCAACGGCGTCAAACTCGCCTGGGAAGAGTGCGAAACCGAGTACAACAACGCCAAGGGCGTCGAGTGCTACGAGCGTCTGAAGGGCAAGGCCAAGACCTCCGCCGGTCCCATCCACACCATGTCCACCGGCATTTCCTACGCCCTCGTCGAGAAGGCCGCCGCCGATAAGCTGCCGCTGGCCATGATGGGCTACGGCCGCACCGACGCGGTGGACGGTTCAGTCTTCCCCTATGCCTTCCCCCTGGTGACCACGTACCAGATGCAGGCTTCCGCCATCGTCAAGTTCGTCAAGGACAAGGAAAAAGGCAGCCTGGCCGGCAAGAAGATCGTCTATCTTTACCATGACTCCGCCTACGGCAAGGAGCCCATCGTGGCGCTGCAGGCCGAGGCCAGCCTCAACAAGTTCGACCTGGTGCTGATCCCGGTGGCGCACCCGGGCAACGAACAGGGAGCCCAATGGCTGAAGATCCGCCAGGAGAAACCCGATTACGTCATTTTCTGGGGCTGGGGCGTGATGAACCAGACGGCGCTGAAATCCGCTCAGAAGGTAGGCTTCCCGCGGGACAAGATGATCGGCTCCTGGTGGGCCGGCTCCGAGGAAGACACCGTGCCGGCCGGCGAAGCCGCCAAGGGCTACATGTCCGCCACCTGGAACGTTTCCGGCAAGGCCGTGCCGGTCATC
>Ga0170475_105077000_pt1 | contig 24021 bp, 11 predicted proteins | sample Soicark_Litter_5_FD_111474 | JGI IMG/M metagenome (GOLD analysis project Ga0170475, IMG submission 111474) | Avena fatua rhizosphere microbial communities from Hopland, California, USA. Combined Assembly of 48 SPs
CAATGAACGAAACCAAGTCAGCGTCGGAACGAAACGAATTCTCCTTAACAGATGAAAAGCTACTTGAATATGCGCAGGGCTGGTTGGCGCTCCGATTGCCTAACGAAGCGAACTTCGAACTAGATCGCATCTCCCCTGAACAACAAAACCATCGAGATGTATTGATGGTGCGCTACTATGCTTATTCAGCCCTTCAACAACTCGAGGTGGCAGCCGAATTTGCACAAACAATCTGCAATCTGGTTCCTGATGATCCGGCTGGGTTCATCAATCTAGCCTTTGTGCTGGACGAACTCAAACGGACGAAAGAGGCCCGCGATGTATTGTTACTTGTAGCGAGTAGGTTTCCGGAGGACACCATCATACCTTACAATTTAGCTTGTTACTTCTGTAGACTAGGGGATGAGAACGCGGCTCTACAATGGCTCGTTAGGTCATGGAACTGTCCGACACGGCAGAAGTGAAAGCGCAGGCACTCAGTGGTCCTGACCTAAAGGAATTGAAGGACGGAATCGGCAAGTTATGAGAACCGGCATTTGCTTGGTCTTCTCAGGTCGGTTCCTTAAACTAATGCTCGGAGCGACCTCATCCTAACGGCTCAAGGTTGTTCCACTTCATCGGCGATGCAGTGATTTAGTTTGGAAACCTTACACTCGACCTAACTGTCGGTGGTATTCGTAAAGTAATAATGTAGCTGCCTCAGAATGACCGTCCAATAGTGCCCAACGTCGTGCCGGCTCTCTGGGCCAACCCCGAGCCCCTCCGCAAAGCATCATAGTTGTCAGAGCTATACCATCTCTGACTTCTACGACCCCCGGTGCTTGGCTTGACGCTTACTGTACTTCGGCTTGGGCGCATCCATGGTCAGTGAACCCCGTCATCCTTTGGCTTCGGTCGCGATGCCGGGTTCTTCCTCTGCGGCTAGCTCGGAATCTTGAGCGCGTTTGCTTTGACAATCTGAAGCAACTTGTGCCCCGCATCCCGTCCAGCGTGCCGAAATGCCGTACAAGATGAGTTGACGGGATCAAGTTCTGCTTTTTCTAAAATGACTCGAATGTTTTTTAGCGGCGCTGACTCAGCAAGCATCAAAACATCGAGCAATCCGAATATTGCCCAATCAAGATACCCTTCCTGTCTCGCTTCTTGGTTACCTGGATACTCGTCATGTACTTCGAAATTTGGTGCCGGTTCAACGGTGATTTGAATTCTAGCCATCTCCCATCTTGGACCAAAATGCTTATTTCGTTCACCGATAACTGTGACTTTCGCTTTTAATGTTAACGAGTTAAGTTTAAGCAACTCTTGTTGCCATAGATTCAGATAATCTTTCATGTTATCGGGCTCCTGCGGCAGCTCGAGTTGCCGTGTTAAACGAAGTTGGAAATTGCCTAATCACGCTTGGGTGGTAGAGTGCCGCCTGTGAGTTCGGAGTGTGGGGAATTCCCTGTTGGTTCAATGTTTCCGCATGGGCAGCCGCTTGCCCCATCCGGGAATCTACAAGTGACGATTCTATCAATTCATGCTGGTAAAATGCCGCGTCTGTGCCTGTCAAAGCCTCGCCATTTTCAAATGCTGTAGTCAACCTGGAATACATGGCAAATTCCGGAGCCTCCACATCCACGGTTGAAAGGTGCTGAGATATTTCGATCAGCCCTCCTTTGGTGGGCATTACTCCCCCTGCTGGTAAAGTAGTCTCTTCTGCCACCACGGTCTCTTCAAGTGTCGAAGTTCCCTTGGCGATGTCAGACAGCGGCTTATAACAATCACCGGCTGCATAGTATTCTCCCAATGAGAATAAGGCTGCTGAAAGCGAGACCTCCCTGGCCGTCTGGGCGGCGGCATAGGCATAAGGAAACTGCTGTTGATCTAACTCGGGAGTGACCGCATCTATAAACTGATTCCACGCCTTATGGATTGTGTCTCCTGCAAGCCCAATGGTTCCGTTAAAGGCGAGCGGTATGGTGTTATAGATCGAAGCGCCTGCTTGTCCGTACCAGGTTGTACCTTCAAGGTAGGGCACTATGCCGCCGGGAGTGAGCAGGCCGCCACCCGAATAGTAGTAACCTAGTAGTCCCAAAGGATCGGCAAGATCCACTGGAGAGTTGCCGACAAACCTGAAGAGATTTGCACCAGCCGCTTCGCCGATTGGGTCGCGATTGATCCATCGCTGTAGGTCCGGTGCGTACCAGCGATTAAGAAAATCATAATACCCAGAGGGTTCGTGGATCGGCTTGCTCGAGAACCGGTAATGGTTGAGGAATGCCTTGGGGCCCGAAATTAGCAGTGTGCCGCCAAACGGATCGTAGCTGTACTGGGCTACGATAAGTTTATTCGTGCTAATGAGGGTTGTGACGTTTCCGTTCTTATCACTAAAGAAATAGTCGTGTATTAGTGTTGAACCCCCGCTCTCCGTCAGTGCAAGCAGTCCCCCAATGCCCCCGGCACCTGCCAGTCCACCGCTCAGATCCAGCCCCCTTGTGAGAGTGATTACCGGCGCATTGCTCGCATTCCGTTCCTGGACCGCGAGCTTGCCGCTGTAGATGAATCGCACCTCATTGGTGAGCGTCCAACTGACGCCGGACCAGGCATAATCACGCTCTATACGCCGCCGACTGAGCGCATCGTAAAGGAATTCGCTTCTCCACTGGCCGGGCACCCAATTTGCGGAGAGCCGGTCCTCGTCGTCGTAGTCCAGCACCATGCTGCCGTTTGTGCGCAGATTCCCATCGGCGTCATATGCAAACAGATTCGTCGCATGAAGCGCCAGAGTGAACGAATTCGTTGCCGCTCTCCCGTTAGCATCCCATCCAATGGCGGTAAACGAGTTAAGCCCCTCCACGGCGGTAACGTTGGTGCGAGCGAAGGACCAATCTTCGTAGATATCGGCTTGTAATCCGTTAACAGTCAAATTGGTCGCCGGCCCAGTTGTGCTACCGGCAACCGTGAGTGTACCCGAGCGGGTATTCGTGGTCAGTTCGTTGAGAGCATTTACATAAAAGGCCTGAACCAACCCAGTGTTAGTTCGCGTGCCCAGATTGCCAGCCGCATCGTATGAATAGCCGAACTGCTCATGAAAACGAGGTGTGTCCCCCACGGTCCTGCCACTGCCACTCACGAGTTGACCAATGTCATCGTAACCAAAGACTATCCATTTGTTCGCGAAATCGTGCAGAAGCGTCTCCCCGGCGAGGTCATATTGATATCCATGATAATCGAGCGTTGTGGCACCGTCCTCCAGACTGAGCATGGTAGTCCGTCCAACGGAGTCGTAACCTCGCAGGCTTAGGGCGCCGTTTGGAAGCGTTAAGCTAGCGATTCGGTAATGGTTGGTCGCCGTCCCATAGGCATAGGTAAAGGTGCCTGCTGCGGACGCGACCTCTCTCAGCCGGGTCGCCGAGTCATAAGTGTAGCTCTGGGCCCACGGCGAACTTGCCGGTTGCAGCAGCTCCATGGCGGAAGGAAGGCGGTTGGTGTAGGAATAAGTTATTGTGTCTGAAGCCCACGGGCCGTCCTCGGTTGTGACCTGACCTGCCGCCGAGTAACCGTACTTGGTGGTCCCAACAACATCCACAACGTTGGTGACGCGGTTCAGTTCATCGTAGCTGAATGCAACATTGTTGCTCGAGTGCTGGTAAGCGACCGTCAGAAGGTTTCCCAGTGCATCATAACCATAGCCCGTGTTGCCGGTCGCTGGAGTCCAACGGTTGGTCTGCCGCCCATTCGAGTCATATTGCAAGGCGGCGACGAGATCGTTCGCGGTATCATACTTACCCGCGAGCCTTCCAAACTCGTCATAAGCCCAAGCAGTGCTATGCTGCTTTGCGTCGGTTAGAATAGCCAGATCCCCAGCAGGATCGTATTGATAGCGAGTCACCTCAAGGTTTGCGTTGGTAACGAAGGATTTCCGATTAAATGGATCATATCCAAACCTGGTAATTTTCCCGAGTTGGTTGGTATAGACACTGGGCCCCGTGATCCCGGGGGAATAAGCGAACCTCTCCACTCCTCCATCCGCATATGAACGGGAGAGAACGCGGTTTGCGTTGTCGTACCGAACCACCGTTGAAACACTGTTCGCGTCAACAATGTTCGTGGCACGGTCCAGAACATCATAGGCTGTTCGTCGCAACTGACCGCAGGCGTTGCTCACAGCGACCAGGCGTCCGCCGATATCGAACCAGTTGGTAAGAGCATGTCCGCCGCTATCGGTTTCGACACACAAGCGGCCGAGCAGGTCGTAGGTGTTCGTGGTAGCGAAGCCATCAGGAAACACAGTGCTTACAAGCTTGCCCTGGTTGTCGCGGGAAAAATATGTGTAATTCCCTGCCGCGTCTCGTGCCGAGTCCAAAGCTCCGCAAGTGCAGTAGTTGTAAATAGTCACGTATCCAAGGGCATTGGTGACTGCAGTCCGGTGACCCATGGAGTCATGCGCAAAAGAATTTGTAAACCCCATCCTGTCGACTACCGACACTAAGTCGAGTCGATCGTAATTGAATGTTATTGTGCCCGCAGAGTCAGAGATCATTCTGGGGCGCCGGAGTGGATCATATGTATTAGTCTGAAGCAGCCCTCGCTCATCAAGATGTGTCAAAACCAGGTCGTTCGAATAGGTGTACGAGTTGGTGCGAAAGTAAGTGGGCGATCCTCCGAGAACTGCGTAATCGATTGCCCTTACCAACAACCCGTCCGCATCATAGATGTTGGTTGTGATTAGGCCCGTCGCACGACTCACGCTGGTAAGTTGTTGGTCGGAGTTGTAAGTGAACGTGGTCGCTTCTCCCAGAACGTTGAAATTTGTAAGAATTTCATGAAAGGCGTTATAGACGTTGCTTGCCACCTGAACCCCGATTGCGTTGGTGGCGGCAATCAAATCAATATCGTTCACCGCGTATTTAAATCTGTTGGTCCGCAGGCCGATAGCTCCGCCAGCAGAATAGGTGCCTACGTTGGTGAGCACGTTACCGGCAGGATTACGCTCCGTCCGCGCGAACGCCGTAGTTCCATTGGGTAGCACCCGAGCAACAGTCAGCGGCAGTGTCTGGCTGCCCATCCCGGAACGATTCGCCTTTCCCGCGAAGTCATACCAGGTTTTCTGTCCCTCGATGGCTCCCGACGAGTCAGGTGAAGGGTCGCGTTCAAGCGAGGCAACCTGGCCAACGAAATTGTAGGAATCCCTTAACCAATGCTTCATTCTTCCCTTGCGGAAATCAGCCTCGCTGAAACTTCCGATGTTGGTCGTGGACAATGCCGCATATTGCCGAGGCCCCCAATGAAACGTGTTGCGAAAGTTAAAGTTGTTCGTTTCAAAGAAGTTATCGAAGGGCTCGGTGGAGGGCACCTGGTAGCCAGAGTACGTTGCCTGAACACCCGGAGCAGAATCCTTGTACAAAAAGAGGTGGTGCCCGCCGTCCGGCTGATCTACTCGAATCGAGCGCCCGTTCGGAACAACATTGGTGCCGCTGGTTTCCGTGTAATCGAACCTGGTCAGCCCATAAGGTGTGGTCAAAGTGGCTACGCGATTGCTGCCGTCATAATTAAACGCGCTAAAAACTCCAGCCGGGTCCGTGATATTTGTGAGCCGGCCTGCATCATCGTAAGCAAGCAGACAACTGCGTCCGAACGGATCATCGACGCTGCTGATGAGGTTGCTGCTGCTCGCGTTTCCGGCACTGTAATGGACTATGTTCGTGCGGTTATCTCCATCAGCCACCGACATTAACCGGATTACAGGGGCTGCGGGATCGTAGGCGAAGTATTTTAGAGAAGTCTTTTGTCCCTGCGCATCGACGCGCAACGTGAGGAATGCTTTTTGAAAGTCTCCGCTGCTATTGGTAACCGTGAATCCAAACACGTCCTTCCGACCATCCCGGTACGCAAGCTCAAAACCCGTCGCGGGATTGCCGGTAAGTAAAGTGTTGCTGACGGGGTCCTTCGTGCCGTAGCTCGTTCTCTGACCGCCGCCTGCAAAGTGAACCACATTGTTTCCGTTAGTGTCCCGGTCAACAAACGAGAGCCACGAACAATTCCACTTTGGCCCGAGGCTGAAAACGTTGGTGTCATATCCTCCCAAGGTCTCGCGTTGTTTCCATGCAACCTCAAAGGAAATGCGATCGCCTCGTGCAGGTTGGTATCCCAGCGGCTCATCTCTCAACCACAACGAGATATATGGCTCCGTTACGTCCCACCGCGCCATCCCACATGGGTTACGGCGGGTTTTCGCATTTGGGTCCGGCACTCCATCGGTATTATCATCGATGTTCGTTACCGAATTGCAATCATTGCCCCAAATGTGAAAGTAATAGTCGCGCCCGGATGCAGACGCGGTCGTGTCGAAATCACCGGAACCAACGAACATCCCGTCCGCAAAAAAATCTAGCGTGTAAACAGTGCCTTGCCCATCGAGATCGGCTCCGCCCTCCGAACCGTCCAGAAGAGTGCTGTGGGCAGCAACACCTACATCCCCAGCTGACGCTATTATGCCCGTGTAAATCCCACCGTAGATACGAATCTCCTCATAAATATGTGCGTCGCAGCCAGAATCATTCACGTAATAAAAAAGCCAGGTCCCCGCCCGGCCCGGAGGAGCGAAACCCAATGCAACTAATAGCGCGGTAGCGAAATACCGAGCCATCAGGTTGCGGCGAGAAATGTCGATAAAGCCAAAAGTTTTGTGCATAGAATTCGTCGTTTAGGGAACAATGGGGCTAGCATTCGGCCGAGTTACGATTACTTGAAACGGCTGGTCTATAACGTGGTCTCCGTCTGTGTCCTGACTAAGCGGGTTGAGGTGGTACACCAACATCTCGTCGCCGTCGCTGAGCCCGTCCCCATCAGTGTCAGCGCTCGTCCAATCAGAAAGATCACCAATACCAAACAACCCGTCGCCATTACCGTCTTCTAGATAGTCGGATAGTGAATCTGCGTCAGAGTCAATTGGTGGACCCCCGGCCCCCACTGCTACATAATGATAGGACATGTCGACGATGCTATTGGTTTCCTTGGCCTGGAGTGAATTGACCAGGTTTGTCGTTGTGGTAAAATGGTAGAGGCCGAGCAGGTTCGCATTAGTTGAACCAGCGTTTAAGAGCGAGCTATCGGTCGGCAGGTAGAATCTTCCAAGTGGGCCGGTCACCCACTCAATATCGCTAGTGAGATACAAATCGTGAGCTTTTGTTGAGAAGGGGCTATTGCTTAGCACGAATGCGTTGTAGTTTTCGTACAGCGGTTCCGGAACATCTCCCCAGTTTTGAAAATCGTGGTGGTCGAAGACTGAGTTGCTGAATGTCCACGGGGCCGTGTCATCGACTTCAGCAATGATCATGCTGCCACCGTGAAAAAGACAGTTGCCGAACGACAAGGTGAACGGATCGCCATCCTGGCTAAACAAGGTCCAGACCCGGTTTAACAGGCAGTTCGTGAACGTCATCCCAACCTGAACGCTTTCAATTCTTCCGCCATGGAATTCGGAGTTCTGGAACTTGAAGGTTTGCGATGGTCGATAGTAGCCGTAAGTGTGATGACCATCGGCCGCCATATTGTACGATTTCACAAATTTGAACTCACATCGCGCGGTGCCAGCAAACGAGTTGACTGGCGAAAATACAGAGGTGTCGAAATAGCGGTTCTTTAGCGGCGGCGGATCTTCCTGCACCGCCGTAATCTGTGCGATGATGACGGGATTCTCGGTGGTGCCCTGTGCGTTAAAAAAGGCCGAACCTTCAATGCGCAAGGCGTAACCATTTATGTTAGGATAGACGCCGATGCAGGTTCCTGGCGTAACAGTTAAATTGGCATTGGTAGCAGTATCGCCTGACAAGATGTAATCCAATGGAGGGAAATGAGCACCGAGATCAAACGTGTCATTATCTCTAGCTACTCGCCGACTGAACGTCGTATCGGCAGTAAATGTAGTATTGGAATAGAGCAGTGGCGCGGCAGTTGTCATGTTGTGCAGGTCCGCTTCCAATACTGGGTCTATTGCGGCAGTAGCTGCATTAATATACGGGCTAGAGGCTGGCAGATAATGAGAACCTCCCAGCACTGATTCAAAAACGCCTGGAGAGGAGACATTTGTGGTACAGTATTTATTGACTGTCAGATTCCCGTCCGCAACAACATCGCACAGGAGCGAGTTCGTTAACGACACCTGCCCATATCCAGTATTATAATAGTCCAGAGCTATTTTTTGTGCGTGGTCGACCGTCAAATGCTGCCCCGAGGCATTGAAATAATATCCGTAGAACACATTTGTTACGTCGTAAAACAAGCAATTACGTGTGGTTACGTCTACTCCCTCTGCCCAAATGCCGTGAAGGCAGTGCGAAAATTGGCAATGGCTAACCGTGAAACTCGTCATGTAAGACAACACTCCAACATCAGGGCCTTTGATAATCAGATGCTTTAACTCCGACTCTGTGCCTAAAGCGAGAGCGGTCCAAGACCAGCCAGCGATAGGTGGAGTATTGGAGACAACTTCGCCTACTGTGTCGTCAAACACGGAGGTGAACACTGCCGGATGATACATCGACGTAAGGCACTCCACCCTATCGAGCGGAAAAAGTGTGGCTCCATATTGATACTTCAGGACAGCACCGCCCTCTATAATCGTCGTGCCCTCGACATATGCGATGGCGTTACTAGGAAGGACGCTGGTGGTGTTCGCCTCCAAATGAAGGTCAGTCATCGGTGTGATTAAATTCCAATCTATGGTAAAGCCTTCCTTAGGATTAATAGCCGCTACTGTCATCGCTCGAGGCTTGGACTTGCTCGCCATGGGCTTGGGATTGGGCAACAGGCGCTTCGTAGAAACTACATGGCGAACGGAACCGGGAGATGGTGTAAACGAAGCCTGACGTGGCGCCCCCAACTTTTTAAGTGAAGGTGCTACACGTGACCATTCCACGTCTTCAACAAGGAAGCGGCGACCGTCAATAACAACCCAATTGCGATGCGTTGGAATCAGAACCTTCTCTTGAGGATTCGGCACTGAATTTGGGAAAGCAGCACCAGGAGCGAAGCTCATACTTCCGACTTTGATCTTGGAATCAAAGGTTTCCCCCGGTGAACCTGAGCGCACGGATTTTGTGATAGTTGGCTCAAATTCTCCAAACCATTCAGACCAGATTTCCAACCGAGCTTTGTCTGAGAGGCCATAAGCCGAAGGAGGTTCGGGACTTTCCAGGAAGATGCAATCTGACTCGATCCCTTCAGGCCTAACCGTATACCGAATGTTTACTCGGACATCCGTGAGAGCATCACGATACGTCACCGCATTAGGCGAGTTTAGCACGCCAACTGAATTAGTTAGCTCGGCTATGACCACGCTTTTACCGCCTGGTTCAGCGTAGGCCAGACACAAGAATCTGGTTTGTAGGTGCTTACCATCCCCGGTTACGACATGCACCGCACCCGTAGGGGTCTCGTTGATATCCGGCTGGAAATAGACCTTGTGTTGCGTATCTACGCACTCAGCGCCCTTTTCGGTAAGATGGATTTCGGCTCGAGATGGAACCCACTTCCCACTCTCGCTCCGTACGTTCAAACCACTTCCAATCGCACGCACGGAATTAGTCTCGAAAATCAATCGGGCTCCATTTGTATGCACGCGAACTGAAGTCAGCATCTCGTAATCCGAACCTCGCTCAGTCACCACTGGCGGGCCGTCTACCCGAGGCAGTTCCGGTTCAACTGAGCGAGAGACATCAACCTGCAAAGCGTCGAGGGGTACAGCTGTCGTTTGATTTTGTGCCAACGCACCAACGTTTAAAACGCACGCGATAACAGCACAGTAGCAGAATTTCATTTGATATTTGGGTTGCATACCGTTCATTCGGGTTGTGGCCAAGTACAGGGAACCTCTATGCCCCAGTAACCGTATGGAAAGCTTTTTATTAGAGACGCTGGCTAGCCTATCCTGGTCGTCGGCTTAGATGCGTGGGAGGAGAGGTTTATTTGATGCATAAATGTCCTTGGTTAGGTTCTTGTTGATTCGGTTAGGCATTTCACTCTCCAGAAGCGAGATTTCCTTTTTCCCCATCTCGTTGCTGTGTGGCTACTCCAACACAACATTTCTATTCTGACAACAATTATTTTTTCTGAAATCCAAATAGCTCGACAGCACCGATATAAAATCACGATTTTTATTTTTCAGGATAGTTGATCTCTACCTAGGCGAAGAACTGGACCAAACGATCGAAGCAGACTCTAGGCGACAAAACACTTACCTTCGCGATGTTGTCGCTATCTTTGTAGCTAGAACTTGGAATTGGTAACACGTGACTTGCTTGATTTAATTTACCATCGCAAAGGTTGAACGCTTACGGTAGATGAACAGTTCGATTCAGCAGAGTTGTCTGAATCTGAAAACTGGTGCATCTATAGACTGGCCTGCGATGTCAACAACGCACTCTGAACTTAACCAAGCGGCTTATCTTAGGAAACTAGATACCAATCCAGATTGAACGTGACCGAGAAAATGGACATGCAAAAAAGCTCGAATTGCGTCGACAGGCCCGTCGAACTCTTCGGCCGTGCGGTCGACGTGCCACAGTGCTTAAATACATCGGAAAACTACTCCAGGGACAGCCAACAACCGGTCATCAGGCGATAACGAATGCGCGCGAATCGGATTCAGATGCACGTAATCGAAGCGGTGCGCAGTTATCCATTTCCACTGCCTTCCACAAGTTGTGCTTTGTAACGGCCGCTTAAAACGTGACCGGTAAGGTTGTGCCGGTTGTTGAGTCGGATCGTGTACGGGCTCTCCAGCCATGCCATCCCGGCTACTAGATTCGCGTTAGGAGTCTCCACAACCTGATGGTAATGGTTTCGCATCAGATAAGACGCGTGGATCTGCCAACCCGGCTTGGTGCAGGTTTCAGCCAGCGTTTTAATCAGGTGCTGGCGATCTACGTCATCAATGAAAGTACCCTCGCGCCGGTCCCCGCGTCCATCACATAGTAAATGGCACCGGGATACCGGATCCGCAACTGCCTTGGCATAGCGGGAGAAAACAACCAGATCCCATAACCGTCAAGCGGGAAAAATGAACTATTCTATGGCCTGACCGGGTCCATGACCCGGGCCACGGCGGCGGCAATCGCTGAAAGAGGCACCAAGCAGCCACGAGCCACTCACGATTAAACCGACTCTATACATCATCGCTACCGATCTCACCGTGCTCTCCGGCCAGCCAAACCTCATGGCACCATCGTAAAACGGCGTAAACCAAGGCAAGTAAAGGAGGCACAGCCCCATGACTGCCGCGGTTGTTGCCGCCGTGGTAAACCGTAGCCAGTTCTGCCCTACCCGGACAGATATCCGTAAGCCGACGACAACTGAGAAGGCCAAAAGAAACGCCGTATGGAACCAGTGGACGGATGCTTGGTATGTGACCATATCCTCTGCGACTTCGAGCAGAATACCGTACGACAGGAGGTAGAGCCCTGCCCAAGGCCTCAAGCGCCAACGTCGATCGGAAATTGTCATTGCTCAGAGGCGGTTTTGATCCTGAAACCGCCGGAGAATGAAATATCCTCGTAGAATAGCCCCCTACTGCCAGTCCCAGCTTCAACGTGTGACCAGTCCAGAATGCGCTTCTTCCCGACGTAACCTTGGAAAGATGGAAACTCATCATGGGTTCCTGAATATTTAGCTAGGCCTGCGGCCGTGTCGAACACGATTGTCGCATGATAGGTAATTCCGGGCGCAGAAACGCCAGCATGGTCATGCAGAGGGTTAGATTCATTGCCTTCCATTTTGACGATTACGCTCGTGCTGTTGGTCGTCACTGATGCCTTCAGGGTGCTTCCAGATGCTTTCGCAGTTTTGATAACTGCGCCGGTCTTCGGATCAAGCTTCTCCGTCACACCCACATCTTTCCATTCTGATCCAGCTAGCAATCCTTTCTTGGAGCCGCAGGTTTCGATCATAATTCTGTGAATAGTGCGGTACGTCCCAGACCCCGTGCTGCCATGATTATCTCCTCTGAACACGCTTTGGAATGGATCCGTGATGGTGGGCGTTTCTATGTAGGTCCAAAACATAATTTCAAACACCTCCATACCTAGCGGGTCCATAAAATTAATCTGATCGTTGTGGCCGAACCCGTAAATATTTTCGCCGCCTTCGATATCCAGAGGGTCGCGACTCAACCACCTGCCAAGTCTCCGGTCCAAATACCTTGCCCCATGGTAAACCAACCTAGTTTCGGCGTCCTCGTACTTCCCGGAAAACCGAACGGTGTTAGCTCCAGCAGTTGGCTCCGCGATGCGGAGCGGTTCACCGGCGGGGCCGTATTCGTATAGTTCCAAAGCCAGGCCAGTGGCAGCTTGAATGACGGCCGCTGGATTGCCGATTCCATCCGGCGCAAAAAAACCCGCATTTCCATTGGAGTCGATCGAAAAGCCCACTGCGTCCCTCCCACTTGCAGGCGCTAGACGACCGCCGAAATCGACGCCCCATGCCCAGGAGCGAACCGGCAACCGTGTTGCTCCCAAATACTCTCCAATCAGGTCCCAACCATCGTACGCGAATAAGTTTGAAATAGACGCGGACCAAATGCTTCCATTCCAACCATCAACCTGCTTTGAGAGTCGTCGCCCCTGATGATCGTATCCGAAAGATAGGCGCAGTTTCGAAGCCGGCGGCCCATTCGTAAGGCTTTCCATCTTCACCAACCGATTTTCCGCGTCCCAAGTGTTCGTCCATCGTCCGTCAGAAGTCAGGTTGCCATCAGCATCATAAGTGAACGTTTCGGGTGTCTGCGCAACAAACGCATTTCCAACAGAATTCGTGATGATGTCCGCATTGGTGCCGTTATTCAGCACCGCGAGATTCGTGATCGTCAGCCAGAGCGGCGGCGTGTTTGTGATCAGCAGTTCTCCACGATAAAATTCTCCCCTGCGATAAGTCGGGGCATTTTCTCCGCCGGAACTCCAAATGGAAACCGTGGCGTTTGTCGCTGCTTCACCTTGAATATCCACGTAAGGCGGCACACTGCGGTTGGTGTATTGGTTTAAGTTATTTGCTCCGTAGTCGGCGCTTCGCAGATTCGCGCCCGCTTGATCCCCGCCTGCCCTAGCGCTCGTTCGATTACCAATATCATCAAACGCATACTCAAACTGCTGACCGGCGACCGGCGTCCCATCGCTCCAATAGCGCTTGCCGCTAGTAACCTGCCCGAGCGAATCATAAGTGTAGATCCAATAAGAACTATCAACGTCGGTCCGTTTTGTCCGCTGGTTTGCCGAATTATAAACATACGCGAAGCTAGCAACCGGCCCTGCGCTCGAAGTCGACGCAATATTCGTCAGCCGATTCAGCATGTCATATTGCTTTGTTGTCACCATCCGTTGCACGCCAGCATTCGTGAACCCTATTTGGCTCACCAACGGCGAGTTCGCCAGGTAAGAATAGCCAGCAGTGTTTGTGCCATCGCTCACCGTTGCGAGCCGCGACGCATTATCGTAACTATAGCGCGTTTGCGTCAGCCAAGACGTCCCATTCCAAACCCCATTGGTCGCCCGCCGCAGGAGCGAATCAAACACATTCGTCACCGTAAGTCCGCTCAACGGTCCGGAGGACCAGACCTCCCCTAGCAAATCCCCGGCATCATCGAAGTGGTAGCTCGTCACCAGTGTTGAACCTTCCTTGAGCTGCACCTGCCGACCACGTCGATCGTAAACATACGAGCACCCAGTCGTCGCGCCATCGCTATAGCTCACGGATGAAAGATTCCCCAGATTGTCGTGACCATAGGTTGTGGTAATGCCTCGCGCCCAAACGCGAGTGGCCAGCCGGCCTGCGGCGGTGTAAGTGTACGTCGGCCCTGCAACTCCGCCTTCGTAGGTTTTGTTCGTTAGCCAACCTCGCGCAACGTCGTAATTCCAAGTCGTCGTCGCCGCCCCCGAATTTCCCGCATAATTCTTCCAGGTCTTCATCGTTTTCATCCGACCCTGAGCATCATAGGTATAGGCCACTGGGTAGGTGCGGCTGCCGAAAGTGTTCGTCAGCAAGCCAGTGACATCGTAGCGATTAGTGACATAGGTATTATCGGCGAGCTTGCTGGCGATTACGCGCCCCATCAGATCGAAAAAATTGCTGGTCACCTGGGCTCCAGGAACTGGCGAAAGAGTGCCGCTGATCTGATCGGCGGCATTGAAATAGCTGGTGGAAGTTCCGGTGCGTGCATCGGTCACGGTGTTGCGCCGTCCGTGAGCATCGTAACCAAAAGAAATTGAGGAAAGCTGGTTCGTTAGCGAATCGAAGCGTGTCACCGAAATATCCCGGCCATATTGGTTGGTGCTGACCGTGTAGGAGTTGTCGGGACCGGTAACTGTCACCACGCGCAGCCCGTGCGCGGGGTCCAGAACAGTTTGGCTGTGAGTTGTGATGGCAGTGCCATTGTTCCAGGTGCTGCTCCAGCTTTGCAGTCCATCCATTGAAACTTCAGTACTGGCCACCAGATTTGACGCATCACTACCGAGAGTGCTCCACACAAAGGTGCGAGACCGACGCACCACCACACTGTAGGAATTGGTGATGATGTCGTTCGTCACCATCGTGATGCCGTCGTTGCCACCGTTCGCACTGTAGTCAATCAGGTAATTACGATTGGTATCGAGCGCGGTCCACTGGCGTTCGCCGTTTCCGTTGTAGCGATAGAGCGTGATCACGCCGTCGGCATCAACCTGATTCGTGACTTGCCCGAGCTGGTTGTATGTCGTGCGTTCAAGAGCACCGTCCGAGAAAAACTTTTTATACGGCTGCTGAAGCTGATCGAGAATGGTTATCACCCAACCGTTAGTGGCACCACTTGTGTTCAGCTTGGATTCCAGATAATAGACCGTGTTGACACCATCTATGTTGGTCAGGCCGTACATGAACTTCGCAGGCGGCACCGCGGTTCCCAAAGTGCTCACGAGCGAACCATCTCGGGCGTAGGTGTTAGTTTGGGTACCCAGATCCGGAAAGATTGTGGTTTTCACCATCTGACCAGCAACATTCGTCTCAAAATAGCTCGTCACTCCTCCAAGGGAGTTTGTCTGCGCTATCAGCCGTCCGGCGGTATCATAGCCGGATCGGTCGAGGTAAACCTGGCTGCTGTCGCTCCCTTGACGTACCGTAGTGAGGCGGCGGTTAGCGCCATCATAAGTGTAAATGGTTGTGACCCCGTTCCGGGTTTCACTGGTTAGCCGCTTGAGGTCATCATAGCCGTAATCAGTGCGCGTGCCACTTCGGTCGACGCTGTACTCTAGGCCGCAGCAATTGTAGACGTTTGTGACAGAGGTGCCATCCAGGTAAGTGATCCGGCCAGGGCGAAGAAGCTCGTCAAAGTCACTATATACCTCTTGAGAAACAATGACGTTCGTTTCAGGAATAGCGTAGACCGTGGTACACAGGGGCTGGCCGGCCAGTCCAACGATCGCCGCTGTTTTTGTCCCCGATATTACATTCGTGTCTGAACCCGTCGCCGCTTGTCCGGTTAAGGTTGTGATTGTTTTCTGCGTTGCGTTCGTGGCGTAAAAATAACTGGTGATGGTGTTGTCCTTATTCTTCCTGCTGCGCGCATAACCAGAGAATGACCCGTTGGTGTAAGTAGTGCTGCTCGCAATCTGGTTTCCCGGATCAAATCCGTTTCCTCCGTTAGCACCATCGGTTTCGACCCGATATCCCGCGTCGCGAGACATCCAGTGATATCGGACGGGAGTGGTATTAAGTGAAACTCGGGTGGCTCGAGGATCGCTTAAGTTCACCATGTCGTCCCATCCAATAGTGTTCGTGGTAAAGTCGTAGTTCCAGCAATCATACGCGGATGGCGGGGTATTAACCCACGTTGGTTTATACAAGCTTGATACCCGACCAGCAACGTCGTAATTGTAGGTTTCCCACGATCCGTCGCTTCGCGTTACCGTGCTCACACGACCGTTTCCGTCGATAGCGTTAGTCGTAGTGATCTCACTCCCGGGCAATCCAACCCGCACCTCGGTCAGCCAAGGCGTATACTTCCGCACTTCCTGAAGTACCAATTGATTCGTTCCAGTATAGATCTTTTTTGTCTCGGTTCGGATCTTAGAGGCCGAGTCGTAGTCGATTGTTTTGGTAGTCAGGCGAAGTCCGTTGCCTTGCAATAAGCTCCAGGTTTTGGTTGTTCCGGACCACCCGTACTCATTTGTGATCACCTTGGCGCCTCTGGTCTCGACCAGCTGGAGCCGATTCGTTCCGGAGCCGCCATCGGGATTGACGATCGACCATACGACGAAGGGAATCCTGCTGGTCGCATATTCGGTGCTCTTCGAACCCACATTGGTCAGGGAATAGTACCGAATGTCATACGAGGAAGAACTGGTGACCACAATGTCTGCGAGCGATTTTGCCCCTTTAACCTGCCGTAAACCTTGGCCGGTTGTGATGACATCGAATAAACTCGTCTTGCCAGAAAATTTCAATGCTGCCGGGGTCGAGGACGTCGCAGTCAGGGGATCTTCGTGAAAATACAGCTGGGCACCGCCGCGATCGTATAAGCTCTTCCCGAGCGGGAAGTGGACTTCAGCGCTGCCTAACGTCTGACACGCGGCACCGGCGTCTGCAAGGCAATCGGCGCACCCGCTGCCGTCGTTGCTGGTCACGACTAAAGTAGTTTCATCTACCTTTACGAAAGAAGCGTCCCCGTCCGATGGCCCAACAAGAACCCATTCACTGCCGACAGCTTTATCTCCGGTGCCCAGGATGTCTTCCTCCACATTATACTCATCCTGGTGATCGGAATATGGGGTGCGCACCTTCCACGAGCAGTGATACACGACGTCTTGTTCGGTTTCCGGAAGGACCAGTCGATACCCCACCTTTGAACTCGTGATGCTGCTGCCGGTGCTGCTGCTGCTCGCCCACCGCGGGTTCTCGTTCCACACGCCACCGGAACAGCTTCCAAGGGTGTTGTCGTTATTCGTCTGTGCGTCACCTCGTGTGTAAGGCTGAGTAAGAGTGTAGGTGCGAGTGGCGGCGGTCCATCCGGGCGTATTGGTGAAAATCCTGACTGTAGCCGTTCGTGAACTTAGGCCGAGATCACAGCATACCAATTCCGGATTGTTGGTCACGGTAGAGCCGCCACCCACGGCGAACTGCGTTATCTTCCAAAGTGCATCAGTGTTGGTTGGGGTGTAGCTGATATGTCCCGTTAATCCTGGCCACGGCGGTCCGGAGCCACAACTTGACACCAGTATGCGGGGAAAGCCACCGCAAGGCAGACTCGTAACAGAAGAAGACGTCGTCATGCCGCTAAGAGATCCGGCAGGACTCAGCTCGGCATACCAGGTGTTATTAGTATATGGATCCACGCTGTAGGAGACGTTCCCGGCAGCAGAGATGTTAGCCGCGCCAGGAAAGATCACCGCCGACCCACAGCCAGCGATCCCGCCGTCTGCGGTCGCGGCGTCCGCGTGATCTTCAATCGTCTCTTTTAAATAACGAACGTTGGGCGTGCCGTCGTAAGCAGGCGTTCCGGGCCATGGAGAAGTAGCGGAACAGTAATCCCGATACTCAAAGTGACCGCCTATGCAGTTGCCGCTGCCACAGTCCGCAAAAAGCGAAGGCCGGAAGTTCAGGAGAGTTAGAGCGACAAATAGAACCTTCCCGATCAAGCGGCTGCCCGATCGTGTGGTCTGGTGGTGGGTCTCGGTTCTCATAGGTTCACGTAAAAGCTGATTAATGAAGAGGAGTGTAGACTTGAAGCTTGATGAAATTGTTCGTGTCGGCAATCGACCCGGCAATACTCGGATTCCTGCCTTGCAGCACCTCTATGAAATCCGAGACACCGTCTCCATCAGAATCAGTGGCGGTAGGATTCGTGCCATGCTGGAACTCCTGCAAATTGGTAAGTCCATCGCCGTCCGGATCAGCATTTGGATCATTTCCGGTGTGGCCGAAGTAAAGGATCTCCCAGCTATCAGGCAGGCCATTTCCGTCACGGTCCAGTGGCAAGATCAATTGGACGCCGTTTACGATCGTGTAGCCCGGCACGCCCGGTAAAACGGTAATCGTCAGCGTGTCATTTGAGGCGACGGGAACATCACGGTAGACCACATATTGAATTCCCTCTTCCCAGTTAGTTGTATAAAAAGCGGTTCCCCATTGGGTTGTCCCTTTCACCTCGTAAGTATTGGTCCCGCACGAAAGCTGGAAAACCGAGTTACCATCTTCGGGGCCGTGTCCGTATACCACCACGTCGAAGTTCCTTGAGGGCAAACCATCGAAGCCGATGGTGATGTTATCTCCGTAAGTATAAAAGTAAGTTCCATACATGTGGTCATCAGCGCCGTTATACCAAACACCAGGTCCATTCGCGGCGGTCATCGTTACGCCTGAGGCGGTCCCATTCGCCCACAAGAGATTCGTTCGAACGATGTATCCCGAAGAATCCTGGGAAACATTGTTCCATGTATCCGTGCTATTCTGCCCGTAAGCCGCAATCCCAACGCGCATTTGGCCTCCGTCGGTGAGGTTCAAATTCAGGAGCTTTTCAGCCACCACGGGCGGATCAATTACTGAAGCCGAAGGGGCAATCTGGATGCCGCTAATGATCGCGTAACCGGCCGCATTCGGAATGACATCCAGGAAAATGGTTCCGTTCGTTACCGTCACGTTGCGGAATACGACGTATTGCTGGCCTTCTTCCCACCAATTTGTGGAAGCCCACCCAGCGCCTACTGACGTCGTTCCTCGTTGGCCGTAGCTCGCCGAATCTCCAAACAATTCGAAGATGCCATTCCCATCATCCACGTCAGTATGCCCATAAACGAAAACTGTATAGGTTCCCGTCGGCAGCCCGCTTACCGAAACACTGATGTCCCCGTAATCCCAGGGATAAATGAACGTGTTATACATCGGGTCGGCCATCCCGTTAAACCACTGCCCCGGTGCATTCAAAACGCTAAGCGTCACGCCCGACGCGTTGCTGCCATCGGCCCATACTAGCGAGTCCATTTCAGCTTCGTCGTATTCGGGGAAAATATACTGATTCCAGACATCATTGGTCGTTTGGCCAATAGCGGCAAAACCCGTCTTTAAAGATCCTTCACAGGTAAAATTGATATTGAGGAGGTTGCTAATCGACAGAAGATTCGGCGACTCCACCAGCATCGACGATGCACGACTAAATCTCTCCCCACCCGAACTGAGCGTGCTCAAAAATGGGCCTGACTCCCCTGAAGCAGCGCGACAGGCAGCAGTTGCATTCGTCGTCGCAGCACCAGAAGGTAGCGACAGTTCACCCGACAGCCGCGACGAGCCAGACGAAAACGTTTGGCCGCGCTGGATGTATAAGCCACCAAAGTTTGTCAACGCCGGCTGCGCATCAGCCAGGGGGCATATCACCAGCGCAAAACATATGCCGAGCAAAAAAGGTTTTGAGTTCATAAGAGATTTGGATAAGGCGTTTGCATGGATTTTGCCCCGGCCCAGAACATTGGAAACGGACTTGGCGTGCTACGGAAGACTCAGCCGAGCGGCACGTGTAATCGCCAGCTAAGTGGGAAGAGCGTTAGCGTGCAGCTACACAGGTCTGAGCCTTTAGTATCGGCGGCTTGACCGTCGAGGTAGTTTGGTTTGGGCATGGACTTCCTTGGTTAGGTTTTTTGTCAGTTCAGGTTTGTTCACTTTTCAGCAAAGAAATCCCGATTAACCCCATCTCGTTGCTGTGCCGCTACTCCAACACAACACTTTTAATCTGACAAGAAATATTTTTCGCGAAGTTAAAATCGCGCGACCAGGCCGGCAGAAAATAACTTTTTATTTCTCATAAGACTTGATCTCTACTTACTCTGTGACCTGGAAGAAGCTATGGAGGGGGATTATAAGGGACAAAAATAGTTATCTCGGTGATGTTGTCGCTATGCCTGTAGCTAGCCGCAATTTTCGCCATGCAGTGGATTGACGCCTTCCGAATCGAGCGGCCATTTGGTAAGATTGTATCGCGAAACCATCATTAATCGTGGAATGGACTTGTTTACACCTATTACACCTAGAGATAAATGGCACGCGAATTTTGCCAGTTTAATCGCGCGCCAAAACCAATGGAATGACGCGGTGCTTTGCGACTGGGCGAAGGGATTTCCGGACCGCGATGGCAAATTTGTCCGGGAGTTTCAGACCACGTTCAATGGATGCTTTTGGGAATTATACCTACACGCGGTCTTACGTAATCGAGGGCTATCCATCGATTTCAGCGTCCAGTCGCCTGATTTCCTAGTGACCAAACCTTGGCAGTTCGCGATAGAAGCTACCATCGCCAGCAATTCAATTGATACTCTGCCCGAGGAAAGCGCGAGCGACGTAAAGCTTCCGGCTGATCTGAACGAGTTCAATCGTGAAGCGATAGTGCGAGTTTCCAATTCCCTCACCAGCAAGTACCGGAAGTACAAAGAACAATACGCAGCACTTGCTCATATGGCCGGCAAACCATTCGTCCTTGCTCTTGCCCCTTTCCATACCCGCTATTTCACTTTAACGTGTCAGCGCGCGATTGAAGCTGTATTATTCAATTACTACGTCGACGAGGAAGCGTATTTGGGCAAGGGGCAAATGGATTCACCTATTCCTCGAGGCATTCTCCCCTTTGTTCAAAAGGACAATGGCACCAGGATTGAGCTCGGCCTTTTCCAGAATGGGAACATGCCGGAGATCAGTGCAGTGATATTCAGCAGTTGTGCCACGTGGGGAAAACTTCGCGCTCTTTCGAAGGATTCCAATCCAAATATCTTCTTTACGGCTCTGCGTTCGAACTCAAAGTCACACGAACCACAGATGATACAAAGCGCCAAGGCAAACTATCACGAGACTCTTCTTGATGGACTTCGCGTCTATCACAACCCGGCAGCACAATATCCTCTCGACCCAGCGATCTTTCGTAGTCCCGAGGTGTTCCAGGCACATTACTGCTCTCAAGCAGGATCGTGGGTTTATGAGCAAGCCGACGGTCTCCTGCTATTTCGTCGGGTGGAGACGCAGGTAGCCAGACCGAAATGAAAAACGAAATGTCAGCAACCATGCCTAGCTGGTAAAGGCAAGTCGCGAAGAGGTTGTTGTCACGTATTCCGGCTCTGGTTTCGCAAACCGCGGCTATGCCGGCTTCGGCAGCCTTCGTTTCTGCAATTCCATCAATTCTGCTACTTCCTTGCGAACGCGTGACACAGGAACATCTCCAAACTGAAGGTTTACCGAGAAGTTAAATTCGTCGCGATCCAGTAGCATTGTGTTTTGCCCGCTGCTGGTGAGATCAATATGTTCGTAGTTTAAGAGCTGCGCAGCCGAATATCGGCCGGCAGCAATGAGACGGTGCCATTCAGGTGTTCCGGGGTACGGACGAAACTCGAACACGCTGCACCGGAACACGCCCGGATCACTCTCGGTTAGATTCCAAAGCTGGTGAACCAAACGTATCGTGGCCGAAAAATCCTCCTCCGTTTCGGTGGGAAATCCTAAGATGAAATAACCTTTAACGTGAATGCCTCTCACTGTGAGCGCCCTAACCGCCCTGACAATCATTTCTGGCGTGATGTGTTTATCAATGTACTTGAGCATCCGTTCGCTTCCAGACTCGATACCCAGCGCGATTTCCCGACAACCTGCCTGTTTGATTAGACTGAGGAGTTCGTCGTTCGCGTTAGCAAGCACATTGATGCGGCCTGTTGCATCCCATACCCATTTGTCGCCCACTCCTGCTTCAACAAAGAATGGTAAACAACGCCTCATAAAGTTTGGTTGTGCCAAAAACAGGTCGTCGACGAAACGAAATGCTTCCACTCCATACCGCGTTGCAAGCTCGTTCATCTCAGCGAGCAGGTTCCCAGGACTTCGGGTACGAATCGAAACGTCTGGGTTCGCGCTTTTAGCTGCGCCGCAAAATGAGCAATCATAGGGGCATCCACGCGAGCCGACTAGGTTCGCTTCCTTTCTCCCATCCGATGCAGTAAACGGGTCTTGTGCCAAAAACTCGCGATTAACAAAAGGGAGGTCGTCAATATCGGGTGCCAGGTAGGCCGATTTGTTCTGGAGTGATTGCGTTACTCCTTCTTTGAAATCACCGGAAGCGGTTCGCCAAATAACTCATGGCAATCTTTCGCGCGCCTTGGTTTCGGCTAAGAGTTCAACAACTCTAGGCTCGCCCTCTCCCAATACCATTGCATCGATCCGTGGAATCCGGTGGTCTAACACAATCTCCCGGGGCATCGCTTTCGCCTGGTGACCGCCCAGCATCACGTTTATTTCCGGTGCAAGACGCTGGAGTATGCCTACGCTGTTTGAGTAGGTCGGTGCTAATAAGTTGAAACCGACCCATCGTGGTGCAGCTTCGTTTATAAATTGGGCGATTTTCGAAAGGCCAAGCCCCAGAGCTTCGCCATCAAGCACACCTACGTTGTAACCCGATTTTTGAGCGCAGGTTGCGATATAAGCTAACCCCAGCACCGGAAGGGTGAAGTCATTGCGCCGGGGGTTTTGGTCGTAGTCCTTTAGGGGAGAGTTAACGAAGACTGCATCGAGCGTCTTGCGCGGCTCCTGCCCAATAATCACTTACATGGAATACAAGAGACCGATCCAACTGAAAAGATGAAATCATATGAAGGCAGCCTACTTCCTCTTCAGACGGCAGATCTCGGCTACCAACTGATCAGCTGCTTGAGAGATCGAAATGTTTTCGTTTTTAAACGTCGTGACGCGGAATCCCTTGCGCTTTAAGAACGAGGCTGCCCGGGCAAATAGTTGAATCTCTTGTTGCCGACGAAATGTTTGTTCAAATCTGTCCTGAGACCGGCGACGAGATAGCCGTTCGGAAATGGTTTTGTCGGATGCTGTTACGATAATCGTGAGGTTGGGCCTCGCAAAATCCGCGTTGAGCTTCCAAACATACGACTGCTTAACACCGTCGAGTCTTTGAAAAACGAGCGACGATGCCACATATCTATCCGTAATCACGAAGTCATGGGTTTCAAGAGCAGGCAAGATGTCCCGTTCTATGTGGTTTTGGCGATCGGCTGCCACCAATAACGCCAGAGTCTTTCCACGGTATTCGCTGTGAACCTGGTGAATGAACCGTCCAATACTGGTGTCAGTAACTTCTTTAGTTACATGGATGCTAAAACCGCGCCGTCTTAGCCGATCCGCCACCATCGCGAGAAGAGTGGATTTACCGACCCCGTTCGGTCCGTCGATAGCCACGAACGTTCCAGATCGTTTCATCGATGAACGTCGGGCCGAGCTTCAAAGAAGCCTTGAACCGCGTTAAAAACCGCCTCTGCATACGCTTCAAGATACTTCCTTGCGTAAATGCCAACATACGATGGATGCGCTATGGCCAACACGACACGCCCGGTCTTATCGACTCCCGTCCACTTGAGCAGTCGTCCATCGACAAAGGGGCAGGCTATTACGCGAAGCCCTGGCCTTGAACGAAAGAAGTCTGCGACCAATTCGCCAAGCAGTATCACCACGTTCGATTTCGACCGTTTTAATCTCCGCTGGAACGATAGCCACTCCGACTTCATCTCATCATTCGTCGGATAGCGAAGCTTGCCATTCTGCAGCGGAGGCGATTTAACAAGGTTATCGCGGTGAAATGTGCGAAAGTGCGAACCCAACCTCAACCTGGCTTCGATTCCGGATACAATTTTGCCCGACAGAGTGTCTTCCGAAAGTGCTTTGATAGTCCCTGCCTTCCCTGGCTTGTTTGAGATTCCAACAAAACATATCACCGGGGGAATCGAGATTTGAATGGAGTGTTGCATTAAAATGGCAGAGTTCTATCCGGCGTTTCGTGTGCTGAGAGCGATTCGAACTTTACTCTTCGTTTCGTCAGTAATTGTTGAGTCTCCTGACTCCAGCCGGAAAATCGTACGAACTGATAACCCTGCCTTTTTCGCCAACTCTACCTTCCGCAACCCCAATTTTACCCGCTGCTCACGCCACCTGCTTTTCAGTTTCATATCAGAAAGTTGAGACGTTGGTTTTAAACATCTACTTGGAAGCCTG
>Ga0170475_119598252_pt1 | contig 24016 bp, 23 predicted proteins | sample Soicark_Litter_5_FD_111474 | JGI IMG/M metagenome (GOLD analysis project Ga0170475, IMG submission 111474) | Avena fatua rhizosphere microbial communities from Hopland, California, USA. Combined Assembly of 48 SPs
AGCGTGGAAGCGGACCTGACGGTCAGCACGCGCTGGCGACGGGTGCTGGAAACCCTGGGACGGCATGACGAGCTGGCGCCGGCCAGCGAGCCACTCATCAGCGAGCCACCCAAGGAAAAGCTCGCGGCGGAAGCGGCTGACCCCGATGTGGACGACGCAGAAGCATGAACGCCTTCGAGCGTTGGCAGAACTATGCAGGCTATTGCAAGACGGTGGTGATGGATGCCCGCGCCTGGGTGCCACGCGGCCGTTTGACGCGGGTGGCTGGCCTCGTGCTGGAAGCTGTGGGCATCAAGCTGTCGGTGGGCGCGAGTTGCAAGATCATCCTGCCCAACGGCCACAGCGTTGAAGCCGAGGTGGTCGGCTTCAACGGTGACCGCCTGTTCCTGATGCCCATCGCCGAGATCTACGGCCTGGAGCCCGGTGCCTGGGTGATACCCTATGAAGACCTGTCCGCCAATGTGCCGGTATTTGGACGGGACCATCCGCCCAAACGCCGTGGCGAGGACTATGGCCGGCAGGTAGCGGTCGGCCCCGGCCTGCTGGGCCGCGTGCTGGACGGCCTGGGCCGGCCCTTGGACCGGCTGGGACATTTACATACCGACGGCCATGTGCCCCTGTTTTCCCGCCCCATGAACCCGCTGGAACGCGTGCCCGTGCACAATGTGCTGGACGTGGGCGTGCGCGCCGTCAACGCCCTGCTGACGGTAGGGCGCGGCCAGCGCCTGGGCCTGTTTGCCGGTTCCGGTGTCGGCAAGAGCGTGCTGCTGGGCATGATGGCGCGCTATACGACGGCGGACGTGGTGGTGGTGGGCCTGATCGGCGAGCGTGGCCGCGAAGTGAAGGATTTCATCGAGAACATCCTCGGTGCCGAAGGCCTGCGCCGTTCCGTGGTGGTGGCAGCGCCCGCCGATACGCCGCCCTTGCTGCGCCTGCATGGCGCCGCCTATGCCACAGCCATTGCCGAATACTTCCGCAACCAGGGACTGAACGTGTTGCTGATCATGGACTCGCTGACCCGCTATGCCATGGCGCAGCGCGAAATTGCTCTGGCGGTGGGCGAACCGCCCGCCACCAAGGGCTATCCGCCTTCCGTATTCGCCAAGCTGCCGTCGCTGGTCGAGCGCGCCGGCAACGGCAACGAAGGCGGCGGCTCGATCACCGCCTTCTACACGGTGCTGTCGGAAGGCGATGATCAGCAAGACCCGATTGCCGACAGTGCGCGCGCCATCCTGGATGGCCACTTCGTGCTGTCCCGCGAATTGGCCGACTCGGGCCACTATCCCGCCATCGATATCGAGCAATCCATCAGCCGCGTGATGACGGACATCATCAGCCCCGATGAATACAAGCTGGTGCGACGCTTCAAGCAGCTCTACTCGCGCTATCGCCGCAGCCGCGACCTGATCAACGTCGGCGCCTATGTGCGCGGCTCCGACCCGGTGCTGGACGAGGCCATCAATCGCCAGGCAGGCATGGATGCCTTTCTGCAGCAGGGTATTTTCGAGCGCGAAACCTATGCGGGCGCCCGGCAGCGGCTGATGGCGATGTTTGGTTAAGGTGACTTCCGCAAATGAACATACCCTTCTCGCGCCGCATACGGGCGCGCTGCCGCGTTGTTCCTCGCTTGTGTGGCCCCCGCCACACGGCGCTCGTCTCGCCTTGCACCGCATCCCGTTTGACCACGCTAAGGGTAAGTTCATTTTCGGAAGTCACCTAAGTCCTGTCTCAAGTTAGCCCACAGGCTGCCCGGCCTGGATTTCTTGGTCTAAACTGTTGAGTATGGCAAAACCTTTCCAATTTACCTTCCTGTTGGAGCTGGCCATCGACAAGCGCGACGACGCAGCGGGACGTATGCGCGATGCGCGGCAGATGCTTGAGAATGCCCGGCAAAAGCAGACGGAAATCGAGAACTACCGGAACGAGTACCGGGCGCGTCTGGCGAACAACGCCGGGCAGGGCATGGCCATTTATCAGTGGAATGATTATCGGCAGTTTATCGCGCGCCTCGACTTGGCGGTGGAGCAGATGAACGGCGAGATCACGCGCTGTGAGCTGGTGGTCGAAAACACCCGGCTCGCCTGGCTGGTCTGCGAGAAGGAAGTAAAAGCCTTTGAAACCCTGCAACTGCGCCACAACGAGCGCGAAGCCCATCGTGAAAACAAACGCGAGCAGTCCCGTTCTGACGAGTGGGTGAGCAATGCCTATGCCGTAGGCGCCAAAGGGCCGAACGGCAACGAGTGAGGAGCCCCCATCCTTTTCATTTGCCTAGCAGCCTGTCTGACTTAGGAGAAATCGGCTGCAAAATCCGCTAGTCGGTCCATATTTCACTGCTTTTTTGGGCAATGGAACAACCATTGCCCGGCAAAACCAGCGAAATCTGGCCTCTCCTATCGGATTTTTCGCTTCGATTCCCTAAGTCAGACAGGCTGCTAGCAGTTCTGTGCTGCGCAGACCCTGACCCTGACCCATCTTCCTGGCACCTTCCTTGCTGACTAGCTCTCGACACTCCAACGAGCAAGCAAGGAAGAGCGCGATGACTGCTACTGCAAACACCAGCCTGATCATGAATCTTGGCGCCGGCGCCGCCGCCAATCCCAGTGCCGGAAGCCGCGCTGCGCCTAAGAACGACGATCAGCCGCGACGCTTGTTCGAGACGGCGCTGAACTCGCACCTGCAGGCCAGGCAGCAGGCGCAACTACCCTTTGCATCTGCCGCTGCGCCGGCGACTACGATGAGCAGCGGGCCGGCAAGATCTGCCGATACGGCTGCGCCGGGCGGCAATTTCACGAAAGCTTCGCCAACGAGCGCACCCAAGCCGGCGGCGCCGAAAGCACCACCGGCAAATAGCAGCAATACCAGTCAGGCGGCAGATGCACCGGCGCCGCCAGATCCGGCACCTGCTTCTGGCGCGCAGGCCGGCGACAGTGGTAAAAAGGCTACAACAGATGATGGCGACGGCGGTACTGTCAAAAAAGCCAAGGACGAGACTAGCCAGGACGATGCGGCGGCTGCCGCCGCTGCGGCGACGCCGGCCATCCCCATGACGATTTACGATGCGCTCAAAGCCCAGGGCATGCTCAATAGCACGCCGGCCAACCCGGCGGCTACGACGGATGCTGCCGATGCGATCGCCGTCGATACGGGGGCTGCTGCGCAGACCGGCAACCTGACGCAGCTTGCGCAAAGCCTGCAGAGCCTGGTCGACCGCAAGGATGCATCCAGCCAAGCCAAGGCGAGTCTGGCCGATGACGGCGCGGTTGCCGATGCGGCGCAGGTAGCCGGCGGCAAGGCGGCACCGAAAACCATACAGGAGGTGATTGATGCGGCCAAGGCGCTTGCCCAGTCCAAGAAGCCTGCCGAATTGACGCCGGAGGAGCAGAAGACGCCCTTTACCGCACTGGCCGCCAAAGCGGCGGATGCCGCGGCCGCCACCGTGCCGAATACGGCCAAGACCTTTGCCGAGCTGGTCAACCAGCAGGTAGCCAGGCAGGAAAACAGCCAGGCCCAGCAGCCGATACAGTTGATGAGTCCACCGCGCATGGCCGATACCGCCAAGGTAGCCGGCGCCGCCAGCACGGCCGAGGCCGACAAATCCCTATTTGCCGTACACGTGCCGGTCGGCGCCGATGGTTGGGATCGCGCCATTGGTCAAAAAGTGGTGATGATGGTCAGCAACCAGCGCCAGGAGGTGGAAATGCAGCTCAATCCGCCGCACCTGGGGCCTATCGACGTCAAGCTCAGCATGAAGGACGGCGAGGCCAGCCTGAGTTTTTCCTCAAACCATGCGCAGGTGCGTGAGGCCTTGCAGGCATCTATGCCCCGCTTGTCCGAGATGATGGCGGAAAACGGCATACAGCTCTCCAATGCCGACGTGTATTCCGGCACCAGCCAGCAACAGCAGCAACAAGGCGGTAGCGCGAGTGAGCAAAAGAGTTGGCGCAATCCCTTGGCAAAAGCAGATGACGGCACGGATATAGCCGCCGCTGCCGCGCCGCGCCGCCAGGTATGGGCGGGTAATTTGCCGGGCAATCTGAATTTCTTCGTCTGACCTCACCGCGTCTGACTTCGCCGCCCGCCAGGCCCCCGAGCTATTGCCATCTGCAGTTTCCCATGTTTTCCCCGCGCCCTCTCCCCTAGAGGGCGTTTGTTTTGCTGCTGGGGAATATTGCTGCCGAGGCGTGCCGCAAGCAAGCGCCTCACGGATAATGATGAAATCGCCTGGCTGGCTTGTTCGGCTGACAGCTTTGCTTTATAAACAAGAGCAGTGTGAGTGCCGCACGCGCAGTCTTGCCGCGGCAGTTACGTGAGCCTGTGCTGCTTTTGCCCCGCTTTAAAGAAACCCTGTTCTCTCCGCAAAGGATAATCCATGGCAGAAGCCAAAAAACCGGCACCCGCCGCGCCAGAACCGCCTCCCGCAGCTAAGCCGAAGAAAAATATTGTCCTGTATGTGGTAATCGGTTTGCTGGTGCTGGTGATCATAGCGATTGTGGCTGTAGGGGGCTTCCTGTTCCTGACCTTGAACCAGAATCCTGCCGCCGCGGCTGCCGATACGGCGACGGCTGAGGATTCCGATGGCCATGCGGAGAAGCCGAAAAAGAAAAAGAAGGAGCACAAGAGCGGCGAGTCGAACAACCCGGTTTTCGTGAAGCTGGATACGTTTACCGTCAACCTGCAAGGGGGCGGCTCGGTACTGCAGACGGAAATCCATGTGCAGGTGGCGGATGAGCACCAGAAAGACACCATCACCGGCTACTTGCCGCGCATCAGCAGCCAGGTGAATTTGCTGCTCAGCTCCAAGAAGTCCGATGAGTTGCAGACGGTAGAGGCCAAGGTCAAGCTGATGGAAGACATCAAGGTCGCCATCAACAAGGTTCTCAATGCAAGGGACGATGACGATGGTGTGAAAAGTGTCGAGTTCAAGACATTTATCATCCAGTAGTCCAAACTGGTATGGCAAACGCAGGCGTGTAGGAATTACCTGCAGGCGGTTCATGGCGATTTAGCCACACGCGGCTGGTGGTGCGGTTTGGTGGGCATGCCCATAGGCTGCCTATCACCAGGGCGGAAATGATGGGGAGGGCCGAAGGGGTGGCGTGCGCGCTGCGCCTTATAGGGAGTTCCTGTGGCTGAAGCAAAAAAAGCGGCGCCCGCTGCGGTTGTCGCTGAACCGGCGCCCAAGAAGAAAAACACGGTCCTGTACATCGTCATTGCGTTGCTGCTGCTGGTCGTGGTTGCGATCATCGGGGTCGGGGGTTTTCTGTTCCTGACGATGAATCAGCAGGGGGCAGATCCTGGTACGTCAGAAGAGGCGCCAGCCAAGGCCAAGGCAAAAGCCAAGAAAAAGAACACGCACGATGAAGAAGCCAAGCCGGTTTTTGCCAAGCTGGACACCTTTACCGTCAACCTGCGCGGTTCCAGCTCCGTACTGCAGACGGAAGTGTATGTGCAGATGGCTGATGAGCATATGAAGGACACCGTTACTGCCTATTTACCCCGTATCAGCAGCCGCATCATCCTGTTGCTCAGCTCCAAGAGCCCGGAAGATCTGTCGACGGTAGAGGCGAAGCAGAAGCTGATGCTGGATGTGAAGGACACCATCAACAAGGTGCTGGGTGTGAGTAGCGATGAGGATGGCGTGCAGAGTGCAGAGTTTAAAACCTTCATCATCCAGTAGGATGCATTGGCATGGCTACCATTTCGATTTCTCTGCGGATCAGGCCTGCTTATTGCTTTGACTCTTGAAAAGCCGATTGATCGGCAAAAAGATTCAAAAAGGCGTTGATGTGCGGTGTCAGGATTGCCTTCAACATAGTACCGGCGTAGCGGCCTGCGGGGGCCTTGCCAGGGTTGAGAATACCCTGCGCTATCCGGTAGAAGCATAGAAAAACAGGTAGGGAGTTCGGAAATCATGGCTGACGATATTCTTTCCCAGGAAGAGGTCGATGCCCTGCTGCGGGGGGTGACAGGCGAAGAGGAAGATTCCGACGATGGTCTGGAGTCATCCGCGGTTCGCCTCTACGACATCGGGCGCCAGGAACGTATCGTTCGTGGCCGGATGCCGACGCTGGAAGTCATCAACGAGCGTTTTGCGCGGAACCTGCGCATCGGACTGTTCAACTTCATGCGGCGCTCGGCAGAAATTTCCGTCGGGCCGGTGCGCGTGCAGAAATACAGCGAATTCATCCGTAACCTGGTCGTGCCGACCAACCTTAACCTGATCCATATGAAGCCCTTGCGCGGCACGGGCCTGTTCATTTTCGATCCGGATTTCGTATTCCTGGTCGTCGATAATATGTTCGGCTCTGATGGTCGCTACCATGTGCGTGTGGAAGGCCGGGATTTTACGCCCACCGAGCAGCGTATCATCCAGCGCCTGCTGGAAGTGGTGATGGAGGAATACCGCAAGGCCTGGGAGCCGGTATTCAAGACCGAATTCACCTATGTGCGCTCGGAAATGAATACGCAGTTTGCCAATATCGCCACGCCCACGGAAGTCGTGGTGGCGTTTACCTTCAAGATCGAGCTGGGTTCCGGCGGCGGCGATTTCCACGTCTGCTTCCCTTACTCCATGATCGAGCCGCTGCGCGATCTGCTGTACAGCTCCATGCAGGCCGACCGCATGGAAGCGGATAACCGCTGGCTGAAGCTGCTGTCGCGGGAAGTGCAGCATTCCGTGGTGGAGCTGGTCGCCAACCTCGGCACGGCGCAGATTACGCTGGGCGATATACTCGAATTGAAAGTGGGCGATGTGATCGGCATCGAAATTCCCGAAACCATCATCGCCGAAGTGGATTCGGTGCCCCTGGTGGAGGGTAGTTATGGCATATTGCGCGGCCAATATGCGCTTAAGGTGGACAAGATACTCACCTCGCCGGAACACCTGATGCTGGACGAGGACAAGCCTCTGGAGAACACCAATGAGCAATGAAGAAGAGCAGGGTCTCGACGACTGGGCGGCGGCACTGGCCGAACAGCAGCAGGTCGATGCCCTGATGGCGAGCCAGGCTGCGGAGCCTACGCCGATACAGCAGAGCATGGTGTCGCCGGCCGATATCTTCCAGCGCTTCGATGCGCCGATGGAAAAACCGGCGGTGCCCAACAGCATCGACATGATCATGGACATCCCGGTCACGCTGACCGTGGAGCTGGGCCGCACCAAGATCGCCATTCGCAGCCTGCTGCAATTGGCGCAGGGTTCCGTGGTCGAGCTGGATGGCCTGGCCGGCGAGCCCATGGACGTGCTGGTGAACGGCACCCTGATCGCCCAGGGCGAGGTGGTGGTGGTCAACGACAAGTTCGGTATTCGCCTGACCGACATCATTACGCCTGCAGAACGCATCCGCCGCCTGCATAAATGATACGACCGCACCGAGCACCTCTGCCAGGCATGCCACCTCTCTATTCCCGAATCTGCAGAACTGCCGTCGCCGTGCTGGCGGTGACGGCTACCTTCGCCAATACGGCCGCCCAGGTTGCGGCCCCTGCCACGCTGCCCGCTGTGGTGGGTTCTGGCCTTGGCACGTCCATTTCCGGCGTCCTGCAAGTCACGGTCGCGCTGGGGTTGGTGCTGGTGGCAATTTTTGCCACCGCCTGGCTGCTGCGCCGCCTGGGTGCGGGGCAGATGGGGCAGGCTGGCCATCTGCGCCTCGTCAGCGGCGTGGCGGTAGGCCCCAAGGAGCGGGTGGTGATCGTGGAGGTGCAGGACACCTGGCTGGTGCTGGGTGTCACCGCCGTGGAAATTACCCAATTGCACAGCCTGCCCAAACCGGAGGCGCCGGCCGCCGGCCAGCCCCTTTCCCAGACTTTCGCGGAACGCCTCGCGCAGGTCATCATCCGCCATAAATCACCGCCTGCCATGCCCGCTGCCGGCAAACCCGGTGAGGAGCACCCATGAAATCCGTGCGCCTCGTCGCCCGCGCCAGTTTGCTGGCCCTGCTGTTCAGCGCCCCCGTGCTGGCTGCCGATCCAGGCCTGCCGCTCTTGAACAGCCAGCCATCGGGCGGTGGCCAAGCCTATACGCTGACGCTGCAGACCCTGCTGTTCCTGACCAGCTTTACGTTTTTGCCGGCAGTGCTGCTGATGATGACGGCGTTTACACGCATCGTCATCGTGCTGTCCATGCTGCGCCAGGCCATCGGCACCCAGCAGGCGCCGCCCAACCAGGTCATCATCGGCCTATCGCTGTTCCTGACCGTCTTCGTGATGTCGCCGGTGCTGGACAAGATCTTCATCGATGCCTACCAGCCCTACTCGGACGACAAGATCAGCTTCAACCAGGCGGTGGAGCGGGCGGCGGTGCCGCTCAAGCAGTTCATGACCAAGCAGACGCGCCAGAAGGATCTGGCCTTCTTCATCGAAATCTCCGGCAGCGCCAAGCCGAATGGTCCGGAAGACATCACGCTGAAGACGCTGGTGCCAGCCTTCGTGACCAGCGAGCTGAAAACGGCCTTCCAGATCGCCTTCCTGGTGTTCATCCCCTTCCTGATCATCGACATGGTGGTGGCGAGCGTGCTGATGGCCATGGGCATGATGATGGTGAGCCCGGTAACCATCTCGCTGCCGTTCAAGATCATGCTGTTCGTGCTGGTGGATGGCTGGACCTTGCTGATCGGCTCGCTGGTGCAGAGTTTCTACGTGTGAATTTCATCAGGCCGGCGCCGCGTTCGGCCAGTAAAAGGAGCAGCGCCGTGTCCCCCGAAATGGTGATATCCATCATCCAGAAGGCCTTTGAAGTGATGCTGCTGCTGGGCGGCCCGCTGCTGCTGTCCGGCCTCGTCATCGGCCTGATCATCAGCGTCTTCCAGGCGGCGACGCAGATCAATGAGGCGACGCTGTCCTTCATCCCCAAGCTGCTGGTGACCTTTATCGTCGCCGTGCTGGCCGGGCCGTGGATGCTGTCCGTCATCATGGACTACACGATACGTCTCTATCAAAGCATCCCGTCGATGATAGGTTAGGTCCTCGTGATCACCATTTCCGATGCGCAGGTGCATGCCTGGCTGGCACTATTGCTGTGGCCGTTCTTCCGCATCCTGGCGCTGCTGTCTACCGAGCCGTTTTTTTCCAGCCGCAGCGTGCCCATGCGTGCGCGCACCGCCCTGGCGCTGATGCTGTCCATCCTCATCGCTCCCGTATTGCCGCCCATGCCGCCCGTGGAGCCGGTGTCGCCCATCGGCATCCTCATCATCCTGCAGCAGGTGATGATAGGCATCACCATGGGTTTCGTCATGCGCGTGATGTTTGCGGCGGTGGAAATGGCCGGTCATCTATCCGGCTTGCAGATGGGCCTGGGCTTCGCCAGCTTTTACGACCCGCAGCACGGCACCAACTCGGTGGTGGTATCGCAGTTCATCAGCCTGATGACCATGTTGCTGTTTCTCGCCACCAATGGCCATCTGTTGCTGATCGAAACCTTGATCAAGAGCTTTATGTGGCTGCCGATCTCTGAGCACCCCCTCAAAGGAGGGGGCTTTCGAATGGTGGCGGAAGTCGGTGGACAGATATTCCTGCTCGGGCTGCTGCTATCGCTGCCGGTGCTGGGTGCCTTGCTGATCACCAACTTCTGCATAGGCGTCATGTCACGCGCATCGCCGCAGTTGAATGTATTCTCGGTGAGTTTTCCTATTACGCTGGTGATACGCACGGTTGCCCTTTATGTTTCGCTGCCCCGTTTCGCCGGCCATGTCGAAGAAATCATCCTGCGCGGTCTGCACATTATCGAGACGCTGCTCAAAGCCATTCATTGGTAACGCTGCCGGCATCCGCCAACGTTGGGCTTATCCGCGCTAAAATAGCCATCCTTGGGCATATGCCCGCCTTTCCATCACAGGAATACCATGCTCCACGTCTACAACACACTGGGTCGCGAAAAACAGCCATTTGAACCGATAACACCAGGCAAGGTAAGCATGTACGTATGTGGCATGACGGTTTACGACCTCTGCCATATCGGCCATGCGCGCATGCTGACGGCGTTTGACGTGATCGCGCGCTGGCTCTCCGCTTCCGGTTACGACGTGAACTATGTCCGCAACATCACGGATATCGACGACAAGATCATCAAGCGCGCGCTGGAGGCGGGCATCAGCCCGGAAGCGCTCACCGAGCGCACCATAGGCGAGATGCACGAGGATCTGGCCAGCCTGCTGCTGCTGCCGCCCAGCCATGAGCCGCGCGCCACCGGGCATGTAGCGGGCATGATCGCCATGATAGAGGTGCTGATCGCCAAGGGCCGCGCCTATGCCGGCGCCAATGGCGATGTCTACTACGCTGTGCGCGAGTTTCCCGGCTACGGCAAGCTGTCGCGCAAATCGCTGGACGATCTGCGTGCCGGCGAGCGCGTCGATGTGGATGGCTACAAGCGTGATCCGCTCGATTTCGTGCTATGGAAGGCCGCCAAGCCGGGTGAACCGCAATGGCCGTCGCCGTGGGGTGTGGGCCGTCCCGGCTGGCATATCGAATGCTCGGTGATGAGCGAGGCGCACCTGGGCAGCCATTTCGACATCCATGGCGGCGGCGAGGATCTGCAGTTTCCGCACCACGAGAACGAGATCGCCCAGTCGGAAGGCGCGCACGACCATGGCTATGCCAACTATTGGCTGCACAATGGCTTCCTGCAATTGCAGGGCGAGAAGATGAGCAAGTCGCTGGGCAACTTCTTCACGATACGCGACGTGCTCAAGCACTTCGACGGCGAGGTGGTGCGCTTCCTGCTGGCGCGCGCCCACTACCGCAGCCCGGTCAACTACTCGGAAGACCTGATGCGCGACGCCCAGCAGGGCCTGACGCGCCTGTATACGGCCCTGAAGAATACGCCGCCGGCCGACGTGCGCCTGGATTGGCAAAGCGATTACGCCAAGCGCTTCAAGGCGGCGATGGACGACGACTTCAGCACGCCGGAGGCGGTGGCGGTGCTGTTCGAGCTGGCTTCCGAAATCAACCGCAATGGCTCGGCGATGCTGGCGGGCGAACTCAAGGCATTGGCCGGCGTGCTGGGCTTGTTGCAGCGCGATGCTACGCAATTCCTGCAGGGCAGCACGCAAGGCGAGGGTGAATATGGCGCCGAGCAGATCGAAGCGCTGATCGTGGACCGGGCGAATGCGCGCAAGGCGAAGAATTTTGCGGAATCGGACCGCATACGCGATGCGCTGCTGGCGGCGGGCGTGGTGCTGGAAGATGGTGCCGGCGGCACCACTTGGCGGCGTGCCTAAGCCCACGCCAGGCTTGTTCATTTTGAATATCAGCAGGAATATTAGCAGGTGATGATTTTGTCATTTTTCATTGAAGGGGCGGTCGTCATACTGTCTCAGCTTTTGATTTTCTGCACATTCACGCCTGAATAACAAGTATCTTTCAGCAATTGGGCAAGGGGAATATGCCTATTGTGTTTCCTCTGCGAATTGTTCAATATGCTGGCGTCAACATCATCTTTCCGGGCGAGCCGCATGCAAGCAAAGTACTTAGTTCCAGCCATCTTGGCCAGTTTTCTTCTGGGTTGTGCAACGCCGTCAGCCGGCGGTAAAAAGGACGCGAAGCAGGACAGCAGCGCCAGCAGCGCCCTGGCAGGCTTGTCCAGCGCCCTGGGCACGGTCGATGCCGGCGGCCAGGGCAGCAGCCGCTCCGATAACCGCCTGGGTGCGGTGCTGGATGTCGCCAAGGCAGCGACGGTGACGGATGAGGAGGTGAAATCCATGACCCTGCAATTCATCGGCTCATCTGACCGCAAGAACAAGGTGGCGGCCAAGGGCAGCAAATATGCGGCGCGCCTTGCCAAGCTGACCTCTAAGCATGTCAACGAAGACGGCATGAAGCTGAATTTCAAGGTTTACATGTCGCCGACCATCAATGCCTTCGCCACGGCTGACAGCAGCATCCGCGTCTATTCCGGTTTGATGGACCTGATGACGGACGATGAATTGCGTGGCGTGATCGGTCATGAAATCGGGCATGTGAAATACAAGCATAGCGCCAATGCCATCAAATCGGCTTATCTCGCGTCTGCGGCACGCAAGGGTGTGGCGTCCAGCGGTGGTGGGCTGGGACATCTGGCTGATTCCGACCTGGGTGCGCTGGGCGAGGCCATGTTCAACAGCGGCTTTTCGCGCAGCCAGGAAACAGAATCCGACGATTATGGTTTTGAGTTCCTGAAGCGCAACAAGTATCCGTTGCCGCCTATGGAAAGCGCCTTCCGCAAGCTGGCGGCGCTGGGCGGCCAGCAGGGCGGCCTCGCCAAGGTGCTGTCTACGCACCCGGATTCGGCAGCGCGGGCGGATCGCGTACATCAGAAGATAGTCAGCGCCAGCAAGTAATTTGTTTGTCTGCGCGGGGGGGCGGTTCTCGCTCCCCAATGCACTCAATATCCGCCTGCGATCAGTGGCCACTGGACTTGGAATAGTGCTGTTCCAGGCGGCTGACCACGGCTGCCATCAACATGGTCATGGCCAGGTAGCCGAAGGCGATGGTCAGGTAGGGTTCCCAGAAACGCGAGTAGGCGCCGGCGACGGTGCGTGCCGCGTACACCATCTCTCCCAGGCCCACCGCCGACACCAGGGAAGAATCCTTGAGCAGGGTAATGGCTTCGTTGCCGAGAGGCGGCAGCATGCGCTGGAAGGCCTGCGGGATGACTACGTAGCGCATGGTCTGCCAGTAGTTCATGCCCAGTGAGCGCGAGGCTTCCGTCTGGCCGCGGGCGATGGACTGGATGCCGGCGCGGAAGATTTCCGTGATATAGGCCCCGGCGTTCAGCGTCAGGGCGACGAGGCCGGACATGAAGGCGCCGTATTCCTGGCGCAGGGTACGGGCCAGGTCGCCGGTGATCAGCCAGCCATCGGTGGGATGGACGATGGCCGGCAGCACGGCGAAGTGGATCAGCAATATCTGCACGAACAGGGGCGTGCCGCGGAAGAAGGTCACGTAGGCGGCGGATGGCCAGCGCACCGCATACTTCAATACGGGCTTCCACGGCCCATGGCGTACATCGGCGAGGCGCGCCATGCCGGCGACGAGGCCGATCACCGTGCCGACCGCCAGGGCCAGCAGGGTGATTTCCACGGTCATGATCGCCCCCTCGATAAATAGCTCCCGGTATTGCCAAACGATATCCAGGCGTACATTTTTCAGGAGAGGGAGGCTGTCCTGTGTTGATTTCCAGAAACCCAGAAAGTCCATGGCTGCTCACTTGCGAGTAGAGGGGAGCCTGCTTGACCGGAGCGCGCTCCACCGCAGAGACTGCAATGGAATCAGCATGGCGTCCAAGGCTGGGCAGGTTGCCGAAGAAATGAAAAAAGCGCAACTTGACCAGCAAATTGCGCTTTAAAGGATCGCTATCAGATCACTCGACTTGGCGGCCGAAGATTATTTCTTTTCGCCGAAGTATTTTGCGTAAATCTTGTCGTAGGTGCCGTCGGCCTTGATCTGCTTCAGGCCGTCATTGATCTTGGCGGCGAGTTCGGTATTGCCCTTCTTCAGCGCAAAACCGTAGTACTCCTTGGCAAAGCCGGCATCGTCAACGGTCTTGAGCTTGGAGCCGGGATTGTTGGCGACGAAGTTGATGACGACGCCATTGTCGGCAACCACGGCATCGACGCCGCCGTTCTGCAGCTCTTTCAGTGCCAGCGGTGTGCTTTCAAAGCGCTTGATGTTGGCGCTGGTCTTGCCGAGCAGCTTTTGCACGACTTCATCGCCGGTAGTGCCGGTTTGCACGCCGACCTTCTTGGTCTTCAAGTCGTCAGCCTTGGCGATCTTGCTGGCTTCCGGCACGGCGATGAGCTGCTTGGCTTCGAAGTAGGAGTCCGTGAAGTCCATGGACTGCTTGCGCTCGTCGGTGATGGTGACGGCGGAGGCGACCAGGTCGCGGTCGCCGGTGCCCAGCGTGGCGAAGATGCCTTCCCATGGCGTGTTGATGAACTCGACCTTGATGCCGGCCTTGTCGCCGACGGCAGTCAGCACGTCCACGTCGAAGCCCACGACCTTCTTGTCGTCCGTTTGCGACTCGAAAGGCGCGTAGGAGGCGTCGGAGGCGACTTTGTACACCTTGGCTGCAGCGGGTGCCGGTGCAGTGGCCGCCGCAGGAGCGGGTGCCGGCGCTGGTGCTTCGGTCGGTGCGGGTTCGGCTTTCTTGCCGCAGGCGGCGAGCATCATGGTGGCGGCAATGGCACTGAGTACGGTGCGTCGATTCAACGTCATATCAAGGATCTCCTGATTTATGGGGCGGCAATCATGTAACTGCCAAGGTGGGTAGCAAGCAATAAAGGATGGAGATTACTATAACCCGCCTATTGAATGCATCAGCTAGGCCTGCAAATAACCGTAAGTGGCGGGGAAGTGTATTTAATCGACCCACTATCCCCTTTTGCCGGCCTTTTAACGACGGTTCCGCCCAATTAGCTGCTCTCGGCTTTGGTGATATCTGCTGCCGTCATCTTCTTCTTCAGCTCCGCCAGTTTGATCTTGGCGCCGTCATCCTTTTCACTGGCTTTCTTCAGCCAGCGATAGGCTTCAATGCGGTCCACCTGGCCGGTTCTGCCTGCCAGGTACATCATGCCCAGGTTGAAGGCGGCGGTGCTGTTGCCCTGTTCGGCGGCAAGGCGCGTCCATTTGACGGCGTCGGCGTCGCTCTTTTTCACGCCTTTACCCGTCATGTACATGAAACCGAGGTAGGCCTCTGCTTCTGCATATTGCTGGTCGGCGGCGCGCCGATACCATTCGACGGCTTTCTCATTGTTGGCCGGCAGGCCTACGCCTTTGCGGTAGCGCAGGCCCAGTTGAGTTTGTGCGGCGGCGTCGCCTTTTTCCGCTGCGCTCTTCACTTCGGCAAGGGGTATCTTGTCGAGGCTGGCGGCATCTACTGCCGGAGCAGGCGGCGTCGCTTCCTGCTTCACCGCAGAGACGGCCGGTGCTGCAGCAGCAGGCTCCGGTGTGGAGGCTGCGGCCGGTGGCTTGGCTGGCATCGCCGGCTCGGTGGCGGACGAGGTAATGGGAGTCGGCTGCGCTGACGGCTCGCTGGCGGTACGCGACTTCATCACGCCAAAGGCAATGGCGCCGACCACGATCAGACCGATGCCGATGCCCAGCGTATGGCTGCGTTCGCCGCCGGCTTTGCTTGCGCCGCCTGCGGCTGCCTTGCCCGGCATGCTGGCGGCAGGGGAGAAGGTATCGTCGTGCTGCAGCACGGGCGGCGCGCCCTCGGCGTCGGCTGCTGCCGGGGCGTGGATGACCGGCGTGGGCTGCATGGTGGCGACGCCGGCATTCAGGCGCGGTTCCGGCACTGGCGAGGGGCGACTATCGATTTCCAGGCTTTCGAAGGCCTTGATGCAAGCCTCCAGGCTGGTGTAGCCGCCCTGCAATACCGACTTCTGCATTTTCTTGATCAGCGCCGGCAGGGCTTCCTGATGCGTGTCACGGAAATAATCGATGCGGTGCAGGGAGATTTGCCGGAACCAGTGACTGAGCGCATACAGGTCCACGCGCCAGTCTATGGTGTTGATGGTGAGGTCGGGCATCAGTACCGAGTCGTACTGGCGCTTGGCGCTTTCCGACAGCTCATACCAGGTGGATTTTCCTGGCTCGCCGCACACCTTGGCATAGGTCTGCCAGTCGCGCTCCACCGCCTCGCGCATGGCGGGCGACAAATAGGCGGCATCCGGGCTGGCGAGGTCGATGAACAGGGGCTTTTCGATGCGGTGCTGGGCGCTCTTGGCAACGGCAAAGTCGATGAGCGTAAAGCTGTCGAAATCGATGGCGCCATTGTCGCTTTGCCTGAGCACCATCACGTCCGGGCGCAGGCCGCCGTGCACCAGGCCATTCCTGGACAGGTGGGCGATGGCGCGCAGGCTGGCCAGGATCAGCCGCACCAGGTCGCTGGAGCGCTGGAAGGGATGCTCCAGCTCACCTGTAGGCGTGGATAGCCAGTGCGTCACCGGGAAGCCCGGCGCTTCGCTGACGATGACGCGCCGGTCGAGGTCCACCGCCACGAAGCGGGCCGCATAGCGCGCATCGCGCTGGAAGCCTTGCATGACGCGCGATTCATGGCACAGCCAGTAGTCCGCCGGGGTAGAGCGGCGATAGCGCCTTGCACCAGCGCTCCGTGTCGCGCTGGCTTACAAATTTTTCCAGTTGTATCAGTCGCTCGGGCGGGCCGAGTTGGTCGGCTTGATCGGTCATGGTCGTATATTTTTCCCCGTCAGCGCTTGGGTCTTGCTCATCTGCAGCCGAATCCACCGGTATGGCACCCACTATGGTTGAAGTCACGTTGGCCGTCTGCCCATTTCCGGCAGCACGATATTCACTTCCAGGACATCGACATCGTCCTGCCGGTCCAGCGATACCTTGATATCGTCCGGCCCGACCAATACGTATTTCGAGATCACGGCGATCAGCTCCTGTTGCAGGGCCGGCAGGTAATCGGCGCGGTTGTTGCCGGCGCCACGCTCATGCGCGAGTATGATGGACAGCCGCTCGCGGGCCACCGCAGCGGACTTTTTCTTGTTGCCTAACAGGTAATCCAGGAAAGACATCTCAACCCCCAAACAAGCGCTTGATCCAGCCTTGCTTTGGCGCATCTGTGAAGCGCATGGGCCGGTCCTCGCCGAGGAAACGTGCGACGACATCCTTGTAGGCTTCCGCTACATCCGAGCCTTCCAGGTGTACGGCCGGCGTGCCGCTATTGGATGCCTGCAACACGGATTCCGATTCGGGAATGACGCCGATCAGGGGGATGCGCAGCAAGCCCTGTATATCTTCCAGCGACAGCATCTCGCCGGATTCGACGCGCTTGGGCGCATAACGGGTGATCAACAGGTGCGGCTTGATGGCCTGTCCGCTTTCCGCCTTTTGCGATTTGGCGTCCAGTATGCCGAGAATACGGTCGGAATCACGCACGGAAGACACTTCCGGGTTGGTCACCACCAGCGCTTCATCGGCAAAGTACAGCGCCAGCAGGGCGCCGGTTTCTATCCCGGCCGGGGAGTCGCAGATGATGTAATCGAAACCGTCGTCGGCGAGGTCCTTCAGGACTTTTTCCACACCCTCGCGCGTCAGCGCTTCCTTGTCGCGCGTTTGCGAGGCAGGCAGGATATACAGGCTGTCGCTGTGCTTGTCCTTGATCAGGGCCTGGCTGAGCTTGGCTTCGCCGTGGATGACGTTGATGAAGTCGTAGACGACGCGGCGCTCGCAGCCCATGATCAGGTCGAGATTACGCAGGCCCACGTCAAAATCGATCACCGCAACTTTTTTCCCGCGCATGGCCAGGCCGGAAGCGAAGCTCGCGCTGGTGGTGGTCTTGCCGACCCCGCCCTTGCCCGAGGTGACGACGATAATTTTTGCCACGTTTGGTTTTTCCTTAATCCATGTTTTCTTGCGGCGCTGCCTGCAAGATGATTTCCAGCTTTTAAAGCGCCACTTGGCGGATGCGCGGGCTTAACCCAGCGCCTCTATCACCAGCTTGTTGCCATCCAGTCTAACCTGCGCTGCCTTGCGTGCAATGCTGGACGGCAACGCTTCGTCTATGCTGCGGTAAATTCCGGCTATGGACAGCAGTTCTGCTTCCATGCTTTGCGTAATGATGCGTGCTGCCGTATTGCCTCGTGCCCCGGCCAGCGCCCGGCCGCGCAGGGAGGCATAAACGTGGATGTTGCCATCGGCAATCACTTCCGCGCCATGGCTTACCAGCGCCATCACCACGAGGTCGCGGCCCCGCGCATAGATTTGCTGGCCGCTGCGTACCGGCTTGTCCACGATCAGCGCCGCACATGAGGCTGGCTCCTGCGGGGGCTCGACGATGCCGGCTGGTTCCATTTCGCGCGCTGCCGGGCCGTCGTCCACTGCCTGTGCGGCGGCGGGCGCTGCTCTGGCTATTTCCCGTGCCGGCGGCAACAGTATCATGCCGTTGGCGCGCGCGGCCGCCTGGCTTTCTGTGCTGCCGCCGCGTGTGCCCAGCGGATTAAGGCCTGCGTTGCGCAACATGCCCAGCAAGCTGGAGAAATCCAGCGCCGTGGCGCTGGCTGGCCAGTCTGCGAGGTCGATGAGTGCGGCATCGCCGCCGAAGAAATTTCCCTCGCCGCCGGACAGTTTTTTCAGCGCCGCATCCAGCTCAGCGAGATCGGCGGTGCGGGGGGCGAAGGCAATCAGATTGATGGCCGCACTTTTCAGTTCAAAAGGGGCGGCCTGCTGGGCTTTGGCCGGCTTGACGGAGGCGGTCATCAGCGGATGCTCGGTGGCGGGCGCACGGTCATTGGAATGCGCCAGAGTTTACCCGTTTCACGGCGGGCGATTCAAGGAAACTTGATTTCAATAGCATATGTTTTGAGGATTAGCCGTATTTTTAGGGAGATATGCTGCAGTGGTCCCAGCCTGGCCCCCTTGGCCTGGGATATTTATAGTCTTTCAAACGGCCCTTCTCTCCGCCATCGCTTGCGCCAGGGTGCTGCTGTCCACATTTTCCAGCTCGCCGCCCACCGGCAAACCACGGGCGATGCGGCTGACGCGTATACCCTGCGAGCGCAGCAGCTCTGCCACATAGTGCGCGGTGGCTTCGCCCTCGACGGTGAAGTTGGTGGCGAGGACGGCTTCCTGCACCAGGCCGTCCGCCGCGCGCCGCAGCAGGCGATCCAGGTGGATTTCCTTGGGGCCGATGCCATCCAGCGGCGACAGGCGCCCCATCAGCACGTAATAGCGGCCCTTGAAAGCCAGCGTCTGCTCCATGCGCAGCAGGTCGGTGGGCATTTCCACGATGCACAGCAGGCTGTCGTCGCGCTCTGGATTGGCGCACAGGTCGCACAGCGCGTATTCGGTGAAGGTATTGCAGCTTGCGCAGTTGCGCAGCTTGGCGAGCGCTTCGGCAATGCAGCGCGAAAGCTGGGCGGCGCCAGCCTGGTCGCGCTGCAGCAGGTGGTAGGCCATGCGCTGCGCAGACTTGGGGCCGACACCGGGCAACACGCGCAGGGCGCTGATAAGCTGATCGAGGCTGGAAGGTGATTTCATGGGTGGCGCACGCGGTGTGCTAGCAGTCTGTCGGACTTGGGGAATCGAAGCGAAAAATTCGCTAGGATCGGCTAGCGGATTTTGCAGCCGATTTATCCTAAGTCCGGTAGGCTGCCAGGCACTGTTGAAAACAGCTCAGCAGTGCCTTGGCTGGGCTTGCGAAAGAAAGGCCCGTATCAGAACGGCAGCTTGAAGCCCGCCGGCAAATTCAGGCCCGCCGCGAAGCCGGCCATCTTTTGCTCGCTGGTTTGCGCCGCCTTGCGGATGGCATCGTTGAACGCTGCTGCGATCAGGTCTTCCAGCATGTCTTTGTCGTCGCTGAGTACGCTCGGGTCGATGCTGACACGCTTGACGACGTGCTGGCAGCTCATGGTGATCTTGACCATGCCTGCGCCGGACTGGCCTTCGACATCGACATTGGCCAGTTCATCCTGGGCCTTCTTCATGTTTTCCTGCATTTGCTGGGCCTGTTTCATCAGGTTACCCAGACCGCCTTTGTTCAACATGGCAACTCCTGCTTTTCAATAAGAAAATAAAAATTCGAGCCGCTGCATAAGCAGCAGCCGCTGGTATCTGTACCGACAGTTTACTCGGCTTCGGCTCGCGGACGTATGCTGTCGGGCAGTATGGTTGCGCCGAAGTCGGCAATCAGGCTGCGCACCAGCGGGTCGTCATTGATGGCGATTTCGACGGCGGCCAGCAGGGCCTGGCGTTCGCGGCGCTGCTGGGCGGCGGGCGTTGCGTCGCCACCGCCGCCTATGCTGACGCGCAGTTGCACTTCTGCTGCGAAATATTGCTTCAGCACCATGCGCAGCTTTTCCTGATAATCGCGCCCGATCATCGCCTTGTGGGCCTCCGGTACGGTCAGCTCCAATGTTGCGCCGTCGACACGTAGCAGTTCGGCATGGCTGGCCAGCATATAGGCCTGGCCGCCGCGCGGCAGGGCCGCTACCAACTTCGCCCAGTCGCCGTCGAAGTTATCCAGGGAAGCCGGTGCATCCGGCTCAGGCGGTGGGCTGGCCTCCGCTGCGGGAGCTGGTTCTGGCGCTGGTGCGGCGGCCATGGGAGTTGGTGCTGGCTCCCACGGTGGTGCTGTCTCTACCTGTGGCGCGACGGCAACAGGCGATGGCTCGGTATGGGCTGCCGCCGCAGGCAGGGGTTCTGCCGTTTGCGGCGAGGGGGGCGGGATGTCGGGCTGGGCGGGCTGCGGCGTGGCGCTGACGGGTAGGGCGGGTGCCGGCTGCGCAGATGCTGGTTGCGCTATCGGCGCCGTAGCCGGTATTACCGAATTCGGCACGCTGCGCCGCTCGCCAGCCGGCATGGCTGGTGGGTCGGCGGGCGCGAAGGCCAGCATGCGCAACAGCGTCATCGAGAAACCGGCGAACTCGTCCGGCGCCAGTGCGAGATCGCGGCGGCCGTGCAGGGCGATCTGGTAGTAAAGCTGGGTGTCTTCCGCAGAAATGGCACCGGCGATGCGCCCGATGTCCTCTGCATTCGGCGTGTCGTCGCTGAGCGAGCCGGGCACCGCCTGGCATAGTGCCACCTGGTGCAGCACGGCGGCCAGTTCCTGCAAGGCAGCATCCGGCGCGATGCCGCGCAACAGGGTCTGTTCTGCGGCTAGCATCAGCGCGGCGCCATCTTGCGCGACGATGCAGTTCAGCAGGTCGAACAGGAAGCTGCGATCCACCGCGCCCAGCATGGCTTTGACGCCCGCTTCCTCCACGCGCCCGGAACCGTAGGCGATGGCCTGGTCCAATAGTGACAGTGCGTCGCGCATCGAGCCGGCTGCTGCGTGGCTGAGCCAGGTCAGCGCGCCCGCCTCGAAGGGCAGGCCTTCCGCTTCCAGCACATGCTTGAGATGGTCGGCCACTTGTTGCGGCAACATCTGCCGCAAGGAGAACTGCAGGCAGCGCGACAGGATGGTGACGGGCACCTTCTGCGGATCGGTGGTGGCCAGGATGAATTTGACGTGCCCCGGCGGCTCTTCCAGGGTCTTGAGCATGGCGTTGAAGGCACTTTTCGACAGCATGTGCACTTCATCGATGATATAGACCTTGAAGCGGCCCTGCGTAGGCGAATACTGTGCGTTATCAAGCACCTCGCGGATATTGTCGATGCCGGTATTGGAGGCGGCATCGATTTCCAGCAGGTCCACGAAACGGCCGGCATCGATCTGCAAACAAGTGGCGCAAATGCCGCAAGGCTGGGCGGTGACGCCCGTTTCGCAGTTCAGCGACTTGGCCATGATGCGGGCGATGGTGGTCTTGCCGACGCCGCGCGTACCCGTCAGTAGGTAGGCATGGTGCAGGCGACCGTTGGCCAGGGCATTGGATAGCGCCTTGACGACGTGTTCCTGACCAACCAGCGTTGCAAAGGATTTGGGACGCCACTTGCGGGCGAGGACTTGATAACTCATGGGGCGAATTCTAGCAGCCTGTCGGACTTAGAGGGGGGATGCATGACGGATGTCGTGCTTTATTCGCTCCGCAAAAAAGCTATCATGACTCTCTTGATTCTCTGCCCGCAGCGGCATTCCTTTCGTCATTTCACCGCGAGTCCGATACCATGGAAAACGCCCGTCAGTTCTTTGAACAATTGAACCGCGACTACCTGTCGGTCCACAAGACCAAGGAAGATTTGTTCTGGTCCACCTATATGGCGACCAGCGACGACCATGCCGGCTTTGCCCGCGCCGAGCAGGATTACAAGGCTTTCATCTCGGACCCGGACAAGCTGGCGCGGACCAAGGCACATGTAGCGGCGGTTGCCGCCAAGCCGGCCGGCGCTGCGCGCGATGCCCTGCTGCACGGCCTGCAGGGCTGGCTGGCCCTGTTCAACAGCAATATCGTCGATAATGACGCCGGCCGCTTATTGATGAATGAGCTGATCGAGGCGGAAGCCGCCTTGTTTGCGAAGCGTCAGGCTTTGGTGTTGCGCCATGTCAACGAACAGGGCGTGGAAGAAGAGGCGTCGCTGACCATGCTGGCGACGAATCTGTCCATGAATCCCACGGAAGCGCACCGCAAAAGTTCCTTTGCCGCCTTCCAGTCGCTGGAACGCTGGGTGCTGGACAATGGCTTCCTGGATATCGTGCGCCTGCGCAACCGCTTTGCCCGAGCGCTGGGTTATCGCGATTACTTTGACCACAAAGTGCGCAAGAACGAGCAGATGTCGCCGCAGGCGTTGTTTGAAATCCTCGATGATTTCGAGGTGCGCACGCGGGCGGCCAACGCGCGTGGCTTGCAGCAATTGCAGGCGCAGCATGGCGAAGCGGGCTTGCAGCCGTGGAATATCCGCTTCCACATGAGCGGCGACGTGGTGCGGCGCATGGACCCCTACCTGCCGTTCAGCAAAGCCCTGCGGCGCTGGGTGCAAAGCTTTCGGCAACTGGGCATACGCTATCGGGGCGCGACCATGCAGTTGGACTTGCTGGAGCGTAAAGGCAAGTATCAGAATGGTTTCTGCCATGGCCCGGTCCCGTCCTATTTTGACGAGAACGGCAACTGGGTGGCCGGCCAGATCAATTTTACCGCCGAGGCCAAGCCGGACCAGGTCGGCAGCGGCCTGCGCGCCATCAATACCCTGTTTCACGAGGGCGGGCATGCCGCGCATTTCGCCAACGTCACGCAAAATTCGCCATGCTTCTCGCAGGAATTCGCGCCGACCTCCATGGCCTATGCGGAAACCCAGTCCATGTTCTGCGACAGCCTGCTGGACGATGCCGATTGGCTGAAACGTTACGCAAAGGACGAGGCCGGCACTCCCATGCCGGACGAGCTGATACGCGCCCGCATCGAGTCCACCCAGCCCTTCAGTGCCTACAATGAGCGCTCGATCGCCCTGGTTGCCTATTTCGAAGCGGCGCTATACCAGATGGACGATGCCGCGCTGACGCCGGACAACGTTTTGGCCCTGGCGCGCGCCACCGAGGCGCGCCTCCTCGGCACCAGCGGCAGCCCGCGCCCGCTGCTGGCGATCCCCCACCTGTTGAACCAGGAGTCGGCCGCCGCCTACCACGGCTACCTGCTGGCGAACATGGCGGTCTACCAGACCCGTGCCTATTTCTTGCGCACCTTCGGCTACCTGACCGACAACCCGCTGATCGGCCCCTTGTTGGCCAAGCACTACTGGGCGCCGGGCAACAGCATCAACCACAACGCTACGCTATTGAGCCTGACCGGCGAGGGCTTTTCGGCCAAATACCTGGCGGATGCCTGCAATATGTCGGTCGCGGAAGCCTGGGCACAGGAGCAGGCCAGTATCACCGCCGCTGCGACGCGCGACTACCCGGCCAGCGAGGCGCAAAGCCTGGATGCCCTGATCCGCATCTTGCATGGCGATGCGCTGCTGGCAGACAGCACGGCCTCGGAAGAGGCGATGTGCGAGCGCTTTGAGGCTTGGGTAGAGGAGCATTTTCCTGCGGCGGTGCATTGAGCGGTTTCGGGAGGTGGTCTCTCTGAGGCTTTATGTTTTCCAAAGTGCGTGGGTAAGGAACGGGATAAGCTCCCTTTAAAATCCGTTCGTCATCAGTGAGGTATTTGGCGGAAAATCGCCAAATGGCATGAATAAGGAATAGGGCGCGTTCCTTCTAGACCCGTTCGTCCTGAGCCTGTCGAAGGGCGAGTGCGGAGAGTTCAGGCATCCGATTTAGCTGTTTCTGCCTTCTCGCATGTGCTTGGCAAAAGAAAGGGTGCAAACAGCGAAGCCGGGTGCACCGTTCTCTGCACTCGCTCTTCGACGAGCCATCAAGGAACAGTTTTTTACCCTGATATAAACGTAAGCAGTGACGTAAACGACAAAAATTCACGCTTGGCTCTCCGCACTCGCCCTTCGACAAGCTCTCAAGGAACAGATTTTTTATTATTTAAATTCAATCGGATACGAGCATGCTCTTGACATAAAAAGGGCGGAAACTGCGTGGCCGGATGCCTTGGCTCTCTGCACTCGCCCTTCGACAGGCTCAGGACGAACGGATTTAAAGGGAACGTATCCTGTTCCTGACCCACGCCTTTCGGCCTTTTGGGGCCAAATACCC
>Ga0170475_103067421_pt1 | contig 23992 bp, 10 predicted proteins | sample Soicark_Litter_5_FD_111474 | JGI IMG/M metagenome (GOLD analysis project Ga0170475, IMG submission 111474) | Avena fatua rhizosphere microbial communities from Hopland, California, USA. Combined Assembly of 48 SPs
ATTCCAGGTTTAGAAAAAACGATTGCTGATTGCCTGGTCATTTTGGTTATGATTTGATTAGTTATGCTATGCTGCCTTTGAATGTCTCGGGAAAGCATGGTTAGCGTTAAATGCTTTGAAGTTATGGATCTGACCATCAGGACAAAAAACAACCAAAACATTGTGCTATTTCCCGGCGTGTCCGCCGGTGATTATTATAGCTTGCCAGGCAGCAGCTCCTGGTTTTCCGAAACACAATACGGTAATCTTTACTTTCAGGAGAAACAGTCCGGTCCCTTCACTATACGACTTTCTTTTCTCAAGATCCTCCGAAATATCACACTTAATTTTCAGAGTCATACGCCAAGAGCGGGTGTACGCCTTGCCCTCGAGAACCAGTGGAACGTGGGTTTGCTGGGAGGAGATGCTGTGAAGCTTCAGCAAAATCAGTTTGTATTATTTTCTCCAGGGATCAAAGGAGAGAAGATGGTGTTTGAGGAAGGGCAGCAATACCGTGGAATCGAGATTTTATGTGATCCCGAAAAGCTAGGAGACCTCATGGACCTATTTCCAGGTATAGCCGAATATGTAGGAGAAGGAGAAAACGACCATTCCATTTTTCTTCAAAAGAAACCGCTTTGGGCTCCGGATAGAGTGATGAATATTGTAAATGAACTGGTTGGACTTGGCACTGACGATAATCTATTTCTGTTAATGAATTTTCTGATGATGCAGGTGGAGCATGTGATGGAGGATAAACTGCCAACGCTGGAAGAGATTGAAGCGGTTGATAAAGCGCATAAGTTAATACTCAGGGATATGAAGGTGCAGTATGCCATACCCTCCCTGGCCAATAGAGTGAAACTCAATGAAACCCGGCTGAAGTATGTATTCCGGCATGTATTCAAGACCAATATCTATCAATATATGCTGGGTGCAAGAATGGAAAAGGCGAAGTATCTTTTGCAGCATACGAAAAAGCCGATGGAAGAGATTGCAACTCAGACCGGATACCGGTATTTGACCAAATTCATAATAGCGTTCCGGAAATATCATGGAATTGCTCCAAGGGCAATAGATCGCAAGGCTGATAAACAGTGATATTGTTTAGCCCTTTTAATACTTTCAAACATCTTAATAATAGACGGTTTTTACTAATTATTTGAGGTAATCAAGCAACGGCTTGAGGCAGATAGTTTAAGGTCCCAGCATATTTAAGTATTTACACCTGACAGTTCATTTATAACTAACAGGATTATATTTAAAAAAGGGATGACTTTGGAATCACTCAATCAAAAATTTTTTACCTTTCAATAACTGAATTAGGCCTTGTTTCTAACGATTATTTTTTGCCCCAGGTCAAGATGCGAATAATTAGTATAGCTGCAGGTGTCTGTGATATTACAGATAGTGGCAGCAAAGCGTTTAAAGCCTCCAGTCATGGATCTGACCATAAAGACTTCTGCAAACCAAAACCTCCTGCTTGGTCCCGGTGTGTCCACCGGAGCCTATTATTATGATTTGCCGGGAAGCAGCATCTGGTCGTCAGTATCAGAGCATGGAATTATCCATTACCAGGAGATTAAATTAGGCAGCTTTATCCTGCGTTATTCCTTTTTCCAACTCTTCAAAAAGATCGCACTGTACTTCAAAATGGAGAACCCTCAGGCCGGGGTAAGAATTGCCATTGAAAACCGATGGAATGTAAGCCTGCAGGGAGAAAATTCAGTGAGGATATTAAAGAATCATTTTATCTTATTTTTCCCAGGCAGCAAAGGTGAGAAGATTGTATTTGAAAAGGATCAGAAGTATAGGGGAGTTGAGATATTGTGTGAGCCGGAGAAGATGGCAGAGCTGATGGATGTGTTTCCAGGTATGGATGAATTTGTAACGGAAGGAGAGAAGTATTCCACCTATTTACGGAGGCCATTATTGGCGCCAGAGCAGGCGCTGGATATGTTGCAGGAAAATATGGACTTCACAAGTCTTGACCGGTTGATAATATTTCTTAATTCTATCCTGCTTAGGGTAGAACATATGGTAGAGGAAATGATGCCTACCCCTGAAGAAGCCAAAGCAGTGAGGATGGCCGAAAAGTTAATAATGAAGGATTTTAGAGTTCATTATCGCATTCCGGAAATAGCCCGAAAGGTGAACTTGAATGAATACCGCCTGAAGTACATTTTCCGTTATTTCTATAAGGAGAGTATATATCATTATCAGATGAAAGCCAGGCTGGAAAAAGCCAAAAAGCTTTTGCAGGAAACCGATAAATCAATGGAGGCCATTGCAAAGGCAATCGGTTACTTGTATTTAACCAGTTTTATTACGGCTTTCCGCAAACATTTCGGATATACTCCCCGGTCAGTGAGAAGACCCTAATAACGTGAAAGGTTCCTTCGGTCTGTTAAAGCGTGGTATATGGTATCTACCATCAGGTAAGTGAAAAGCACCTGCAACGCTACTGCGATGAATTTGCATCCCCTTATAACTCCCGTGAAACAAATAGCAATAAAAGTTTTGAGGCAAGCATTCAGAACAGCGACGGAAGATTGAAATACAGAGATCTTCCAGGTAAGGAAAAACAGTAAAGTTCAAAAGGACTAAAAGGTGGAAAAATAAATATGATTATTTTTTTCACCATAATTCTTTGTTTTTTAGACTAAAAGTTTTTTTGAAGGCTTACAAAATAAGTATATTGCATTAGCTCTTTTGGATATAAAGAAAAAAGCTACAGCAGGAACTGTAGCTTTGGAAATTTTTAAGTGGACGTGTTTAACTGCCAACAATTTACTACTTCTAATGTCTCCTTCCAAATATTTCCTCTTTATAACTAGACATAGTAAACTCTAATACAACTGATTGAGGTACAAGCTAAATTTTGGAAATTCCAAAAATTTTATCACTTTTGCCTCATAACCATCCAGATGTTCTCGCGAAACCAATACCATTGGAGCGAGGAAGGATATAATAATTAATCTCAGTTGTGCGGCAACTGGGATTTTTTTTATCTCCTAAACTGAATTAGCTCACTAAAGGGCTGATAGGTTAACGACTACCTTAAAGTCGCATTTTTTATGTTGAGAACATCTGGAGAAGTGTGTCCACATTGTGGCCAGCCTTACCAAATCCAAATCAGAAAGTGGAGCACCCACTGGAGAAATGGAAAGAGGATAAGGCCGGTTCGCACACAAGCCCTCACTATTAGGGTCTGTGGATGCACTAAGAAGAAGTAGCAGTACTTTTTCGTATGGTTGAAATAAACCGGTGCCGCACACTGGTTTTTTCGGGGGTGGATTACGGTGATTGACTCATCGCCACCCCTTTTTTTCTTCTAGGAAAACGAAAATATATAGATTTTATTATAAGACGATATTTGTTATACAAAAGCTGCAAAATAAATATTTAACCGGTAAAATGACTACTGTTAATGTAAGCTTGTTAAATGTTATCTAACTCTTCTGTAGGCCATTAGTATTTCTATAGGAAATACTCCCAAAAAGGTGCCAAGTCCCTAATGTATAGAATTTAGCAAATTCTACCCAAGCTCCTAAAAATAGCCCGCCATTTTGTAACCTTTAGCAAACCTGTAAGTAATTCGAAAGTTACTATATTCAGCCTAATAAACTCCTGCTTTTTGCTGGAAATTAGGGGGTTAAAGCCTTGACGCTTTGAACCTGACCAGAGGAAGCGTCACAGGATGCTAACATAGGGATAACTGCCTTCACGGTAATCCGTTACCTTGCTTATTTTTAGAAACCCCGCAACTTGTCGGGGTGACTGCTCAAGAGTTAACAGCTTTATATAAAAAGTTTGGAAAGAAGCTGAAAAAGATCAGCGAAGCAAAGGGCATGTCATTACTCCAAGTATCTTACAACTGCACAATTGACGAATCTGATATTTCCAAAATAGAACAGGGCCAGTTCAATATCACACTTTCAGCTATTGCTGAACTTGCGAAAGGCCTGGATATAATCTTTCCAAACTGATGGAATACTAATACCACCTGAACGCTTAGACTATTAGACTGTTTTGAGTGTCTTGGTAGGAGTGGATTTCTTTGATCAAATATCAATCGAATTAATAGGAGGTCTCCTCGTCAACTTCATCTCCTTTCTCTGCTATGGAATACATGCCTCGGTTAAAAAAAGCCTGTTTTGTCAAACCAAGGGTTAACGATTACTCTTATCATTATTCTTACTACAAAACATCTATTTTTTTCGTACTCCCGGTAATCTTGGAAGTCCCAAAAATGGCAATGGGCCGGATAAAACTCGCAACTCATTTATACCAATCTATTACTCAATTACCTTTATCCCAACACGTATGTAGTTACGACTTTATTCAAGACTGGGCAGAAACTGTGAGAACAAACATGAATAGCCGGCACAGGTTTTGGGGCAATGTCTGTGATTATAAGACCTTCCTGTTCAAAGATATACCCGTCTCAGGGTATACCCTGACTTTTTCACCCAATACTTAGATTTGTCTTCAAAGCTTTTCAAATAGCGCACAAAATTTTGCAAATGGGAGGACCCGCTACAGTAGCGGCTTTCATAGGGAATTTACGATCCTATAATGAATAAATTTTGGAATCCTTTAGACCTTTCAACCCCAGTCTTAATCTTAGTTTAATACAAGCGTAAGCGCTGGTTTTTTAAGACTCTTATCCCTTCAAAATTCTATCAAGGTTAACGATTGAACTTATTGGCTCTGAAGCTATACCGCAAGGTGTACCTGCCTGTAATGAACAATACCTGAATCTGAGTTTCTTGCCCCGTTTTTCTAGAATGAATAGAGGTTTAAACCTCCCCATTTTATTGACCACGTCCTATGAAACCTCCCAAAAAACCATCAAAGTCACAAACTGATTATTCACCTGCATTGCTAGATCGATGAGTAGAAATTTACGTTTTGTCCTGCTTATTGCAATCCTTGTTTGCCAGAAACCCCAGGCGCAATTAACCGCCAAAGAATATTCCATACCCAGCCAGGTTCAACAGATTTCTTCAGTTCAGGATACTCCAAAAAGAATAAAAGCGCTTTCCATCGGTGACCATGTACCAGATTTTCAGCTTAATCTTTTAAACTATTCAAGCTCTGTTACAAACTTATCTTCTTTTAATGGCAAACTAATTATTCTGGATTTCTGGGCATCCTGGTGTTATTCCTGTCTTCATGCAATTCCTAAGCTGAATAAACTTCAAAAAGAATTTGGTGATAAGTTCCAATTGATCTTTGTAAATAGCACTGAAACTACAGGTGATAACAAAGAAAAAGTAATTCAGACGATCAAGAAATTTACTCCTGAGGGACCGGCTTCCTTTCTGATTTCTTATGAAGACAGTATTGCCTTAAAATTATTCCCGCACATTTATCTTCCACATTATGTTTGGATTACACGTTCTGGAATAGTTAAAGCAATTACTGATGCAGATGATCTTAAAAGTGAAAATATTAAGGCAATAATAGAAAATGAAAATGTAGAATTATTTCTGCCAGTCAAAATGGATTACTTCCCAGATAAATTGATGGATCTTGGTTTAGAAAACAGTCAGCCTGTTATTGATGAAAATCTGGAATACTATTCAGTTTTTAAAAAAGGAAAAATAGATGGCTTAAGCAGAATAAATAACAGACGCGAAGTGCCAGACAAGGGAGGTGTTGGCCATGTATTAAGGGGAATTTCCCTCAGAAATGTTACCCCTTCAGAGTTGTTTGAGACAGCAACAAAATATTCTAAAATTGAAGTAAATGGTGATTTTAGGAAACGATTGATTCTGGAACTTAAGGACCCATCAAATTTTATTTTTGATTCTTCTAAAATCACAAAAAATGCCTGGGAGAAGAATAATCTATATACTTATGATCTTGTTATACCGGAAAACGAGATTCACAATATTGATGAATATATATGGCGGGATTTAAATAAATACTCTGGATATACAGCCCAAATAGAAAGCCGGAATCTCCATTGTTATTTGCTAGAGGCAACAGATAAGGCCAAAACTGATCCCTCAAAAGTTGGGAAGGGCGCATCAATAAATTTTAAGGATGGCTTATATCATATAGAGAATGCTTCTATAGAATTACTTTCTGGTATTTTAGATAAGAATCCTCAATTCAAAATTCCTGTCATAACTAAAACAACGAAAGATATAAAGTTTGATTTCAGTTTCGATTATGAACATTTGGATATAAGTAAACTACGTCAGCAATTAGGGCTTTTGGGAGTAGAATTAAAGGAATCCGTTCGGCCGATCAACGTTTTAGTTATATCCGAAAAAAAACTTAAAAAATAAAAGAGAAAATCGCCCTGGTTGCAGCCAAGGCGATTATAATGGAACGAAAACATTCCAGCCCGATCATTAGAAAGAAAACGTGCTTATCATTCTCTACGTATGACCAAACTTACCAAAGGTAATAAAAAATATCAGCTACAACATGGAGCGCATAATTGTTTGCTAACCAACCTTCAACTTTGGCGTATTATGAAATTGGTTAACATTTTTTTATTTTTCTGCTTTATAAATGTGAGCGCAAAGGGTTTCTCACAGCTCGTTTCTATAACGAGGACAGATGCTAGCCTCGAAGATATTCTGAAAGATATCAATAGGCAGACAGGTTACTCCTTTTCTTCCCGTAGTAAGGATCTAAACGATGCAAGGCATATTAATATCGATGTAAAACAGGTTCCTATTAGCACGGCCCTGGATATTGCACTTAAGGATCAACCGCTTACTTATTCATTGGGCGATAGAATAATCGTCATTAAAAAATCTCCACAAACAGTTTTTTCCAATAAAACTCCGATTGATCCTATAATAATAAAAGGTCGCGTAGTTGATGACAAAGGAAATCCAATTGAAGCAACAATAGCAATTAAAGGTAAAGGGAATAACGGCGCTGTTAATACAGATGAAATGGGTTTTTTCAAGATTGGTAATATTAATGAGAAAGACATTCTGATAGTATCCGGCATTAATTTCAAAACTGTAGAATTATTCGTTGGGAATAAATCTGATTTTGGTGAAGTTAAGGTTGTTACAAAAGTAACAGTTGGCCCACCGGTTGTCGTTCAAACCGGATACGGTCCAGCTGATCCAAACAAAACTATCGGGTCATATACAGTAATAAAAAAGGAAAGACTCGATGAAGTATTTTCCAGAAATATCCTGGAAAAGATGGACGGCAATGCAAGTAGTGTGTTGTTTAAAACTGGTAAAAGAAATGCAAATAATATTGCAGATCCGATATCACTTAGAGGGCCAAGCACAATCAATGGCTTGACTTTCCCGTTGATCGTACTCGATGATAATATTTACACGGGAAATATTGAAAATATCAATCCAAATGATGTAGAAAGTATTACTCTTCTAAAAGATGCAGCCGCAACTTCAATTTATGGTGTAGGAGGTGCAAATGGAGTAATAGTGATCACCACAAAAAAAGGACAACTTAATAAAAAATTTGGAATAGATGCTGGTTCTGTTGTAAATATTACCCAAAAACAGGATTTATATTCCGTACCAATGATGCCGGTAAGCGATTATATAGATGCTGAACAGATTTTATTCAATAATGGATTTTATAACAACTCAATTGCATTGGGATATGCGCCTATAACTCCTGCAGTTAACATTTTCAATAAAAGATTAAGAGGAGAGATTTCTGCAGCCGATTCGGCAAGTCGGATTAATGGATTAAAACAGATAGATAGCAGAGAACAATATAACAAATATTTCAACTCTGCGGCAATTACCCAGCAACATTATATTTCTCTTAGTGGTGGTAGTAACAATATTGGATGGTTGCTTTCCGGCTCTTATGATAAGAATATTTCAAGTCAGGATGCGTTTCTTGAAAAGTTGAATTTACGGTTCAACAATATTTATAAGGTATTGGATAACCTGACGGTTTCAATCGGTGGCTATTATACCAATTTTAAATCAGTTTCAGGTAAACCAAGACTTGAAAGTATCGTTATTCGAAATTCAATGTATGAGCAATTTGCTGATGAATATGGAAGACCATTGCCTGTAGGCAAAACCTACAATGTTGATTATACAAATACAGCTGGTAATGGCCAGTTGTTGGATTGGAATTTTTATCCTCTTACTGATTATGAGCATGATAAATTCAAGACCACTAGGGAACAATTACTGGCAAACATCAATATAGATTACAAGGTTTCGAGCAATTTACATGTAAATGCTTCATATCAATATCAAAAAGAGAATACCAATAATAAACGTTTTGCTGATCAGGAAAGTTTTTATACAAGGAACCTGATCAATTCATTTACTAATTTACAGGCAACTTCATTGAATGATAAATACCCTGTACCAATTGGTGGCATTATTCGATTAGAAGATTATGGGATTAAAGCGCAAAACTTCAGGTTTCAGGCAAATTATAAGAAATCATGGCATAAACATAGTATAGAAGGGATTTTTGGGCATGAGGTAAGAGAGACAAAATCCTTACCGACAGTTCTAACATCAATCTATGGTTACAGAGAAAAACCGGTTAGCAACAGCTCGGTCGATTATGTTACTCCATTCAGAAACTTCGTTTATGGATATGGACAAGTAATTCCCGACAGACCAACCATTAATCCTCCCACGATTAACCGCTTTATAAGTTTATATGGCAATATTTCCTACGCTTTTAGTGGAAAATATTCTCTAAGCGGCAGTTTTAGAAAAGATGCTTCAAACATCTTTGGAGTGAAGGCCAATGACAAATGGAATCCACTGTGGTCCGCAGGTATCGGCTGGGAGATTTCAAGAGAGAGTTTTTATCCATTGCAATCTGTTTTTCCCATGCTTAAGCTACGGGTAACTTGGGGCTATAGTGGTAACCTCGATAATAACAAAACCGCATTACCCTTAGTCAATTATAACACGAATATTGACCTTAATACAGTATCAGCTTATGTTTCCCAGCCAAACAATCCAAGACTGAAATGGGAAAAATCAAGACAATATAACATCGCGCTGAATTTTTCAACCCCACAACAGCGTATTTCAGGTAGTATAGAATATTATCAGAAAAAAGGGACTGATCTTTATGGCGAAACACCTTATGATTACACAGTCTTTGGCTTAACAAACAGTATAACTCAAAATGTGGCTAACCTGAGAACTACTGGCGTTGATGTTGATATGAACATCAAAGTAATAGATTCCAGAAAATTTAAATTGAATACAAGTCTGCTTTATAATTACAATGCCAATGTAACTACAAAATACAATGCCCCTGTTTCAGCAGATGGAACACTTCTTATTGGTGGTGATGGGAACAAAATGATACCGGTGGTCGGAAAGCCATTATATGCTCTTATTGCTTATCGCTGGGGAGGGCTTGATGGAAATGGAAATCCTCAGGGATACCTGAATGGACATCTTTCTACAGATTATAGAACAATGCTGGGACCGGCAAATATATACAGGGAACAAATTGTATACATGGGACCTGGCGCCCCAACACAATTTGGATCAATAGGCAATCGAATTAGTTGGAGAGGATTTAGCGTTGCTGTAAATATTATCTTCAAATTCGGCTATTATTTTCTCCGGCCATCTTTCCAGGAAACTAGTTTTATAGATGCTGGGATCGGGCATGTGGACTTTCAAAAAAGGTGGATTAAGCCTGGAGATGAATTGGTAACAACTGTTCCATCTTTTGTTTATCCATATACTCCCGGGATTGATTATAGCCTTCGGGATCTCTTCTATAAATCAGCTGAAATAAATATTCCCAAAGCAGATAATATTCGATTGCAATATATTAATGTCAGCTACGATATCAGAATGAAAGGCTTCATCAAGAAAATTAATGTGTATGGAAATGTATCAAACCTTGGATTTCTATGGAAAGCCACAACAGAAAAAATTGATCCGGACAATCCGGGCGGTTATATGATCCCTAAATCATTTACAATAGGTTTTAGAACCCAAATGTGACGTATGAAAGTTAGATTTTTTCTGGTAATTATTTCCGGATTACTCTTTCTGCAAGGCTGTAAAAAATGGCTGGACAAACCCCAAACAGAAAACCTGTCAGTGCCTACACATTTGGAAGATTTACAGGCACTATTAGACGATAATACGAATCTAAACGAAAACGTAACCCCCTCCATGCTGGAAGCTTCAGCCGATGATTATTTTCTTCTGCCCTCTGAGTATAATGTGATTTCAGCAACCCATAGCAGGATTGCCCCTTATAGATGGGAAACAGATCCCTTTGAAAGGGATAATGATTGGAAGAAATGTTATTACCCGATATATGTAGCAAATCTGTGTTTACAGCAGGTGGATAAAATCCAAAGGACTGATCTAAATGGTCAGGCATGGGACAATGTTAAGGGTTCGGCTTTTTTTATCCGGGCATATTATTTTCTCGAACTGGCATGGACATATTCTAAGGCTTATGATCTGGCTTCTGCAAATCATGATCTTGGAATAGTCCTGCGGTTAACATCTGATATTGGAGAAAATTCTGTGAGAGCGAATGTTGAGCAAACTTATCAACAGATTATAAGTGATGCAAAGGCAGCGGTAGATTTACTACCTACACAATCAATACATCCTCTCAGGCCATCAAAGATGGCTGTTTATGGATTATTGGCAAGGACATATCTATCAATGAGAGATTACGAAAATGCACTGAAATTTTCAGATATGGCCTTGAAGATTTATGATAAGCTGATGAACTATAATGGCGACGTTGATATTACCGGGGATTTAGCTTTGAATATAAGCCCTTTTAAGAAGTATAATAAAGAAATTGTATTCTTTACTACAATGAATACAATTTACCCGACTTACTTTCCTACATATGCGAGAATTGATTCAATACTATATAATAGTTACGATATAAAGGATCTACGAAAAAAAATATTTTTTAATCCATTGAATAGCTATTATTCTTTTAAAGGAACCTATACTTTTTCGTTGCAATCTCAATTTACAGGAATTGCAACAGATGAATTGTGGCTTACAAGGGCTGAATGCATTGCTAGGATAGGAGGCTCAGATAAAAAAGGGGATAAAGATGCAGCGTTAAATAATTTGAATCAGTTACTAATAAATAGATATGACAAGAATAGTTATATGCCTTATTCTGCAAACAATGCAATGGAAGCACTTTCAATTATTTTGAATGAACGTAGAAAAGAATTGTTAATGCGAGGCCTTAGATGGGCCGATCTAAAACGATTAAACAAAGAAGGAGCCAATAAGACATTGACCAGAATTATAAACGGACAGACCATCACACTCCCCCCTAATGATAACCGCTATGCTCAACCTTTGCCAAACGAGATAGTACTTTTAACTGGCATGACTCAAAATCCTGGATAGCAGGTTCAACAAATCAATCATACAGAATATAATAATTGTTTTCATTTAATAAAACTGACATTATGAAGAAAATAAATCATTGGTTATTAATAGCCTGTTTCCTGATTCCTTTTGGCGTCAATAGCCAGGCTCCCTTTAAAAGCGGAAATATTGTAGTGGTTCGTTTGGGAGATGGAAGTGCTATAGATCCCCAAAACCCAACAGTACCTATGTTCCTGGATGAATATACTCCAACTGGAGCCTTTGTACAATCGGTTGCACTACCTACAGTTGATAATGGCTCCAATCTAAGGATGTCTCAGGTTTTTTATAACGGGGACATTTCTCTTTTAACCCTTTCTCCTAATAAGGAGTTCTTGACATTAGTAGGATTCAAGGCGAGTCCAGGAACGTCCACTTCTGGTATAAATAGCTCTTCTTTTGACCGAACAATTGCCAAGGTTGATTATAATGGCGCAGTAAATTCTTCGACTGCAATTTTAGGAACTGATGTAGTACCTTCTGGCACTACAGGGTTTCCTATGTCCGTTATTACTGACGATGGAACTAGGTTTTGGACTGTGCATGAATCAGCACTTGGCGGTGGAATCCGATATTCTTTGCTAGGGCAATCTACATCGACTAACATAATTACATCAAGTACAATAAAAACTTTAAATATAGACAATGGACAATTATATTGTACTCGTACTGGTAGACCTACTGTAATAAGTGGCGGACTGCCTACTACTGGACCTCAAACCGCAACTCCATTACCAGGCATTGCGTCTGGATCAGGAAGCTCATCACAAATGTTTCTTGCTGACCTCAATCCATCAATTCCAGGATTTGACGTTATTTATTTTACCGATAATAATAGTTATGCACTTAGTAAGTTTTCTTTTGATCAAGGTGCAGGAGTTTGGGTTTTAAATGGGACAATTGGTGTAGGAGATGATTATAGAGGAATTACGGGTGTTGTTAATGGAACAACTGTAACGCTTTATGCAACGAGGAAGATACCTAGTAGCAGCACAACTGCAGGCGGAGAACTTGTAACACTTACTGACAATACTGGTCATACTTTAGCATCTGGCTCTTTCACAGGTACGCCTACTATAATTGCGACACCAGGAGCAAACAAATTTTTTAAGGGCGTTGCTATGGCTCCCCAACCTCTATCCGTTTCCCTATCCACCAAAATCTTCCTCCAGGGTGCTTACAACTCCGGTCTCAGTCGTCATAAAGACGTAACTACAACATGGGCATCTACCTTAAATGCTAACGCACTAAGCCAGCCATTTGCTGGTGCACCATTTAACTATGCAGGAACTGAAAGTGTAATAAATGGTTTTTTCACATCAACTGCCGGTACAACCGATATAACAGATTGGGTTCTACTTGAATTGCATGATGCAACAACACCATCTACAATTGTTGCAAGACAGGCAGCTTTTGTTCGTGAGGATGGTAAGGTAGTAGGACTTGATGGTATTTCTGATCCAACATTTACTGGTGTTGGTGCTAATAATTACTACATAGTTATTAAACACAGAAATCATTTACCAGTCCGCAGTTCTACTACAGTTTTTGTAAATGGAGCAACCCCCGTCCTGTATGATTTCACTACTGCTCAGGCACAAGCATATCAGGATCCAGCTATTTTAACTAATGCTGCAATGAAAGACCTAAGTGGTGGCGTATTTGGCATGTTTGCTGGAAATGCGAACGCCAATAATAATATAAGGTTTACAGGCTTAAATAATGATGCAGGGGTGATTTTAACTGCTCTAGGTGGTAATCAGGGTGCAACTGCCAGTGGATATAACATGGCTGACTTAAACCTTGATGGAACCGTACGTTTTACGGGCTTAAATAATGACGCCGGGGTCCTATTAACGGCCCTAAATGGAAATCAAAGTAATCTATTTACCCAACATCAATAGATTTTTGAATTTCCAGATATTTCCGTAGCCACGAAGAACCAAAGTATCTATGAATCATCCATGGGAATGGTGGGGAAAGGACGTGTGATGTTTGAGAAATTTATTTTACAAAAGGAGATTCGAATCTCTCAAAATATTTACCATGAAACCAAGAGTATTACTGCTTTGTTTCTTCGTGCTACTTCTTGGGCATATCAATGCTCAGCAATTGATCCAGGGTACGATAAAAGCTGGAAGCACAAGCACACAGTTTGAAATTTGGCTTAAGCCAAATTTTACAAACTCGAATTCAACTTATCTATTCCAAATAGGATTACCTATTGCTTTTCCTGCTGCAGCATCTCCTCAGCCGACTGGGCTGGCATATATATTGGATCCGGGATTTACTGCGAGTTTCGGTAATAATTATGTTGTGACGGTGAACCCAGCTGCTCTTAGTACTTCTGGCACTGAAAAGTATATTAATCTGCAGTTGGTTAGAGTGGGAGCCGGGGCTTCTAACAACCAAAGCTGGACAGCCGGAACCGAGTTCAAAGTTTTGACAGGTACATTTACTTATTCCGGCACTCCTGCTGATTTTAAAGCAAAGCTTGCTGATTACCAGGATGGCGGTAGCGATGGGCAGGGAAATTTTTATACTCAGGATGCCGTGGGTAATTATTACGTTACGGCAAATTCAATTGGAAACTTTTATGCATCTCCTGGTAATTCAATTGTCGGCGGCACTGCCGCAGCGGGATATGCACAATTAATGGCGGCTGTTAATGCCGGCACGGTTAGCGGTACTTCACCGCTTTGTATCGGAGCCACTGCAAACTATTCTTCAGATGGGACTGAAGGCGGTACCTGGAGTTCTTCCAATACAGCCGTAGCAACTGTAAATGCAACAACTGGCCAGGTTAATGCAGTTGGTGCAGGTACAACCGATATCACATATACTATCAGTGGTGTAAGTGCATTTAAAACATTGACTGTTAGTCCAAACGTTTTGGCAGGAACGATATCAGGTTCCTCTCCACTTTGCATCGGAGCTTCTACAACTTATAATTCAAATGGAACAGCAGGTGGAAGCTGGTCAAGCTCCAATACTGCTGTGGCAACAGTTGATGCCATTTCAGGACTGGTAACCGGTACAGGAGCAGGAACTGCTAACATTACATATACTGTCAATAATGGTTGCGGATCACCCGTTTCATCTTTTGCATTCGTAACAGTCAATCCAAATGTAACTGCCGGAACTGTCAGTGGCACCTCACAATTGATTATCGGCCAAACGGACACATATACTTCCAATGGAACAGCCGGTGGCACATGGAGTTCTTCCAATACTTTAGCAGCTACCGTCAACTCAACTACAGGATTGATAACTGCCGTTGGTGCAGGAAGTACCAATATCACTTATACAGTCAATACTGGTTGTGGTAGCCCGGTTTCTTCCTTTAAAGCGCTTACTATTAACGCTCCTACCAATGCAGGAGCTGTAAGTGGCACATCACCTTTGTGTATTGGCGCTTCAGCTACCTATTCCAGCAATGGAGATGCTGGTGGATTATGGAGTTCAACGAATACTTCAGTAGCAACTGTCGACGCTTCAACCGGTATAGTAACTGCTGGAAGCGCAGGTAGTACTGACATTACTTATACTGTAAATGGCCTTAGTGCATTCAAAACTCTTACCGTTAATGGCAATGTAAGTGCAGGAACCGTGAGTGGAACATCACCATTATGTATAGGCGGCGGTGCAACAATTACTTCTAATGGAACTACAGGTGGAACCTGGAGTTCAGCCAATACTTCAGTGGCAACTGTTAATGCATCAACCGGTGTAGTAACTGCTGTTGGTGCTGGTACTACCAATATTACTTATACTGTTAACACAGGTTGCGGATCACCACTTTCAGCATTCGCAACAACTACTGTCAATCCAAATGTTTCTGCTGGAACTGTAAGCGGTAGTTCGCCGTTGTGCATTGACGCCACAGCTACTTATACTTCTAATGGAGCAGCAGGCGGTACATGGTCCAGTTCCAATACTGCCGTTGCCACTGTAAATGCTTCGACAGGGTTGGTAACTGCACTTAATACTGGTACTGCCAATATCACTTATACTGTCAATACAGGTTGTGGTAGTCCGGCAAGCGCTTTCAAAACGTTTACAGTTAATGCAAAGCCCATTGTTGCCGTTATTAATGGTAGCACCACAATCACAGTAGGTAGTACAACACAATTAAACGATGCTACTCTGAGTGGAACCTGGAGCAGTAATAATACCGGAGTGGCTACTATCAATCCTGTAACAGGACTTCTTACAGCGGTGGCCGAGGGCTCAGCCACGATTAATTATGCGGTCACAAATGGATGTGGTACCACAACTGTAAGCGCTAATATCACAGTAAATCCTTTAGTTGTCAGGCTGATTCAGGGAACAATAAAACCTGGTGCCAATGCAAATGAAGTTGAAGTATGGATGAAGCCTGATTTCAATAACACAACAGAATATCTTTTCCAAATTGGATTGCCAATTGCGTTGCCATCATCGGCATCTGTTCAACCTACCGGGTTAAATTATACCCTTGACCCATCCTTTATTTCCGCTTTTGGCGACAACTATACAGTTACGGTTAACCCCGTTGCGAATAATAAAGGAAATACAGAGAAATACTTTAATATAGTTTTAATAAGAGGAGGCACTGGAGCGTCAAATCCTCAGACATGGGCCGCTAATGTTGAATTCAAAGTTTTGACAGCAAGCTTTGTCCCTGCAGGTTCACCCAATTCAAAGGTGAAACTGGCTGATTATCAGGATGGCGGTAGTGATGGCCAGGGAAATTTCTATACACTGGATGGAAATGGTCATTATTACGTTACCGCAAACTCAATCGGTAATTTCTATGCTAGCACTGGTTCAACGGTGGGTGGCAATGCTTCGGCCGGATTTGCTGAAACTAACAATGCAATTGGATGTGTTAACCCGTCTCTTAGCGGAATAACTGGGGCAGGGTCGGTTTGTGTAGGAGCTACTAGACAATTAAACAACAATACATCAGGTGGGACCTGGAGTAGCAGTAATACCGGTATTGCAACCGTGGATGCTACAACAGGACTTGTTACAGGTCTTGTCCCAGGGCTTGTTACCATCACTTATTCAGTTACTAACGAATGCGGTTCTGCTTCAGTCACTACAATTGTAAATGTGAACGGCAAACCTTTTGTCGCTCCAATAACAGGGACTACAACAATTTGCACTGCAGGTGCAACCCAATTTACGAGTACAACAGCTAGTGGTGTCTGGAGCAGCAGCAATACAGCTGCAGCTACTGTTGATCAATCAGGATTGGTTATAGGAGTTGCCGGTGGTACAACTACTATTAGTTACGAACTTAGCAATACCTGCGGAACAACTACTGTTACTGCTAATGTGACGGTGAATACAGCTCCCGTTGTAGCATCTATTACAGGAACAACAACTATTACTGCAGGCGGCACATCAACGTTAACAAGCGCCACAGCAGGTGGAACCTGGAGCAGCGGTAATGCTTCTGTAGCAACAATTAACGCCACTACTGGAAAAGTTACAGCCATTGCAGCAGGTACTTCACTAATCAGCTATACAGTTACTAATTCTTGCGGTCCTACTACTGTTACAGCAACTGTTACAGTGGAAGCTGCTATTGTTAAATTGATCAAAGGAACAATTAAGCCTGGTCCTTTAGCAAACCAGGTTGAAATATGGCTAAAGCCGACCTTTAGTAACTCAACAGAGTACTTGTTCCAAATTGGGCTACCCATTGCCTGGTCTTCATCTGCATCTGTTCAACCAACTGGATTAAGTTACAACCTTGATCCATCCTTTACTGCTACTTTCGGAAACAATTATACCGTAACAGTTAATCCTGTTGCAAATAATACAGGTAGTACAGAGAAATATTTCAATATTGTATTAATTAGAAACGGCGATGGTGCCTCTGCTCCTCAATCATGGACTGCAGATCAGGAATTTAAAGTACTGACCGCAACGTTTGAGGGGAATACGGCGCCAAATGGTCAGGTTAAGCTTGCTGACTATCAGGATGGAGGTTCGGATCTCCAGGGTAACTTCTATACGCAGAGTGCAAATAATGACTATTACATTACTTCTAACTCTGTCGGTAACTTCTATGAATCACCCGGAAAATCTATCGTAGGTGGTAATTCTACTGCAGGTTATGCACAAACACTCGCCAATATAGGATGTACTGCTCCAGTGGTAGCCCCGATAACTGGAACAACAACGGTATGTGCTGGTTCTACTACACAATTGAGTAATGTAACACCGGGTGGAATATGGACCAGTAATAATGCTGCAGCCGCGGTAGATGTAAATGGCCTGGTATCCGGTATTTCTGCAGGTACTGCAACTATAAGTTATACTGTCACCAACTCATGCAGTACAACCTCGGTAGCCAAAACCGTAACAGTAATTGGAAACGGCAACGCAGGGAAAGTAAGTGGAACCACGCCGCTTTGCATAGGTGCAACTGCACAATACAGTTCGACAGGAACTGCAAGTGGAACATGGTCCAGCAGCAATCCTTCCATTGCCATTGTAAATGCAACCACCGGTGTGGTAACAGCTAAAGCCTCGGGTACAACCAATATCACTTATACAGTAAACGGTTGTAATGGACCGGTGAGTTCCTACCAGGCATTGACCGTAACAACGGGAACTACAGGCAATCCAGGTATTGTAAGTGGACTTAGCCCCCTTTGTAAAGAATCAGTGGTTAAGTATACAACTAGTGGAACAGCTGGTGGGACCTGGGCAAGCTCCAATACTGCAGTAGCTACAGTGAATGCAAAGAACGGACAGGTTATTACGGTGGGTGTGGGTACAACCAATGTCACTTACACAGTGGAAGGATGTGGTGGACCAGTTAGTGCGTTCAAGACATTGACTGTTACAGGACCTCCAACCATTACAGCAACGAATATTACTGTAAACCTTACTAGTGCCAACTGTACTCAAATGGTAAGCTTCGGAGGCAATGTAACTGTGACCAATGGATCCAATATTGTTTACAAGGTTGGAAACAAGGTGATCACTTCACCAGCAGCCTTCAGCACAGGTCAGACATTTGTTACGGTAAGTGCCAGCAATAATTGTGGAACAAGCAGCGGCAGCTTTATTGTGAACGTGAAGGATCTGATAGATCCGGTGGTTACCTGTCCGAGCAACATCACAACCACATCAACAACATCCTGTACCCGTACACTGAATACTCCTAACCCGGTATTCAGTGATAATTGTAAAGTTGAAAGGGTCGCCTGGAAGTTGACAGGAGCAACTACAGGAAGCTCTCCAATTAACGGAATGAACTTCGTGGGTACTAAAACATTCAATTCAGGCGTAACAAAGGTTACCTACACCGTATGGGATGCTTCAGAAAATGCAGAAAGCTGTTCATTCACCGTAACAGTAACACCAACTGGCAAGTGTACTATTACCAGTAGCTATGAAGATATAATAACAACAAACAGGATCAATGTTTCTGCTTTCCCGAACCCGTCCAATCATTTCTTCCAATTAAGGATCAACAGTACTAACAGGAAGGATGAAGTATATATCAAAGTCATGGATATTACGGGCCGGCAGTTGCAGCAATTCAAAGGACAGGCTGATAAGCTGTACCGATTTGGTGATGGGCTGGCAGCAGGTACCTATATAGTAGAAGTTCGCCAAGGCACTCTGCGAACGACTACCAAAGTGATAAAAGCGAATTGAGTGTCGAAAGATTTTTGATGACTGATCATACAAACCAGCAAAGAGCCGCAGAGTTTATCCTCTGCGGCCTTTGCCTTCTCATTTTTGGCTGGAATAATGCCGAAAATCAGGAGTAAAGAGCATTATAACATAAAATTTCCTTAGAGATAAACCATAAATTGAAAATCATGAAGACAAGAATTCTAACACTACTATTAATGCTGGGCTTTTTGAGTGTTCAAGGGCAATTGATACAGGGAACGTTAAAGCCTGGACCTGCCTCAAATCAGGTGGAAGTCTGGTTAAAGCCTGATTTTGATAATGCGGGTATTCATTATTTATTTCAAATTGGCCTCCCTATAGCCTGGTCATCTAGTGCCCCAATACAGCCAACCGATATTTCCTGGACTATCGATCCAGGATTTAGTGCAGCTTTTGGAAACAATTATAATGTGACAAAGAACGCTATTGCCACCAATACTGGAGGAACAGAGAAATATATCAACCTGGTTTTAGTACGTGGGGGAGCTGGTGCGTCAACCGCTCAGACCTGGACGCATGGTGTTGAATTTAAGTTGTTGACAGTAACATTTAATAGTCCAAACGGTTCTCCAGGGGCTCCCGTAAAGCTGGCAGATTATCAGGATGGGGGATCTGATGGACAGGGCAATTTTTATACTCAGGATGAGTCAAATAATTACTATGTGAGTGCTAATTCAATCAGCAATTTTTATGCTTCTGCAGGATCTACAGTAGGAGGTACAGCTTCTGCAGGATTTATTGTAACCAATGCGAATATCACACTTCCGGTTAGGTTACTAAGTTTTAGTGGTTATAAGAATGGGAACAAAAATATACTTCAATGGTCTACTTCGGATGAGGCAAACTGTAAGGGCTATGAAATCCAGCGTTCCACGGATGGTCAAAATTATTCACGAATTGGATTTGTAAATACTTTGGCAATAAATGGCAATAGCAGTACAATACTGAAATATTCGTTTGAGGATTACAATCCTACCTTACTAAAACAATTCTACAGGCTTAAACAAATTGACATTGATGAAAAAGTAAAAATGAGCAATATAGTAATGATTAGCGGTGCGAAACCAGCGATACTGGCATTGGGCGGTCTATATCCTAATCCTGCCCATAATACTTTAAACGTAATAGTTAACTCGCCTCAAAACGATAGAATTGAATTGGTGGTTACGGAGTTGGGAGGAAAAATTGTAAGAAATAAGTTGATTATTGTTGGAGAAGGTAGCAATTCAATTGATATTGATATCAGTTCACTTTCTGCAAATGGGTATCTTGTTTCTTTAAAAGGGGAGAAGAATGTCAATGGCTTGAAATTTATCAAGCAATAAAAATATAGGATAGAATTTACACTATTTGCCGATAGCGATGGCTGTCAATTGGGCGAAATTATTTTAATTCAACTTGAAGTACTTATGCGGAAACTATTGAGAAGACTGAGTTTGTTAGTGATTGTTTTTATTTCAAGTCAAGCTGAGAGCCAAAACCTTATTCAGGCTACCTTAAAGATGGGGGATGCTTCAAACAAGGTTGATGTATGGTTGAAACCGAACTTTACTAATAATAATGTGCAATATCTTTTTCAAATAGGATTGCCTATAGCTTGGCCGGCAAATGCGCCAATTCAGCCTGTAAATATTAACTATGTCTTGGATCCAGGCTTTATAAGCACATTTGGAAATAACAATCCCGCAAATTATACTGTTTCTCTTAACCCGGTTGCAACTAGTACAGGTGGATTTGAAAAATATATTAATATAGTAATGGTTCGATTAGGACCAGGTGCTTCAAATCCTCAAAGTTGGACCAGCGGGGTCGAATTTAAAGTTTTGACAGTTGTTTTTGATAACCCAGTTGGATCTCCCGGTTCCAAGGTTAAACTGGCAGATTATCAAGATGGTGGTAGCGATGGTCAGGGAAATTTTTATACTCAAGATGCGGTAGGTAATTATTACGTTACAACAAATTCGGTTGGAAATTTTTATTCATCAGGGACAGAGTCTATTTCGGGTGGGAATAATAATGCAGGATTTGTACAAACCTCATCAGTTATCCCATCCAGTTGTACAGTTCCATCCTCGCTTTCTGCCAGTAGCGTTACCAATAATTCTGCTTCAATAACTTGGAATTTGGTACCAGGAGCGACGGGATATGAATATGTGGTTTCTGCTAGTTCTATACTACCAGTCTCAGGAACAGCCATTGCAACGAATTCGTACAATGCAAATTCCCTTAACTCCGGCACTCCATATTATGTTTTTGTACGCACAAATTGTGGAGGAGGGAACTTTTCCAACTGGGCAACAACCAGCTTTAATACTGCAGCAACTGCATGTAATGCCCCTTCAACACCTATCGCTGGGAATATTGGGATAACTACAGCGGATATCACTTGGGGCGCGGTAAGTGGTGCAATCGGTTATGAATATATTCTTTCAACCTCCTCTTTCACTCCAGCCAGCCCTTCAGGGACAGGAACTGCTACACCAGGTACAACGTATAATGCAAGCGCACTTATTGGAGGTACTCATTATTACTTTTTTGTAAGAACCAATTGCGGAAGCGGGAATTTCTCGCCCTGGGTTAGCGCTGACTTTAATACTCAACCTCCCTTATGTTCTGCACCATCAGTACCAACCATTTCTGGCATCACAACCACGTCTGCTGACATAAACTGGAATGCAGTAAGCGGAAGCTCAGGATATGAATATGTTATTTCCACAAGCACTGGAATACCCGCAGGTTCTGGTACAGCAATCTCCAGTACGAGCCTCAGTTCCACTGGGCTAACATCAGGCACGGCATACTACGTATTTGTAAGAAACAATTGTGGGGGCGGACTTTATTCCAGTTGGGCTATGTCAAGTTTCAATACTTTATGTCCAACCCCTGCATCCGTAACAGTGCCAGTTGCAACAATTACATCTTCTTCTGCCATAATAACCTGGAATTCTACGGGCGCAACCAGTTACCAATATGATATTTCAACAAGTTTAGCCGCAACAACATCAACTCCCTCTACAGGAGGAACAACTACTGCCGCCACAACCTTTAGCGCAACAGGGCTGGCCCCAGGCACAAACTATTATGCACATATCCGCAGTATATGTTCGGCTAATAATTTCTCCGAATGGATGGTTGTTCCGTTTACAACTATTTGTACTGTGCCAGGTCCGATTACGGTCGGGAATATCTCGCCAACATCAGGTAACATAAGTTGGGGAGCAGTTCCCGAAATAGGAAGTTATGAATATGCGGTGTCTATAAATCCTAACTCTCCCGCATCCGGAACACCAACGATTTTTAATACCCTACCACTTTCAAATATGACACCGGGGACTCAATATTATGTGTTTGTAAGAACAAAATGCAACCCGGGAGTTAATTCAGGATGGATTAATACCAGTTTTACTACAACATTCCCTCCGTGTAATGCACCCACTTCAATAAACCTTTCCAATATTAACGATAAGATTGATTTCAATTGGCCTGCAGTTAGCGGTGCTGTAGGATATGAGTATCTTGTTTCTACAAGTGCCACATCTCCCACAATAAATGGAATATTTACATCTTTATTATCTGCCTCTTCAAGCAACCTAAATTCCAATACTCTATATTATGTATATGTGAGGGCCTATTGCGGACCTGGAAGGTATTCAGGCTGGATATTCAAAACATTTACGACAACCTGTTACAAACCTGTAATTTACTTTGTCAGAAATCTCCCAACTTTAGGGTCGGCTGATCTTGCGTGGCATAGTGTAAGAGGGGCTCTAAAATATGAATATGCAATATTGAATAACGCGGCCCCGCCATCTGGCAGTATAAATTTTATTACTGATACTCTTATTCATACTATCGGACTCGTCCCAGGAAATAAATATTATTTGCATGTTCGTGCACACTGTAGTGCTACTAGCCTTTCAGAATGGAGCACGCAGGAATTTTATGCTTCAGGATTAGCTTTATACCCCAATTCTCCAAATGTATTCACGATAATTTTTTATGGAACAGAAATTCAGAATGGAGAAATCGCACTATTTGATGGATCGGGAAAAATCATTAAAACTATAAAGCAGACAGCCTTGATTATGGATATTGATTTGAATTCTTTTGCATCTGGGATTTATTATATCAGGTATGGAAAAAATAATCAATATGTGAAGAAGATTATTAAATTATAATTCATAACAGGGTATTTTCATACCCCTATCTATAGAGATTTAGCGAATTACATATCTTAGGATGCATGCTGTTGATCTAATCAATCTCTTGCGTTTTTATAGGCAAGGTCAGCGCCAAGAGAAGTAGTTACATAGGCGCCTGTGGGTCCATTAGCATTAGCATCCCATCTATATGGAGTAATTGAAGTAATAATTCTATCACTTCCCGCTCCTGTACCTTCTGCTATTATTAAATAGTTTTTTTTAGAACTTTGTGCGTTTGCATAATCAAAGGTATTGAGTATGTCATTATCTCCGTCATTATGGAAATATGCTGCTTGTGTTGCTGCATTTAATTGAATTACACAAGCTATATCATTTTGTAATTCGTCGCACCGACCATAGAGTTGCCCTTGAACTGCCCATTTTTCAGGATTTTTAACAATATTTGCAGCAGTAGGATCTTGCAGAAGTTTAAAATCAGTCAATACGTAAAGTTTAGTGAATGCACCGAAAACTAAAGCGCAAAAAATAGCAATAAAGCTTAGTAAATACCTTTTCATACTATATCATTTAATGCGTGAATGCCAAAATCTATGCAGATCGCCTGACGACCAGGCGATCTGCATAGTGAGATCAATAATAATTCAAATAATTAGTCTCTTGCATTTTTGAAAGCAATATCAGCACCAAGACTAGCGTTAACATAAGCTCCAACACCACCAGCAGCGGTAGGATCAAAATGTTTAGGTTGGATAGCCTGGATAATTCTATCACTGCCTG
>Ga0170475_103994439_pt1 | contig 23931 bp, 26 predicted proteins | sample Soicark_Litter_5_FD_111474 | JGI IMG/M metagenome (GOLD analysis project Ga0170475, IMG submission 111474) | Avena fatua rhizosphere microbial communities from Hopland, California, USA. Combined Assembly of 48 SPs
CAATGTGCGCCTCGTCACCGTCAATCTTACCCTGGATTTCATAGCCGCTGCCGAGCAGGGAAAGTGGCTGGAGATTCGGCCAGAGGTGGTGCGCGTCGGCTCGACGCTCTGCTTCGCGACGGCCGAGATCTATTCAGATGAAACGCTTTGCGCTCGCGCTAACGCTATTTTCCGCACGATTTAGAGCGGCGCTTGACAAAAGTTGCCGGCGGGCCACACTATTGGCGCATGGGGACCGCGATCTCCCCACGAGGCGACATGCCAAAGAATCGCGTCCGCTCTAACCTCACGGACGCACCACCATGTCGTCACTCAACACGATCTCCATCGATAAACTCAATCGTCTGATCGGCACGCCTCAGTGCCCAAGCCTCATTGACGTCCAAACCGACGACGATTTCGCCGCCGATCCGCGGCTCGTTCCCGGCGCGGTTCGCCGCCCCTGGAAAGACGCCGGCGATTGGGCAGGCGAATTCGCCGGCCAATCGGCAATCGTCATCTGCCAGAAGGGACTGAAACTCAGCCAGGGCGTCGCCGCTTGGCTTCGCCACGCCGGCGTCCCGGCGGAATCGCTAGAGGGCGGCGCGCTTGCCTGGGCCGGCGCCGGGCTGCCGATGATTCCCGATGCGAAACTGCCAACACGGGATGCGAAAGGGCGCACAGTCTGGGTCACCCGGGCGCGGCCCAAAGTCGATCGCATTGCCTGTCCCTGGCTGATCCGACGGTTTCTCGACCCCCAGGCGGTGTTTCTGTATGTGACGCCCTCGGAGGTCCCGGCTGTGGCGGAGCGCTTCAATGCCGCGCCCTTCGACATTGAAGGAGAAGGCGTCTTCTGGAGCCATCGGGGCCAGCTCTGCACGTTCGACGTGATGATCGAGGAGCTCGGCCTTCACACGCCGGCACTGGACCGGTTGGCCTTGATCGTGCGCGGCGCCGACACTGCGCGACCGGATCTGGCCCCGGAGGCTGCCGGCTTGCTTGCCGCTTCCCTCGGCCTATCGCGTATGTTCGCCGAGGATCTGCCGCAGCTCGAAGCCGGGATGCTTGTCTACGACGCGTTCTATCGCTGGTGCCGCGATGCGACGAGCGAAACGCACAATTGGCCAGTGAAGAGGGGGGCATGACATGGTACCCCTTTGCCTTTCAAACCGCGCGCGACGCCTGGCTCGGATCATCGGTATGGCGCTGTTGTCGCCGTTTGCGGCCGCCTCTGCCCACGCCAGCGACCCGGCCCTGTTGGTCCTTGAGCAAAAAATTCCGCTCGGAAAAGTAAGCGGAAGGATCGACCATCTTGCGATCGATCCTGATCGCCGCCGGCTCTTTGTGGCGGAGCTCGGAAACAACAGCGTCGGTGTCATCGATCTCGATGCGGGCCGGCTCGTGCGCAACCTCAGTGGACTGAAAAAGCCGCAAGGTGTGGCTTACGTCAAATCCACCGATACGCTGTATGTCGCAAATGCCGGCGACGGGGCAGTCCAGCTGTTTCAGGGCCCGGACCTTGTCGCCTCAGGACGCATCGAGCTCGGCGAGGACGCCGACAACATTCGCGTCGATCCGAGCGGAGACAAAGTGTTTGTCGGCTACGGACGCGGCGCTTTGGCGGTCATTAGCCCATCGCGGCGCGCCAAGATCGCCGAAATTCCTCTGCCTGCACATCCGGAAAGCTTCCAGCTAGCCGGCTCAGGCGAGCAGATTTTCGTCAACCTGCCGGAGGTTCGCCAAATTGCGGCAGTCGACACACACGAGGGCAAAATAAGGGTCGCTTGGGCGATCAACGACGCCAAAGACAATTTCCCGATGACGATCGACGAGAACAGACAGCGCGTGCTTGTCCTATTCCGAAATCCCGCCAGGCTTGAGGCATTTGCCGTGAGTGATGGGTCGGTTTTGGCCAAAACCGATGCTTGCGGCGATTCCGATGATCTGTTCGTCGACGTGACGCGGCAGCGCGTCTATGTCAGCTGCGGGGAGGGCTTCGTCGATGTCTTTGAATGGCACGGCGGCAAGTACCTGCGGATGGAGCATATCCCGACGGCCGCAGGCGCCCGGACGTCGCTTTTCGTTCCCGAGCTCGATCGGCTGTTCCTCGCGGTGCGGGCGACATGGACCGAGCCGGCGGCGATCTGGGTGTTCCGACCGACACCGGGAATGTCGGATTATGAGCAGGGCAGGTCGGTCCGGCCTTAGTGCCCAACGCAAGGAAGGTCGTGATCCAAGCATCGATCGCGCGGTCCGCGCTACAGCAAGCCGAATACCGCCATGGCGTGTCCCTGCGCGAAGCGTTTCGCGTGTGGCTGCGCGTCGCGGCGCTGTCCTTCGGCGGCCCGGCCGGACAGATCGCGGTCATGCACCGCATCATTGTCGACGAGAAGAAGTGGATCGGCGAGCAGCGCTTCCTGCACGCGCTGAGCTATTGCATGCTGCTGCCGGGCCCGGAAGCGCATCAGCTCGCGATCTATATCGGTTGGCTGATGCACCGCTGGCCGGGCGCCATCATTGCCGGCGGTCTCTTCCTCGTACCGGGCATCATCTCGATCTTGGGCTTAAGTTATCTCTACGCCGCGTTCGGCAATGTGCCGGCTGTAGCGGCGTTCTTTTTCGGGCTCAAAGCGGCGGTGCTTGCGGTCGTGCTGCACGCGTTGCATCGCATCGCGAGCCGCGCGGTCAAGGGCTTGCCGATGCTAACTATCGCGGCGCTCGCCTTTATCGGCATTTTCTTTTTCGCGGTGCCGTTTCCTCTGATCGTGCTGCTTGCCGGATTGACCGGCTTTGTCGGCGCGCGCGCGGGATCGCGTGCGTTCCAGGTCGGCGGCGGACACGGTGCGACAGGCAAAGGCATCCAGGATAGCGAAAGCCTGCTTGGCGAAAATCTGCCTCGGCATGCACGGCCCACAATCGTTCGAGCCGCGCGGGTCTCCATGATTTGGTTGTCGCTTTGGCTCATCCCGGTCATCGCGCTCATAGCAGTTCCGGGCGCTGAAAACGTCTTCGGGGCGATTGGGCTTTTCTTCTCGAAAATGGCGGTCGTTACGTTTGGCGGCGCTTATGCCGTGCTCGCCTACATGGCGCAGCAGGCGGTCGAAACCTATGGCTGGCTGAAGCCGGGGGAGATGCTTGACGGGCTCGGCATGGCGGAGACGACGCCCGGCCCCCTAATCATGGTCATGCAGTTCGTGGGCTTTATGGCGGCATACCGTCATCCGGGCGTGCTGCCGCCGATGCTTGCGGCGACGCTCGGCGGCTTGCTTGCCACTTGGTGCACATTCGTGCCGTGCTTTTTGTGGATTGGCCTGGGTGCACCTTTTATCGAGCGGCTGCGTGACAACAAACCGCTCAGCGGCGCACTTGCTGGAATCACCGCCGCTGTCGTCGGCGTGATCCTGAACCTGGCGGTATGGTTTGCGCTGCATACCATTTTTGCCGAACTCCGGCCGATCGGGTGGGGGCCGCTGTATTTTGAAATGCCGGTGCTCGCCAGCGTGAATATCTGGGCTCTGCTGCTGACACTCGCCGCGATTATTGCCGTGTTTCGCTTCAAGATTAGCATGATTCCGGTTCTTGCCGGCTCTGCCTTCATCGGCGTGCTGCTGCATCTTGCCGGCGCAGTCTGATACTATGCGCTGCCGCGCCGCGCTTGCCGTGCCGGAGCCGCCCCGCTAAGACGGCCCGCCCCTCTACGAGGACGCAGCGATGGCGGAACCGCGCCGCGGCGCGCGCAATGACGATCCTTTGCCCGGCGCACGCATGCTGGTCGTCGAAGCGCGTTTTTATGACGCGATCGGCGCGATGTTGCTCGATGGCGCCAAGGCGGCGATCGAAGCGGCAGGCGCGAGCGCGACTGTTTTGTCCGTCCCCGGCGCGCTGGAAATCCCGGTCGCCATGGCGATGTCGCTCGATGCCGCCGCCAACGCGGCGCGGCCTTTCGACGGCGCCGTCGCGCTCGGCTGCATCATTCGCGGCGAGACTTATCATTTCGAGATCGTCGCAGACGAAAGCGCGCGGGCTCTGATGGATATGTCGGTCGAACGTAAGTTCCCGATCGGCAACGGGATTCTGACGGTGGAGAACGAGGCGCAGGCGCTGGTGCGCGCCGACCCGAAACAGCTCGACAAAGGGGGCGATGCGGCACGTGCTGCCCTCGCGCTGATCAGCCTACGGCGCAATGTGAGTGCAGCCTGATGAGTAAGGCCGATCAGCGCTCGGCCGCGCGTCTCGCGATCGTGCAGGCGCTCTACCAGATGGATGTCACCGGCAAAGGCGTGAATGAAATCCTCGCCGAATTCGAGAGCTTTTGGATCGGCCGCGAAGTCGAGGGTGATGAATACAAGCCGGCGGAAGTCGCGTTCTTTCGCGACATCCTCGCAGGTGTATTGAAAGAGCAGCGTACGATCGATCCGTTGATCGATCGTATGCTCGCTGAGGGCTGGCCGTTGAAGCGGGTCGAGGCGGTCATGCGTGCCGTGCTACGCGCCGGCGCCTACGAACTCAAAGTGCGTTCTGATGTGCCGGCACGAGTTGTCATCAGCGAATATGTTGCTGTCGCCAGCGCCTTTTTCGAGCGCGAGGAGGCGGGCATGACGAACGCCGTGCTGGACCGGCTCGCGCGTCAGCTGCGGCCCGGGGAACTGGACGAGAAGGTGCCGCGCTTCAGTGCCTGAATTGCCGTATACTGTGCGGCGATGATCTCCGAAAACGATCTCATTGAACGGTTTTTCGCACCCATTGCAGGGCAGGGCGGGTTAGGACTGCGTGATGACGCCGCGCTTGTCGCAACAGGTGCGGATGAAGAACTCGTTATAACCACGGATGCGCTTGCGGCCGACGTGCATTTCTTTGCGGACGACCCGTCGGACTCGATCGCGCGGAAAGCGCTGCGCGTCAATCTCTCCGATCTCGCGGCCAAAGGTGCCAAGCCCGCGGGCTTTCTCTTGTCGCTGGCGCTGCCGAGGGACTGGCGCGAGGATTGGCTGACGAAATTCGCCAACGCACTCGCGCAGGATGCCGGCAGCTTCACCTGTCCGCTGCTCGGCGGTGATACAATCAAATCGCCGGACGGCTTGTTTCTGTCGATCACTGCCTTCGGCACTGTTCCGCGCGGCAAGATGGTGCGACGCGAGGGCGCGCGCGCCGGCGATCGCATCTATATCTCAGGCACAATCGGTGATGCCGCGCTGGGACTGCTGCTGCGCAAAAAGGGCTGGGACAAACCGCTCGATCCGGGCGCGCATCAGTTTCTGCTCGACCGCTATCTGCATCCGCAACCGCGGCTCGCCTTGGTGCCGATCTTACGCGCACATGCATCCGCGGCGATGGATGTTTCCGATGGCCTCGTCGGCGATCTCACGAAGATGCTGCGCGTCTCCGAGGTGTCGGCGCGCATTGATCTCACACTCGTGCCGTTGTCGGAGGCCGCACGCAGCGCGCTGAGGGCCGACGCAAACCTGCGCGAAAGACTCTTCACCGGCGGCGACGATTACGAGATCCTTTGTACCGTGCCGCCGCAGGATGCGGAGAGCTTCGAAAATGCGGCGAAGAAAGCAGGCGTCGACGTGTCGTCGATCGGGGTCATCGACGCCGGCGATAACGCGCCTTGTTTCCTCGATGAGAACGGCACAAAGAGAGATTTCGGCCAAGCATCATTCAGCCATTTTTAAAAGAGAGCCATGACTGTTCCAAACGTGCTCAGCCGCCCCGCCGAAGCGGCGGCAACACAATCCGAAACGAGGTTCCGCGGCAACGTCCTGCGCCTGGCGGCCGCCACGGCCCTCGGGGGCGCGAACTCGACCGTCATTTTCGCAACGGCGTCAATCATCGGCGCGGAGATCGCGCCCGATCCGGCCTTGGCGACGTTGCCCATTTCGATGTTCGTGATCGGCCTCGCCGCGGGCACCCTGCCGACCGGCTGGATCTCTCGGGCATACGGACGCCGGGTCGCGTTCTTCATCGGCTGTGGGCTCGGTGCGCTTTGCGGCGCGCTGGCGACTATCGCGATTAGCACCGGAGGTTTCGCGCTCTTTTGTGTCGCGACATTCTGCGGCGGCCTCTATGCAGCAGTCGTGCAATCCTATCGCTTCGCAGCGGCCGACGGCGCGAGCCCGAATTTCCGTGCGAAAGCCGTCGCATCGGTGCTGACCGGCGGCATTTTCGCCGGCATCGTCGGCCCCCAGCTGGTGCAATGGACGATGAACCTGTCGCCGCATCTCTTTGCTGCGAGCCATGTGGGCCAGGGCCTGGTGGCGCTGCTCGCGATTTTCGTTTTGGCAGGGGTTCACGCGCCACGGCCCGAACCCGCCGATCTGCATGGCGGCCGTTCGCTTTTGCAGATCGCCCTGCGCGGCGATTTCCTGGTCGCGGCGCTCTGCGGCGTCGTCTCCTATGCGCTTATGAATTTCGTCATGACCTCGGCACCGCTGGCGATGCGCATGTGCGGCCACTCGCTGACCGACTCCAACCTCGGCATTCAGTGGCATGTCATTGCGATGTATGGGCCGAGCTTCGTCACCGGCTCGTTGATCGCGCGGTTTGGCGCGAAGCAGATTGTCGCACTCGGCCTTGCCCTCGAAGCGGCGGCGGCCCTGATCGGCCTCTCCGGCATCAGCGTCGCGCATTTCTGGTCGGCGCTCGTCGTGCTCGGCATCGGCTGGAATTTCGGCTTTGTCGGCGCCTCGGCGCTGGTGCTTGAGACGCACACGCCGGCCGAACGCAATAAGGTTCAGGCTTTCAACGATTTCCTTGTCTTCGGCACGATGGCGATCGGGTCCTTTCTATCCGGGCAGATATTGGCCAATTCCGGCTGGTCGGCTGTCAATCTCACGGTCCTTCCGCCGATCACCCTCGCGCTGGCGGCGCTGCTTCTCACCAGGTCGCGGCTAGGGCGCCAAGCCTGATCTAAGCGATTGCGGCGGCCGCCGCTTTCTGGCAAGAGGGCGCGCAAATGCGGCTACCCGGCCGCGAATCCAGGGCCGCGCGTCCGCGCGACGGCCCTTCGAAAACAAGCAAAGACACGCGGAACGAGGCTTTCACCTATGGCTATTTGGCTCATCATCATCGGCGGGCTGCTGTCCGTCGTATACGGGGGCGTGACCGTCGGCCAGCTGATGCGCGCCGATGCGGGCTCGGCTCGCATGCAGGAGATCGCCGGCGCGATCGCCGAGGGGGCCCAAGCCTATCTCAAGCGGCAATACACCACGATCGCCGGGGTGGGGGTCGTTATCTTCATCGGCCTCGGCCTGCTTCTCTCCTGGCCGGTTGCCCTGGGCTTCTTGATCGGCGCGATTCTTTCGGGCGCGGCCGGGTTCATCGGCATGAATGTGTCGGTGCGCGCGAATGTCCGCACCGCCCAGGCCGCATCGCAATCGCTCGGGGCTGGCCTCGATATCTCGTTCAAGGCTGGCGCGGTGACCGGCATGCTCGTTGCCGGCCTCGCGCTGCTCGGCGTCGCGATGTATTATTGGGTGCTGACCGGGCCGTTCGGCCACGCCGTCGATGACCGCCTCGTCATCGATGCGCTGGTCGCCCTCGGCTTTTGCGCCTCACTGATCTCGATCTTCGCCCGTCTCGGCGGCGGTATCTTCACCAAGGGCGCCGATGTCGGTGCCGACCTCGTCGGCAAGGTCGAGGCCGGAATTCCCGAAGACGATCCGCGCAACCCGGCGACGATCGCCGACAATGTCGGCGACAATGTCGGCGATTGCGCCGGCATGGCGGCGGACCTGTTCGAGACTTACGCCGTGACGGTGGTGGCGACGATGGTGCTCGCCTCGATCTTCTTCCGCGGTCAGCCGGTGCTCGCCAACATGATGCTCTACCCGCTAGCGATCTGCGCCGTGTGCATCGTCACCTCGATCATCGGCACCTACTTCGTGAAGCTCGGGGCAAACAATTCGATTATGGGTGCGCTCTACAAGGGCCTGATAGCGGCGGGCGTGTTGTCGATCGTGGGTCTGGCAATCGCGACGCATTTCCTCATCGGCTGGGGTGTGGCTGGCAAGACCGGAACAATTGAGATCACTGGCACGAACCTGTTCATCTGCGGCATCGTTGGTTTGGTCGTGACGGGCCTGATTGTCTGGATTACGGAGTACTATACCGGCACGGGCAAGCGCCCGGTCGTCTCGATCGCCCAGGCCTCGGTGACCGGCCACGGCACGAATGTCATCCAGGGCCTCGCCGTGTCGCTTGAGGCGACGGCGCTGCCCGCGCTGGTCATTGTCGGCGGCATCATCTCCACCTATCAGCTTGCAGGCCTATTCGGCACGGCGATCGCGGTAACGACGATGCTCGGCCTTGCCGGCATTATCGTCGCGCTCGACGCGTTTGGGCCGGTGACCGACAATGCCGGCGGGATCGCCGAGATGGCCGGCCTGCCGAAAGAGGTGCGGCACTCGACCGACGCCCTTGACGCGGTCGGCAACACAACCAAGGCGGTGACCAAGGGCTACGCGATCGGCTCCGCCGGTCTTGGTGCGCTCGTCCTGTTTGCGGCTTACACGAACGACATCGCCGCGTTCACGCAGAGCGGCGTGCCTTACTTCAAGGATGTCGGCAACGTCTCCTTTGATCTGTCGAATCCGTATGTCGTCGCGGGCCTGATCTTCGGCGGCATGATCCCATATCTCTTCGGCGGCATCGCGATGACGGCGGTTGGTCGGGCGGCGGGCTCGGTTGTCGAGGAAGTTCGACGGCAATTCCGCGAGAAGCCCGGCATCATGCAGGGCATTGATCGGCCGGATTACGGCCGCGCCGTCGACATGCTGACGCGCGCCGCTATCCGCGAGATGATCATCCCCTCGCTGCTGCCGGTGCTGGCCCCGTTCGTCGTTTATTTCGGCGTCCTGTTCCTGTCGGGATCGAAGGCGAACGCCTTCGCCGCGCTTGGTGCCTCGCTGCTTGGCGTGATCGTCAACGGTCTGTTCGTGGCGGTGTCGATGACGTCAGGCGGCGGCGCCTGGGACAACGCCAAGAAAAGCTTCGAGGACGGCTTCGTCGATCGTCACGGCGTCACCCACCTCAAGGGCTCGGATGCTCACAAAGCCTCCGTGACCGGCGACACGGTAGGCGACCCTTACAAGGACACGGCGGGCCCGGCGGTGAATCCGGCGATCAAGATCACCAATATCGTCGCGCTTTTGCTGCTCGCGATCCTGGCGCATCACTGAGCCATGAGGCACCTCGAAAGAACATGCCTGGTGATGCCGCGCATTTTTGTTTGAAATATTCAGATCAGCTGAACTTCAGCAGACCGGTCAGCATCTGGCGGAGGAAGCCCGTCTCCGATCCGGCCGTTGGCGTCGTGCGACTCAGGACGTCGATGACTTGCCCGTCCTCGAGCCCGTAATTGGCGAGACGCTCAACCTTCTTCTGTTTATTAAAGTAGACCGCGATCACGCGCTGATCCGTGACCGACGGATTCATGAATCGGAATTTCCGCTCGAGCCGCTGGCTGATGTAGTACCAGGCGTCGCCGCCGACGGTCGAGGTGGTGGAGGGCGTGCCCAGCGTCGACAGGACCTTCTCGGCGGGCATGCCCGGCTGCACCTGGTTCAGACCGGAATCGGCGGACATATATCCGCGATTGATCGTGCCATCGTAACCAAGGCAGCCGACGAGCGGCATTGTGAGGCAAAGCGCTCCAGCGAGCATGGCCGCGTGGCGCGCGCCGCGCCCGAACCGGGACCCGTTCGATTGCATTTCCAAACCGCTCATATGCCCGCTCCGAACACCGCACCCCCGCGGCTCAAAATCAGAAAACCGCGCAAAGCGATTGCATCTTGCGCCTCTCGGCACAGGTCCGTAACCCGCAGGTTAGCCAAAACCATGGCAAGCGCGGCGACGCAGTGTCCCCAAACTGCCACACGAGATTACGGATGCTGACTAAGCTATTGCAATCGCATACAAATCGCAGAGTCATCGAGAATCTGCATGGGCGTCTCGTCTCTGCGGCGCGCCACCCGGCATTGTTTCTGCCGCCTTATGCGGTGCCCGATACGTTCGAAGCCCGCTTCGATCTCTTGGTGCTGGTGACAATTCTGCTCCTGCGGCGACTGGAGGGTCTGCCTGATCCGGGTCGCGAAATCGCACAAGAACTCGTGAACACCATGTTCGAGCACCTGGATGCGGCTCTGCGCGAAATGGGGGTGGGCGACTTGGCGGTCCCGAACCGGATGAAGAAGCTGGCCGGAGCCTTCGGTGGGCGTAGTGCTGCCTACCGGGACGCTGTCCATCGAGCCGGGGTCGCGTTTACGGCCGCGATTGCCCGCAACGTCTATGGACGCGACGTTGTCGATGAGCGCGCGAATGCGCTCGCCGCGTACTGCCGCAAAGTCGTTGCTGATCTTCAGCAGGCCGATCTCCCCGACCTCCTTGCCAGCCCGCCTTTTCCCGATCCGGAGTTGAACCATGTCCGGTCGCACTGATGCCTATGCCCGCTCCATTTTCGCGCGACCATTGTCTGTGGAGGAGGTCCCGACCGAAGGTCTCGACATGACGATTGCCGCCACTGAGCCGGAGCGCCACGCCCTCGCGGCTCAGGACGGGCTGGAGGGGCTCGCCAAGCTGGAAGGCAGCGTTCATGTCGCGCGATGGCGCCAGGACGGTCTCGCGGTGACCGGCGAGATGCGCGCAAGGGTCACGCAAATCTGCGTCGTGACGCTTGATCGATTCGAGTCGGAGTTTGTCAATCCGATCGATGTCAAATTCGCGCCCTTGGACGTGCGGGTTGGATTGCAGCCGATCGCGTCTCAAGGAGCCTCGGCGCGCAAGTCTCGCCGCGCGCCCCGGTCCGAGGACATGCCGACTCCAAACGCGGCCTACGAAGGCGAGGACCCGCCCGATCCGATCATCGGTGGCCAAATCGATCTCGGCGCTCTGGTTGCCGAGTTCCTGGCGCTCGGCCTTGACCCCCACCCGCGCAAGCCCGGTGTGGAGTTCGAGAAGCCCCGGAACCCAACAGACGAGGACAGCGTGGAAAGCCCCTTTTCGAAGCTGCAAGCGCTGAAAGGCATACTGCCGTCGTAACCGAAAAGCGGCACTGGCGGAATATCTGCAGGAGGCCCGCCCACGAGACCGTTGCCGTGCGTGTTTCCGCCACTATTGTCCCGCACCCGGGCGCTGCGCCCAAGCTGGCAGGTGGCTGACGCGAACGTTCTCGAACCAAGCCTTTTCTCATGCGCAGTGTCGCGGAGCTGCAACAACAATGAGCAAGCCGGTTCGCATTGCCCTTGACGCTATGGGTGGCGATTTTGGGCCGGAGGTCGTCATCCCGGGCGCGGCATTGGCTTTAGAGCGGCGGCCGGACTCGAGTTTTATTTTCTTCGGCAAGGAAGCGACCGTGCGTCCGCTCCTGGACGCGCATCCGAGGCTCGCAGCGTGTTCGACCTTGAAGCACACCGATGTCGCCGTCCAAATGCACGAGAAGCCGACCCAGGCTCTGCGCACCGGACGCCGCACCTCGTCCATGTGGATGGCGTTGGAAGCGGTGAAGGCAGGCGCGGCGGATTGTGCAGTCTCGGCCGGCAATACCGGCGCCCTCATGGCGATGGCCAAAATTTGCCTGCGGACCATGGCGCAGATCGAGCGCCCGGCGCTCGCGGCGATCTGGCCCACCATCCGCGGCGAATCCATCGTGCTCGATGTCGGCGCTAGCATCGGTGCCGATGCGCAGCATCTCGTCGACTTGGCCGTCATGGGCACGGCGATGGCCCATATTCTCTTCGATCTGGAGCGCCCAACTGTCGGGCTTCTCAATGTTGGCGTGGAGGAGGTGAAAGGCCTGGAGGAGGTGAAGGCCGCCTCACGCATGCTGCGACACGCGGATCTGCCGGCGCTCTCCTACCAGGGCTTCGTCGAAGGGGATGATATCGGCAAAGGCACTGTCGACGTCGTGGTCACCGAGGGCTTTGCCGGAAACATCGCACTGAAGAGCGCCGAAGGTACGGCCAAGCAAGTGGCGCAATATTTCCGCGATGCCATGAATCGGAGCCTGACGGCAAAGATCGGATACTTCTTCGCCCGCCGCGCGTTCGACGCTTTGCGGGACAAGATGGATCCGCGTCACGCCAACGGCGGGGTCTTTTTGGGGCTCGATGGGGTGGTGATCAAAAGCCATGGCGGAACCGACTCGCTGGGCTATGCCGGGGCCATCGAAATCGGCTACGAGATGGTTCGGCATCGGCTTCTCGACCGAATCCGCGAGACACTGATGCTCGCCGACGAGGATCGCGCGCCTGTGCCAATCTTGCCGGCGCCGGATGGCGGGCTGGGCGCGGACTAGGGAAATTAGGCAAGCGTGGCTTCACGACAGAATTCTTTGCGATCCGTTATCCTTGGCGTCGGTTCCTACTTACCCGAGCAGATCGTCACCAACGCCGACCTTCAGGCGCGCATCGAGACGTCCGACGAGTGGATCGTGCAACGCACGGGCATTCGCCAGCGCCATATTGCCGAGAAAAGCGAGACGACCTCTACGCTTGCGACCCGCGCGGCCGAAGCCGCACTCGCCGACGCCGGCCGCAGCGCGGAGGCCGTCGATCTCGTCATAGTGGCGACTTCAACGCCCGATTACACCTTTCCCGCTGTCGCGACGCAGGTTCAAGCCGCGCTCGATATCCGCGTCGGCGCGGCATTCGACCTGCAGGCGGTGTGCTCGGGCTTCGTGTTTGCGATTGCGACGGCCGATAAATTCTTGACTTCGGGCAGCCACAACCATGCGCTTGTCATCGGCGCGGAAACCTTCTCGCGCCTCATGGATTGGGAGGATCGTACAACCTGCGTTCTGTTCGGCGATGGGGCAGGGGCGGTGCTGCTGGAAGCGCAGCAATCGAACGGTGAACTCGACGAGCGCGGCGTTCTCACCTCGCACTTGCGATCGGACGGCCGACATCGCGAGAAACTGTACGTCGACGGTGGCCCATCCGCCACGGGTACTGTCGGCCATTTGCGCATGCATGGCCGCGAAGTTTTCCGCCATGCCGTTGGCATGGTGACGGATGTCGTCCAGGATGCCTTTGCCGCGACGAGCACGCGAGCCGATGATCTCGACTGGTTCGTGCCGCATCAGGCGAACCGCCGTATCATCGACGCATCAGCCGAAAAGCTCGGCATCGCTCCGGAGAAAGTCGTGGTTACGGTCGATCGCCACGGCAATACGTCGGCGGCCTCGATCCCGTTGGCGCTCGCCGAGGCGCATGCCGACGGCCGCATAAAAAAGGGCGATCTGGTGATGATCGAGGCTATGGGGGGTGGCTTCACATGGGGATCTGCCTTGATACGATGGTGAGGCTGGGGCACTGTGTCCCGTCGCCGTCCGTCCCCGCGGGATAGAGGACGGTGACGTCCGTTTCCGAGCTTCGTTCATGTCCAGCACGAATTCGGCATCAGCATTGCGAATAAGAGAGGGCGAGCCCCCTGCCACGGATTCGGCCGGAAATGCGCGAACGCTCACACGCGCCGACCTCACCGATGCCGTCTATCGGCGCGTTGGACTTTCCCGCAGCGAATCTGCGGCTCTCGTCGAATCCGTGCTCGATGAGATTTGCGATGCCTTGGTGCGCGGCGAGACCGTCAAGCTGTCTTCCTTCGGCTCGTTTGTCGTGCGCTCGAAGGGCGAACGCATCGGACGCAATCCGAAGACCGGCGTCGAAGTGCCGATCACGCCACGGCGGGTGATGGTATTCAAACCTTCCAATACTTTGAAAGCCGCCATCAACGGCGAGAGCACGGACGGGATCGACGACTGAACAATAGCGTCTCCCTGGACAGATTTTAGCAGCAACGCTCTTTCGCTGAGGAAACTTTAGCCATCGCCGCGGCATTGATGTGCAGGTATACCCTGGGCTTCACCGTATGAACGGACATGATCCCAAGCGGCGCTCCAGCGGCTCCTGGCTGTGGTTCCTGCTGTTGATCCCCTATATCGGACTGCTCTGGGTTCCCTTCTACAACCACGTCGAGCCGAAGCTTTTCGGTTTCCCGTTGTTCTATTGGTATCAGCTTATGTGGGTGCCGATCTCGGCGCTCCTGACATGGCTCGTCTATCGGGGACTCGGTCACGATGACTGAGATCGACCCCGTCCCGCTCGTCGTCTGCGCCTTCTTCTTCGCGCTTGTGACGGTCATGGGGTTCGTCGCGGCTCGCTGGCGCGTGCCGAAAACGCTTGCCAGCATCGACGAATGGGGTCTCGGCGGGCGCCAGTTCGGCACCTGGATCACCTGGTTTCTGGTCGGCGGCGACTTTTATACCGCCTATACCGTCATCGCCGTCCCAGCGCTCGTCTATGCGGTCGGTGCCTATGGTTTTTTTGCGCTGCCTTACACGATTATCGTCTATCCCTTCGTCTTTGCCGTCATGCCGATTCTGTGGAAGGTCGCAGCCGAACGCGGTTACGCGACGTCGGCCGACGTTGTTCACGGCACATACAATTACCGGCCCTTGGAGCTCGCCGTCGCGGTTACCGGCGTCATTGCGACGATGCCTTATATCGCTTTGCAGCTGATCGGCATGGCGGCCGTGATTAAAGCGCTTGGCCTCACCGGCGAGATACCGCTCATCATCGCCTTCGTTATTCTGGCGCTTTATACTTATTCTTCGGGCCTGCGCGCGCCAGCGCTGATCGCTTTTGTCAAGGACATCATGATCTATATCGTGGTGATCGCGGCAGTCGTGATCATGCCGGCGAAACTCGGCGGCTATGGCGCAATCTTCGATGCCGCCGATGCCGCCTTTAAGGCCAAGGGCTCGGGCGGCATCATCCTGCCGGGCTCGCAATTCTTCCCCTATGCGTCGCTGGCGTTGGGCTCGGCCCTCGCGGCCTTCATGTACCCGCACACGCTGACCGGCATCTTTGCAAGCCGCAGCGGCGACACCATCCGCAAGAATGCGATCCTCCTGCCAGCCTACACGCTGCTTCTCGGTTTGATCGCGCTCCTGGGCTATATGGGCATCGCCGCCGGGCTCAAAGTCGGGAGCAACAACGACATCGTTCCGGCGCTGTTCAAGAGCCAGTTCCCGAACTGGTTCGCGGGCTTTGCATACGCGGCGATCGGCATCGGTGCGCTGGTTCCAGCGGCGGTGATGAGCATCGGCGCGGCGAACCTGTTCACGCGCAATTTCTGGAAAGCTTACGTCAATCCGAACATCGACCATGCCGGCGAGGCGCAAGTCGCCAAGATCACGTCGCTGATCGTGAAAGTGGGTGCGCTTCTGGTCATCCTGTTCCTGCCGACGCAGTTTGCGCTAGACCTGCAGCTGCTCGGCGGCTTGTGGATCATGCAGACCTTGCCGGCGCTGATCTTTGGGCTGTTCTTCAACTGGTTTCGCGCGCCGGCGCTCCTCGCCGGCTGGGCCGCGGGCTTTCTCATCGGCACCTGGATGGCATGGACGGACGGCTTGAAGCCGCTGCACACGCTCACCTTGGGCCCGACTTCGGTGACGCTATATGTCGGCTTGGTCGCGCTGGCGATCAATATCGTGGTAGCGGTGCTGGTGAACCTGGTGGTGCCCGCGCCGCGAGTGGCGACTCGACCGGCGCAGTAGCCACCAATTCTCCGAGCTGAATCGGGAGGCGCCGCCATGCTCATCGGCATTCCGGTCTATGGCGAAGTCGATCTGTTGGATGTCACCGCGCCGTATGAGATTTCAAATCGGCATCGGATTTGACGAAGGGAACGTCGACGATCGATGTGAAGTTCGTGGCGAAGCCGACACCGTCACGTCTCGCGATGGTCTGAAATTCAGCACTCAAGGCCGGTTCGATAAGATCGTTCAGCTCGACGTTATTTGGGTTCCCGGCGGCAATCCCGGCGCGCTAGCGCCAATGATGAATGGCAAGAAGCCGATCCATGTCAATTTCCTGAAGGCGCAGTCTGCGAAGGCGCACGTTATCGCCTCAGTCTGTGAAGGTGCGCTTCTCTTGGCGGTGGCAGGTTTGCTCGACGGATTCCATGCCACCACGCACTGGAGCTTCGTCCCATGCCTGAAGAAATTTCGTAACGCCAAGGTCGTTGAAGACCATCCGCGCTTTGTGGTCGACAGCAATCGCATCACCGGCGGAGATATCTCCTCCGGACTCGACGAAGCATTGAAGCTCGTCGAGATTCTCACGAGCCGCGACGTGGCGGAGGGCGTCCAGCAGATGATTCAGTATTATCCCGATCCGCCGGTGACGAGCACAACCCCGCTGGTCAAAGATTGTCCTTTCGGCTGGGAAACCGCATAAAACCGGTTGGACTTTCCAATGCTTCGATTTCCTGCCGGCCGTAGGTCTTAAACCTCTCTACCGTCCGCGTGATCTCGTCATTGGGGAGCACGTGCGGCGTTCCGATCTGCAGCGCCGCCGCGTATTGTTTGCAGAGCGTCTCGACCTCGAGCGCAAGCCACATCGCCTTGGCGAGATCCGGACCTGTTGCGATCATGCCATGATTGGCGAGAAGGCAGGCGTTCCGCCCTTCTAGCGCGGCGAGCGTGATTGCGGATAATTCGGCGGTGCCATAGCTCGCGTAACCGCCGCAGCGGATCGTCGGACCGCCGGCCGCAGCAATCATGTAATGCACAGCGGGAATGTCTTTCCGGCAGATCGCGAAGGCGGTCGCGTAAATCGGATGTGTGTGCACGATCGCGCCGACATCCGCACGCGCCGTCATAATGTCGCAGTGGAAGCGCCACTCGGACGAGGGCTTTAGCCGATGCTCGCATGCTCCATCGAGCCGCATGGGCACGATGTCTTCGGTACTCATACGCTCATAGGGCATGCCCGAAGGCGTGATCAAAAGCCCCTCGCGCCAACGCACCGATATGTTGCCGGAAGTGCCCTGATTTATGCCGAGGGCGTTCATCTCCCGGCACGCCTCGACAATCGATCGGCGGATCGCGACTTCATCGTGAGCAATCACCGGGCTCTCCTCAGCGGGACACGCGGCGGCCGATATTCCTCAATTCCGGGAACGGCAGCATCGGTGCATCGGCGCAGCGCGAGTCGGGCGGCGCAGCTGTCACCCTGTAGTCGGTCGCTGGTTTTGGAGGCGGCTGGAAGAGGACCTGCGGCGGCGTGATGTCGATTTTGCGAACGACGACGACGAGCGGCTCGAGCCCAGTATAGAGGCCGGTGGCAAGCAGGCGATCAATTGCAACGCACACAGCGGTGCCGACGAACGGGATGTCATACATATAGCCGATCCGCGCATCGCGGATCTTGTCGGGATCGGCGAGCCATTGGTTGCGGTACTGGACAATGAGCCGCTTGGCCTCGGCAAGATCGAACGCGGCTCGTACCGGTAACGAGCCGATCAGCATAAGGATCAGACATGTCGGCGCCCGCAGGACTCGCATACGCTTCTCCCGTTTGGCGGCGACTCTAGCGTCCTCCCCTTTGCTCCAGCAATACGCTATGACAGGCGCCACAGCCGGAGGTTCGAGGATGAGCGCTGATGCGAAGGGCGGGACCCAGTCAGCCCCCGAGGCCCCGGATGCGGTCGCGGTGGCAACGACCCGTACCGTCGAACTCGCCCACGTCGCGACCCGGCGCGAGCATGATCTTCTTGGCGAGCGCGATGTCCCTGCCGACGCCTACTGGGGCATACACACGCTGCGCGCAGTCGAGAATTTCCCCATCACGGGGGTGCCGGTCGGCCATTTCCCGGAATTCGTCCGCGCGTTAGCGCTTGTGAAACAGGCGGCCGCGCGGGCCAATAAGCGGCTCGGCCATCTGCCGGCGCAGAAAGCCGAGGCCATCGTGCGCGCGTGCGACCTGATCGCGCGCGAGGGCCGCTATCAGGACCAGTTCGTCGTCGACGCAGTGCAGGGCGGCGCCGGCACGTCGACCAACATGAACGCCAACGAGGTCGTGGCCAACGTCGCGCTCGAGATACTCGGCCGGGAGAAGGGCGATTATACCGCACTGCATCCGAACGATGACGTCAACATGTCGCAATCGACGAATGACGCCTATCCCACGGCGCTGCGGCTCGGAATCATCTTCGCTGCGACGCCGCTGATCGAAGCCTTGGATGAACTGGCCTTTGCGTTCAAAGGCAAGGCAGTCGAGTTCGGCGACGTCCTGAAGATCGGGCGCACGCAATTGCAGGACGCAGTGCCGATGACGCTCGGGCAGGAATTCGACGCCTTCTTCACGACGATCAAGGAAGACGAGGCGCGCTTGAAGGAAGCCGCATCGCTGTTCCGGGAGGTCAATCTCGGCGCAACCGCTATCGGCACCGGCATCAACGCCGATCCGCGCTACGCCGCGCTTGCGGTGGAGGAATTGGCGCGCGCCGCGCATGAAACGCTCGTGCCGGCGACGAATCTGATCGAGGCGACCTCCGATATGGGCGCATTTGTTTTCTTCTCAGGCGTGCTGAAGCGTGTCGCGGTGAAACTGTCGAAAATCTGCAACGATCTTCGCCTGCTTTCGAGCGGACCGCGTGCGGGCTTTGGCGAGATCAGATTGCCTGCTGTGCAGGCGGGATCGTCGATCATGCCGGGCAAGGTCAATCCAGTCATTCCGGAAGTGGTCAACCAAGTGGCCTTCATGGTTGTCGGCCAGGACCTCACCGTGACGATGTGTGCGGAAGGTGGACAGCTGCAGCTCAACGCATTCGAGCCCACAATCGGTTATTGCATCCTCTCCTCGCTGCGCCACCTCACGGCCGCTGTGACGACCCTGACCAATCGCTGCGTTCTCGGGATCGAAGCGGATCGCGAGCGCTGCCGCGAGCTCGTCGAAAACTCCATCGGTCTTGTAACAGCGCTTGGCCCTCCCCTCGGCTACGAAACAACATCTCGCATCGCCAAACGCGCCCTTACGGAGAAGCGCAAAGTATCCGAGATCGTGCTTGAAGAAAATCTGCTGACGCACGAGCAACTCGAGGGTCTCCTGCGCATCGAGGCGATGACCGCGCCATCGCGCGCGAGCCCCATGCAAGGGGTCGCACCCGCCGGTCTCGAAGCGAAGCGGCAGGTCCCCTGATTGCTCGACCGGGGTACCCTGGGCCGGAACCTGGTCCAGGAAATTGCGGGCCGAGTCCCCAGGAGAACCTCACATTCGTGCCGAAGCCGTCCGGCTCGCCGAGCAGGCTGAAGCGGAAATTCGGAAAGCGCTCGTGAACGGCGCCGATCAGCCCGCAATCTCGCTGCGGCCGGTAGCTTGCATAAGCGGATCGACGTAAATCGCGCCTTCGGTCCAGCCGCTTGCGATTAGCTTTTCGCGGCGCGTCCGGTCTGGTTCGTTCCACACGTTGATGTAGGCTTCGGCGATTTCGTTCGGGCTCTTCATATCTGTTCTCCAGGACGGCTTGGGTCATCCAAGCGTCACCGGATTCTGCTGACTTAAGCGGTGGTGGTCGATTACATCAGGAGTAATGGGGGGCGCCACATGCCCACAAGAAATGCACCGGCCGTTTTTGCAAATGTCGCGATTCGCCCCGATGCTCCGCGACCGGCGCGGCGAGTCTCCGCATCGCGCAACCGGGAGGGCCTGGGTGGCTTCGACACAAATGCCTGGTGTCCCTGATGATCCGGAGCAGCCCGATCCGGTCGTTGGGACGTCGAAGCCGCCCCTCTTGGGTGTCCTCGGACCCGGCCTCATCACCGGGGCTTCCGACGACGATCCGAGCGGCATTGCCACTTACAGCCAGGCGGGCGCGCAGTTCGGCTACGGCCTGACATGGACGATGCTGTTTACCTACCCGCTGATGGTGGCGGTGCAGATGGTCAGCGCACGTGTCGGCCGCACGACAGGCCGCGGCCTCGCCGGCAATCTACGCGTTCATTATCCCGGCTGGCTTCTGCAGGGTCTCGTAGCCATCCTGCTCATCGCCAACACGATCAATCTCGGCGCCGATCTCGGGGCGATGGCCGATGCCTCGCGCCTCCTTGTTCCAGGACCTGCATGGCTCTTCATCGTGCTCTTTGCGGCGATCTGCGTCTACATGCAGGTGTTCTTGCAATACACGCGTTATGTCGCGGTTTTGAAATGGCTGACTCTGGCGCTATTCGCTTATTTCGCCGCCGTCGTCACCATCAAGATTGATTGGGGCGCATTCGCGCACGGTTTCCTCGTGCCGAAAATCCATCATGCCAAAGATTATCTCACCACGATTGTCGCGGTATTCGGCACGACGATCAGCCCCTATCTCTTCTTCTGGCAGGCGTCGGAGGAGGTCGAAGACATCAAGGCCTATCCGCGTCGCCAGGACCTTGTCGATGCGCCGGAGCAGGGCGAGCCGGCGCTCAGACGTATTGAGTTGGATACGCTCGTTGGCATGGGGTTTTCCAATCTTGTCGCGCTCGCCATTATGGTGACGACGGCGGCGACTCTCAACGCGAACGGCACGACTGATATTCAGACCTCGGCACAGGCAGCGGAGGCGCTACGCCCGATCGCCGGGCAATTTGCCTTTGCCGTCTTTGCAATTGGCATTGTCGGCACTGGGCTGCTTGCCGTGCCGGTGCTCGCGGGTTCGGGCGCGTACGCGCTCGGCGAGGCGCGGCGTTGGCCAACCGGCTTCTCACGTAATTGGCAGGAGGCGAAAGCCTTTTACGCGACGGTCGCGCTCGCAACGCTTGTCGGAATGGTGATGAATTTCTCCAGTATCGACGCGATCAAAGCGCTCTATTGGAGCGCCGTGCTCAATGGCGTCGTCGCCGTGCCGGTCATGACCACGATGATGCTGATGGCCGCGCGATCAGACATAATGGGACGGTTCGCAATTGGCGGTGCGCTCAAGTGGATCGGCTGGATTGCTACCGCAGTGATGGCGGCGGCTGTCATTGCTATGCTGGTCACGTCCTTTTAACGTTGTGTCCCTAGCTGCGCTGCGAACCCCGGTGGCGCTCTGGCATTGACGAACAAAGATCATGAGGCGGAGGCGATCTAGGTGACGGCGACGGCGCTCGCACACGAGCATCGAGTGGCAATCACGAAGCGCTTGGACGCGTTGGAAGTTATCGCGCACCGATGCCAGAACCAAGCGCAGGGGCAGTGCCTCGAAGCTTACGCCCAGGCACGCGCTCTCCTCCGCGACCTGGAGGACTTGTTTTCCGAATACCTTCCGAGCCGCATTCATTTGGCCGAGCCGCTTCCCCGCATTCGCCAGCATCTCGGCGCCATGGCGGGCTTGGACGAATACGAGCTGCCGGAAGGCAGCCGTAGCCATGTAGATCAAGTGGTGGATGACATCCGCAAGATGCGGAGCTTTTTGCCACCGGAGCATTGAGCGCGATCAGGTCCGCAGCGACACGCAGGCGCCGCCAACCCCATGGATGCGGTTGCAGAGCGCGTCGGCCGCGGCACGGCTCTGCGCCGGTATGCGAATTCGATAGAAGGCACGCGTCCCTCGGCTGCGGAGCCTCGTGCCGATGATCATCGGCTGTAGGTCGCCGATGATCGAGGCATAGCGCTGGCGAGCGCGCGCGTAAGTCGCGAGCGCCAGTTCCTTCGAGAAATTGCCGGCAAGCTGCACGCCCCACGGCGCGAAGGCCGCGAGCGCCTCAACACGCTCAGCCGGGACGCCCCTCCGGAGATTTGCCGCGAGTTCCAGACATGATTTCGCCCGCGCAGGAGCTAGCGAAGCATTTTGCTGTTCTCCTGCGGCTTTGTCTTGGACCCAATCGTCGACGTCGCGGCCGGTGATGAAGCGGACATAGTCGCGCGTTTCCTGCGGCAACAAGCCCTTCGCGTTCAGCCAACTCGTCAATCGCGTCGGACCTGCATTATAGGCGGCCGCCGCAAGGCCGAAGTTGCCGAACTGCGCGATGAAATCGGACAAGAGCGCGGCGGAGGCCGGAATCGCCTGTTCAGGGTCGAAAGGATCGGCAAGGCCGCGCGCCGCCGCGGTTCTCGGCATGAACTGCGCAACCCCTTGCGCGCCTGCCGGACTGACAACACCGGTCCTAAAACTGCTTTCCCGCCAAATTAATCGCGTGAAGAGCTCGACTGGCAGATGCCGGTTGGAGGCCGACCTCTCAATGAGCCGGCAAAGCGCCTGGCCGACGGTCTCTTCCTGCGCGAGCGCAGGCGGCAGTGCGGAGAGGGCAAGGAGGCATGCGACAGAGATCAGGCGGATGAGCCTAATCACGGGAAGGCAGGCAAATTCCGGGAACTAGTGGCAGGAGTGGAGGGAGTGCATCAAGCACGCCCTTTCAATAAGTTAGATTGTCTAACCGACCATATCCGCAGAACTGAAGGCATTCGAGCTTTTCCCGTTCTGTCTAACCGGAGGAGCGGTGATCCGCCTCCAAACGAAGCCGCCGCCCCGGGAGATGGACCTTTTGGGAGCGGCGGAATCTCGGAAGGGACTAATTCTGGTAACCAAGTCCAAAATAGCGCAGCACCAGCCACTGAGCAACACCACCAAGGCCGCCGCAAGCGTCCTTCGTCTTATTCAATCATCGACGGACTGAAGAGGCTCGGTGTCGTCGAGCGACTTCGACGTGGCGGCTTCCGCCCTTTGACCGTTGATGACCGCGCTCTGGGCCGGTTCTCCAGGAACCGTGAGGTAGCCCGAGCACTGTTGCGTCTCATGCCGGGGGGTGTCGCATGATTCATGTTGACCCCAAACGCATCAGCAACGCCGACCACCTGCTTACGGTCGGGAAGGCTCACATCAATGAGAAGGGACCACAGCGACGTGGACCACCCGCCTCGTTTTCCAGGCGGACCCCTCAGTGCCGTCGGAACGTTCATCCTGTGGAGGAATGATGGACCCTGCAATACGGATGATGCTGAGGTTTATCTTGATGCGGTCCTACCACTCGCAATCCAAGTCCAGAACGAGACGGGCTGGGAGCATTGGGCTCGTCTGAAAACGCTAGAGCTGTTGCCCAAGCTTAAAGAGATGGACGAGGACTTGTGGGCACACCACGTGCGAGAGGCATCCAAGCGAAAGGGCGTAGGCGTAGACAAAATAGCCAAGCTTCTGCGCATCCGAGAGGCCGAGCTTAAGGCCTGTTTCCCGACCAAGCGACAACTGGTTCACCGAAGGGTCAGGCATTGCGAGGTTGATCTTCACTGCATCTTTGTTGACACGCATGAAGGTCATGCTCGCCAGGGGCTGGAACAGCGGCGAGACGCCCGTGGCGCCCGCGGGCCTGCGCGTCCAGGCTTTTGCGACCGGCTTCCTTCATCCGCGCATCGTCTACCCGCTGCCGAACGGCGACGTGCTGATTGTGGAATCCAATGGCCCGAAAGCGCCCGTCTACCGGCCGAAGGACTACATCGAAGGGAAGATAAAAGCTTGTCGCGTTCCGGGGCTCCAGGCGGCCAGAGGATCAGCCTGTTGCGGGACCGAGACGGCGATGGCATCGCGGAGGTGCACACCGTGTTTATCGACCACCTGAACTCGCCCTACGGCGTCGTTCTGGTCGGCAACAATCTCTACGTCGCCGACACCGACGCCATCCTGAGGTTCCCCTATGTCGCGGGCGAGACGCAGATCACGTCACCCAGGGTCAAGCTCACGGACTTACCGGCGCAGTCGCCAAACCACCATTGGACCAAAGCTCTGACGGCGAGCCCCGACGGCTCGAAGCTTTACGTGGGCGTGGGCTCAAACAGCAACATCACGGAGAACGGCATTGGCGTCGAGGAAGGCCGCGCCGCGATCTGGGAGGTGGAACGAGCAACCGGGATGAAACGCATCTATGCGAGCGGAGTCCGCAACCCGACCGGCCTGGCCTTCGAGCCCACTACCGGCAAGCTGTGGGCGGTTGCCAACGAACGCGACGAGATCGGGCCCGACCTGGTGCCGGATTACCTGACCTCGGTGCGCGACGGAGCCTTCTATGGCTGGCCCTATAGCTATTACGGCCAGCATCTGGATCCACGGATCCAACCGCAGCGGCCCGATCTAGTGGCCGGTGCAATTGTGCCGGACTACGCGCTCAGCTCTCACGTGGCACCACTGGGCGTCGCCATGTACACAGGCACCGGTCTTCCCGCG
>Ga0170475_120599214_pt1 | contig 23928 bp, 34 predicted proteins | sample Soicark_Litter_5_FD_111474 | JGI IMG/M metagenome (GOLD analysis project Ga0170475, IMG submission 111474) | Avena fatua rhizosphere microbial communities from Hopland, California, USA. Combined Assembly of 48 SPs
CCACAACTGTATCAATTTGCGGTTGCCCACTCATGGCGGGCTCTACGCATGGGAGTTCGCGAAAGGCAAGCGTGAGCTGAACGTTCACGTCGAGGGCCAGCTCGCCTTCAACGGGACCTTTCAAATGCTCAACGCGGTGCTGGCCGGATTCGGCCTGGCCTATGTGCCAGAGGATCTGGCCCAGCCTCACCTCGCCGAGGGTCGTCTCATACGAGTGCTTGAAGACTGGTGTCCCAACTTTTCAGGTTATCACCTTTACTACCCAAGCCGGCGAAATCCCTCACCGGCCTTTGCCCTGGTCGTGGATGCACTGCGTTACCGAAACGCCCGCCCGTTCCGAAGCGCTTGACGAGTCGCGGCATCGCCTGCCTGCCGGCACCTTCGCATCGATCCGTTGCTAATACCCCAGCGCCAGCCCGTCCTTGCGTGGTTCTGAGCCCGCAACGAGACAACCCCGCTGGTGATCGATCCAGATCGCCTGACCTCCGCCATGGGGCCGCTCAACCGGCTCCGGATCATGGCCCATCGCTGCCAGCCTGCGCAAAACCTCGACTGGAATACCGCGCTCCACCTGCAGCTTGCCCTGATAGGGAAACAGTCGAGGCAGATCGATGGCCTCCTGAATGTCCAGCCCGTACTCCAGAAAGTTGGTCAGGAACCAGGAGTGCCCCATCGGCTGATAATGTCCGCCCATGACCCCGAAAGGCATCACCGCTCGGCCGCCCTGCATGAGCATGCCCGGAATGATCGTGTGCATGGGACGCTTGCGTGGCGCGATGCAGTTGGGATGCCCGCGTTCGACCCGGAAGCCGAAGCCGCGGTTGTGCAGCATCACCCCCGACCGTTGCGATAGGATGCCGCTGCCGAATGAGTGGAACAGCGAGTTGATGAAGCTGCACGCGTTGCCGTCCTTGTCGACGACGCACAGATAGACGGTGTCCCGGTGCGGCGGCAGGACAGACTCGCCCGCTGCCGGCAGGTTACGCATCGCCGCGGTGTCGGAGATCAGCATCCGCTGTGCCGCCAGATAGTCTGGACTGAGAAGTTTCTTCACCGGAACGTCGACCGCCCCGGGATCGGCCAGGAACGCGTCGCGGTCGCGGTAGGCGAGCCGCGCCGCCTCGATATGCCGGTGGGCGCGGATCACCCCGGATGGCCCGTCCGGCGCCGAGGGCAGGCCGCCCAGCATGCCCAGGATCATCAGCACCATGAGGCCCTGGCCGTTCGGCGGGCATTGATAGACGTCGTAACCCTTCCAGTTCAGTGTGATCGGCTCGACGAATTCCGCACTGTGCAGGCCGGCGGCGAAGTCTTCGTCGGTGTGCAGTCCGCCGCGCGCCTGCAATGTGGCGACCATATCGGCGGCGATCGGCCCCTCATAGAACGCCTTGGCGCCGTGCCGCGATATCGCCCGCAACGTCTCCGCCAGGGCGGGCTGCACGAACCGGTCGCCTGCATCGGGCGCCATGCCGCCCGGCAGGAAATGCGAGGCGCCCCCGTGGCGCAGTTTCTCCTCACTGTGCTTCCAGTCCCATGAGACTTTTGGGTGCACCGGCCAGCCTTCCTCGGCGTAGCGGATGGCAGGCCCCAGGAGCTCGTCGAGGCCCTTGCGGCCGTGTGCCTTCAGCAGGCATTCCCAGGCGCTGATCGCCCCGGGCACCGTAACAGCGTGCGCCGAGGTGCTGTCGATCGCTCGGATCTGGTGGCTCTCGTACCAGTCGAGGCTGGCGGCGCCTGGCGCCCGTCCGGAGCCGTTCAGGGCATAAACATGGCCGGTGCCGGCAGGTGCATACAGACAGAAACAGTCCCCGCCGATGCCGGTCGACTGCGGTTCGATCACGCACAGCACCGCCACTGCCGCGACCGCCGCATCCAGCGCATTGCCACCCGCCCGCAGCACATCCAGCGCGGTCAGCGTAGCGGCAGGCATGGAGGTTGCGGCCATGCCGTGGGTGGCATAAACCGGGCTACGGCCGGGAAATTGGAAATCGCGCATTCGGGAACCTCGGGGCAGGGCGGCAAATAGTCACAATAGATCAAGCGGCAGGGTTGGCAACGCGCCGGGAGGACGGTCATGCAACAGCAGATCGAGTATGCCGATTTCGAGAATGTCGACATCCGCGTTGGCACTATTATCGACGCCCGGCCATTCCCCGAGGCCCGCAAGCCGGCCTACAAATTGACAATCGACTTCGGATCGCTGGTCGGTGTGAAAATGTCCAGCGCCCAGCTCACTGTTCACTACAAGCCGGACCAGCTCATCGGCCGTCAGGTGTGCGCGGTGGTGAATTTCCCGCCGCGGCAGATCGGGTCATTCGTCAGTGACGTGCTGACCCTGGGCATGCCCGACGAGGATGGCGCCGTGGTGCTGATCAAACCGGACCTGTTGGTGCCGAACGGCGGCAAGCTGTTCTGATCGATCGACCGCGCATCGGTGGAAGGGCCTAAAATCGCTCCGAACCTCCCGCGGCTCGGTCCGGTGGCGCACATCTGGCGGAACAGACCGCCGAACTCTCGCCAGCAGTGGTAGCAGCCGCTCGCTCCTAAATGGACCTTCAGGGGCTAGACTGAACTGATAGAATTCCCCGCAGGGTCATGAGGAACACACATGCCGAGACATATTGATGCTGGCAGCGACGGATTTCCCACGTCCGATCGCAACCGCCTGCGGCGGCTGCACGAACGCGGCCGTTATGACCGCGCAAGCATTTATCCCGTCCTCGATGCGGCGATGATATGCCACATCGCCTACATCATTGATGGCCAGCCGTACTGCACCCCCACGGCCTTCTGGCGAGAAGGCGACCATCTATACTGGCACGGGTCTTCTGCCAGCCGCATGCTGCGATCGCAGCGGGACGGACTGCCGGTGTGCCTGACCGTGACCCATCTCGACAGCCTGGTGCTTGCACGATGCGGATTCAATCATTCGGTCGACTACCGTTCGGCCATGTGCTTTGGCACCGCCCACATCATTGAGGACGCGCTGGAGAAGTCGCGTGCACTGGATCGGATGATCAACCGATTCTACCCCGGCCGCGCGGCGACACTGCGAACCAGCACCGCGCTGGAACTGAAGGCGACAACGCTCATCGGCATGGTGATTGATCAGGCCTCCGCCAAGATCCGTTCCAAAGGTGTCGGTGACGAAGAGGAGGATTATGCTCTGCCCATCTACGCGGCGAAATTTCCCGTGCGCACGGTAGTCGCTGAGGTCGAGACGTGTCCTCGCATGCCGGAAGGTGTGGCGCGACCGCCTGGATTGGCGGCATTCGCGCCCGGCCGTCGGCTGGACGAGATCATGCTGGAAACCTACGACGCGGCCGGGCTGCCATGAACGCACGCCTGAGACGAGGTGGTATCACTCCGACGCCAAGCTATGAAACCCCGGCTCGGCGGGCGCATCGGCCAACTCCTCCGATATGCTGGTGACCTGAGCCATTCGGGGACCGCGACGGCAAAGCCGGGACAGTTCTTCGACCGACGCCACGTCGCCGGCGATCAGCGCCTCGACGGTGCCGTCACGGCGGTTGCGCACCCAGCCGGACACGCCCAGCTCTCGGGCCTTCGCCACCATCCAGTGACGATATCCGATGCCCTGCACCTCGCCGGCAATAGTCAGCCGCTTGGCGTTCATTCAGCGTTCTCCCGCTTCAGGGCCCCTCACCAAAGCCCCTCGTCAAAGCGATATACCGGGCGGCCAGCGCGATCTCAGCGCCGACCGCCGCCCGCCTCGCCGCAGCCTCCGCATCTTCACCCCAGAGCTCGGCCTGAAACAACTCATCCAATGCACCGAGGGCCTTGGCCGCCTCGGCGCCGAGTTCGCCCGCGGCCAAGGCAAGGCCCAGGACCAGGCTGCCAAGTGCTGGAACGGCGATACCGAGGCCGGCAACAACATGCACATCCAGCCGCTCGACCGTTCGCTTCAGTGCCTCGATGCTGTCCTTGTGTTGCTTGATATAGCCAACGCCGGAGGTGACCCGAAGCGGCGCATCATACCGAAGCGCCGCCCAGTCCAGCCAGGGTTGCCACAACTGCCGCTGTCGCTGGACCAGTCCCTGAGGCGATTCGGCCCGGTAGCACAGCAGATCCGACTCGCCGTAGCGCGCGATCGCATCGATGGTGGGCGCCGGATCGGGAGCGATCCGCTCCTGCGCGGTACCGGCCAGACGTGTGAGCGGGGTGTCCGAGAAGTTCATCTCGCCGCCCTTGTCCCGCCCCGCCTGCTGCCATTCCTCGGCCACCGCGAACGCCAGACGGGGCGGTCCAATGATCAGGGCAGAGCCACCGGGCAGCCGCATCGGTCGCCCGTCGAGCATGATCCCATAGCCACCTGCCACCGGCTCAGCCGTCGCGCTGTCCCAGAAACGCCTCAACCGCAATCCCTCACCGCAACAGGTTCCGCAGCACTGCGGCGGGATTGGGCGGAGCCGGATTTCCTGCCTTGGGGTGGGAGGTCTCGCTTTCGGGTGGTGCCTTGCCGCCGTGCGCCGCCGCCAGAACCGGGCCGCATACATCCCCACCGCCGCTCAGCAGTTTGTCCGCGCCAAGCAGTCCGCTCAGGGCGCCCAGCGGCGAGGCATTGCCGGCTATCGCGCCGGCCACCGCACCGATATTCGACTCCGCGGCGCCGATCTTGCTGACCCCAACCTTCGGTGCCTGAATCGGGCCGGTGATCGTGACCGGCACCACCACCGGCTGGCCGGCGATGCGGGCCTCTGGTCGCAATGTCAGACCCAGCGTCTCCTCACCGAGGTTGATCGTCCCGCTGCCTGTCATGGTCAGCAGCGACGAACTCAGCGCCATCGCCCCGATGGTGCCCACACCGTGCCGCGCGTCAAGCCGCACGCCAAAGCAGCGAAGCTCGCTGTTGCCGCCGCGCCCGACCAGATCGAGCGCGTTGAGCGGGTCCATCACCCGGCCAAGGACGCTGCCCAGCAGGCGATTGTCGAGTGAACCGCCGGGGATCGCCAGACCCAGTGAGCCGTCCACCGAGCCGGCGATGGCATGGGGGGTCGCGCCGGCGCCGCTTAGTTCGGCATAGGCGTCGAGATTGCCGTTGGCGTAGGGTGGCTGACCCAGAAGAGCGAACACCGACTTCAGCCCCAGGCCCGACGCACGCAGCGAGACGTGCATCGGCGGCGTCGGCTGGCTTGCGTCGGCCGAGAGCTTGGCCTCCAGATGCCCTTGCGGGAGGTTCGCGGTGAAGTGGTCTATCGTCAGCCTGCCACCCGCCAGCGCCGCGTGGACGGCGATCGCCTTGTAATCCGCCCCGCCGGCACGCAGGCTGGCAATCGCCAGCCGCAGATCGGTGTCGGCTCGCCGAAGCTGGTCGAACGGAATCGGCTGGTCGGAAAAGATACGGTCGTCACGCTTGCGCGGTGGTGCCTTGGCGTCCGGCTGGCTGATCGGCTGTCCAGCCGCCGACGAAGGCGCCGGCAACTGATCGATCGCGGCCTTCACCGCATCGAGGTCGATGTGGTTCGACGTCAGCGTCGCGGTTAGGGAAGTTCGCGGCTGCAGGCCAAGCTGCGCCTCACCGGCGATATCGGCGACCGGGCTGTTCAAGGTAAGGGCATGCACCATCACCCCGTTCCGCAGACCTCCGGCGGCGTCGGTCACGGTGCCTTGAAAGGCGATGGACTTCAGCGGCGGCAGCGGGTTGCGGGCAAGGGGAGACAGCGCCGCCAGATCCGATATCTGTGCCGCCAACGCAAGGTTTGCCCCGGTCAACGCGGCGGCATCGGCCACTTCGCCCTTGGCGGTCAGAGTTGCTCCCGCCGCCCGCGCCGTCACGTCGACCGGAAACGGCCGCGGCTTGGCTCCGGGCAGCAGCAGCGCCGGAGGGCCGAGCGTCGCGGTCATTGTCAGAGGGGCGTCGCTCAGGCGCGCATCAAGGTCGGCCTTGATCGGCTGCTCCAGCGCCGATCCGGCGATATCCAGCCTGCTCACGAACAGGCCCGGAATCTGGCTGGCAAGATCGGACGCCCCGACATGCAGCGCCAACGCCGACACGGTGGGCCATTCACCGCCCCGATCGGCAAGTTTTGCCGCGAAGCTGACATCCCGCAGGGGTGGCGGGCTAATGCCTGGAAGGAGCGGTGCCAGGGCCGCCAGATCGGATGCCGTACCGCTCAGCGACAGGTCGTAGCCCTTTCCCAGCAACGGCTGGGTCAGCGATCCGTCCGCCACCAGCCTGGCCCCTGCGGCGGTCACTGCGAGTTTCATCGGCCAAGGCGTTGTTGCCGCGTTGTCCTGCAGCCGGGCGAGCCCGCCGGTGTCGGCGACCAGGTTGACGGCGGTCCCGTTATAGGTCGCGTTCGACTCCAGGTGCAGCGGCGCATCGGGCGATGCGGCGGCGACATCCAGTGTCGACAGGTCGAGTGTCGTGACCTTCTTGGTGCGGTCGTCACGATAGGCAATTTTGCCGTGCTGAATACTGATCGCCGCCGCGCTCACGATGGTCCGGCCGCCGTCGTGCCCCTGGGGGGTGTCTTGTGGCGGTGGCGCGGAAGCTGCCGGCGGCGACACGTCTGGTGACATGTGCCAATTGGGGCGCCCGGCCGGGCCGACTTCCAGCAAAATGTCGGGATCGATCAGCACCAGGCGGTCGATCTCGACCCGGTGCGACAACAGCGGCAGCAAGCCGAGCTGTAGTTGCATCCGGTCGAGCATGACCATTTGCGGGCGAGAAAATCCAGCCGGATTGGCGAAGGCGACGTCACGCGCCTCGATGGTTGGTTTGAGGGACAACTTCAGGCCGATCGGGCCGTTCAGCGCCAGATCACGGCCGGTGGCGCGCTTGACGGCTTCGATGATGCGAGGCTTCAAACTGTCCGGGTCAAATCTGGCCACGAAGACGCCAATCGAACTGGCCGCAACGACGACAACGGCCAAAACCGCGAGCAGCGCGAGGCGCCAGGGCTTTTTCCAGGCGGAGCGGCGGCGCGATTTCATCGGCGTCTTTCTGCTGGCTGCGCGGGTGGCGCGTGAAAGCCCAGCGTCTGAAATGTCGCCTTCATATGGGGCGGCAAATCGGCTTCAACCACCAGCCTGCCGCCCGCGGGGTGTGGCAACTCCAGCCGTCTGGCGTGCAGGTGAAGCTCTTTCGCCAGACCCTCGACGATGGCAGCGAAGGCATTGTTCTGATCCGGTTCGGCATACTTGACGTCACCCAGGATCGGCGCGCGAATGGCAACACAATGCACGCGCAGTTGGTGGGTGCGCCCGGTCAGTGGCTTCAACTCCAGCCACGCCAGTTTTTGGGCGGCGTGATCCAGCGTCCGGTAATCGGTCACAGCGCGAGCCCCCTCGGGGTCGTCACGCTCGGCCGGAGCGGTGCGCTCCCCACGGGTGCCCCCGATGCGAATCAACGGCATGTCTATGCGGCCCTCGACCGGAACCGGCCGGCCGGCCACCACCGCCCAGTACGTTTTCTCAATGTCCCGCCCGCGAAAACCAGCGGCAAGTTTCGCGGCGGTGCCTGGGGTGCGCGCCAGCAGCAGTGCGCCTGACGTGTCACGGTCAAGCCGATGCACCAGCCGCGGCCGATGGGCACCGTCGAACCGCAGCAGGTCCAGCATTCCGTCCAGGTGGCGGACAATGCCGGGGCCGCCCTGCACCGGCAGTCCATGCGGTTTGTTCAGCACCAGGATGTGATCGTCCTGATAAATCACCAGATTTTGCAGATCGCGGACTTCGCCCGGATCTAGCCGGACCGAACGCGCAGTCTCATCAGGCACGTCTTCGCCCGGCTCGGACATCGGCGGCACACGAATCGACTGGCCGGCCACAAGCCGAGTCGCGGTCTCGGCGCGGCTGTCGTCCACCCGGATCTTGCCGGTCCGGCACAGCTTCTGGATCGCACTCTGCGGCACGCCCGGAAAATGCCGGCGGAACCACCGATCGAGGCGGATGCCAGCCTCATCCTCGGTCACGATGCTTGCCTGGATGGTCATGCGGGGGATTTGGCGCCGTGCGTCCACTCGGTCAAGCGACCATGGCCCGGCATCAGCCTCAGCGGACCATCGCGGAAGGCGCGACCCGCCACCCCAAAGCCGGGTCGTGTCCGATCATGATCACTCGTAACCGTCCGCGCGCTTGGCGCGAAGGCCGGACCAGTGTTCCAGGCGCCGGGCGATCTCGCGTTCGAAACCACGGCCCTGCGGCCGGTAGAACTCGATCCGATCCATGCCGTCCGGAAAATAGTTCTGCCCGGAAAAGGCCTCCTCGATGCCGTGATCGTATTCATAACCGGCGCCATAGCCGAGCTGCTTCATCAGTTTGGTCGGAGCGTTCAGGATATGCGCTGGCGGCATTAGACTGCCGGTCGATTTCGCCGCGGCCCGGGCCATGCCGTAAGCGGTGTAAAGTGCATTCGACTTCGGCGCGGTGCCCAGATAGACAACGACTTGAGCGATGGCTAGTTCCCCCTCGGGTGTGCCGAGTCTCTCGTATGTCTCCCAGCCTGCTAGTGCCAGCGGCAGAGCATTCGGGTCCGCCATGCCCACGTCCTCGGCCGCGAAGCGGACCAGACGGCGCGCGATGTAGCGGGGATCTTCGCCGCCGTTCAGCATGCGGGCGAACCAATATAGCGCGGCGTCGGGGTCGGATCCCCGTAACGATTTATGCAGTGCCGAAATCAGATTGTAGTGCTCTTCCCGGTCCTTGTCGTACAGCGCGGCACGCCTGGCGAGCAGGCTGGAGAGGTCGGCGACGTCCAGCGGCGGCGTGTCAGGCGGCAATGCGGCCACCTGCTCGGCCATGTTGAGTATGTAACGTCCGTCACCGTCGGCCATGGCCCGCAGCGTGCCGCGGGCTTCGCCGGTGAGTGGCAGCGGGCGCTTCAGCTCACCTTCGGCACGGGCGAGCAACTGCTCAAGCGCGGGATCGTCCAATCGCCGGAGAACCAGGACCTGACAACGGGACAGCAGCGCACCGTTGAGCGCGAACGACGGGTTCTCCGTCGTGGCGCCGACCAGGGTCACCGTGCCGTTCTCCACCACCGGCAGAAACGCATCCTGCTGCGCCCGGTTGAAGCGATGGATCTCGTCGACGAACAGCAACGTGCCTTGCCCGGTTCGGCGACGCCTGGTCGCGTCATCGAATGCGCGCTTGAGATCGGCGACACCTGAAAACACCGCCGACAGCTGCACGAAGCCAAGTTTCGCCCGGGCCGCCAGCAGGCGGGCGATCGTGGTCTTGCCGACCCCGGGCGGGCCCCAGAAAATCAGCGAGGCCAGCGAACCGCGCGCCAGCATCCGCGTCAGGGTTCCGTCGGAACCGAGGAGGTGATCCTGGCCGACGACCTCGTCGAGTGTCGCCGGTCTCAGCCGGTCCGCGAGCGGCCGGTTGGCGTCATGCTCCCGCGGACCGCCCTGTGGCGGCAACGCCGGTTCGGCGGCGGCGAAAAGATCTTCACGGTCGGACACGTGCCCAACATAGTATACGCGACCGGCTCAGGCGAATTCTGCCCGACGTCTCAGCCTGAGACAGCGTTGGTCGTGTTTCGTCGCGGTGCAGCGAATATAGGGTCGGCACCCGGCGGGAAGACCGCTGAGCCGGTGCGGACCTGAACCGCCGTCCTGCCATCAAGAATCGGCAAGAACAGGCAGGTTTATTCGTCGGACTCGTCGTCCTCCCTGACCTGCACAGGACCGCTGTCCTGACCCTTCGCGGTCTTGTCGCGATCAACCAGTTCGATCACCGCCATGTCGGCGGCGTCGCCGTAGCGGACACCAGCCTTCAGCACCCGCGTATAGCCGCCCGCGCGAGCCCGATACCGTTCCGCCAACGTGCTGAACAGCTTGGTTACGATGACGTCGTCGCGCAGCTCCGCATAGGCTAGGCGCCGGTTGGCGAAGCCGCCTTTCTTGCCCAGGGTGATCAGCTTCTCGGTCACCGGACGAAGCTCCTTCGCCTTCGGCAGCGTCGTGGTGATCTGCTCGTGCTTCAGCAGCGCATGGGCCATGTTGCGGAACATCGCCAGGCGATGTGTCGAGGTAACGCCGAGCTTCCGGCCGGCAACTCCGTGACGCATTGATCGGTTCCTTTTGCCGGCTCAGAAAGGTTCTTCAAGCCGCTTGGCCAGGTCTTCTATGTTCTCCGGCGGCCAACCGGCGACGCTCATGCCCAGGCCGAGACCCATGGATGTAAGAACTTCCTTGATCTCGTTCAGCGACTTGCGGCCGAAGTTCGGCGTGCGCAGCATTTCTTGCTCGGACTTCTGTACCAGGTCGCCGATATAAACAATATTGTCGTTCTTCAGGCAGTTCGCGCTGCGCACCGACAATTCCAGCTCGTCCACCTTGCGCAGCAGGTTGCGATTGAACGGCAGGTCGTCCTGCGGCTCCTCGGCGCGGATCTGCTGTGGCTCGTCGAAGTTGATGAACAATTGCAGCTGGTCCTGCAGGATGCGGGCGGCCAGCGCCACCGAGTCCTCCGGCGTCACCGCCCCGTTCGTCTCCACTGTCAGCAGCAGCTTATCGTAATCGGTAACTTGACCCACGCGGGTCGGCGCAACGCTGTAGGACACTCGGCGCACCGGCGAGTAGATCGAGTCGACCGGAATCAGTCCGATCGGCGCGTCTTCCGGCCGATTCACGCTGGATGGCTGATAGCCTTTGCCCAGGTTGACGGTGAACTCCATGCCCAACTTGATGCCGTCGTCGAGGGTGCAGATGACCAACTCGGGGTTCATGATGTCGATGTCGTGCCCGGGCTGGATCTGACCGGCGCGGACCTCTCCGGGGCCCGTCGCGGTCAGCGTCATCCGCTTCGGTCCCTCCCCATGCATCCGCAGCGCAAGCTGCTTGATGTTCAGCACGATGTCTGTCACGTCCTCGCGCACACCCGGGACGCTGCTGAATTCGTGCAGCACCCCGTCGATCTGCACCGCGGTCACCGCCGTCCCCTGCAGCGACGACAGCAGGATGCGGCGTATCGCGTTGCCCAGGGTCATGCCGAAGCCGCGCTCCAGCGGTTCGGCGACGACGGTGGCGACGCGCGATGGATCGGCGCCTGGCTCGACTTCAAGCTTTTCAGGCTTGATCAGAGACTGCCAATTTCTCTGAATTACTGCGCTCTGCCTCATGCAACTAACACCTTTCGATCCCCACCAGCGTGCGGCTCACGTCCTGTGGACAGCGTTCCCGCCCCGATCAATCAGGGTAACGGCTCGATCCGGGCCACGCTCCCGCACTGGGTCACGCTTCTGCTCCTCGCCGGGCAAAACTGGCCGGCGTGATGCCTCGATCAGACGCGCCGGCGCTTGCGCGGCCGGCAGCCGTTGTGGGGGATCGGCGTCATGTCGCGGATGGTGGAGACGGAGAAGCCAACCGCCTGCAGTGCCCGCAACGCGCTTTCGCGACCGGACCCAGGGCCGCTGACCTCGATCTCCAGCGCTTCCATGCCATGCTCCTTGGCCTTGCGTCCGGCATCCTCGGCCGCTACCTGCGCGGCGTATGGAGTGGATTTGCGGCTGCCCTTAAAGCCCTGACTGCCGGCTGAGGACCATGCAATCGCGTTGCCCTGCGCGTCGGTGATGGTGATGACCGTGTTGTTGAACGTGGCCGCGACATGTGCCACGCCGGAGGTGATGTTCTTGCGCTCCTTGCGGCGAGGCCGAGCGGCGGGTTTCGCCATGATTGAGTGATTCCTGCTTCAACTGCTGACCGCACCGAAGATCGGCACGGCAATAAGGCTGGTTAGATGATGGGCCCACGCTTCGCCCGGGCCCGCGCGGACCCCGGCCTGACAGTGTCTGGACTTGGCGGATGTCTTATTTGGTGACTTTCTTCTTCCCGGCAATCGCCACGGCCTTACCCTTTCGGGTGCGGGCATTGGTATGAGTGCGCTGTCCACGCACGGGCAGACCACGGCGATGACGAAGGCCAAGGTAACAGCCCAGGTCCATGAGTCGCTTGATGTTCATGGCGACCTCACGCCGCAGGTCACCCTCCACACGGTACTCGCGGTCAATCAGTTCACGGATGCGGAGGACTTCGTCATCCGAAAGCTGATTGACCCGGCGATCGTCCGGGATGCTGAGCTTCTGACAGATTTCAGCCGCCTTGGTCGGGCCGATGCCAAAGATGTAGCGGAGCCCGATCGTCACTCGCTTGTTCGTCGGAATATTCACGCCGGCAATACGCGCCACGCTTGACCCTCCTGTCGTCCGGCCGTGCCGGACCATCGACTGCCGCCGAGGACCGTCCCCATGCAGGCCAAAAAATGCACAAGAGGCGCTTACCCAGGGGGTAGCGCCGGAGCGCGCGAATATAGTTTGCGCGTCGCAGGAGTCAATGACGGCTGATCAACTTGCGGTGATGCCCTCAGCGTTCGCCCGTCGCCCCCAGCGCCGCATCAATCTGGCGCGAGACCTCATCGATGTTCGCCATCCCATCCACCACCCGCAGGATGCCGGCGCGCTCGTAGTGGGGAATGATCGGCGCGGTCTGGCGGTGATACACCTCCAGTCGAGCCGACACCGTATCGCGGTTGTCGTCGGGCCGACGAACAAATTCGGTGGACCCGCAAATGTCGCAAACGCCCGCGACCGACGTTGGTTTGAACTGATCGTGGTAGCTGGCGCCGCATTTGGCGCAACTGAACCGGCCGGCGACGCGATCAGCCAATTCGTGGTCGTTAATCTTCAGTTCAACCACCGCGTCCAGTTTCACGCCCTTACGCGCCAGCATCTCATCCAAGGCCACGGCCTGCGGCACGGTGCGGGGAAAACCGTCCAGGACAAATCCCGCGGCGGCATCGGGCTGATCGAGCCGCGAGTCCAGCATCCGCACCAGGATGTCGTCGGATACCAGCGCGCCAGCCTGCATCACCGCCTTGGCCTCACGCCCGATCGGGGTTCCGGCGGCAACCTCCTGTCGCAGCATGTCGCCGGTCGAGATCTGCGCGATGCCGTACTTGTCCTGCAGGCGTTTGGCCTGCGTGCCCTTGCCGGCGCCCGGTGGCCCCAGGAGGATGAGTTTCACCGTCGTCCCTTTACCCTGGTCTTGCGCATCAGGCCCTCGTACTGGTGCGCCAGGAGATGCGATTGTATTTGCGTTACCGTGTCCATGGTGACCGAGACGACGATCAGGATCGAGGTGCCGCCGAAATAGAACGGCAGGCCGTAGTCGCTGATCAGGATTTCCGGCAGCAGGCAAATCAGCACCAGATACACCCCGCCCACGGTGGTGAGCCGGGTAAGCACGCGGTCAAAATACTGGGCCGTCGCACTGCCAGGTCGGATGCCGGGAATGAAGCCGCCGTATTTCTTCAGGTTGTCGGCGGTCTCCTCGGGATTGAACACGACCGCGGTGTAGAAATACGCGAAGAAGATGATCATGAACGCGTACATCGCCATGTACAGCGGCTGACCATGCGACAGTTGGCCCGCGGCTGCCTGCAACCAGGATGGGCCATTCGTCGCGAAGCCCGCGACCGTCGCCGGAATCAGCAGGATGGAGCTGGCGAAGATCGGCGGAATGACACCCGACGTATTGATCTTCATCGGCATGTGGGTCGAGTCGCCGCCGAACATCCGGTTGCCGACCTGGCGTTTCGGATACTGCACCGGAATCCGCGCTGCGCCCGTTCGACGAACACGATGATGCCGACGGTGACGATGGCGATCACCACGAACAACAGTAGGAAGAACGGTGACAAAGCGCCGGTACGGCCGAGTTCCAGCATCGAGGCCAGCGCGCCCGGCAAGTTGGCGACGATGCCAGACATGATGATCAGACTGGTGCCGTTGCCGATGCCGCGGGCGGTGATCTGCTCGCCGATCCACATCAGGAACATGGTGCCACCAACCAGGGTGATCATGCAGGAGAAGACGAAGAACAGGCCTGGGTCGATCACCGCAGACCCGAAGCTGCCGTGCATGCTCTCGAGCCCGACCGCAATGCCATACGACTGAAACATGGCGATCAGCACGGTCAGATAACGGGTGTACTGATTGAGCTTCTTGCGCCCCTGCTCGCCCTCCTTCTTCAGCGCCTCCAGCGTGGGGACGGCCGCCGACATCAGCTGGATGATGATGCTGGCACTGATGTAGGGCATGATGTTCAGCGCGAAGACGGTCATCCGTCGCAGCGCGCCGCCGGTGAACATGTCGAACATACCCAGGATGCCGCCGCCGCCGTGCTGGGTCAGCATCTCGGTCATCACCGAGGCATCGACGCCGGGAACCGGGATGTACGTGCCCAGCCGGTAAACGATCAGTGCTCCCAGAGTGAACCAGATACGCTGCTTGAGTTCGGTCGCCTTCGAAAAGACGCCGAGGTTCATATTGGCGGCGAGCTGTTCGGCAGCGGAAGCCATGGAGTGTCCCTTTATCGTCGCGCGCTATTGTCGTTCCGGGCGAGGCCGGCTGCAAGCGATTAGCCTGCCCGTGTCCGGAATGCGGCAACGCCTATTTGGGAGCGCGATAGCCACGCTCCAACGCATCTCTCCTCGTAGCCCCCCGCCGAGCTGGCCATACCCGGGACGAATCACCCGGGAACGGTCACTGGCACGTAGGGCGCACCGCGTCTCAGGTCCGTGTCGGTCGGCCGCGCGATCAGTCCGTGGCTGGCTCGCGCGCGGCGACCCTCGGTGGCACGGTCGTGACGATCGTGCCGCCAGCCTGCTCGACGGCCGCCTTTGCCGCAACCGAGGCACCCGAGACGGTGATGTTGACCGACTGGGTGAGGGCGCCATCGGCCAGCAGCCTCACGCCGTCCTTGTTGTCGGACGCCAGACCGGACGCGATCAAAATGGCCTCGGTGATCGGCTGCGAGGCGTCGATCTTGCCGGCTTCGATCGCCGCCTGCAGCGCGTCCAAATTGACCGGCGCGTAGACCTTGCGGAAGTGGTTGTGAAAGCCGCGCTTGGGCAGCCGGCGATAGATCGGCATCTGACCGCCTTCGAAGCCGTTCAGCGCGACACCTTCACGCGCTTTCTGCCCCTTGACTCCTTTGCCGGAGGTCTTTCCCTTGCCTGAGCCAATGCCACGGCCAAGTCGCTTCGACTTCAGGCGCGCGCCGGGATTGTCGCGCAACTCATTCAGGTTCATGTCAGGACAGCTCCTCCACCTTGATCAGGTGGGCCACCTTGCGGATCATGCCGCGGCGGGAAGGAGTATCCTCCAGCACGCGGCTTGCATGGATCTTCTTCAGGCCGAGGCCGGCCAGCGTCTCTTTCTGCCCGGGCTTGCGGCCGAGGGCCGACGCGATCTGCGTCACACGCACCTTAGGCATTTGCCGTGGCCTCCTGACCTGGGGGCAGGGGGGTCGTGCCCGGCGCCGGCAGCTCGCGGCGGCCGAACAATTCGGGCACCTTCTTGCCGCGGCGCGTCGCCACTGACCTTGGGCTGGCAACCTTCTGTAACGCAGCGAATGCCGCCTTCACCATGTTATGTGGGTTGCGGCTGCCCAGACTCTTGGCCACCACATCGCCGATTCCCAAAGTTTCGAACACCGCGCGCAATGGCCCGCCGGCGATGATCCCGGTGCCAGCGGTGGCCGAGCGCAGAACCACGTTGCCGGCGCCGTAGTGACCCTCGACGTCGTGATGCAGCGTCCGACCTTCCTTCATCGGGACTCGAATCATGCTGCGCTTGGCGCGTTCGGTGGCCTTGCGAATTGCTTCCGGCACCTCGCGTGCCTTGCCTGCACCGTAGCCGACGCGCCCCTTCTGGTCGCCGACCACGACCAGCGCCGCGAACGCAAACCGACGTCCACCCTTCACCACCTTGGCGACGCGGTTGATGGTGACCAGCTTGTCGATGATGCCGTCTTCGGCATCGCGGTCGCGTTCCCGCTCCCGGCCACGCCCGCCGCCGTCTCTCGCCTCACGAGCCATTCAGTATGTTTCCTTTGTCAAGACGCCAACCCGCTGCGCGGAACGGCTCGGCCTCTTCAAGACGCCAACCGGCTGCGCGGAACGACTGGGGTCCGTCAAAACGCCAGCCCACCTTCGCGGGCAGCTTCGGCGAGCGCTTTCACCCGGCCGTGATAGATATACGCGCCGCGGTCGAACACCACCTCCTTGACACCCGCCGCCAACGCCCGTTCGGCCACCAACTTGCCGACCGCAGCCGCGGCCGCCTTATCGGCGCCGGTCTTCAGTGTTGCCTTCAGGTCCTTGTCCAGCGAGGACGCCGCCGCCAGGGTGCGGCCGTGCATGTCGTCGATGACCTGCGCATGGATATTCTTGCCTGAACGAAACACTGACAGCCGCGGCCGGCCATGTGACTTCTGCCGCAGCTGATAGCGCAGCCGCTGCCGGCGGCGGATGGCGAGATCCTGCTTGGCGCTCATTTCTTCTTGCCTTCCTTGCGCCGGATGGTTTCGTCGGTGTAGCGCGCGCCCTTCCCCTTGTACGGCTCGGGTGGCCGGAACGCACGGATTTCGGACGCGACCTGACCGACCAGCCGCTTGTCCACGCCCTCGACCTTGATCAAGGTGGGTCGCTCGCAGCTGATCTTGATGCCTTCCGGCACAGGGTAAACGACGGGATGCGAGAACCCAAGATTGATCTCCAGATTCTTGCCCTGCACCGCCGCACGGTAGCCCGTGCCGGTGATTTCGAGCGACCGTGTGAAACCCGCGGAAACCCCCTTCACCATGTTGGCGATCAACGCCCGCGTCGTGCCCCACATCATGCGGGACTGATTCTCCGACCCCCGCGGCTTCACCGACACATGGTTGCCGTCAATCGCCGCCTCTACATGCTCACTCAGCGGCAGTCTGAGCTCCCCCAGCCTGCCCTTGGCGATGACAACGCCGCCGGCGATGGCCACCTGTACGCCGCCCGGTATCTCCACCGGATATTTCCCGACGCGTGACATGACGCGCTTCCCCTAGAACACGCGGCAGAGCACTTCGCCGCCAACATTGGCGGCGCGTGCCTCTGCATCGCTCATGACGCCACGCGGCGTCGACAGGATGGAAATGCCAAGACCGGCGTAGACCCGGGGCAGTTCCTTGATCTTCGCGTAGACGCGACGGCCGGGCTTGGAGACCCGATTGATCTCCTTGATCACCGGCTCACCCTCATTGTACTTCAGCTCGATCCGCAACTGCGCGATCCCGGGCCTAACCTCCTCGGCCGCATAGCCGCGGATGAAACCCTCGCGCTTCAGAACGCCCAGCACATTGGCCCGCAGCTTCGACGCCGGCGCCAGGCAGATCGAGTGCCGAGCGCGTTGTGCATTACGGATGCGCGTCAGCATGTCCCCCAGGGGATCGGATAGTGACATGGTGCCGCCCCTCTACCAGCTCGCCTTGACCATGCCGGGAATCTGCCCGGCACTCGCCAATTCCCGCAATGCGATGCGGCAGAGCTTGAATTTGCGGTAGTTGCCGCGCGAGCGGCCGGTGATCTCGCAGCGCAGGCGGACCCGCACCGCGGCACCGTTGCGTGGCAACTGCGCCAGCTTCAGTGACGCATTGAAGCGGTCCTCGACCGGCAGCGTCCGGTCCATCACCACGTCCTTCAGCACCCGGCGCTTCGACTTGTCGCGCTTGGCCATCTGCTGTCGCATCACGTTGCGGTTGACCTGGGAAAGCTTGGCCATCCTATGGATATCCTCCGGAACCCGCAGCCCCCGGGATAGTCCCGGGGGTCCGTAGTTTTCCAAAAAAGTCAGTTGGCGAAAGGAATATCGAACGCCTTGAGCAAGGCCTTCGCTTCGGCGTCGGTCTTCGCCGTGGTCACGAACTGGATGTCCATGCCGCGGACATCGTCCACCCGGTCGTAGTTGATCTCCGGGAAGATGATCTGCTCCTTCAGGCCCATGGCGAAGTTGCCACGGCCGTCAAAGCCCTTCCCCTGAATGCCGCGGAAGTCGCGCACTCGCGGCAAGGCGATAGTCACCAGCCGGTCGAGGAACTCATACATCCGCGACTTGCGCAGCGTCACTTTGCAGCCGATCGGCAGGCCAGCGCGGATCTTGAAGCCGGCAATGGCCTTCTTAGCCACGGTCTTCACCGGCCGCTGTCCTGCAATCACCGCCAGTTCGCCGACTGCGGCGTCCAGCTTCTTCTGATCCGCGGTCGCCTCACCAACGCCCATGTTGATGACGATCTTCTCCAGCCGCGGCACCTGCATTTCGTTCGCGTAGCCGAACTCCTGACGAAGCATCGCCTTGACTTCGGCCAGATAGCGCTGCTGCATCCGCGGCCTTTCCTTCGGCGAGCCGGCCGGGACGTCCACCCCGGCGATTTCCACCCGGCGCGCGGCGCGCTGGGCATCCTTGCCCGCGGGAGGTCCGCCGGTACCCCGGTTGCCCGCGGTCTTGGCGCCGGTCTTGGCACCCGCCTTCTTGCCGCCCTTGGACTGGTTCTTGGTTCCACTCATCGCACTAGCTCTCGATTACTTCGCCGGTCGCCTTGGCGACGCGGACCTTCCGGCCGTCATCAAGGATCCGAAAGCCGACCTTGGTGGGCTTCTCCGATTTCGGGTCGATCAGTTTCAGGTTCGACAGGTGGATCGTCGCCTCTTTCTCGACGATGCCGCCCGGCTGCCCCATCCCGGTCGGTTTGGTGTGGCGTTTGGCAACGGCGCAGCCCTGCACAATGGCACGGTTGGCCTCCGGGAAAATGCGCAGCACCTCGCCCCGCCGGTTCTTGCTCCCGCCGGTGGTCACCACGACCACGTCGCCCTTGCGGATGCGCGCGGCCATTATCGCGGCTCCGACGCGTGGGTCATCATTCGCGGCTCCGACGCGTGGGTCATCGTTCGCGGCTCCGACGCGTGGGTCATCGTTCGCGGCTCCGACGCGTGGATCATCATAATACCTCCGGCGCCAGCGAGATGATCTTCATGAACTTACGGCCGCGCAGCTCACGCACCACCGGGCCAAAAATGCGGGTGCCGATCGGCTCCTGCTGCTTGTTGATCAGCACGGCGGCGTTACGGTCGAACCGAATCGCGCTACCGTCGGTGCGCCGAACCGGGAACGAGGTGCGCACGATCACCGCCTGATGCACGTCGCCCTTCTTCACCTTGCCGCGCGGGATCGCCTCCTTGACCGACACGACGATGACATCGCCCACCGACGCGAATTTCCGCTTCGAGCCGCCCAGGACCTTGATGCACTGCACCCGGCGCGCACCGGAGTTGTCGGCGACCTCAAGGTTGGTTTCGGGATGGATCACGGGCCGTCTCCCTCACGCCGACGCTGAATCATGCGGCGCGGGGGCCGGCGGCGCGGGATGCGCCTCAACGATCTCGACAGCCGAGGCCGGGGCATCGCCTACGATCGCGCCGTTGCGCTCGACCAAGGTCCACGTTTTGCGCTTGCTGATCGGAGCGCATTCGATGATCCGCACCATGTCGCCAACCTTGCACACATTCGCCTCGTCATGCGCCGCGTACTTCTTCGACTTGCGGATGAACTTCTTGTACAGCGGGTGCATCACGCGACGATCAACAAGAACCGTGATGGTCTTGTCCATCTTGTCGCTGGTCACCCGTCCCGTCAGGACGCGCCTCGGCATCGCCCTTCCTCCTTACAACTGAGCATGATTAGGCTGGGCGGGGGCGGTAGTCTTCTTTTCCGCCTGGATGGTTTTCACGCGCGCGATCTCGCGGCGGACTTCGCGCACACGGGCGGTGCCTTCCTGCTGGCCGGTGGCGCGCTGGAACCGTAGATTGAACTGCTCCTTCCTCAGGTCGAGCAGCAGGGCGGCCAGTTCGTCTGGCGTTTTGGCACGAACGTCGCTGGCCTTGTGCATTGCCGCCTTGGCCATCTCAGCTGTCTCCGATCCGCGCGATGAACTTCGTTCGTATCGGCAGCTTCGCCGCACCCAGCGTCAGCGCCTCACGCGCCAGTTCCGGCGTCACGCCGTCGATCTCGAACATGATGCGACCGGGTGCCACCCGTACCACCCAGAACTCCGGCGACCCCTTACCGGAGCCCATGCGAACCTCCGCCGGCTTGGTCGACACCGGTACATCCGGGAAGATCCGAATCCACACCCGCCCGGTGCGGCGCATCGCCCGGGTGATCGCACGCCGCGCCGACTCGATCTGTCGCGCGGTGATGCGCTCCGGCTCAAGCGCCTTCAGGCCGAAGGTGCCGAAGTTCAGCGCCGTGCCGCCCTTCGATAGGCCATGGATGCGGCCCTTGTGCTGCTTGCGGAATTTCGTTCGTTTCGGAGACAGCATCGTAACTTACCAGTCCATCTACCGTTGCGGCGCCTGCTCGGCCGCGCGGCGGTCCTGAGCCGTCGGGTCATGCGCCAGGATCTCGCCTTTGAAGACCCACACCTTGACCCCGCAGGTGCCGTAGGTGGTCTTCGCCGTCGCAATGCCGTAGTCGATATCCGCGCGCAGCGTATGCAGCGGTACGCGGCCTTCGCGATACCATTCAACACGGGCTATTTCAGCCCCGCCGAGGCGGCCGCCGCAGTTGATCCGGATACCCTGGGCGCCCAGACGCATCGCCGACTGCACCGCCCGCTTCATCGCGCGACGGAACGCCACCCGCCGCTCAAGCTGCTGCGCGATGTTCTCGGCCACGAGTGTCGCATCGATCTCCGGCTTGCGGATCTCGACGATGTTCAGCGCCACCTCGGCCTTCGCCATCTTGGTCAGGTCCTTCTTCAGAACCTCGATGTCCTGGCCCTTCTTGCCGATGACCACGCCGGGACGCGCCGCATAGATCGTCACCCTTGGCTTCTTCGCCGGGCGCTCGATCACCACACGCGACACCCCGGCACCACGCAGCTTGGTGCGCAGGTGGTTGCGCAGTTTGATGTCCTCGTGCAGCAGCTTGGAGTAATCGGTGCCGGCGAACCAGCGGCTGTCCCAGGTCCGGTTGATGCCCAGGCGCAGGCCGATCGGATTGACTTTGTGACCCATACTATGCGGCCCCTCCTGAGGCATTGGCACCCGTGCCGGAACGCCGCGCCCGATCCGCCGCCACAACGCCCCGGACCCGGCCGGCAACGCTTGCGTCGCGGGGTTGTGCGGCCTCGTCCTGCTCGCGCTCCGTAACCACGATCTTCAAATGGCTGAACCACTTCTCCACCCGCGACGCTCGGCCACGGCCGCGCGCATGAAACCGCCGCATCACGATCGAGCGGCCGACCTCGGCGCGGGTCACGATCAACCGGTCGACGTCGAGCTGATGATTGTTCTCGGCGTTGGCGATCGCGCTCTCCAGAGCCTTCTTGACCTGATGCGCGATGCGCCGCTTGCTGAAGGTCAGCGTCGCGACCGCGCTCTGAGCTGGCAGGTCGCGGATCATCGCCGCCACCAGATTCAGCTTTCGAGGGCTCACGCGCAGGTTGCTGACGATCGACTGCGCCTCGTTGTCCGCTAAATTCCGCGGGCTTGGTGGCTTGCTCATGTCAGCCTCGCCTCGCCTTCTTGTCGGCCGAGTGCCCGGTGAAGGTACGCGTCGGCGAAAATTCGCCGAACTTGTGGCCAACCATGTTCTCGTTCACCTGCACCGGCAGGAATTTATGACCGTTGTAGACGCCGAAGGTCAGCCCGACGAACTGCGGCAGGATGGTTGAGCGCCGTGACCAGATCTTGATGATCTCGTTGCGCGACGAAGCCCGTACCGCATCGGCCTTATTCAACAGGTAACCGTCGACAAACGGACCCTTCCATACGGAACGCGCCATTCTACTTGCCCTTGTTGCGGCGGCGGATGATCAGGCTGTCCGTCCGCTTGTTCACGCGCGTCTTGTAGCCCTTGGTGGGAATACCCCACGGCGTGACCGGATGACGACCGCCGGAGCTGCGGCCCTCGCCACCACCGAGCGGGTGATCGACCGGGTTCATTGTCACACCGCGGTTGTGCGGCCGGAAGCCCTGCCAGCGGGTGCGGCCGGCCTTGCCGAATTTTTGGTTCATATTGTCCGGGTTGGACACCGCGCCAATGCTGGCCATGCACTCGGCCCGCACCACACGCAGCTCACCCGAAGTCAGCTTGATCTGCGCATAACCCGAATCCTTGCCGACCAATTGGGCGTAGGTCCCGGCCGATCGGGCCAACTTGCCACCGGCTCCGACCTTGAGCTCGATGTTGTGGACGATGGTGCCGACTGGCACAGCGGCCAGCGGCATCGCATTGCCGGGCTTGATGTCGACCCGGGCGCCCGCGATCACCTGATCGCCGACCTTGAGCCGCTGGGGCGCCAGGATGTAGGCCAGCTCGCCGTCCTGATACTTTATCAGCGCAATGAACGCGGTTCGGTTGGGATCGTATTCCAGCCGCTCCACCACCGCCGGAACGTCGTATTTCCGCCGCTTGAAGTCGACCACGCGATAGGCCTGCTTGTGGCCGCCGCCGCGGAACCTTGTGGTGATCCGGCCATGATTGTTGCGGCCGCCGTGGCTGTGCTGCCCCTCGGTCAGCCCCTTCACGGGCTTGCCCTTCCACAGCTCCGACCGGTTGATCAGCACGGTGCCGCGCAGACTGGCCGTGACCGGATTGAATTGCCTGAGTGCCATCTCGCGCGCCCTATGCGAGGTCGGTGGTGAAATCGATCGTCTGGCCCGGAGCCAGCGTCACGATGGCTTTCTTGACGTCGGAACGAACACCGAGCCGGCCTTTGAACCGCTTGGACTTGCCCTTCTGTATCAAGGTGTTCACCGAGGTGACCTTGACCTTGAACAGGGACTCGATGGCCGCGGCGATCTCCGGCTTGGTCGCACCGATGGCGACCTTGAAGCCGATCTGGTTCCGCTCCGACAGGTTGGTCATCTTCTCGGTGATCAGCGGCGACCGGATAATCTGGTACATCGCCTCCTTCGAAAGCGGCTTCTTCAGTGTGGCGGTCATGTCGGATCTCCCGTCGACGCCGACGGAGGCAGGCCCATAGGCTCACCCGCCATTGTCTCGGGCGCCAGGCTGGCGGGTCGCTCGTCCTGCGACGGCGCTGCGCCGTTCAGCCGCTGCTTCAGACCCTCGAGGCCGGCGGTGGTGATCGCCAGCACGTCGTGGTTAAGAATATCGTAGACGTTGGCGCCAACCGTTGGCAGCACGTCCAGCTTGTGGATGTTGCGGCTGGCACGCAGGAAATTCTCGTCCACCGCGCGATCGATGATCAGCGCGGAGGTCCAGCCCAGTGCCCTGATGCGCTTGGCCAGCACGCCGGTCTTCACCGCGCTCGTGGCGCTGTCCAGCACCACCAACTTGTTGTCCGCCAGCTTTTGCGACAGCGCGGAGATCAGGCCGAGGCGGCGCACCTTCTTGTTCAGCCGGTATTCGTGAGAGCGCACCACCGGGCCATGGACAACACCGCCGGTGCGGAACTGTGGTGAGCGCAGGCTGCCCTGGCGCGCGTTGCCGGTGCCCTTCTGCTTATACGGCTTCTTGGTGGTGCCGGACACCTCCGCCATCCCCTTGACCTTGTGATTGCCGGAGCGGCGCTTCGACAACTGCCAGTGGACCACCCGGGCCATGATGTCCGGGCGCGGCGTGGCCATGAACAGGTCGTCCGGCAAATCGGCGCTGCCAAGGTGTTTGGCGGGCGTGCCGTCTTCCGGCGCCATCCCCTGGTCGAGGGACATGATATCAACTTGCATCTTCGTATTCCTCAGCCCGCCGTCGGCGTCTCGGCCGCGGTGGCTTCGACCAGCGCCGCCGGGTAAGGCGCGTCGGCCGGGCGCTGCCGTTTGACGGCATCGCGCACCAGCACATAGCCGTTCTTGGCCCCGGGAACGGCTCCCTTGATCATCAGAAGACCCTTCTCCGCGTCGACCGCCGCCACCTCCAGATTGAGCGTGGTGATCCGTTCGACACCGAGATGGCCGGCCATCTTCTTGTTCTTGAAGGTCTTGCCGGGATCCTGCCGGTTGCCGGTGGAACCCAGGCTGCGATGGCTGATGGACACGCCGTGGCTGGCCTCGAGGCCGGAGAAGTTCCAGCGCTTCATGCCGCCGGCGAAGCCCTTGCCCTGCGTGGTGCCACAGACGTCG
>Ga0170475_134417417_pt1 | contig 23910 bp, 26 predicted proteins | sample Soicark_Litter_5_FD_111474 | JGI IMG/M metagenome (GOLD analysis project Ga0170475, IMG submission 111474) | Avena fatua rhizosphere microbial communities from Hopland, California, USA. Combined Assembly of 48 SPs
CCACTGTTGACGATCGCGAATGCGGACTGGGCATCATGGGCCTTGAGAACGCGATATCCGAGATCCGTCAGAAGGGCGACCGACGTCTCCCGCACCCCGTCGTCGTCTTCAACGACAAGCACGGTCTCCGTGCCGCCCGTCACTGGAAGGGCATTAAGGTTCGCGAGCCCGTCCTCGACCTGGTTTGTCCGCGGCATATAGAGTTTCATTGTCGTGCCATGGCCGACCTCGGTGTAAATCTTGAGGTGGCCGCCGGACTGCTTCAGGAAGCCGTAAACCATCGACAGCCCGAGCCCGCTGCCCCTGCCTTCGGATTTCGTGCTGAAGAATGGCTCAAGCACATGTTCGATGATGTCGGCCGGTATCCCGGATCCCGTGTCGGTGACGGCGACCAGCACATATTGACCAGGACGGACATCCTCGTGAGCGCGAGCGTAATCGTCATCGAGCACGGCGTTTGCCGTTTCGATCGTCAGGCGCCCGCGGCCGGTCATCGCGTCCCTTGCATTTATCGCCAGATTAAGGATGGCGTTTTCCAGCTGGCTGGGGTCGATCAGCGTGTTCCACAACCCGCCGGAAACGACGGTTTCGAGCTCGATCTCTTCTCCCAAGGCGCGGCGAAGCATGTCGTCCATGTTCTGGATCAACTTCCGGCAATCAATGACCTTGGGCTCGAGCGGTTGGCGACGCCCGAACGCCAGCAACTGCGACGCCAGCTTCGCGCCTCGGGCAACGCCAGCCAAGGCGTTCTCAAGGCGCTGTTCAGCCCGAGCGTTGCCGCCGATGTCTTTGGACAGGAGTTGCAAGTTGCCGCTCACGACCTGCAGAAGGTTGTTGAAATCGTGCGCGACGCCTCCGGTGAGATTGCCGAGCGCCTCCATTTTTTTGCGCCTGCCGCAGAGCCATCTGCGCGGTTTCGCGCTCTACGGTTTCCCTTTCCAACTGGAGTACCGCGGAACGCAGTTCATGTGTGCGCTGCTCGACACGTTGCTCAAGCGTATGATTGAGGCTCTGAAGTTGATCTTCCGCACGCTTCTGATGTGTGACGTCAAAGCCGTCGACAAAGATGCCAGCCACGTGGCCGCTAGCATCGAATATCGGCTGGTAGATCAGATTGATGAACCGTTCGTCGGGCGTACTGTCGCCATCGCGCCGCAGAAACACCTTTAGGTTCCGTCCGATATACGGCTTGCCCGACAGGTACACTCCATCCAGCAAGTCCAAAAATCCTTGCCCCTCCACTTCGGGCAAGGCTTCCCTTACGCTCAAGCCTAGCAGTTGACGGTTTCCGACCAGTTGGAGGTAGGAGTCGTTGACGAGCTCGAAGATGTGATCCGGTCCACTCAGGATACACATGAAGCTCGGCGCCTGCTGGAACAGGTCTCGCATACGGTCCCGCTCGGCGGTGCGAAGTTCGACCTCCGACGAGAGCTGCTGGTTAAGCTGCTCCAGGGCAACGGCGGCTTGTTCACGCATTTCGGCCGCTTCCGCCAAGGCCGCCGCCCGTTGACGTTCCGTCTCAAACGCTTCAGTGCTCGCCAGCCGCGAGGCGATCTGCCCCGTGATCAGCTTGAGGAAGTCGAGATACTCGTCGTCGACCGCGCGATGGAAATTCAGCCCCGCGATCAGTATTCCTTTCGGCCTACCGCCGCCCTGTCCAATCAGGGGAACGACCGCCGCCTGTTTCGGTGCCTTGGGCCAAGGTCCCGAAGGAATGCCATCAATGCCCGTCAAGCTGACCAGCTCGACGTCCTGCTCCGTCCACGCGCGCTCCAAGTCCCAAAAACCAGCGCTGCCGACGATTTCCGCCGGCATCAATGGATGGCTATCCAGCGCGCCACATACCCACTCCCGTCTTGCGTTACCACTTTCGTCGAAAAGATAAAGCGCACTGAACGGCAGGTCTTGAAGATTGTCCTTTAGAGCGCGATGGGAAGCTCTGATCACGTCAATTCGCGTATCGACGGCGGCGAGTTCCGAGGCCAACGCCCGCATCGTGAAGATGCGCCTCTCGCCAATGACCCGCTTGGTCTCCTCGGCCACGGCGCAGAAAACGCCTTCCACCTTACCAGTGTCGCCGATCAGAGGGCTGTACGAGAACGTGTGATAGGTCTCCTCGGAATAGCCGTTGCGCTCAAGCAGAAGCAAGAGCGCACGGTCCCAAGTGGCTTGACCAGATCCATAAACGGTTTCCAGCCGCTCCCTGATATCGTCCCAGATTTCCGCCCACAAGATTTTCGTCGGCACAGCCAGTGCATTGGGGTGCTTGTTCCCCAGTGTTGGCCGGTAAGCATCGTTATAGAAAAACGCGATGTCAGGCCCCCAACCAAGCCACATTTCGAACTTTGACGTCAACAGCAACCGCAGCGCTACCTTTAGCGCTTCAGGCCATGAATCTGGCGAGCCCAGCGAGCTGGACTCCCAATCATGCTGGCGCATCATTTGCGCCATTTCTCCGTCACCGACGAAGATATCCAGGTATTTATCGGAAGCTTGTACTGTCATCGTATGTCCCGGGGATCGTTGCTGAAGCGACTTAGGCCAATGATAACGCTTGTCCAGCCCGCTAGTAATGAACTGTGCCAATTTTCAGATCTGGAGCAGGAGACTTAGACTCGGACGACATCGGGGCAGCTCGGACGTTCAATCGACTATGATTGGGTCGAGGGCGGTGTCCAACCGCGCGAACTCCGCCACCCGCTCGCGTAGGGCGATCTGCTCTTCCACGAGCTTGCCAAAGTCCGCTAGGATATCCTGCTCGCGAGGCGACCAATGGCGCGGCTGACTGTCAATCGCGCGAAGAGATCCAGGACATCGCCCTCGCTAGTCAGCAAGGGGAATGCCGAGGTAGGCCCAGACGTTCAGCTCTGGGACGGCGAGGTTGTCGCGGACAAGAGGGTCGACGTCGCATCCTCGATAACCAGGGGGGCGGCCCTTGCGACCACGTGCTGGCGGAACGAGTGCGTCAGCGGCGTTTCGGGCTCCGTCTTCCAAGGCTCAGGAAGACCGAATGCGCTTTTGAAAAACTGTCGCTTGCTGTCAGCAAGGGAGACGAGAGCGACCGCACATACAAGCTCGCCGCTGTCCATTAGATCGGTCTGGCAGAGAGTGTGTTTTAGCCGGCTAACCCTGACTCTCGTAAGATTCTCCGCGAGTTGCAGTTCCAAAGAACGCGACAATCATCGAAAGTGGAAAACGGCATGAAATGCTCAACTCCCCATCGCCGCCAGCGCCGTCGGTCAAATGACCATTTTCATCGCGCCATCTCCCAGCCGTGGAACGAAACATCCAGTCGCGCTTTTCCTTGAAACCCAACCAAGGAGATCCGACCATGGGAAGCACGTCAGACAAGATCAAAGGCATGGCAAACGAGGTCGCGGGCAACGTCCGCCAGGCCGCGGGCAAGGCCGTCGGCAATCACGAGGAGCAAGCCAAGGGAACCCTCCAGGAAGCCAAGGGCAAGGCTCAGGTCGCCAAGGGTGATGCCAAGGAAGCCGTGAAGAAGGTCGTCGACAAGGCATGACATCGACCGATGTCGCGGGCTCGCGCTGTCGCGGGCTCTCCTTAGGGGTAGGTTCATGAGAATTACAAGATCAGCACTTTACGCCGCCGGATTAGCTTTGCTTTCATGCAGCGCGCAAGCGCAGAGCCAGGCGCCCGCGGATCCGGCGGTCGATGCATGCAAATCGACCGGATTGTTGGCGCTACAAGAGCGTTCACCAGAAATCACGGATCTCGTCCTGGACATGGAAAGTCTCGCTGTGAGCAAGGCCGACACCAAGGTTGGCGACGTGCCTGTGAAGACGGTCATCCTAGGAGAGGCTTACATCAGCCGCAAACAGCAGACTGGTAAACCGGACCGGTTTGTTTGCCTCCTCGGGGAGAAAGGCAAGGTCCTACTCACCTTCTTCACGGCGCAATAGTCGTAGCAGAGCCTCCGAAATTCGATGGAGGTCCAGTTCGAACCCCGTATCAGGGCCGGCGAGCGCAGGCTCCAGAAAGAAGAGAGAGCGGTCCGTGCTTGGGCTGACGCTCTTCATTTTGATGCTGGCTCCTCTATGTCACCTGGCGGGGGTGATAAACGAGCGACTATCTCCCGAAAATCGGGGCATCGGGGGGTGATGGTCGATTGCTATCAGCATCCTGGAAAAGCAAGCGAGAGATCTTTTCCTCACGTCTTGCCAAGGGTCGGCCCTTCAATTCCGTCGTCTCGTCGATGAAGATATCGATAACGTCGACCCACCCAAATTCATCGGTTCTCCATCGTAGCGATCGGCGAGTTAAACGCTCAATGCCGAGGACCATCGGCCCTTGGGGTAGATACATATCAAAGATGCCATGTTCATGGTCGATCGCACATCCGAGCTTGCTTTCCAGCCCATTTGAAAATGCGGCCTTCCATTCCACGATCGAGGCAGGTCTCCTTCGATCAGAGCAGCCGATGAAACTAGCCTCACCGCGGACAGGGCCAAGTCACTGAGCCTGGCAAGCTTGGAGAGCCTGACAGACTTAAAACCCCTTTTGAGCTAGGAAGTTCCGAGGTGATCTGCGACATATTGCAATCGACCTATTCATTTTTGACGGAGGAAACATTGGAAAAGCACCCTATGCACGACTTTCGTATGGGCTCGGCTCACGACGGGAGCCCTCATCCCGTCGATGTTCATGTTGGAATGCAAATCGCTACCGCGAGGAAGGCCAAAAGGCTGTCGCAAAGCCAACTGGGCGCGGCTATTGGTGTGACCTTTCAGCAGGTCCAGAAATACGAGCGGGGGACGAACCGCGTTAGCGCCTCCACCATGTTTGCAATGATGCATTTTCTAAACGTTCCATCTGCATATTTCTTCGAAGGTCTTCCTCTTAACTACATGGGAGGAGCCGAAGGCTTCGCTGATCCGGTGACCCCTCAAATGCGTGCTTTTCTAAGCTCAAAGATCGGTTTGGAGATTGTCGAGAAATTGTGCCAGACACCAGTTCCACTTCAGCGGGCGGTGGCGATCGTGGTGGAGAATCTGAAAACATAACCATCCAACGTTGTCCAGCGACGGGTGGTTGACGCGATTTTCGCACCCACGGGGCGCGCGGCGATTGCAAAGACGCTCCACTGACCTATTTCAAATGTTGCGCTGCACAAGGAGCAAACGATGGGTCCCGACCATAATGTGGCTTGCGTCTGATGTTGCGATTGCCAAGGTCGCTATCGAAGTTGCTTCGCGCCCCGGGGAAGATCGGCAAGCCGTTGGAAGTGAAGGTTCGGCCGCGAGCACGCAAAGCCGCGCGGACCGCGATATCGACATTCGCGACAACGTCGAAGTTTGACAGCAACCCTGGAGGGCTCCTCATGAAGTCCTTCGCGCCTGCGGGCTTGCTGCCGAAATCGCCACTCGTCGTTGTGCTCCATGGATGCCGACAGACACCCGAGAGCTTTGATGCCGCGAGTGGGTTCACGCGGCTTGCGAGAGCTAGGGGGTTCGTGGTTCTCTTCCCCGAACAGACCACCCGGAACAATCCGCAGCGCTGCTTCAACTGGTTTCGACCGAGCGCTGTCGCACACGACCGTGGCGAGCTCATGTCAATCAAGCAAATGATCGAGCATGCCTGCCAGAAGCATCGCATCGACCGCTCGCGAATTTTCATCGTCGGCTTGTCCGCAGGTGGAGCGATGGCCGCGGCCCTCGTCGCCCACTACCCCGAAACGTTCGCTGGTGCCGCCTTCGTGGCTGCAATGCCAGTCGGCTCGGTGCGCGACGCCATCTCCGCCATGGGCGCAATGAGCAATGGAGCAACGCCGCCTTCGTCGGGATGGGGGAGCCGCGTCGCGGGACTGTTCGACCACAAGAAATCCTACCCGCCGATCAGTATCTGGCAGGGTAAGGACGATACCGTGGTGAACCCCAAGAACGCGGACGCCATGCTCGAGCAGTGGCTGCAGGCTGGTGACATTGACCAGCTGAGACCTCGAAAGGAAAAGAAATCATGGGGCACGCGCCAAACGTGGGGCTCCCAGGGCAAGAACCCTATCGCGTTCTATTCGATCGACGGGATTGGACACGGACTTCCTGTGAAGCTCACCGCCCGGAACCGCACGGGGGTAGCAGGCGATCCCTACGTCTTGGCGGCGGGAGTGTCGGCTCCGCTGGAGTTGATGCGGCTGTGGAGACTTTGAGCGATACGACCGCGAGACGCTGAGCCTTGGCGCCCGGACCTTGGCGGATTTACCAGTCAAGTGCGAACATCGCGTGGTTCGCCAAGACATCAAAACACCGGGCAGGTCCGAACCCGAAGACGCTCCCAGTGACGTCGTCACGGCAGATGCCAGCCCATCGATGTTGGCGCCCGGACACTGATGGAATCCACCGGCCGGTCACGTTCACGCGGTCCATAATCATGGATCGAAGCGACGCGCTGTTGCCGCGATGCGAGCGCGAACGCCCCCGCCGCGGACTCGAATGGATCCTCAACTTCCCCGAACACCGTGTTTGGCCGAAGGCGGCTCGAAAATCGGTTTCTTGGCGCGACCGCCGTTTGTACGAAAGCGAACAGAAGTTTACTCTTCCCGAGTGAATGTTGACCGACGGCTTTCGAGGTGAACTGATGTCCTACATAGCAGGGGCACCCCATGTTTTTCATGAACCTTTTGAACAGACGGATTCTAGTGGTCGAGGAAGACAACACGCGGGCTTCAAGTGTGAGTGCCGCGCTCGAATTCCAGGGGTCAGACGTGGTTGGACCTTTTCACTCGCTGCGAGAAGGGCTTGATGCCGTCAAGCAAGTTGAAATCGATGCCGCCGTTCTAGATGTTTGTCTTGGCGAGGAGCGCGTATATTCCCTAGCTGACAAGCTCAATGCGAATGGGATCCCATTCATATTTATTACTGACCCCGACGGGGAGGTGGTCCCGACGCGATTTTCCGCTGTCCACTGCCTTCAGAAGCCGTTCGATATGGACGCAATGGCAATTACGTTGGCAATCTCGCTGGCAAAAAAACGCAAGGTCGCGCACTGACCTTGAGCACGCTTCGGCATTTCACCGGGCCGAGCGGACGAAAGTAAATGATATCGGACTGAAGTCCCATGTCAGGAACCCCTGACCGACGTTGGCGTTGTCATTTGCCGGGTACCAGAGAGGTTTCCATGAGCGACAGCATTATATCCCAGGGTTTTTCCAAGTTTGCTTCCACCGTCGCGGCCATGTCAGGAAAGCCCGCGACCTTCGTCTTGGCTGTGACTTTAGTCCTTGTTTGGGCCGTCACGGGACCGATCTTCAACTACAGCGAAAACTGGCAGCTCGTGATCAACACAAGCACGACGATCATCACCTTCCTCATGGTCTTCGTCCTCCAGAATTCGCAGAACCGTGATGGCAAGGCCTTGCAGGCGAAGCTGGATGAACTGATCCTGTCATCGCAGGCTCAAAACAAGTTCGTCGGCATCGAGAAACTGGATGACCAGCAGCTTCGCGAGATGAGCAGAGCGCTGGCGGAGAAGGCGGAATGCGTCGAGGATGTCGTCGATGACAGGGCGCGCGAGCGTGAGCATAAGCCCGCCTGATCCCATTATGGCAACATCGGCTATCGATGGCGGATGGGACGTCATTGTCCCACCTGGCTGTTCTCCCTGGAGCGCCGCTGCTTCGACCTATCATACCCTCTCAACCATGGAGCCGAGGGTACATGACCTCCAGCAGGATGCTGGCGGTGGTTGGCATCACGGATATCACGGTCGCCGACGGCCTTGTGGCCCTTGCCACGAGCCTGATCATGACTTCCATGCCTGCCATTCCTACCTTTTTCCGAACCGCCGGAATTGGAGAAGGCATTGCTCGCACCAAGAGTTGTCGTTACATTGCCGATCTCTCGCACCAGTTTCTTCAAGGAGGTAGCGATGGATGCGAAACTTGAAGACTATTACGTGGAACTGACGACCCGGCTTCGATCAGTCGAGGCCTTCTGTGAGTTTCTCAGCCACGGAGGCATCGTTCGGGTCGCGGACAAGGACGGCGCCTCCTTCATTGAAGTCACGAAGATAATGCTCGCCAGGCAGCGTCAAGAAGCCGACGCGATCCGAAAAACGAGACGGACACTTTACCCTGAACGCGCGGATGACAAGTTTCCACCTTCGCGTAGCCGTCACTGACTTCCACGCTGGTGCTGAAGCAGTCCGCCTGAATCCGTCGCGTACGGGTTATCCACGATCAAGGCAAGCGGCCGAGCGCTCGGAGGTTACAGCTGACGCGCGGCGGTTGCATGACCTTTTCTTGATGAGTGGTTCGGTCGAAGGCCACTGCCTGTAAGGATGCCTTCGCGCGATCTGAATGAAGGCTGTTCGAACGATCTGGTCGAATGCCGCTTCGCCGCGCGCGATGTGAAATCCAGCCCCGCCCTGTAGAGCCAAGTCAGCGCTTCTCATCTCAACCGGGCGAGGATACCCTTCGCGCTGTAGAGGGCCGCGGTAACCGCGCAATAAACGCTCCGAAATTCGATAACTTCGGCATCAGGCAATAAAACGTTCCCGGATCGAATGTTGAAATGGAATCTGGATCCCGGATCACTCACCGGGTGTTCTTGTGACAATACCGAAGTCGTCATTATGATACGGCGCAAGTCCCGGCCCTTGGCAACGACACGGCGGACAACACCCGCTGGAACAAACTCCCGCGCCACGGAAGGTTCCCACCGCTCAAGGCGTGGGGGACGCCGAGCCCGTGGCGAAGCTGTCCAGGAGCAAAATCAAAGTCTCCATCGCGCGGCTTCGGGCGCATTTTCCAACCTGACAGCTGGCGACTTCATGGCCTAGCTTGATAAACCGTATCCCAGGTGGACCTGGCGCCGTGCCGGTCTGGCTTTGTACGGAAACGGACGATTGACCTGATCGGCGCGTTGGGGCCCTATATCTGCACGAGCATTGGGCCGAGAGAGACTTGGCTTCACACCGATTGCCGCCGTGAAGGATTGAAAGGCCTAGATGTTACCTCATGAGCTAGTGTCCAAGGGGATACAATGATCGCTGAAGTTACCGACGGCCTAGTAGGCACGTTGGACGGCCGCTACCGAACCCTGGTCGACGCGATTGTCGACTACGCAATCTACATGCTCGATCCAGATGGCCGAGTCATTAGTTGGAATACGGGTGCCAGCCGCTTCAAGGGCTATACGGAGCGCGAAATTCTTGGCGAGCACTTCTCGCGATTTTACACGGACGAGGACCGCGCATCCGGTCTCCCGAAGCGGGCGCTCGCAACTGCGGCGCGTGAAGGGCGTTTCGAAGCCGAGGGTTGGCGGGTGAGAAAGGATGGAGAAAGGTTCTGGGCCCACGTCATTATTGACGCGATCAGGGACAAAGATGGCGAGCTGGTGGGCTACGCGAAGATTACGCGCGATCTTACCGAGAGACGGGCGGCTGAACAGGTGCTCAGACGGAGCGAGGAACAGTTCCGGCTCCTGGTGCAAGGCGTCACTGACTATGCCATCTACATGTTGACCCCAAATGGCGAGGTTTCGAGCTGGAACCCTGGCGCGCGGCGGATCAAGGGCTATGAACCCCAGGAGATTATCGGACAGCATTTTTCCCGCTTCTACACCGATGAAGACCGTGTCGCGGGGCTGCCGGTGAAGGCACTCGCCATTGCCTCGACCGAGGGCCGCTTCGAAAACGAAGGATGGCGGATCCGAAAGGATGGCAGCCGCTTTTGGGCGAGTGTGATCATCGATGCCATCCGGGACGACAGTGGAGAGCTTCTCGGCTTCGCCAAGGTCACCAGGGACGTCACCGAGAAGCGGGAGGCCGAAGAGGCGCTGCAACTTGCCCAACGCGAGTTGTTTCAAGCCCAGAAGATGGAAGCCGTCGGCCAACTCACGGGCGGCATCGCGCACGACTTCAATAATCTCCTAATGGCGGTGCTGGGCAGTCTTGAAATCGCGAAGAAGCGCGCGGCGGCTGGACAGGAAAACGAAGAACTCATTGATATCGCTATCCAGGGAGCGAAGCGAGGCGCCGCGCTCACTCAGAGACTTCTTGCATTCTCTCGAAAGCAGGATCTAAACCTGGAAGCGGTGGACGTTCCTGAACTCGTCAGGGAAATGGCTGTTCTGCTAGAGCGGACGATCGGGCCACAGATCGAGATCGCCACGACATATCCGCTCTCATTGCCCGCGGTCCTATCGGATCCAAACCAGTTGGAGGCGGCGGTGCTAAACCTGGTTGTAAACGCTCGAGACGCGATGCCAAAAGGCGGCGTGATAAAGATCGAGGCCAGCCGCCGCCTCGTGGAACGTGATCAGGTTCGCGACCTGGAGCCCGGCGAATATGTCTGCCTTTCCGTGGCGGACGAAGGGTCCGGGATGGACGCGGCGACACTTGAAAAAGCCATCACTCCGTTTTTCACCACCAAGGGGATTGGCAAGGGAACCGGGTTAGGGCTGCCAATGGTCCATGGACTTATGGCTCAATCGGGCGGGGCGCTCGTTCTGCATTCTCATGAAGGCGAGGGGACGCGCGCCGAACTCTGGTTGCCCATTGCCAAAGCGGTTGAAGTGCAGGCGGTCCCGGTTCAGCAAGCGGACCCCGTGGAGCCGACAAGGCTCGATAGATCACTGAATATTCTGGCGGTCGATGACGACGGGCTCGTCTTGATGAACACTTCCCTCATGTTGGAGGACCTAGGCCACACCGTCGTTGAGGCGCAGTCCGGCGTGGACGCGATCGCGATGCTCTTGGAAGGGTTTGTACCGGATGTCATTCTAACCGATCAAGCAATGCCACACATGACCGGAATCGAGTTCGCCTCGAGAGCCGCGGAGATATGTCCCGGTACACCAATCGTACTTGCTACAGGCTACGCCGAACTCCCCGCGGGCGTAGGCGAAAATCTGCTAAAACTGGCAAAGCCCTACAGCCAAACCCAACTCAAGGATGCTCTCGCCGCGGTCACGGCTACCCTCCAAAGGTAGATCATGCGAAGGCTCCCAAGCAGCCCTTGCGCGGTTTAGTGCAGCAATGGCATCCGTACGCGGTGTCGGCTGTGGGGTCGTCAACCAGACTGACGGTCCCCAAGGCTGTAAGCTGGGTGCGCTGAGTTGCTTCCCGTTCGACGGAACCTGACGACGAAGCTCCAGGCCGATGAATTAGCCAGCTCCTCGACCGCCACCCTTAAGCGCCGCCATATCCCGATCAAGGCCGCCGCTTTGGCTGCCTACTGTAACGCTTGCGGCGGGTTCATGCTCCTTCGGCGCGAACAAGGCATAGTCAACAAACCTCGCCGGCGTCGAGGACAGGCTCGCAAGGAGATCATCCCTTGAAATGCGCTCTTTGAACTTGAGCGCGTGTCGTCCCGATCGCCTGGCGTGTGCAATGGAACCTTATTATCATCGAGAGCTTTCCTGTGCGCGAGCGATCTATTCGTCGCGTCGACAAATCAAGGAAGTTTTAGATGCGCCTGTTAGGCATAAACGTAGCAAGAACGACCGAGGGCACGATCACGGTCGAGTATCACGGGGAAGGCAACGAGCTCGTTAGCGTCCGCATGTCCGCCGATACTGCCTTGAATGATGAGGAAGCTGTCGCTTTCGCTGAGAAGATGATGGATGACCTAAAGGTAGCTCGGGGAGCATTGAGATCAGGGGACAGTGGCGAAGGTGCTAGCATCGACGAGATGCTTGCTGGGGAGCAACCGCGAAAGCCGAGCAATCCGTAGCATTCATCGTGGGCGAGGGCGACCCTCCTGGGTGGAAGATACCTACCGCTCAGATGGTCTGCCCCGGATTGTGTTAGGCGTGGGCGATCCATTTGTCGATCGACGCACCGAAAGCAAGCTGCGGACAAATGCCAATTTATTTGGTGGGGAACCTTCAATGCTAAGCGAAGTTATCATCGCGAACGGACCTTTTGAACTCGAGGATCTCGTTCCCTCCGCCAACCCTCAACAGCGGAGAAGAAAAGCCCACGCCTCCACGTCGTGGGCTTTTTCTTGTGACGTGATCATCGACTGTCCGTTCTCCGGCACGGTATATCTGAAGCTCCAAGGCTCACGACAGGAAAGCACCGGGCCATTCAAAAGGGGCGTTCAAAGCCCCGATCTTAATCCCGTGGGTGCTCCGCGAGGAGGTGCTTACCGACCTCGGTGAGGATGAGGGTTGGCTCGCCTTTGAAGGCGACCTCCTTGACCAGGGATTTCTGTTCCAAGCGAGCAATCGCCGCCGATGAAACTTGTCTGTTACCCAGCAGCCAGCCCCGGCTGGAACGATGTTGACGGCGAAACCTTGCAATGGCGCCCAACGTATCGAGTGAACTTTTTGGAACGGAAACTTGCTTCGTCATTTGGCCACTTCATATAGCTGTCCCCACTCTGTTGATTTGGCGATTTGTGTCCTTTGTTTCAAGTGTTGACGCTTCCCGATGCGGTGGCGGGACGTCGGCGGTAGTCCAGTATTCTCTTTCCGGTTCCAGCGGGCGCCGACCGCGCGAACCATGAACAGCCGCACCGGCCGCGCGCGGGTCTAACGCGCCGCGGCAAGTCGGAGGAAATCCAGGCAAGGCGGAGGAAGTGAAAGATCGCGCCACCCGGCCGGTGCGTTAGGCGTTTTTACGCCGGTGACCGTCCCGTTGGTGGTAGAGGCAACCAGTCCAGTGCGGTCCGCGCCCGTCGCGAGGCAAGGCATCTCCCGCCAGGAAACAGAGCCAGTGGGAGCCGACAGTGGCCGTCTTCAGTCCTCATGACGGGATAGGGCTCACGGCTCGGAGCATTCCAATGATGCGCTGGATCGCGCCCAACAAGGCCGTGGATGTTCCTGACCTCTCTCACCTGCGAGCCAATGTATTTCGAGCTCTTGTGTCGACCTAATTGGGCACGCGCGTGACCCGTTACCGCAGGTTTCGATTGGGTTGATCTGGCTCGGTATCGAGTGTTCCAGTGACGGTTTCGTCGCAAGCTCGCGCTAGACTGTGGCGGAGGGCGGCGTCGGTCAATTTGCCGTCTTGATAGGCCGCGATAATCTCGGCATGCCGCTCCTGGACATCGGCAACGGAAATCGGGTCAACAATGCCAAGCTCCGCGAGAAGGGCATGGATGGGATTGGTGTTCGGATTATCGCCTTGAGACATTGGAAATCCTATCTTTCAAGAGTTATACAAGTAGGCGACATTCGCCGTTTCCTTTGGATGGCGCCCGCTAGAAACGCGCGACCGGTTCATCCAGCTGGTCCCGTCGCGGGCGCGATGCACTGTCGAGCTTTGTTTTCCTCGCTCAACCTTTTGCCCGTCGAACGTCCGCCTCCACCTGGCGAGCCTTGCCGGCGGTCTTTTGCATTCCCCGAAACCTTCTCAGCCGCGTTACCCACTAGAACGCACCGTGGCGAGCGTTTCGTCCGTGCGATGTGAACCTCCGTTCAAGCAGTTCGTTCCGCACCTTCCGCTCGACATCTCCCCCTGGAACTCAGCCGCCCGGAAAGCGTTCCGGAATAGCAGTTGAGAGGTGGCATGAGACGACGGACATGGCGACCTGGTTTCCCGGTCAAGGTGATGGTGCGCGGTGATCTGAAAAGCAACGATGCTAGACGAGCCGCAAGCATGCCTCATCTCAAAGTGTCGCTCGAATACGTCGATCAACCCTGGACCATGTTTGGTGGTACACGAGACATCGATGTATAGGATGTCATCAGACCTGAACTTGTCTGGTCATGCCAAGACCGCGCGTCTCCGCGCGGCCCGGTTCAATATGAAAACCAAGGCCACCGAGCCTTCGACCGCCACAAGGCAAGCAAACATTGAGCTCTCATAAAGTGATGTGGTTCCTTACCCATGAAAATTCGGGGTAGGCGTGGCGCGTACTAGACATAAATCCCGGTGCTCTGGCTGAGCTCGTCGAATTGCCCTGACGGGAAACCCCCAACCAGACCGGTTCAGTCAGATGCTTGGGTTCCCGCGACGAGTCGCCTGATACCGGTAACGGAAGTAAGCCGATGGACGTGTTCTCATTGACGCGAGAAAAAGGGGCGGCGGGGGACAACCGTGAAATGAAACCGGGGAATGCGACAAATCAAACGCCCTCGGTCACGCGCAATTCCAATAAGTGAGGCTGGGCCATCGATGAATGGACGCGGTTACGGTTTCATAGCGCGGAGCCTCTTTGGTTGGACCAGTATTTGGGGCGGGCCGGGCGTCGGGCGAAGCGCATCTGTTTTCCCGTCTTGATGCACGATGTAGCTCGCGCGAGGAAACCATCGTCGAACATGCCGCCCTCAACGCTGAGGGGACATAGAGGCGGGGGACCTAAGTCCATCGATATAAGCTCATGGCCGGGTAGGGGCACCTGAACCCAGGCCGGACCGATAATCGTGGCGTCTTCACCATCTGATTGAGGCACGGCGCGGATAGGCAACTTGAACCATGGTCGCGCACCGCCAGCCGCCGCTTGCCGCGAACTCAAGCGCGCGACGTGGCGCGGCGCGCGGCCCACACCGTACGGAACCGGACTGATGACAAGACTCGGACCTAAGTCCCAATAGCCGTTTCGGTTGTTGTGATAAATCTGGGAAACGCCCAGGAGGACAGCATGACACTTGCCGCCGACATCAACGATGCCTGCCACGCGCTGCCATTGCTTGATCGACATCATCGCCACTGCCTGATCGAACGGATTCTCGGGCAGTTGGAAACCTATTACGCAACGGCAGTCCAAGGCGTCCCGCCAGACAAACACATTTGGATCGACACTCTCATCTTCACGGTCCGCGGCTCGGTTGACGAAATATCCATGATGGAGACCACCGATCTTCTCGACATACTGCGAGAGTTCGAGAAGCTTATCCACGTGCTCGAATGCATCGCTGCTTCCAAATCCGTCATCCCGACACATCACTAACAATCTGGACACAGAAGAGCTTGAGTGCCGACGGGCAGCCGTGAAAACGAACACACTGTTTTTGTTGCGGCGGGTTAACGCGGCGGCCGCGCTTTCATGCCAGCCGCCGCGCCTCCGGGGTCCGCCGCCCGCGTTCAAGAAAGCGTGGGGCGGACACTCGCTGCGTCCACCCGATAAAATGCCTCTCGCGGACAAAGGCGGCCAAATCTCGGCAGCCTTTGGAACCCGGGTGGATCCCGGCGACGGGCGCCGGCCAGGCTCCCTTGCGCCGCTTACGCGCACTAGCGGGTCGCACCCCACAAATAAGCAAGGGCAGCCACGATACCGACCGCCGTGAGGGGGCGATCGCGGATCCTGGCCTCCACGTCTGTCCATATCCCGCGGACTTGCGACTTCGCCAGGTGAACACCGCCTTCCGCGACCTCTGACATGGAGTCCGCCACGCGGCCAGCATCGCGACGGAGGCCATCAAGTCCCTCACGCCGAACATCGTGGTCGAAGCCGCTCGATTTCTCGCCTGTCGCGGCGAGGGCGGCGTCGACCAAGGGATAATCGCCCTGCGTCGCGAAGGATGGGTCATCGGCGACGCGAGCTGCTTCATCTGGATCCGTGCGACCCGCGGGGATCGAGGTGGTCGTCGCCGATACCGGGTCCGAGGCGGGGAATGTATCCTCGAGACCCTTGTCGAGGTGACCCTCGCGGGCGCTCTCGCGCTGCTTGGCTTGCTCATTCAGCATTGACTGGACGGCTGGCGATTTCGAGTCTGGCATATCGGCTCCTCCTATTGAGTTCTTCGACTAGGTTTGCGTCTGGGGGCTGTTTGTTGGCGCGCTGGCGGAAGCTAGGAATTCGTCCCCCGCGTCCGGCACCTTGCCATGGGGAGTAAGGTTATCGACAGCGGTGGGAAGGTCGCGGCTAAGGCGGTCGAGGATGTCTCGCGGCGACAATCCTGTCTTGGCCGACAGTTCGTTGATGACTTCCGGACCAAGAGCTTCCGAAAGCTGGTCGTTGTCCATGGTCGCGTTGGGACCAGTTTCGACCCAGCTCCTCGCCTTATCCTCATGGCCGTTCTGTTGGAACGTTTTCAGGAGGTCGCCGAGGCCACCGCTTAGAATTCCGCCAGTCGTCAGTCCGCCAAGAAGATCACCAAGGCCGCCGGGGCCCGTGAAGATGCCTCCCTGCCCACCGGCGGGTTGCGACGTGGTGGATCCAGGTTCCCGTCCACTGGCGTAATCACCCCCCGACCGTGGGCCCTGCAAGCCTCGAATGAATTCCCCGATCTTATCGCGGTTCTGGTACCCCGCGATGACGATAGCGCCTAGAAGCGCTTTCATTGGTCCGCTCATCATGGTCTTTTCCTTTCAGTGGACGGATGCGACACACACCTGTTCGCGCCCTGCTGGATGAAATGAGGGGATCGGTGATTAGTCGAGAAGATCAGCCGGAACCGTTCCACCATTTTCCGAAAGCTTCTTCATCAGCGCCTTGTGCAAGAAGGTGTTCATTCTCGCGGAGTCGTGCGCATCGCCGGCGTAGCTAAGTTCGCGCGCGAGTTCCTTACGCTCGTCGAGGCTGGCGTCCATTCCCACAGCCTTCATCAGGTCAACGATCGAACGCTTCCAGTCGAGCTTCTGACCTGACTTCGTCACCGCGGCATCCAAGATGGGGACAATGTCGACGGCCCGGGGGGAACTGGTCGAGGAAGCGCCAGCGGAGGCCTGTTCCTGGGAAGGAGCTGGGGATGCGATCTGGCCGGACGGTGGTGTCGTGGGTTGGGTGGACACCGGGGCGGGCGTTGGCTTGCCCCCGGACACCGATGAACCACACTGCGCTGTCGCGGCGGTCATCCGCCCGATCGGGACTGAAGCACCGCCGCCACGCTGTTGGGCAGCGTGCGCTTGGCCAAGGATAGCCTGCTTGATGCCGTCAAAGATGCCCACGATGATGTTCCTTCCGTCTGATTCGCGGCCGACAAGCAGTCGACGTTGGTGTCCTTGGAATGGCAGTGAAACGTCGAAATTCGCGCGTGGTTCCAGGCCGTTGACGATCGCGATACTGATCCACGCGTCTTACTGGTCAATGCTCTTTAGTCAGCAATAGCGCCCCGCGCTCGTGTCGCGGGCGATCGCGGTTGCCAAGGTTCAGGGAGCAGAGGCACTTAACCGCGCTCTTGATGTTACGCGTCACGCTACGGGATCACGCTCATCCTCGCGGGCACGTTCTCGCGGAGGGAGTGGAAATCCCGTCTGAGACATGCCGCGTCCCGCAGGTCGAGAGCGTTGCGATCAACGACGAGGGCAATCCAGCGGGTGAAAAGGCCGCACAATGGCTCGACGATCGCATACGAGTTCTTCTTCCTCTGACGCTTCCAATGCTCTCCTCTGACCCTCGGCAAAACGGCGGATCAGCAGTCCATCGCGCTTGCTACCATTATCCTCAACAACGAAAAGAGGGACAGCGCGATGACCGGCCAGACCCAAAGACGATCCCCGCGAGCGCCAGCGGACGGATGGTCGCCCGCTTCTTCAAGGGAATATCCAGTGCTGGGCGAGATCGGCGCGCTGGTAGCCGAGCCGATGGCAAGCGCCGGTCGCCAGCCGCCGGCATGGACCACGCCCGCGGCTCCTCTTGAGCATGGTCCGCGAGAAGCGTCCGGAAGGCGATAAACACCCTCATTGCGGGCGTCACTGCACTCCCTGGTCCTCGGTCATCTGCTTTTGCGCCGCGCTAATGGCGGTCTCCAGCGTGACAAACGCCTTTGCGTCAAATTCCAGTCTCAAGGTGCTGCCACCAGCAAGCCGGGCGTACAACGCTGCCCAGCCCGGGGATCCTGGATCAAATTCAACAGCTTCGATTTCGATGATCGAGGCGTTAAGGTCGGCCTCGTCACTTTGTATGTCCCGCATGACGTCCTTCTCTCCAAATCCTCGATTTCACGATAAATGGCGTTCGATCTGGAAAATGCTAGCTCCGTATGTCCGCCGGCTCGTGAGGCTTCGCTGAAAGACCCTGGCGCGGTTCGGCGCTTGGGAACCAAGTGAGTTTTGCACTGGCTCGCGAAATAGGCGAGGCGATCGCAAGGTGGTCGCTGAAATCATCTCTTCGACTGCACGCTTGGTCGCCAAATCGATCAGTGACTGATCAAGCTTGCGCGGTGGCTGGATCATCAGCGCGGTAACGTACGAACATACATGCAAGTATTGCGATATTTGCATGCTTGGCCGATAGTTCGTGGGCTGGCCGAGTGATACGACTTGGACCCAAACCCAAAGCGCGTGCACATCACATCATTCGGTCAGCGCCCTCGGCATCCGAGATCACACCGCGGCCAGGCGGGGTCGACCGGCAAGTTCGCTTTTCAAGAATCTCCGAGGCGTGAAGAGGTTGAAGGTCGTGGAAAGACCAGCGACTTACTGGGTTTTCAGGAGGTTAACAACGGGCCTTCACGTCGCGAACATCGTTGGGACACGACGGCTTATCTCGGGTCCTCGTCGTCCGAAATCTCTTCCAACGTAACGCCCGCTAGTTCCTCATCAAGAACCGCCATATCCCCGAGCGAAAGTATGCCACATACATTGCCCGCCCGGTCGAAGACCAACAGACGGCGCATCTGCAGCTCAGACATTCCGCGAGAAGCTTCGCGCAGCTCGTCATCCTCAAGACAGCTCTCAACTCCCGAGGTCATGATCTCCGACACCGGGCCGTCAAGATCGAGCCCCTCGGCCACCGCCCTCACTACGATGTCGCGATCAGTCACGATACCGAGAACCTTGTCGTTGACGATGGGGACCGCGCCAGAATCGATTTGTGACATCACCCGCGCAACCTGCCTGATGCTGGCATCGGGCGCCGCGGTCATTACCTGCCTTGTCATAACGTCTCGGACGAACATGCTTGGACCTCCTCTTGGTTCGTCTGACAAATCCGGAGCTTGAGGAAAGTTCCCGTGGTTTTGATCCGTGTATGGGGAAACGGGTCGACGCACGGGCCTTTCACCCGACAACGCCGGATGTTGGCGCGACGCGCCGTGTCCAAAATGAAAGTGGCTCACGGACGTGGGGAGGACGCTTCGGTGTGCTCAATCGGCGATCTTCAACACCGCCGTGAATTTCGTTCCATTGTCTTTCACGAAACGAAACTCACCACCCAGCTGTTGAACGAAAGCCTTGATCAAGCGTGTGCCCATGCCGGGCGAATCCGTGTCTCCATCAAAGCCGATCCCGTCGTCAACGACGGAGAGTTCGGCGAAACCCTCGGCCCCGGATCGAAGACCGACACGGATGGACCCCGCCTCTCGGCCGGCGAAGGCGTATTTCATGCTGTTCGCGATCAACTCATTGACGAGCAGGGCGAAGGGCGTGGCTCGGTCGGGCGCGATCGTCACGTTCTCGACATCAAACGAAACAGTCACGGACTGCCCATGAACGTTTACGAGCGTGCTCACGAAGGACGGGATGAACTCGACCGCGGATACTCCACTAAACTGATCGAAGCCATACATCTGTTCATGCACGGCCGACATCGCGGAGATACGCTCATTGAGCCTTCGCACCACGTCGGGCTCGAACCCCTCCAGGCGAAGCAGTGCCATGACCGTCTGCAAATTGTTTTTGACCCGGTGATGTATCTCGCGCATCAGTGTTTGGTTCGCTGCCAGCGCTTGCGCGAGCTGACGAGTGTGCAACCCATCTACTCTGATTAGTTTTTGGATCCAGAGCGCGGCCGCGATCGCGCCGATAACCGCGAAAAATATCAAAAGGGCAGCGATCTTCGCATCGTCCCAGAATGGTTGCATGAGGACGCCAATGTCGGCCGACGCGATGGCGACGAATGGTGTTCGCTCTATGATACGGTAGCCAACCAGTCGGTCTTGGGCGTCAACAGGCGAATAGGAGCGATAGACACCAGCAGTCGCCTTCCTCATGTAGTCAGTAAAGAGCACGTACCCACCCATGTCGACCGGACCCGGGGGCTCTGGGTGGCGCGCGATGAGCTTGCCGTCGCGCCTGATCAAGCTCACCGTCGAATTTGGTCCGATATCGACAGCATCCCAGATTGGCCTGAGTACATCCGCGTTAAAGGCAATAGCGGCGATACCAGCAAAGTTTCCATTCCGTTCGAGCCGCCGGCTGACGACGAAAATCTGGCGGTCGGTCAAGCGACTGACGATCAAGTCCGATGTGTATTCGTCCGCGCCATTCCTCAGCCGTGTGAAGTAGTCGCGATCGGACACGTCCATCGCTTGTGTCCTGGGGTTGTTGGAAAACAGCGTGAGACCGTCGGCGCCGACCACGTATGCCGTCACCTGCGGCGGGAGGTCCGCGACGGCCGCGTTGAGATCGTGGACCCGTTCCGCATCTGCGGAGAGCACGTTCGACCCCAGGGAATCGTCTATGCGGTGTAGTGTCTCGCGAGCAAGCGAATTGAGCCAGACCGCGTTAGCGGCAACGATTTTCGAAGCAGCGGTTACCTGGGCGTCAGCGCGTTTCACGGTCGCCTGGTAGCTTGAACCGAGCCATAAACCTAGGACGGAGAGCAGCGCCATGAACATCAGGCCAATGATCGCGAGTGACGCGCGCGAAACGGAGCCCGGCTGCAATTCACTGGAACCGCTACTCAATGGTGACATGCAGTTCCCTTGCCCTCGGGTCCGATGCGAATCCATACCCCGCCATGGTGCGCACCGCAATCGATAACGGCGGAATTTTCAGATGTTAGGCGGCGGGCTTCTCATCTCCCATGGGATAGAGCTGAAGGCTTTTCCGCCGCCCGCGAAAAACCGCCGGATCGTGTCCGGCTTGACATTGGTACAGCGGCCCACGCTTGCCCGCCCGTAACTCAGCGAGCGAAACTGGAAACCGCGCGTGATGGGCGACAGATACCACGGCGAAATGAAACTTGCCTCGGGCCTTGTCCGATCAAGCTCTTAGGCATGACGCTCGAACCGGCCGAAACCACCGCGTGCGAAGCAAAGCGGCTCGCCATCCCGCAGCCCGACCCGCAATACCCGCCCAATGACCAGTGAGTGATCGCCAGCATCATAGACAGACTGCTGCTCGCACTCGAACCGGGCAAGCGTTCCAGGGATGATGGGAGCGCCTTCCACGTTATGCTCCCATCCTAGATCCGCGAAGCCTTGGCCGCCCCGCGTAAAGCGGCTGCTAAGCGCTGTTTGCTCCGCGCTCAGGACGTGAATGGAAAAATGTCCGGCGGACGTGAAGAGTGCGTGGCGCGACGAACTCTTGGCTGGCGACCAGAGCACCAGCGGTGGGTCGAGTGAGACCGATGCGAAGCTGTTTACCGTCATGCCAATTGGACCGGCATCGGTGTTCGCGGTCACAACGGTCACGCCCGTTGGGAAAGCGCCGAGCGCGTTGCGGTAGCTGCGCGTGGTCTCGGCATCAGGTATGAACACATGCTCTTCGAAGGATCTCGCGGTTTCGACGATTGTCATCACGGCACCTCATGTCCATTGGCAAGTGAATAGAGCTCGAACCAGGTCTGGCGATCGATTGACACTTTATTCGCGTCGGAGATTGCCGCGATCCGCCGCAAGTTGTTGGTCCCCAGCACCGGTAGGATCGAAGCCGGGTGCGCCAGCAGCCACGCGACCGCGACCGCGGCGACATCGACACCCTGTTCGGCCGCGATCTTGGAAAGTCTCGTGGCGAGCGCACCACCCCGGGTCAACAGAGAACCGCCACCCAGCGGCGACCAGGCCATGACCGGCCGCTTGCGCTCCCGCAGGAAGGCGAGATCGCCGTTGGTAAAGGCGTCGGTGGCGGAGAGGCTGAGCTCGATCTGGTTGGTCACCAAAGGGGTGCTCATCGACGATTGCAGCAGTGCGAAATCCCAGGGCCGGAAATTGGAAACGCCGACCGCTTTCACCTTGCCCGATTTCACGAGTGCATCGAGCGTCGCGCCGGTTTCGTCCGCGTCCATGAATGGGTCCGGGCGATGGATAAGGAGGAGATCAATCCGGTCCGTCGCCATGTCGCGCAGGGACGCCTCGACCGAGGCCCTGATATGGGCGGCGCTGGTATCGTAGTGCTTGACGCGCGAGGCGGCATGCCGGCCAGCGGGCGCCACGATGCCGCATTTGGTAACGATCTCCAGCTTGTCGCGCAGGCCGGGTGACGCCCGAAACGCACCACCAAGAATAGCTTCCGCGGTGTAGCCGCCGTATATATCGGCCTGATCGAGAGTGGTTATGCCCTGGGCGAGGCACGCCTCGACCTTCGCCCGCACATGCGCCGGCGAAGTGTCGGCGTCATCGCCGATGCGCCACATTCCATAGACGAGCCGGCTCAGCGAAACGTCGGCGTTCAGTTCGATGCGTTCCATCAGTGGCGCTTTTCATTTCCAAGCGGAGTGGCTGGGGTCTCGGCGGGAACCCTGCCTCGCACTTCCGGCAGAGAGCAGGTCTTCATCTGCGGCAGAACCTTCGTGCCGAAATGCTCGGCCTCGTCGAGATGCGGATAGCCCGAGAAGATGAAGGCACGGATGCCCATTTTCTGATAGTCTTCGAGTGCGGTCAGCACCTGATCGGTGGACCCCACCAAAGCGGCGCCGCAGCCAGAACGCGCGCGGCCGACCCCGGTCCAGATGTTGGGTTCGACATAGCCGAACTTGTCGGCGAGTTCGCGGGCCCGCGCCTGGTGGGAAACCCCGAGCGAAATGCTGTCATGGGCGCGGTTGCGGATCAGCTGGCCATACTCGTCATCAAGCTTTGACACCAGATGCTCAGCGTACTCGCGGGCTTCGGCTTCGGTGTCACGGACAATCATATGAATGCGCAGGCCGTAATCGAGCGTGCGGCCATGGGCCTCGGCCCGGGCATGGACGGCGCGCATGCGCTCGGCAAGCTGCTCCTTGACCTCGGGCCACATCAGATAAACATCGCACTGGGCGCCGCACAGTTCAAGCGCGTCAGGCGAATAGCCGCCGAAATAAAGCAGCGGCCCGCCGTTCTGTTGATATGGCCTCGCCGGTTCAGTGGAGACGCCCTTGAACTGGTAGATTTCTCCGTCGTGGTCGATCGTGTCGCGCGTCCAGGCCTGGCGCAGGATCTCAACCACCTCGTGGCTGCGGCGATAGCGGTAGGCACTGTCGGCGACCTCGCCAGGGAAGTCGGAGCTGATGACGTTTAGCGTCAGCCGACCCTTCAGCATATGGTCGAGCGTGGCCACAGTTCTAGCCAGCATGATTGGCTGCATTTCGCCGCAGCGGATCGCCGCGAGAAAGTTGATCCTCTCCGTGATCGGCGCGCAACCAGCAACGAAGCTAAGTGTGTCCTGGCCAACCTGGTAGGACGAGGGGCACAGGATGTTGCGGAAGCCAAGTGCTTCCGTCTTCTGGACGATTGACGAGCAATGCGCCCAGCTCGAGCGCAAAGTGTCGTCAGGAACGCCGAGATATGCGTAATCGTCGGAGCACAGCGCGGAAAACCATGATACTTCGGCGGCATCGAGATCGCCTGATGTTATCGGTACAACGGTCATGAAATTCCTCCTCAGCTGCCGAATGACACTTGAATATCATCAGGTTTTTAGTAAATCAATGGTGTATCAATTTTTTGTCTCGCGCCCAAGGAAAGCCTGCAAATGAAGAACGCCCGCGGCAGCCTGCCCATGTATCTCCAGATCGCCGAGCTTCTGGTTCGTGATATCGCGGCGGGGCGGTTGATCGATGGCGAGAAGCTTGCCCCCGAGCGCGAGATGGCCGCCAACCTTGGCATCGCCGTTGGAACGTTGCGCAAGACCCTGGCGGAATTGCAAAGCCGCGGCCTTCTGGAGCGCGTTCAAGGCTCGGGCAATTACATCAGGGCGATCAGCGATCCCAAGAGCGTCTACGCCATGTTCCGACTTGAACTGGTCGGCGGCGGCGGGCTTCCGACCGCCGAGGTACTGGATGTATGCCGACTGAAAAAACCCGAGTATTTGCCGACGTTCGGCGCCTCGAGCGAAGGGCATCGCATCCGTCGTTTGCGCCGTCTGTCCGGCAAGGTGGTGGCCGTGGAGGAGATTTGGCTCGACGGATCCTATGTGGAAACG
>Ga0170475_108340749_pt1 | contig 23852 bp, 27 predicted proteins | sample Soicark_Litter_5_FD_111474 | JGI IMG/M metagenome (GOLD analysis project Ga0170475, IMG submission 111474) | Avena fatua rhizosphere microbial communities from Hopland, California, USA. Combined Assembly of 48 SPs
CCCCATCAGCATCGACACGTCGTCGCCGTCGCTGCGGTAGACGACCAGGCTCGCGGCATGGCGCGGGGGCACCGCGCGTGGGCGCGGCGGTGTCTGCTTATCGATCAGCGGCGCGTGGCGGACGTGGTCTTCAGGCAAGGTCGAAGCCCCGCGTCTTCAGATAGGCGGCGAAGCCGAACCGCTCCGGCACCGAGAGTTGCCGGGCCACGTTCTCGCTCCAGCCCACACCCTCGCGCGTCTGGTAGACATCGTTGTTCTTCAGACTGCCTGGCGCAACCGGCTCACGTGCGCCGCGTCGTTCATCGTATTTGCGGACATGATCTGGCATCGCGCTGTCGTCATAGCGTTCGCGGTGCACCACCACCGAAGGCGGCAGCCGCATGGAAACCGGGCGGCGGAACACCGGCCAGCCCACGCTGAGACCTGCAACCGGATACACGCCCGATGGCAATGCGAGCAGCGGCGTGACGCGCTCGATATGGCTGCGCACGTAGCTGATCGGACAGGAGCCCAGCCCCACCGCCTCTGCCGCCGCCATGAACTGGGCCATGGCCAGCGAGCAGTCCACCGCAGTGTTCAGGAAAGTGTCGAGGTTGTTGTTGGCGTGCGGCATGCCGTGCTGCTCGCACAGGCGTTGGTTGCGCCGCATGTCGCCGCACCAGACCAGGAAAACGGGCGCGGTGGCGATCCAGTCCATGGTGCCGATCCAGTCGGCAATCTGCTTGATGCGCGCCCGATCGCGCATGACGATGACGGAATACTGCTGCAGGTCGGACTTGGTCGGTGCGGATTGCGCCGCGGCGAGCAGAGCATCGAGCAATGTGTCCGGCACCGGCTGGTCAGTGTAGCGCCGGGTCACCCGGCGATCGAGCAAAGGTGTGATCTCAGGCGGCACGTCGATGTCGGGTAGATCGATCCCGAAGCGAGCCTGCAACAACGCCGCGCCATCGACCATCATGCACCTCTGCCTTTGCGTCGCACACTTGCCGGAATGCCACGCGCGCGCAAGGCTGCGGGCCGTCAGGAAGGAGACCTCCATGCCGGCCCCCTATGCAACGCATCGCGCACAAATGAAGGCCATCCTGCTCGCCTGGGGCATGCCGGAGGACAACGCTGAAACTACCGCGAATATCCTCTCCTGGGCCGACCTGCACGGTGTGGACAGCCACGGCATGTCGATGCTGCCGGGATATGACCGGTTGCGCCGGAATGGCCGCGCGCAAATGGATGCACGACCCAAGATCGTCAAGGAGACGCCGGTCTCCGCTTTGGTCGATGGCAGCGGAGGATTGGGACACGTTCCGGCGCACTTCGCCATGCAGGTGGCGATCGACAAGGCGAAGGTCTCCGGAATGGCGATCGCTGCGGTGCGCAACTCGGCGCATTTCGGCGCTACGGGCTACTACACGCTGATGGCGGCAAAGCAGGGGATGATCGGCATGGCCTGCACGTCGGCCTCCGGCATCCAGGTGGCGCCGACGTTTGGCAAGGAGGCCAAGTTGGGTACGGATCCCTGGTCGTTTGCCGCACCTTCGGGTGACGACCGGCCCTTCCTGCTGGACATGGCCACCACGACCGTTGCCGCGGGGCGCATTCGCAACAAGGCGAACGAGGGGCTGCAAACACCGCCCGGCTGGGTGTTGAACAAAGACGGTCTGCCGAGTACCGATCCGCTGGAGGCGCGCGAGAAAGGTGGCTTCCTCACCTCTCTCGGCGGATCGCCGGAAAACTCCAGCTATAAGGGCTATGGTTTGGCCGCGATGGTGAACATCCTGGCGTCGTGCCTGTCGGGTGCCACGCTGATCACCGACCCAGATCACACAAAAAAGCCGCAGGGCATGGACATCGGCCATTTCTTTATGGCGATCAGTCCGACGCTGTTTCGCGAGGCCGACGAATTCCAAAGCGACGTGGCGCAATTTTGCAACGATCTCCGCGCCACCAAGCCTGTTGATCCCGCGCAGCCGGTCATGGTTGCCGGCGATCCGCAATGGCACAACGCGGCGAAGCGCATGGAGGAGGGGATCCCGGTGGGACCAGGGCTGCTCAACCAGGTTCGCCAGATCGCACAGGCAAGTGCGGCGCCCTGGCTACTGGACTGACAGCCGCTACCAGGAACTCGGTCGCGCTGATAAGGCGGACGCACCGTCTCTTCCACCTCTGCTATCTTCACGCAGCTTCACCGGCCCGGGTAGCAACGTTTGGGTCACCTTGACCAACGAGGCGGAGTGGCCGAGTCCAACGGGAGGTTGCGTGTTCCAGTCTTTCTATCTGTCGCGCCGGTGGATGCTATGGGCTTCTCCCGGCGCGGCGCTGATTCTGTTTGTGACCTGGTACAAGGTCCAACTCGACGTTAGGATCAACGAATGGTTTGGCGATTTTTATAATCTCATTCAGAAGGCTCTGAGCAAGCCCAATACGATCACGCTCGACGAGTATATGGAGCAGTTGACCACTTTCGGCACCATTGCCGGTCTCTATGTGACCGTCGCCGTCTTCACCGACTTCTTCATCAAGCATTACGTGTTCCGCTGGCGCACAGCCATGACCGAGTACTACTCGGCGCATTGGCACACGGTCCTCGCGATAGAGGGTGCGTCGCAGCGTGTTCAGGAAGATACCATGCGGTTTGCCCGCCTGATGGAGGGGCTGGGCGTCAGCTTCATGCGCAGCGTCATGACCTTGTTCGCCTTCCTGCCGATCCTTTGGACGCTATCGGAAAAGATCACCGAGTTGCCCTGGATCGGCCCGGTCAGTCAGTCGCTGGTCTGGGTGGCAATAGTCTTCGCCTTGGCGGGCACAGTGCTGATGGCAGCGGTCGGCATCAAGCTGCCAGGTCTCGAGTTCCAGAACCAGCGTGTCGAAGCGGCCTTTCGCAAGGAACTCGTCTATGGCGAGGACGACAGGGATCGGGCCACGCCGGAGCGGTTCAGTGCGCTGTTCACCGATGTAAGGCGGAATTACTTTCTCCTGTTCTTTCATTACATGTATTTCGACGTCGCCAGATACGCCTACCTTCAGTTCGGCGTGCTGGTTCCCTACATCGCCCTCGGACCCACTCTCGCGACCGGTGCCATCACGCTGGGCATCATGCAGCAGATCGTGCGCGCGTTCGGTCGGGTCGAATCCTCGTTCCAGTATCTGGTGAACAGCTGGACCACGATCGTCGAGCTCATTTCCGTGTTCAAGCGTCTCCGCGCCTTTGAGCGTCGCATCGTTGACGCCTTGCCGGGAAGCGAAGCGCCGATGCATGACGCGGGGGTGCTGTAAAGCAATCAACGGAAGGCGCGCCACATCGGCTTTGGTCTACCAACGTGCCGCAATCATTGCTTGTCACGGAAGGAAGGCCGAATATGACACGAGAGCAAGAGAACAAAGCTGTCGTGGGTCGCTGGTTCAATCAGTTCTGGGGCAGCCCATTTAATCCCGAGGTTATCGATGAACTTACAACCCCGGACATGCTCCTTCAATACTCGCTGCATGCACCGCGTCGCGGTCGCGACGATGTCCGAAGCTTTATGATCGGTTTTCGTGAGGCGTTTCCCGACCTCAACTTCTGGGGCACCGCCGATCTGATCGCCGAGGGCGACTATGTCGTTGGCCGCTGGGAGGGTGGCGGCACGCATACGGGGCCGGCATTCGGCGATTTTCTTGCAGGCTCGCTCCCGGCACGATCCGGCCGAAGGATGCGCTTCACCGGCACGACCGTACTACGTGTCCATAACGGCCGGATCGCGGAGGAGATCGGACTGGATGACGGCGTGACCGCGCTTCAGCAGCTTGGCCTGATGCGGGCAGCCTGATGCTAGCGTCTGCCTAAGGGTGACGCCGGCGTTGGTATCGTTACACCACCAACGCCGCGCGTTCGCCCGCCGCTCGCGCCCAGGCGGCATCCATATCTTCATCGAACAGTTCGGTGAGCTTCTTCATCATCGTGCCGCCGAGTTCCTCGGCATCGACAATTGTCACCGCACGGCGATAGTAGCGCGTCACGTCGTGACCGATGCCGATGGCGATCAGTTCCACCTGGTTGCGGTTCTCGATATCGCGGATCACTTCCCGAAGATGCTTCTCAAGGTAGTTGCCCGGGTTCACCGACAGCGTCGAATCATCCACCGGCGCCCCGTCGCTGATCACCATCAGGATGCGGCGATGCTCGGGCCGCACCAGCAGGCGGCGATATGCCCACAGCAATGCCTCGCCGTCGATGTTCTCCTTGAGCAGCCCCTCGCGCAGCATCAGCCCGAGATTCTTACGCGCGCGACGCCAAGGCGAGTCGGCTGCCTTGTAGATGATATGGCGCAGGTCGTTCAGCCGGCCGGGATTCCGCGGCTTGCCTTCCTGCACCCATTTTTCCCGACTCTGTCCGCCCTTCCAGGCGCGCGTCGTGAAGCCGAGTACTTCCACCTTTACCGCGCAACGCTCCAAGGTGCGCGCCAGGATGTCGCCGCACATCGCCGCCACGGTGATCGGGCGCCCGCGCATCGAACCCGAATTGTCGATCAGCAGCGTCACCACCGTGTCGCGAAACTCCATGTCGAGCTCGCGCTTGTAAGACAGAGCCTGCAGAGGGTTCACCACCACGCGCGACAGCCGCCCTGCATCCAGCAGGCCCTCGTCCAGATCGAATTCCCAGGCCCGTGTCTGCTGCGCAAGCAAGCGGCGCTGCAGGCGGTTTGCCAGTTTTGAGATCACTCCTTGCAGATGCTGCAGCTGCTGATCCAGTTGCTGACGCAACCGTGTCAGTTCATCGGGATCGCACAGCTCTTCGGCGTCAGTCTCTTCGTCGTGCAGGCGCGTGTAGGCGCGATACCCCGCCTCATTGTCGGGGTTGGGTCGCTCGCGCCGCGGCTGTGGCCCGCCCGGACGATCATCGCCTTCCGCTACCGCGGCATCGTCGTCCGACTCAGTGCCTTCATCGTCTGCGGCGTCGCCTTCCATTTCCTCTGGGTTGGCACCCAGCATGGTCCTGTTCGGACTCGCTCTGGCCCGAACCGTCTTGCTGCTCGTCCTGCTCGCCGGACTGTTCGCCGCCTTCTTCGCCTTCCTCGGTCTGGTCCTCGGGGTCGGCGTCGGCTTCGGCCTCTGCGAGATCGAGCGCTGCCAGAAGCTTGCGCGCGGCGCGCGCGTACGCCGTCTGGTCGTCCTGCGCACGGTTCATCTCCGCAAGCGCGGAGTCCGCCGTGTCGCCCAACGTATCGCGCCACATATCAAGGATACGCCGCGCCGTCTCGGGTGATCGTTGACCCGACATCTGTTCGCGGGCGAGCAGGGTCAGCGCCGCCTGCACCGGCAACTGATCCTTGCGAGTCATACGGTCGTAGCCTTCGGCCTCGCACTCCTCGACGAGCTTGGACTGGAGGTTTGCCGCCACACCGGCCATGTGGCGCGAACCGACAACCTCGACGCGCACCTGTTCGAGTGCGTCGTACACGTCCTTCGCCTCGCGCCGCGCGGGCATCCTCGTCGCGTGAACAGCGTCATCATGGTGTCGTAGGCGCAGCGCGATGGCGTCCGATTGTCCACGCAACCGAGCCATCTCCTGCGGCGGCAGTGCGCGCGTGGGCAGCGGCAGGCGTGCGCGCTTCCCGGACACGCCGGAGGGTCCCGGCTGGAACGCCACCTGCACGTCCGGCACTTCGGCAATCGCGCGGAGCACGCCGGCTGTCGCGCGCTTGAATTCTTCTGTTCGGGTGTTGTCTTTGTTCGTGGCGCTCATGTCAGACGATGGTCAGTTGAATTTCCGTGTGGTGAACCCGCCGGTCGGGATCTCCTCGTTGAAGCAGCGCTGGTAGTACTCGCCCACCGTCGCCCTCTCGGCCTCGTCGCACTTGTTGAGGAAGGTGACCCGGAACGCAAAGCCGACGTCACCAAAGATCCGCGCATTCTCTGCCCAGGTGATCACCGTGCGAGGCGACATCACGGTTGAAATATCGCCATTGATGAAGCCGGCTCGGGTCAGGTCGGCCAGCGCCACCATCGCCTCGATGCGCTTCTTCGTCCCCGCGTCCTTCGCATCGGCGCCCAGCTTCGCGATCACGATAGAGGTTTCCATCGCGTGCGGCAGATAGTTCAGCGTGGCGACGATGTTCCAGCGGTCCATCTGCCCCTGATTGATCTGCTGCGTGCCGTGATAGAGGCCGGTGGTATCGCCAAGCCCCACCGTGTTCGCGGTCGAGAATAGCCGGAATGACGGATGCGGCCGGATCACCCGGTTCTGGTCGAGCAGCGTCAGCTTGCCCTCGACCTCGAGCACGCGCTGGATCACGAACATCACGTCCGGGCGGCCGGCGTCATACTCGTCGAACACCAGCGCGCAGGCATGCTGCAGGCACCACGGAAGGATGCCCTCGCGAAACTCGGTGACCTGCTTGCCGTCCTTCAGAACGATCGCATCCTTGCCGATCAGGTCGATGCGGCTGATGTGGCTGTCCAGATTGACGCGAATGCACGGCCAGTTCAGCCGCGCCGCCACCTGCTCGATATGCGTCGACTTGCCGGTGCCGTGATAGCCCTGGATCATCGTGCGTCGATTGAACGCAAAGCCGGCTAGAATTGCCAGTGTCGTCTCGCGATCGAACTTGTAGGCCGTATCGATATCCGGCACGTGCTCGGTGCGCACCGAGAACGACGGCACGACCATGTCGGTATCGATATCGAACGCCTCGCGCGCCGCGACCTTGCTGTCGGGTTGGTCTATCGCAGAGGTCGGGCGAATTTCGGCCAGAGTGGCAACCTTGTTCATCGGCTGGTCGGTTCCTGTTTGGATCGTTGAAAAGTCTAGCTTCGGCTCACGCTGGCGCAAGAGCGCCGGCTAGCCCGCCGCCACGCTGGGTGCCGGCATCAGGCGCGAGCGGAGTGCTGCGTAAGCCAGGTTAATGGTCTTAAGTCGCTCTTCGGCGTCGCGATCGCCGCCGTTGGCGTCCGGGTGATGTCGCTTCGCCAGTTCCTTGTAGCGGGTCTTCACCGCCTCCAAGGTCGTGGGCCAACTGAGTCCCAGCGTGGCCAGCGGCTCCCGTAGCTCTGGCGGTATCTGTTGTGATGGTTGCGCCGAGCCACGCTTCACGCGACCGGCGGCGAGAAGATGCAACGGATCGCGCAACAACTCCTCGTCCCACGCTGCGGCGTGGCCGATCCGGCCAAGCGGCCACGACGGACGCTGCCACGCTGTATCAGCGCGAAGCTGGGCCTCGATCTCGCCCGGCGACATACCTTTGTAGTAGTCCCAGGTCGAGTTGTAGGCACGAACGTGCTCGAGGCAGAACCACCAGTAATCCTTTAGATTCCGACGCGACTTTGGCGCGCGGTATTCGCCGAAACGCTCGCAGCCAGGCATATCGCACGGCCGGCCGGGCGGTGCGGCCGGGTCGGGAGCGAAGGCCCTGGTCCTGGGGGCACGTTGGCTCATGGTGCCCTTATGGGCAGCTTACTGGGCGGTGGCAACTGGGTCTTGGCGCTGTCAGGAGAACGTCCGATATGTCGGCAATGCAATCCCGCGCCGCAAGGCTTGAGGCCGTTCTTGAGCAGACTTTTTCGCCCATCCTGTTGCGCATCGAAGACGATAGTGCGCGACACGCTGGCCACGCGGGCGCACGTCCGGGCGGCGAGACGCATTACAACGTGTTGCTGGTCTCCGAAAGTTTTCGCGGCATGAGCCGCGTGGGGCGTGCGCGCGTTGTGCATGCCGCGCTCGAGGCCGAACTGTCCACCGGGATGCATGCGCTATCGCTGACGCTGCGCACGCCGGAGGAAGCGGCAACCTCCGTGGAGCGAGAAAATCCTTCCTGCTAAGGGCTGCCATCGGTCGCGGTCTTGCAAGAATCTGCTAAGGCTCAGCCGAGTGGCGAGAGGATACAGCCATGACTGCCGTCAAGGAAATGGATCGGGTGGATCGCGAGATCCTGCGCCTGCTCGCAACGGACGCCTCGCTCTCGCTTGCCGAAATTGCCGATCGCGTTGGGCTGACATCCACCCCGTGCTGGAAGCGGATCCGCCGGTTGGAGCAGGAAGGCGTCATTCGCGGTCGTGTCGCGACCATCGACCCGGTCAAGGTCGGCCTGCCGGTATCCGTGTTCGTTGCAGTTGAGACAGCGGACCACTCCAGCGACTGGTTGCAGCGATTTGCCGAGGTCGTGCGTTCGATGCCGGAGATTGTCGATGCTTGGCGAATGAGTGGCGATGTGGATTATCTGATGCATGTCGTGGTGCCGGACATAGCGGCATATGATGATTTTTACCGTCGGCTGATCGGCGCGTTGCCCCTGCGCAACGTCACCAGCCGGTTTTCCATGGAGCGACTCAAGGCCGCGCCATTGCCGATCTGAGCGACAACCATTTCTTAGCATGAGCGTGGTTTGCTGTCCTCCGGTCATACAGGGGGCAGTCGTGCCTGGCAGTCGATTGATCAACCGGAATGTGGTCGCAGGAAGCGGGCGGACCAGCATGCGCCTGGAGCCGGAGCTGTGGGAAGCGTTGGCCGAGATCTGCGCACGCGAACGGCAGGACATCAATCACCTGGTGCGCCAGATCGAAGGAATTGGGCATGACGGTGGGCGAACCAGCGCCGTCCGCGTGTTCGTGCTGCAATATTTCCGCGCGGCCGCCAGCGAATCAGGCCATCTCGCTACCGGCCATGGGCCAATGGGGCAGAAGCCGCTCCCCAGCTTCGCGCGGCACGCCGCTTAGCCGAGGCCGCCGATCCTGATACCGCCTATCTGGTACGGTTGTACTGGTAATCCTCACGTTCACCCGTCCCGGCGCGCAGGCCGGGTGGCATCGGCGCCCGCGTCTCGTTGACCTTGGCGTGCACATCGAGTGCCGCCTGGTCCTGCCACAGCTCCAGCAATGCCAGTTTGTCCGGGTTCAACGCGCTCTGGAACACCTCGAACTGCTGGCAGCCCGGTTCCTGAGCAACCTCGGCACAGCGGGACCGGAACGCCTGAGCAAGCTCTGCGCCCTTGCCAGGTGCGGCGTTGATCGTGACGACGAGCCTGACCGGCATGGCATTTCTCCCGATTGAAATCGCGTTCCCGGCGATGATGGCGGGGTTCCCCGGCGCGTCAAGCTGGCAGCGGAGCGTTTATTCGCTCGGGACCTGTTATGCAGGCCTGAGCGTGCCCGATAGGCTGGATCCCCGCTTGCGCGGAGATGACGCGTGTATGGGACACTCTGCACGGAACGATCGCGGTCAGCGAAAGGCGGAACTGGCACGTGAGGCGCGCGATGTAGGACTCGATGCGCGGACAATCTCCCCACTGCCCGCAGCATATTTGCGCGGCCCGGAGTCCGTCAGTCGCGGTGATCGAGCCCGATATCCAGCACGGTCACGCTGTGGGTCAGCCAGCCGACAGACAGCAGGTCTACACCGGTTGCGGCGATCGCTGGGGCCGTGTCTGGCCGGATCCGCCCGGACGCTTCGGTGATTGCACGTCCGTCAACGATCTCTACCGCCTGCCGCAGCGTATCGGGTCCCATGTTGTCGAGCAGGACAGCGTCGACATCCAGCGCCATCGCCTCCTGCAGTTGCGCCAGCGTGTCTACCTCCAGCTCGATTTTCACCAGATGACCGACCCCTGCACGGGCCCGCTCCACGGCGGCGCGCACGCCACCGGCGATTGCCACGTGGTTGTCCTTGATCAGGACCGCGTCATCGAGGCCGAAACGGTGGTTCGATCCGCCGCCCACCCGGACGGCATACTTCTGGGCTGCACGCAAGCCTGGCATCGTCTTTCGGGTGCAAACGACCTGTGCCCGGCTGCCTGCGATCGCATCGACGATGCCGCGCGTGGCGGAGGCCACGCCGGACAGGTGACAAAGGAAGTTCAGCGCGGTTCGCTCCGCCGTCAGCACTCCGCGCGCGGGGCCACGGATCACTGCGATCAGATCGTCGGGCGCCAATCGGCTCCCGTCCGGTCGCTCCACCGAGATCTGGATCGCAGGATCGACCAGACGAAACGCGGTGATCGCATAGTCCAGCCCCGCTACGACGCCCGCCTGACGTGCCATCAGCGCGCATTCGGTTCGTGTGCTCGCCGGCACGATGGCGTCGGTGGTCAGGTCGCCGGCGCGACCAAGATCCTCCAGCAGCGCTGCCCGCACTGCTGGTTCGACCATGATCGCTGGAAGAGAAGGGATCATCGCACCGCCAGCATACGCTCGACGGCCTGGCGGGCGCGTTCCGCCACGGCAGGATCAATGGTGACCTCGTGACGCATCTCTTCCAGCGCTGAGCGGATGTTGGCGAGCGTGATGCGCTTCATGTGCGGGCAGAGATTGCAAGGCCGGACGAACTCGACGTCAGGGTGGTGCACCGAGACGTTGTCAGCCATCGAGCATTCGGTGATCAGCACGACCTTTGCGGGCTTCTGCTTTCCGACATAGCCGGACATGTCAGCGGTCGAACCGGTGAAGTCGGCTTCTGCGACCACCTCAGGCGGGCATTCGGGATGTGCCAGAACCACCACGCCGGGGTTTTCCTCGCGCAATTCGCGAATCTGCGCCGCAGTGAACCGCTCATGCACCTCGCAATGGCCGGCCCAGGTGATGATCTTCACCCCGGTCTGGGCAGCGATGTTCTGCGCCAGGTATTCGTCTGGCAGCATGATCACCCGGTCGGAGCCCAGGGATTCGATCACCTTGCGGGCGTTGCCCGAGGTGCAGCAGATGTCGGATTCCGCCTTCACCGCGGCCGAGGTGTTCACGTAGGTCACCACCGGCACCCCAGGATAACGTTCGCGCAGCAGCCGGACATCGGCCGCCGTAATCGACTCCGCCAGCGAGCAACCGGCGCGCAGATCCGGGATGAGCACGGTCTTGGCAGGGTTCAGCAGCTTGGCCGTCTCGGCCATGAAATGGACACCGGCGAGCACGATCACGTCGGCCTCGACCTTCATCGCCTCGCGCGACAGCGCCAGACTGTCACCAACGATGTCGGAGACGCAGTGGAAGATCTCGGGGGTCATATAATTGTGCCCGAGGATCACCGCGTTCCGCCGGCGCTTCAGTGCCAGGATGGCATCAACGTCGTCGGCGAACACGGGCCACTCCATGGGGGGGATGACCGACTTGACCCGGTCATACAGCGGCGCCGTACGGCCGATTGTGTCTGCGTAGGACATCCTGGCTCCCCTTATGCTCCAAGTGAGCATTTGTCGTGCTTATACTAGTGATGAGCATAAGGGTGTCAAGGGGAAGATCTCGCAGCGTCGATAAGGCCGACGTCATGTTGCTTCGACCGGTGCAGAGACGCATGCTGTGGAGGCTTGGGAGGAAGAGATCATGCTGTATGAGCTGCGTATTTATGAGTGTGTGCCCGGCCGACTGCCGGATCTGCTGAAACGCTTCGACACGATCACACTGAAGCTGTGGGAGAAGCACGGAATTCGCCAGGCTGGCTTCTGGACTACCGTGATCGGCGAGTCGAACCAGACGCTGTACTACTTCGTCGTTTGGGACTCGCTCGCCGAGAGAGAGAAGAAGTGGAACGCTTTCGGCGCTGACCCCGAGTGGATCAAAGCGCGCGGCCAGACCGAGGCGAACGGGGCGATCGTCGCCAACGTCAAGAACTTCATCCTGGCCCCGACGTCATTTTCCTCAGTGAAGTAGAAGCGCATCATTGCGCCGGTAGGCGCAGCATTTCGAGCAGGCGGGTCGCACGCTGGAGATCCGGCGTGTCGACCCCTCTGCCGTACCGGGCATGGATCGGCACAAGCAGTCTGTACCCCTCGTCCTGCCGGCCCTGACACCGGTTTATCTCGGCCAGATCCATCGCGATCCGCAGTTGCCAGAGTCTGCTGCCTTGGCCGCGCGACAAGTGGAGGGCGCGATGCAGCAGGTCGAGCTTTTCGGCTGTGCTCTCGCACAGCAACGCGGCTTCCAGACGCATGATTTCAGGCTGGCACCAGTGTTCCCCAGTCGAGTCCCCAAGTTCCTTGGCGCGTACCAGAAGTTCCCGGGCGGCAGTGCGGTCGCCGCGCACGCCGCGCAATTCCGCTGCTGCCGCCATCAGGAAGGGAAGGAGCGCCCAGGTTCGCGTTTCATCGAGTTGATCGAGCGAGCGCCGCATTCGCTGCTGCAGAGCTTCATCATCCCGCTCGTGCAGCAGTGCCCAGCTTTGAAACAGGTGCCCTTCCGGCCCTCCCAGGAAAGTCTCGTAGTCGGTCGAGATTTCCAGCAATCTGGCGGACAGTACTCTCACGCGTTCGACGTCGCGTCGCAGCATCGCTTCGACGCAACCACGTCGCAGAGCGAACACAATGCTGATCGCATGCTGCAGGTGTTCCGCGTGGCTCAGGCCACGGCGCGATGTCGCCTGACCCTGTTCAGGGTCTCCCATGAGAGTGAGGCAGATGGCGAGAAACGAACAGCCGGCAACGAACGGGTCGCGTCCGGTTTCCGATGCCAGTGCACCGTCCTTGTCTTTTTCGTACAGCGTCAGCAGATGCTCATATGCCGTGCGGGCTTCATTCAGTCGGCCGAGCAGCAGATACGCACTTCCGGCGACCCGCTCGCCGCTCAGGATCGCTTCGCGTCGCCCGGTGCGATGGCCAAGCTCCAGCATTTCTTGCGCGTAATCGATCACCACTTCAGGCTCGGAATGGCTGAAGTGATAAACTTGCAGGCCGTACAGCACTGACAGCAGTTGATCGGTATCGCCGAGCTGCAGGCATAACTCGCGGGCCCGGACGAAGGCCGTGTGGCCCTGGTCGCTGGCGGAGCCCGCCTGGTCGATCAGCCCTCGCCCAAGGGCGACCTGCAGCGCCAGCTCCAGCCGGTGGGTCTCGCGCACATCGGGCAGGCCACTGAGTAAGCCGAGGCCGCGGCGCAAATGGCTGACCATCTCCGCCAGCGCGCAGTGCGACATCGCACGTTCCGCCGCCTTGAGGTGATATTCGATTGCACGATGCGGGACGCCGGCCTCCGCAAAATGAAACGCGAGCAGCTCGGGCTCGTCCGCGTCGAGGCCACCCTCATCGCGCTCGAGGCCCTTTGCCACCTGATGGTGCAAGGCTCGGCGGCGGTCACGCAGCAGCGAGCCGTAGGCTGCGTCCTGCATCAGCGCATGGCGAAAGCTGTATATCTCTCGCGGTGGCTGTCCCTGTGCCACCATGAGCTCTGCCTCCACAAGTGCCTGAAGGCTGCTGTGCAACGTCTCTTGGGCGATCGGGAACACCGACCGGAACAGCTGCACAGAGAACTCGCGTCCGATCACTGCGCCCATCTGTGCCACTTCCTTGGCGTCCGCGAGCCGGTCCAGCCGCGCCGTCAGCGACGCATGCAGCGAACTGGGCACCACGACGCGCAGGCGCCGACCTGGCACAAGGTCAGCGCTTGCAGCGCCACTCTCCAGCACGGTCTTGGTGAGCTCCTCGACAAACAACGGCACACCGTCCGCGTGGGCGATGATCTGCTCGCGCAGTGCAGCCGGCAGACCGGACCCGCCGGCTACTCCATCGATGAGAGCATTAGCCTGGCGCCGATCGAACCGCCCGAGCGGCAGTACGGACACGGCAGGACGATCAATCCAGGCAAGCTGGGCGTCGGACCGCGACGTGACCAGCAGCAACAGGCGCATGTGCTCGATCCGCTCGACGATGCGCGCCAGCAATTCAAGTGTGGTTGGATCCGCCCAGTGCAAATCCTCGAAGATTGCCAACACTGGAGTTTCGTCAGCCAGTCGTTCGAGATGTCGCAGGATTGCCGCAAAGGTGCGTTCCTTGCGTCGCTGCGGCGTAAGTTCTGCAATCGTTGCCTGGGCTGTGATGGGCAATGACATCAGATCTGCCATCAGCGCTGCTTCCTCCGCTGATGTGCCTGCCGGCAGAACGGTCTCAAGCTTGCGCAACTTGGCCCCGGCATCGTCTTCGCGCTCGAAGCCGGCTGCACGGGCGATCCGCCCTATCACCGGGTGAAGCGACGCGTCGCGGTGATGTGGTGAACAAAGATAGCGCTGCCTGACGTGCGGCTCCGTTCGCAGTTGGTCCTCCAGCGCAGCGACGACGCGCGATTTGCCGATTCCAGCCTCGCCACTGAGAACGACGACCCTGCCACCGTCCCGCTGCACCTCGCGCCACCGGTGCAGCACCAATGCAACTTCGTTCTCGCGTCCGAAGAGAGGTGCGGCGCCGCTGGCGCGAAGCGCTTCGAACCGGCTGTCGATCGCGCTCTCCTGCAGCACACGCCAGATCAGGACCGGTTGGTCATATCCTTTGATGACCTGCGAGCCCATATCGCGATAGTCGAACAGCCCTCCGGTCAGGCGCCGCGTGCTGTCGGCGATCGCCACCGCACCAGGTTCGGCGAGGGATTGCAGGCGTGACGCGAGGTTGGGTGCATCACCGACGACGGCCTTTTCAAGTGACTCGCCAACGCCGACCGAGTGGCCAACGATGACCAGGCCGGTGGCGATGCCGACGCGCGCGCGCAGTGTCGATGGCGGTCCTGCCGCCGTGTCGAGGTGAGGAATGGCCTCGACGACGGCCAGGCCTGCGCGCACGGCGCGCTCGGCGTCATCCTCGTTGGCTGCTGGATAACCGAAATAGATCAGTACGCCATCGCCCATATAACGGGCGACAAACCCTCCCAGCCGGGTGACGCAGTCGGTGACGCAACGGTGGTAGGCTTCGACCACATCACGAAAGTCCTCTGGGTCCAGACGTGCACCAATGGCGGTCGAACCGACCAGGTCGCAGAACATGACAGTGAGCTGGCGGCGCTCTCCCGATGCGGCAGGTACAGGCTCGCTGGGGGGACGCAGCAGAGCGCCGCACGCGCCACAGAATTTGTGGCCGTCCGGTGCCGGCGTCCCGCACCGCGGACAGTTCATACGGCCCCCCAGGCTGAGCAGATGCAAACGCAAACACGACATTGGCCGTGCCTGCAACTGATGGTAAGGTCTGTCGGTGACATGTGTGTAACAGCGGGCGATCGCGCAATCGTTGCAGGACGCAACATGGGGGTAAGTCGATGAATGCGGAAGTGCAGAGGGTGCCGCCAAGTTTCAAGGTGGTTAAGTGGGGGATCCCCACCGACAAACTGGACCAGCTGGCGGAACTGCTCGGCCTCAACGCGGCCCAGAAAACGGCTCTGAAAAATGGCGGCGACGTTGTCGTTGCGCAGGATCCGAAAAGGTCCTGACGTCGGGTTTGCATGAAAAGAGGCTCGGCGCTTCGCCGGGTACCCGACTCCTATCCGATGCGGCTGGCCGAGGGACGTGGCCTCGAAGGCGATGTCTGCGCCTTCCAACTGTCACGTGATGCGGCGGCCATAACCATCGAGGCCGTGACCGGGCGGGCGATGCAGCTTGCGCCCGGTGATCGTTTTCTGGGGACCGCGGGCCATCGTGAGTCAACACGCTGGGTAGTCGGTACGCTGCCAGAGGGCGGCCTGGTTCCCGGCCACGACTATTGGGTGCTGGCAGACTGCGGTGTTGTGGGCACACTTCTCGGCGATTCGCCGCGGCAGAAGGGGCACCTGGGACAAGTCCGCTTCATCGGCACCATGCGCGACGCGGAGGGTGCCACGTTAACATCCGGCAGTTCGCGCTGCGCCCTGAACACGCGGCCGATCACGGCGCGCCAACATTCCTCGTCGTCGGCACATCGTCCGAAGTCGGCAAGACAACAGCAGCGATCAGCGTCCTCCGGGCGCTGCGTCGCAGCGGCTTGGTCAACGTGGTGGCATTGAAGGCGACCGGCACGTCATCATTGACCGAGCTGCACAGCTATCTGGACTTCGGAGCCGACCCATGTCTGGACTGCGTGGATTTCGGCCTTCCCACCACGTACCCGTCAGAACGCGATCAGGCCGGCGAGTATTTCGACACCATGCTTGATACCTGTCTGGCCGTTCCCGCTGATGCAGTACTGATAGAATGCGGCGGTGACATGCTGGGTGCGAATGTTCCGGCTTTCCTCAACCGTCTTGTGGCACGCAGGCCAACGGTGCGAGTCATTCTGGCTGCGTCTGATTCACTGGCGGCATTCGGTGGCAAGTCGGTGCTTGCCGAGATGGGTCTGGCAGTCACGCTGATCACCGGCCCTTGCACCGACACACCGACCATCGAGCGGCGAACCCGCGATCTGTGCGGGATTCCGGCTATGAACCTGGCCAAGGGCGAGCCTGTCCTTCAGTTCTGATCGGCGGCCGGTCGAACGGTGGCGCGAAGCGCCCAGAAATGAGTGAGCTGCAGGACGTCAACATCATCACAGACCTGGCCAACGCTGGTCTCAAGTTCTGCTTGATCGGGATAGTTCTTGACGATCTCAAATCGTTCGCCATTGCCGAGCCAGCGGGTCTGATACGTGTCGCCGGCGGCATCGCGGCGGCCAATCGGCATGCCGACATCCCGGACGTGACTCTCGTCTATCATCAACAGGATTGCTGGTGCGCGCAGACGCGAGGCGAAGTGGGACAGAAATCTGCTTCGCTCCTGTTTCCGGACATGCGACCACCAAAGATGCGCCATCCCGACCTCGAACGCTGAGGAGAAAAGCGGCAGCGCCCAACAGTTCGCCTGGAGCAGCGCCACGTGGGCGCCCAGGTTCTTCTCCGATGCGATTGCCAGCATCTCGGGATTGATATCGGTTGCAACGATCATCCTGGCTGCGGGCGCTGCGACCGCTGTCCAATACCCCGTGCCTGCGGCCACTTCCAGGACTGCCTTGCCGCGCACTTGGCCGATCAGCCAGTCGTGCAGGACCGGCAAGTCGGATTGCCACGCAGTGGTCGCGTAGAGCACATCGTACTCTGCGGCACGCTTGCGGTAGTAATCAGCAAGCACTGCCCTATTGGAACGCGGTCGAGCATTGCCAGCAGGTCCGCGGCTTCTGTCGGCGATCCCGGCGCGAAAAGATCCGTCCGAAGACCGCTGCGCGTGCCGGCTTTTCGGCATCACCAGAGGCGGCGGATAGGTGCTGCCAGCCGGGTGTACCACTCATGTCGAACGCGCTGATATAGCCGCCGGGAAGCAGCGCCGGTATCGGGGCCGTCAGCCTGCCCAGGTGATCGAATTTCGTGCCGCCAGGAGCTTGAAACGTACGGAAATATGCCGGGTAGACAAAGTTGCACACCTTGATTCCATTGATGCTGTAGGCGCACGCATCGTCCTCGCAGGGATCACACACTTCGTAGGCGTAGAGCTTGCTTTCACCATGATCTGAGTGGACGAGGACACTCAGGTTGACATCGGGATTGGCGAGCATCTCCAGCAGCTCATGGCTCGCGGTCACCGTCCATTCAAAGCCATAGCGCTTGTCGGTGCCAGCGAACGACTTGGCGACCGGCAGACGGTCGGGCGTGAGGTCGTGATGGCCGAGCACACCGGCACGGTCGGTATTGTCGAGAATACTCAGCCACCATGTACCGGGCGTGGGCTTCTGCTCCTTGGGAACAAAGGTCAGGTCCGCGTCGATGCGCCAGGCCGGCGCGAAGTCGCGGGAGACCTGTATCTGCAGTGCATCGGTGAGCGCGCGGCACTCATCATTACTCACCGTATCGCTGGCATTGATGATCGAGACTTGGATCTCCGACATTATTTCCCCGCATTCCAGCCTGCCCGGCTCGCATGGACAGCCTACCTACCAGACAAACCGCCACCAATAGCTGCTTTGGCTCATGGTCCTTGGCGAGGTTTGGTTTCGCCATGCCCTCCGGCTACGAACATCTGCTTCGTCGCGAATGACAGCCAAACGCGCCGTGATTCCAGCCAGTCCGCGCCGAGCAACAGGTCAACAATTGGCACCACGCGAACCGACGCCACCCAAAGCACCGGATCGTGCGTCACTTCGGAACCTACACGCAATTCAGAGAAGCGGTGGCGATACATCGGCACAGGCTTTGGTCCGATCCCTCTGCCATGACCGATCGGATCATGTGCCAGCAGACCAGTCGTCAGGCCGAGACGGAACATGCCTGGCGCCGTGACGAGGCTGGCGCTCGCACCGCTATCGACCAGCGCCCGAAGCGGTCGGCCGTCCACCATCACCGGCACGACCAAAGCCATACCGACGGTGGTGCTGACCTGGATGGAGGCATAGGGCGCCGTCCATGGCCGGAAGCCTGCGGCGCAGTCGCGCACCTCGTAGAGGGTCAGGCGGCGATTAGGCAGGTCCAGGTCCAGATCGAACGGCGACAGGAAGTCTCGGCCCAATAAGCCGGCAACGGGACGGCCAGCGATTTCGCTGAGCGGCAAGGGGCCGACTGTGACGCTATTATCCGCAACGAGCGTCCGGCGCCTAAGTGCGGCTTGGCCAAGGCGAATAGAGCGGGGCAGGGCATTTGGCCGCTCCTCGATGCCGGCGATGCCGCGCACGGCCGACGCGACCCACTCGTCGCGTTTCAGGCCAAGTCGGCGAACGACGTCTTCGCCCATCAGCGTTCTCTCGGCCCCGGTATCGAGGATGAAGGTCGCGGGTACGTCGTTGACGTCGACCGTGACGAGGATGTTGCCGTTCATTGTCTCGACTGGCACGGAGCTGCGCTGTTGCACCTGGCAAGCGGCATGCGCGGCCGCGGCAACCAGCCACCAGGTCAGTGCAAGCGGCAGAGTTCGCATGGGACGGGCATCAGTATCCAAGCGCCATGCTTGGTGCAACAGTCCGGACTTCGTTGCCGAATGCCGCGATCAAGACGCCGTGGGCCACCGCCTTTCGTCGATCGCGTGCGATTGCCACGGCGATCTCAAAGTGCCACCACGCTTGAGCGGCCCCCGCTGCGGCAAGTCGGCGTCAGCGGTTGCGGTTGGCGAACGACGTGACCTAGCGCCCGTGCGAAGCGACAACTCGCAGGGACTGTCTGCGCAGCCGGGGCGTCGCAGGTGCCTCTGCCACCTCTTCATAGGCCTGCCAGCCACGCTCTGTCGCCGGTCGCAAATCACTCGGCGCAGGGTTCAGGTCGGCCTGTGGCGCCGGCGCCTGGCTGGAGGCGACCATCTTGCCTGTGTCAGGCCGGTCATAAATGAACCCATAGGTCGGATATACACTGCCAAACTCGCCGCTTCGGCCCAGCCCGACGCGTACTGCCGTCCAGTCATTCGCCTCGGACACGTCTACGACCGGGATGTTGCGGGTAACGGCACCACCCCACCAGTTGGCATGATCGATCTGGATCTCGCGGGGATTGGTCACCCGACTGACCACCGCAACATGACCAAGGCGCATTCGGCCATTCGAGCGGAAGTTTAACACGCTGCCGGCTTCCGGCACGCTGCCGCGTGCATATACCCCGGCTGCATGTTCCCACCATTCCCAGGCATTTCCGGCGACCGAAATGCCGGAATCGCTACGCGCGAACGGCACGCAGGAGATGCCGCCCCCCTGACCGCTACGGTATCTGCTCCTGCCGTTGGAAGCCTCGCGCACCGAATACCGCCCAGCGGAGCTGATCCGCGCGGTCGGCTCGCGAAGCTGATGCTGCCGTGAATTTGGGGCCGCATCGGCGGAGGTTAGAGCAATCTGCTGGCTAAAGACCAAAATGGAACCGAATAACAATGACTTAGCGCTTGCTCCCCAACCGAGCATCGGGCACCAGCTCCCCTCTTGATTGTTCCCAAGACCTGTGAATCGCTAACAACAGGGTTGCAAAGCTGGCAACCCGACGGCCCGATCGTTCCGCCTGCGGCCGGACGAATAGCGGGTTATGCCCTGTGGATAAGCTTGACTTGCGAGACTTTTGTCCTATCAGGGGGAAGCGCCCGTCTTGGCTCGCTCGAGCAGGCGCTAGGACTTCGGCCGAATCGGGCCGAAGCCCTGAGCCTTGGGTCTACTTGCAGGCAGTCACCATGATCTCGACCAGGATCGATGGATTTGCCAGTTCCGCCTGCACACAGGCACGGGCGGGGGCGCCGGCCTTCGGCAGCCAGGCCGTCCAGACTTCGTTCATTGCATCGCGGTCGCGAATGTTCTTCACCCAGAGCAACGCCTGCAGCAGCCGCGTCTTATCGGTGCCGCGCTCCTCTAGCAGGTGGTCGATCTGTGCCAGTATGTCGGCAGTCTGCCCTTTGATATCCTTGCTCGTGTCTTTTGCCGTAACGCCTTGAAGATAAACAAATCCGTGATACTCGACGGCCTTCGATAGAATGGCGCCGGGATCGGTACGGCTGATATTCGACATCGACGATCTCTCCCCAGGTTGCGATGGCTTGGCCTTCTAGGCCAAGCGCCTGGATCAGGCCAGCGTCTGACTATCCTCGAGCGTGGGAGCGATCCGCGGCAGCTTCGCCCTGGCACGCAACCAAGCCAGTGCACACAGCAGGCAGCCGAGCAACACCGGGATCTGCAAGCCCAGAAATTCGGACGTCGCGCCATAGGCGAGCGCGCCCATCGCCGGTGCAGCGCGGGTGATCATGCCCCACAGGCTCAGGACGCGTCCGACCATCGCCGCCGAGGCGGAATTCTGCAGCAAGGTCTGGGTCGAGATGCCGTGCATCGTTGTCGCGGCCCCCATAATAGCGATGCAGACCACGCCGACCGCGAACGCATGGGTCGCGACGAAGCACGCAGTGGCCAACGCCAGCACAATGCCGGCCATGATCGCAATGCGCGTCAGGCCACCCATCCGGCCTCGGATCGCCACCAGCGTGCCGCCGACCAGCGCCGCCAGCCCCATCGTGCTGGCGAGGGTAGCCAAGCCACGTGCGTCGCGACCGAACAGGTCGGCGACATAGGGCGGCAGCATTTCCGGAACCGCGCGTAACGTTATGCCGACGGTCGCGGCGAACAGCATGAGGGGACCAATGCCGCGATGGCGGACCACATAGCGAACCCCCTCGACTGCATCATGCAGCACGCTTTGGTTCGAGCGGTGGCCGAGCCTGACCGCCGGATCGAGCCGCAAAAGATACATGGTCAGGCTTGCGAACAGGAAGGCGAAGCAATTGCAGGCGATCGGCGGCACCACGCCCCAGGCGGCAATCATCGGCCCGGACAGCGCAGGACCGATAAACCGGGCGATATTGTAGGTCAGCGAGTTCAGCGCCACGGCGCCGGGCAGGTATGTGCGCGGCACGAGACCGGGGATGAGGCACTGTCGCGCCGGTTGGGCGAAGGTTTCGGCTATGCCATTGCAGGCCGACAGCAGGGCGATGAACTCGACGCGGATCAGCCCGGTTAGGATCAATGCGACCAGGATCGCCGCCTGGCCGGCTGCAATGAACTGCGAGGCCATGGTCAGTCGGACGCGGTCGATCCGATCTGCCACCGCGCCGGCCAAAGGTGAGATGACCACCGACGGCGCCAGATTGCAGAACGCGATGACGCTGACCCAAAGCGCCGAGTGGGTCAGCTCCCAGGCGAGCCAGTCGGTCGCGACACGCTGCATCCACGAGCCTGTCCAGCAGGTGACGCTGCCGGCGTAGAAGATGCGCGCATTGCGCTGCGCGAAGACGCCGGCAAGTGCAGCCAGGCTCGCCACAGATCAGGGGGTGGCTGGCGGCGGAGACGTGGTCGGTGAGCGGTCGGTTTCGGTGCCGGTGTTGCGCACGCAGTCGCGCACCATGTTCTCGCGGGCGAAGCGTTGCGGCAGGCCGCGATCGGTGATGCCGGACGAAGTATTCGCCGAGAACGGCGAGTCGCGATTGCTGATCGTGTAGATCGTGTCGCGGTTGTTGCGGTCGTATACCTGGTCGGCGTGCTCGCGGCACGCCGTGAGCGTCGCGGCGTCGGCTTTCGCCTGCCCTGTCGGCGGTGGAGGCGGTGTGCACTGCGTTAGCGCCAGGACTGGCAGGAGCAGCACGGTCAGGCGGATCATGAGGGCGCTCCCGACAGCCGAGGCAAAGCGTGACCTTCTAGTGCGAAGCTGAAGGCAAACCGAGACAGCCTGCTGCGAAACCCGGTTTCGTCAAATCGTGCATCGGCGGTCAGCGGTATGCTGGCTGCCGCGCGTAACAGGGACGGGTGCAACTCGGCGCCATCTCGCTGCAACTGGCAAAGCGAATCCGCCCAGCGCGCGCGCGCCAGCAGATCGACCAGCGCCAACAGACGAAGGCAGACCGAGAGGCCGTAGCTGTTGCGCAACCCCACCGTGCGGTCCACCGCGCCGGCCCAGCAACACGCGTCCGGATCCGCCAGCGCGAGGTCGCCGAACGAGCCGTCCGGCCGCTGGAAACGAAAGAACCTCGCCACACCCCAGCGTTCCGACAGCGCGGCCTCGCGCGCCGCGTACCAGGCGCGTTCCAGGTCACGGCGATGCACCGACGGAAGATCCTCCGGCGGCAGCGCGACCAGGTAAGTAAGCGAACCGTCCGGTCGGGCGCCGACATGGACCGAGGCGCGATGTTCGTTGGCCCCCGTCACGCCTCGCATCCCTCGTCGCGCAGCAGATCGGTCACCGCCTCAAGCGGTACATCGCTCGCGGTGAATGCCTGGCCGATCCCCTTTGCCAGCACGAACTTCAACGCTCCGTCCTGGACCTTCTTGTCACGCCGCATATGGCTGATCAGCGTGGCAGCCGAGAAGCGCCGGTTCAGCATGTTCAGTTCCGCCGGGATCCCCATCGCGGCGATATGCGAGACCACGCGGTCCGCATCCGCAATTGCGCAAAGGCCGAGCCTCGCCGAGAGCCGGAAAGCCAGTCCAAGACCGACCGCCACACCTTCACCATGCAGCAATCCGCCGCTGTAGCCATACTCGGCTTCCAGCGCGTGGCCGAACGTGTGCCCCAGGTTCAGCAGCGCGCGGCCATCGTTCGGCTTCTCCTCCCTCTCGTCGTCTCCCACCACGGCAGCCTTGAAGGCGCAGGCCCGCATGATGGCTTCAGCCTGTGCCTCACGGTTGCCGCTCACGACGGCGGCGCCGTTCATTTCACACCACGCAAAGAACGCGGCATCGCCGATCAGCCCGGCCTTGGCGATCTCGGCGTAACCCGCGCCAAGCTCACGACGCGGCAGAGTGGCGAGCGTGTCGGTGTCTGCCAGCACCATGCGCGGCTGGTAGAATGCGCCGATCAGGTTCTTGCCCTGAGCGGTGTTGATCGCCGTCTTCCCGCCGACGGATGAATCCACCTGCGACAGCAGCGTCGTCGGCATCTGCACGAGAGGCAGTCCGCGCAGGGTCGCTGCCGCCGCGAAGCCCGCGAGGTCGCCAACCACGCCGCCTCCCAAGGCGATGACCGTCGTGCGGCGTTCCACGCGCGCCTCCAGAAACTGATCGACGACGCTCTGCCAACTGGCAAGGCTCTTCGAGCTTTCGCCCGGCGGCACGACGACCTGCCTGGTGGCGACGCCTGTAGCCTGGAGCCCGCGCAACAGCGCCGGCAGGTGCAGTCGTGCCACCGTTTCGTCAGTCACGACAATGGCGCGCTTCTGTTCCATCCGCGGTGCGAGCAGCGCGCCGGCACGCGCCAACAGATCGTCACCGATCACCACGTCATAGCCGGTGCTGGGCAGCACGACCGACAGCCGACGCGGCGAGCGCCAGTCCAGCAGTGTATTCAGCACGCGCGTCATCGTCGCGTCCGGGCTCTCGTCAGCGCAATCGACGATCAGATCAGCCTCGGCGTAAACCGGGTAACGGAGGTCCATCAACCGCTGCATGATCTCGGCCGGATCGCCGTCCGCCAAAAGCGGGCGGTTGTCGCGGCCGGCGACGCGGCGCAGGAGCGTCTGCAGCGGACAGCGCAGCCAGACGGATATCGCCTCCTCTCGCACCGTTGCGCGCGTCTCACGATCCATGAACGCCCCGCCGCCAAAGGCCAGCACCAGCGGATCGCCGGCGAGCAGCCGACGGATCACCCGGCGCTCGCCGGCGCGGAAATCGCCCTCGCCATACCGAGAGAACAACTCCGGAATCGTACAGCCGGCCGCCAGTTCGATTTCGGCATCAGCATCCCGGAACGGCAGTCCCAGTCGCGCGGCGAGC
>Ga0170475_104632724_pt1 | contig 23738 bp, 29 predicted proteins | sample Soicark_Litter_5_FD_111474 | JGI IMG/M metagenome (GOLD analysis project Ga0170475, IMG submission 111474) | Avena fatua rhizosphere microbial communities from Hopland, California, USA. Combined Assembly of 48 SPs
AAAAAAGCAGAACCACCTGTTTTGTTTGAAATACGGCTTATAGGGAGTGTTAGTGCAATTAAGAAAGTACCGTGAGGGAACCATGAAATAGAACAAACATTTAAAGTTTGATTGAAATAGCCTTAGGGAAAAATGGTATTATTGCAAAGCACCTGAATGTATTTTTATATACACAGGGTACCTTTTGTATAATGGAGTAGCAACTTTATAATAATCAGCAAGCTTTTAGTTTTTAATTAAAAAGGCGTTGTGAAAACAAATTTTAAAATAAGTTGATATTATTAGACCCGAAACCAAGTGAGCTATCCATGACTAGGCTGAAGATAACCTCGGAGGGCCGTACCAGTGTCTGTTGCAATAGGCTTGGATAAGTTTTGGATAGGGGTGAAAGGCTTATCAAACTTGGTTATAGCTGGTTTTCCATGAAATCTATTTTAGTAGGGTATCATTAAAAATAATAATTTGGTAAAGTTACTTTTTGATGAAAGAAGGATTAATTCTCCGTCCGGTAGTGAAAAAAACTAAAAATATTCTTTATTATTGTAAAATGATCAATCAGTCATAGTGTGCTAAGGTTCTATGACGAGAGGGAAACAACCCAGAATGGAATCTAAGGTCTTTAAAGTATAATAAGTGGGTAAAGGTTTGTAATTTTGGGTGTGATAATTACGAACTAGGCTTGGAAGCAGCCATTTTTGAAAGAAAGCGTTAAAGCTCAGTGAATTAGCCATATTACGCCGAGAATGTTTTGAGGCTATTTTTATACTACCGAAGATCGTACATATATTCAGTTTATGAATGGTAATGGAAATATTCTTTATAATATTGCGTGGTTAGATATTCGTTAGAATGTTTAGCGCTTAATAAGAAAAACAAATGCTACTATGAGTAGTAAATTCTTTTATTGAAGATCTTAATGTCCATGGTAATTTTTATAGTCGGTTTCTAAGTTACGCGGCTTTCAATAAGCCTAGCGATGAATAATTTATTAGAAGATTTCATTTGTTTTGGTTTTTTGGGTAAAGTGTTTTTTAATTTTATTTCAATTTTGGAACATTTTATCTAAACACGAAAGCCAATAACAAATTTTCTCGTAAAACCGTACAACCCAACAAAGGAGGACTAGCTTTTTGCTAAGATTTTAAGTATAATAGTATCTAAGGAACTATGCAATTTAACTCTGTAACTTAGGGAGAAGGAGAGCCTATATTTTAATCAATATTGGCTGCAATAAAGAGGAGAGAGCGACTGTTTAACAAAAACACAGGACTATGCGAAATTACTAAATTATGTATATGGTCTGAGGCCTGTCCCATGCCATTAGGTAAAATTTTGATGTGCAAGCATTAAATATAACCCCTGGTAAATGACGGTTGTAACTCTGACGATCTTAAGGTAGCGAAATTCCTTGACGAATAAGTATCGTCCTGCATGAATGGCATAACGACTCTCTCAGTGTCTCAGGTACTAATCTAACGAAATTGAATTTTCCGTGAAGATGCGGAATAGGCCACGGCTAGACGAAAAGACCCTTGCACCTTTACTATAGTGTTGTATTGCTTTTAATTAAAATCTGTGTAGTTAAGTGGTATTTTTGAAGAAAAGTTTTGGCTTTTTCTTTTAAATTAAGTGAAAGAACCACTCGGGTTTTAAAGAAGCTTTTTAGGTTTTTAAAACCTACGAAAGTGCATCATTGTTAGTTTGACTGGGGCGGTCGCTTTCTAAATAGTACCGAAAGTGATCAAGGTTTAGTTAAAAGAAAAATCTTTCTTTATAAAACTTAATAGTATGCTATTCTGACTGCAAAACCTACACGTTGAGCAGGGATTTAATTATTTTCTTAAGAAAATAATTTTGTCGGCTATATTGACCCGTTGTATTTGTGTGGAAAAGGCAACGCGCAACGAATAAAAGGTACGCTAGGGATAACAGGCTTACCATTCTTGAGCGCTCGTAGCGATAGAATGAATTGGCACCTCGATGTCGGCTTATCACATCCTAGAACTGAAGAAGGCTCTAAGGGTCAGGCTGTTCGCCTGAGATTAAAGTGGTACATGAGCTGGGTTCAGACCGTTGTGAAACAGGTCGGTCCCTATCTACCGTGGAGACGAAAGGATACAATTGGAGGCTATTCGTAGTACGAGAGGACCCGATGAGATGAACAAATGGTTAAACAATTGTTTTTAGTAAAGTAAATAGCACTGTTGTTTAGCTAAGTTCAGAATTAATAATTGCTGAAAACATATCAAGTAAGAAATTAGACCTTATTGTTTTGTCCTAATTAGCGGAAAAGATAATTCCGTATTATAGTTCATAAATTTTTTCCTGAGAAGCTTGAAAAGTTAAATGGACCTAATCTAAAAATTTACTTTTAAAATCCCCTTGTTTTATGTAAATAAAATATTTGTCATTCCTAATATGAAATGTTTCCTTCATCTAGTTGGAAGGATGTTGCCCTTTCAAGGCAAAAGCATGAGTTCGAATCTCATAGGAAACAGCCATTTTGGACTTTTTGTGGATAAACCTACCGCCCCTGTAGTGGAACGGTAAACACGCTTGCCTTAGAAGCGAGAATCTGGGAGTTCAAATCTCCCCTGGGGTATCTATTTCTTGTGCATGGTGAAATGGCTGAGTGGCTCAAGGCGTTCGTTTGCTAAATGAATAATCTTTCGTAAGATTCGTGGGTTCGAATCCCACTTTCACCGCTTAACTCGTATTGCAGGCTTATAACTCAGTGGTTAGAGTACACGCTTGATAAGCGTGAAGTCGGTGGTTCAAATCTACCTAAGCCTAAATTTTTACAGCAGGATATGTAGCTCAATGGTAGAGCAGCGGTCTTGTAAACCGAAGGTTCTGAGTTCGACTCCCAGCATATTCATACGTAAAGGGAGTACTTTATTACGGAAGTGTGGCTGAGTGGTTTAAAGTATTTGTCTTGAAAACAAACGTTCTTTCATAAGGAACCGTGGGTTCGAATCCCTCCACTTCCGTAATAAAATATTATTTATAACAGGATATAGATCAGTGGCAGATTGCCGGTCTTGGGCACCGGAGGCCGTGGGTTCGAATCCCTCTATCCTGATTTAGGTCGCGTAGCTCAGTGGCAGAGCGATGGCCTTTTAAGCCGGAGGTCGTGGGTTCGATCCCCACTGCGATCATATGGTTTTGGGTGATTAGCTTAGTTGGTAAAGCGTATGGCTGTTAACCGTAAGAGCAAAGGTTCGATCCCTTTATCATCCGTATTTTGTGAAGAGATGACCGAGTCGGTCGAAGGTGGTGGACTGTAAATCCATTTGGAAACTTCCGCACATAGGTTCAAATCCTATTCTCTTCATAACTTTTATGGCAGGTGTAACTTAGTGGTAAAGTGTTGGTTTGTGGAGCCAAAAATACGCGTTCAATTCGCGTCATCTGCTTAAAACAATATAGTATTATTTAGTTTCTAATTCAAATAAACGGCTATAAATATATTTGAGGGTGTAGTTTAATGGTTGAAATATATGCTTGTCAAGCTTAAGAAGCGGGTTCAATTCCCGTCACCCTTAAAAAGGCCTGCCTGGCGAAAAGGTAAACGCGGTGGACTTAAAATCCTCTTTTTACCGGTTCAAGTCCGGTGGTAGGTATTCATTTTAAAGAGTATGAGGCGTCGCCAAGTGGAAAGGCAGTGGCCTTTGACGCTACCATGCGCAGGTTCGATCCCTGCCGCCTCAGTTAAAAACTATTCAGGACGATATAATTCAGCGGTAGAATGGGCCGCTCATAACGGCTTTGTCGTAGGTTCAAGTCCTACTATCGTCACAAACTAGATATTTTCGTTTTGGTAAAGTTAGAAAGTATATTTTCTCAGGGGGGTAGTTTAATGGTAGAACTCTGGTCTCCAAAACCAGGTATGTGGGTTCAAGTCCCGCCCTCCTTGGATTTTTTAGGCTGGATTGGTCGTGTAGCTCAGTTAGTAGAGCACTGGTCTGAAAAACCAGGGGTCCCTAGTGCAAGCCTAGGTACGACTAATCTTGAATTGTCAAAATTTCGTATTTTTTCGTTTTAGTGGAATAGTTCAGCTTGGTAGAATGCTGGAATCATAACCCAGAGGCCAAGGGTTCGACTCCCTTTTCCACTAATTAAGCTTTGCTCTACTAGTGATATTAACTGCATTGTCTGCTACTAGATTCGATTAGTATTATTCTATGTTATTACTACAAAGTTCAAAATTAGTTGCCGCAGGTTTAGCTACAATTTCCCTTGCTGGTTCAGGTGTTGGAATAGGTATAGTTTTTGCAGGACTTATTGGTGCTATAGCACGTAACCCATATTTAAGCAAACAACTTTTTATTTATGCTGTTTTAGGTTTTGCATTGACGGAAGCTATTGCCTTATTTGGATTAATGATGGCATTTTTAATCCTTTTCGGATTTTAAATCTCACATTTAACTTCGGCCATTTATTTTAAATCGAATATTTTCTAACGTTTCCAATTAGGCTCAAATTAATTTGGGATTCTCAAAACAAAATGCCTCAAGCAGATCATATTACATACTTACCATTACTTTTTTGGTTTAACTTTATTTTTATTATTGGCTATATTGTATTAGGTACTAAAATATATATTTCTTTAATTAGCACACAAAAAGTTGAAGTTAGTAATCAAGCAGATTCAGTTCTTTGAGCTATTTATTTTGAAAAATTCATAAAAGGTTCATTGCAACAAATGGCTTTGAAAGCAGTACTAGGGTATTCACGGTTTGTAGGTGAAAAGAAGGTCAATCTTGGACGCGATCCTGTTTAAAGTTTTTATCTCTCTGCGCATTATAAGGTGCTTCTTACGAGCTTAATGATAATATTTATTCGTTTTTTTTTAGTTTTAGCTGTGGTAAAAATTATAGGCCCGCTTTTATTTATTTTCATTCTATATCCATTTATTTATTTGACAACAGCAACAATTTTACCTTTTTGCATAACATCTTTTTTAGTTGTTAGCTTGTTTCTACGTAGCCCGGTCTATACTATATTAATTATTTTATTAAGTTTTATTTTGGGTGCTTTGTTTCTTTTTAGTATTAATATAGAGCTAATAGCTTTTATTTTTCTAATTGTCTATATTGGGGCCGTCATGATGTTATTCCTTTTCATTATTATGCTTTTTAATTTGCAAAATTCTTTAAAGCATGAATCTATGTTTCAGGCCAAGGGCTGGAATATAATTTTAGTTTCATTTGTTTTCCTTTCAATTTACCTAGTCTCTGAAGAAATTTCATTGCATACACATGCTATATCTTCAGACATCGTGAATAGTTTGCAAACATTTACTTTTAATACTAATGTTGTTTTAAATGGTGCCATTACATTTCAGACTCTTTATACGCCGGAGAATGGATTTTTATTTATTTTCTTGGGGTTAGTTTTGCTATTTACAATGATTTCAGCCATAACAAATGCTTTATTGGTTAGGACTTAATAAAATATTTTAGTTTTTTCTCTGCTCAACATGTTCATCGTTTATTTATCAACTCGTAATCTTTTTTATTTCGATCCATTGGAACAATTTGATATACTTAACTTAGTGGAGGCTTTCGAGATGGGCCCCAGTAATCTAATACTATTTACAGTCATTTGTCTATCTTTAATTTGTCTTTTATATATCTCAACAACTAGATTCTGGCCATACCGTCATTGAAGTATTTCAACATGACTGGGACTTACTATCTATTCTTGGGCAAAAAATATTGAGAAGGTAAATGTTTTATTGCCAAAACAATTCATCGTTTTTATAGCTTTTTTCGCTTTTCTATTTCTTCTAAGTTCAAATCTTTTTGGTCTTATTCCGTTTTCTTATACTATAACGAGTTCATTTTTTGTTGCCCTCTTTATATCCCTAACGGTCTTCATCCTAGTCAATGTGTTAGCTATTTACCATCACGGGTTTATACCATTAATAGGACTTTTGTTGCCGAAGGGTGTACCTTTTCTTGCGGGGCTTTTATTAATAGTTATTGAGCTTATATCCTATTTTGCCAGATTATTTAGCTTAGCAATACGGTTGTTTGCAAATATGATGGCTGGCCATACTCTTTTAAAAATATTAATTGGCTTTAGTTTTTCTATGTTGATGTCATTAACACCAGCTATACCTTTTGCAATTTTTCCGTGGTTAATTGTAACTTTAATAATTGTTTTGGAAGTTCTTATTTCTATGCTGCAGGCATATGTTTTTACAATATTAATTTGCGTTTACTTTAACGATGCTGTACTTTCGCATTAAAGAAGTGCCATTTATAATAACAAAATGTTGATTGAAAAAATTAAAACTAATTTTACGTTTATCAAAAAACTTTGAATCGTTCCGTCGAAAAATTCGGTAGCGAATCGTCCGTTCGCTAAATTATTAATGAATCATATCATATATTATCCAACACCAAGTAATATTAATTATGGATGAAGTTTCGGCTCTTTAGCGGGCCTATTCTTTGCATTCCAAATTATAACAGGAATTTTCTTAGCAATGCATTATACAGCAAATATCGACTTGGCGTTCTGAAGCCTTGAACATATTATGCGGGACGTACGTGGAGGATGGCTATTGCGCTATTTGCATGCTAATGGCGCATCAATGGTTTTTATTATGCTTTATATTCATATTGCAAAGGCGCTTTACTTTAAGTCGTATGTTCCAGGTGGAAGCCGAATCGGCTTATTTTATTCTGGGATTTTAATCTTTTTGCTAATGATGGGAACCGCATTTATCGGTTATGTTTTGCCTTGAGGCCAGATGAGTTTTTGGGGCGCGACTGTAATAACCAATTTAATTACCGCGGTACCTCTTGTTGGTGAGAACATTGCTTATTGAATCTGGGGTGGTTTTAGCGTTGGCAATCCTACATTAAATAGATTCTTTAGCTTTCACTATTTTTTACCTTTTATAGTCATCGGTATTATATTGTTGCATTTAACATTTTTACATATCCGCGGCTCAACAAATCCAATTGGTGTTACTAGTGTGCGAGATAGGATTGATTTCTATCCATACTTTGTTATTAAAGATGCATTAGGTTTATTTTGTGCTTTATTCTTCTACGCAATAATAATTTTTTATTACCCAAATGTATTAGGTCATTCCGATAACTACATACCAGCAAATCCATTGGTAACTCCGACTCATATTGTTCCGGAGTGATACTTTTTACCATTTTACGCAATACTTCGTGCAATTCCAAATAAAATTGGGGGTGTTATAGCGATGCTTTCTGCAATCTTAATCCTCTTAATATTACCTTTTGTTGACAGTTCAGCTGTTAAAAGTCCACGGATTCGCCCTTTTTTCAATCTAGTTTTTATTATATTTGTATTTAATTTTTTATTGTTGGGCTTTCTTGTGGATGCCCGGCCGAAGAACCTTACATTACTCTTAGTAGAGTAGCAAGTTTTATTTATTTTAGCTACTTTTTATTGTTTATTCCGTTAATTTCAAATATTGAAAATAATAACGCTCGCGTTCAAGCTGAAACTTCAGATACAATTGAAAATTTTACCTTCAGTGAGTATTCGCTGGAGGGGCTGTTTGGCCCCTTAAAGAGTAAAAAAATAAAGTTGTATATTAGGCGGCATTGACGCGCTTTCCTGCAAAAGATTATGGGTCATTCGAATGTAGATTTTGCAGAAGAGATACGTAAACGTATGCCACCGATGTTTCAAAATGACCGCTAGAACGCAACCTTTTACGCGATATTATTTTTGTGCACGGAATTTTGTTTGCCATGATGTATGTCTTTGCAGCGCTACAAATTATTCTCCTCGATTCTCCGTTTTTAAAATCCTGCTTGGTTGGTTGAATTCTTGTTACAATGTCTTTTTTTATCGAAATTTTTTCTAATGTCATTGCGATTATTCTTGGTAATTACAAGCAGAAAATAAACCACATTTATACCTTCTCTGAATACTTCGATAGCCCATTACCACAACCTGGCCCGTATAGGGGGGTTGGGCGTTTATTTGGACAGTATTCACCGGTTCGAGAGTTACCAACAAGGCCGCGTCTATCTCGTAATTATGAATTTTTTAGGGTTTTAATCTGAACATGCTATGAGTTATTTTTGCCAGTTTTTGGTATTTTTTTCTGTAGTTTTTGCGCACTAATTGCTATAATATTTATTATATAGGGGTTTTTAAGGTGAAGATAGTCAGAAATTATGTTTTCCTTTCGAATAAGCTTTGTAACTTTGGCTATCGGCTATATAGATCTCTTTCCAAAATTTTACGCGATACCTTTTATTTTAGAAGCTTCTCTTTTTCTTATAAGTCTTAATTACTTAATACTTTGTTGCCTTTCAAAACAATCCTGGTGACGTGTTAATGTTGTCTTTACCGCTACAAAATGGATCTACTATTTTCTTATTTTCCTTACGCTACAAAGTATTGTTTTTGTTAGTTTTCCTGTATTCGACCAAATTCTAGTTTTTAATGGAAGATTAGTTACTGATTTTATTTCGATTTTTTCTAAGGTACTAATTCTCTTTTCCGCAACATTTTCTTTTTATTGGTATCGAGATTTTATCGTGAGAAACTTTTCTAAGTGGGACTCAATTGTAGAATTACCTTTTATTTTTTTGGGTGTAGTTTTATTCTTATTAATTGGCGTAACTGCCTATGATATAGGTATAGCTGTGCTTTGTATTATTTCAATGAGCATTTGTTTATATGCGCTGCTTATTGCAAATAGCGTTTTCGGGCGTATTTATCGCGAAGCGGCTATAAAATATTTTTTGATGAGTGCTTTGAGTGGAGGTCTCACCCTCGGGGGGATAAAAGAAATTTTTGTATTATTTGGTACTCTTAATTTTGCTAATGTAAACAATAGTATTTTAATTGAACTAACCAACCAACATACGCTATTTATACTGCCCTTTAAAGTGGGTGTTATTCTTCTTTTATTCGGTTTTTTGTTCAAAATTTCCGCGGCCCCATGTCACTTTTGAGCGCCGGAAGTTTATGAAGGAACACCATTTTCTTTAATTATTTTAATCCTTCTGCCCATAAAGATTGCTGTTAGCATAATATTATTTCGACTTCTAAAGGCTGTTTTTTATGTTCTTGCATATGATCCGTGAACAAACGATGCTTTATACACAGGATTAGAAAGTGTTATATTATGTGTTATTGCAGCCTCCATGTTATTTGGGGCTATTAATTCTGTTTTTGAGCAGAAAATCAAGAGATTTATTGCATATAGCTCTGTAAATCAAATCGGCTTTTTAATTATAGGACTGTTGGGTTCAACAACTACGCTTGCTGGCGTTCAATCTTTTATCTATTTTTTGGTCACATATGTTTTGAATATGTGGTTATTTCTCTCGATATTATTATATATGTTGAGATTTTCGTTTAGCGCGTTTAATGGTGAGAAAGGCGCGGTTAGTTTTCAACGAACACTATTATTTATTTCCGATTTTCGACGCTATAATTTTAATAAAAATGTTGGGGGCTGGATTGCATTAACACTAATTATTACTATTTTTTCGCTTATTGGTATCCCACCTTTAGCGGGATTTTTTGGTAAATTTTATTTATTATTATATGCTTTTAGTATTAATCAATGGGGTATTCTAGCTCTTGGTATTATTACAAGTATTATTAGTGCATATTACTATTTACGTATACTTCGGGCTGCCTTTTTTGACGAAAAGTTAATTAGTACTCAATTAACAAGTTCCTCATATCTAGATTATTTTTACTGAATAACTATAAGTGTAGTGGGTCTTTTATTTTTCTGTTTTGATCCACTTCTTACGGATTTGTGCCATAAAAACGCACAAAGTTTATATTGTTTGATTTTTTAAGTATATATTTGTTAATAAAAATGTCTGTTTCCTTAAACCTCTTTATGTTGAAATTATATGACGACTATTTTTCCGCAACAATAATATCTAACAAATACGCTGTTATTCTAACATTTATCGTTATAAGCGTCCTTTTAAGTACTTTGATGGTAGTTATGCCTTATCTTTTTACGGGCAGAAGTTTTGTTGATGTAGAAAAAATTCGGAATATGAATGTGGATTTGAACCTTTTGACAGCGCTACGCGCCAACCCTTTACTATTCACTTTTATATTGTTGGTATCCTTTTCTTGGTTTTTGACGTTGAAATGGCTTTATTATTTCCATGAAGTGTAATCCTGCAGAATGGTGCTTGATATAGCTATTGACTTATGCTTTTCTTTTTATTTTTATTGGTAATTGGATTTCTATATGAATGAAAAATTGGCCAATAACTTGAAATACAAATAATTCGCTTGCGTTGAATCGTAACATCGCGTGGGTCGGTACTTTCCTAGTTGTGCCCCCAGAAATGCCCGAACAGGTTGATAATTTCATACCAATACAATGGTTACCAAATGTTTTAACCTCATATAGGCCGCATAAATTTACTAGGACTATGAAGAGGGTTATCGTGAGGGATTGAGATACGTGATATCCTTTTAGTTTTTGACTGGAAATTTCGTGAACCGAAGTTGGATGGGCCGTTTTTTGGTTTTTAATTGCTGTTTCTGCTTGGGCTATGTTTACGCTTTGCGCATATCGTTTGTTAGGTATTGCAATTTATTTCTATTTAGTAGCGTTTGACAGAGTCCCGGATTGATGGGAATGTACGGAGCGTCCGTTCTGGCTGGAGCGTAATGTTTTCTGATTTACCACGTTTTGACGTCTAACAAATGTTAATTCGCGACCCACAGAATATTTTTGGGTTTCAGGAAATAGGAGATTTGATAGGCTTTTATTTTTATTGGCGACATTTTTTTCGATACAAATTTGTTGATTTTTATTGGCTTTTTGAGATTGGTTTTTTCATTTTCAGGATTTGTGTGAATTTGTTATAAATCATCCGGCATTTTTTGATAAATGAATAGATCCTCCAACCCCACCAGCAGAAACACTACCTTTTCTTTATTGTATACCAGGATTTATTTTAATAGTATATTTAGTTATTTGACTACTTGCGACATTAATTTATTTAGCAGATGATCTCCTATAATTTATTTGAACTTCTCCTATTTTTTGATTTTTTAATTGTCCCTATTGTTTTAATAAAGATTGTTTGTATATTAATTGCAGTAGCTTATTTTACTATTGCAGAACGAAAAGTAATGGCGGCCATTCAACGACGTGTAGGTCCTAACGTTGAAGGTGGGCCTTTCGGTTTATTGCAACCTCTCGCAGATGGACTAAAACTAGTAATTAAGGAGTTGGCGATCCCAAATCGAGCGAACACCATAATTTTCTTATTAGCACCCATAATTATCTTTGTATTAAGTTTGGTTGGTTGGTCTGTCATACCATTTAATTATTATACTAACTTTGATTTTGATGATTTTGCAATGTTTAATAGTTTTAATATGGTGAATAAATATGTTGCCGATATTAAATTTGGGCTTTTTTTTTTTGTTAGCCTTATCGTCACTTAATGTTTATGGAATTATTTTAGGCGGCTGAGCGAGCAATTCAAAATATGCTTTTCTCGGAGCTCTACGCTCGGCCGCTCAAATGATTTCATATGAAGTTTCAATAGGCTTGACTTTGCTACCTGCTATAATTTTAAGTGGATCATTTAACTTGCTAGATATGGTTATAATGCAATCTAAGACAGTGTGGTTCTGTATACCTTTAGCGCCGAGTGCTATTATTTTTTTTGTTTCCATGCTTGCCGAGACAAATAGAGCACCATTTGATTTGCCATAAGCAGAAGCGGAGCTAGTTGCTGGATATAATGTTGAATACGGGTCAATGGCTTTCGCACTTTTTTTTCTTGGAGAATATAGTAGCATGTTATTAATGTCTAGCCTTATTGCGATCGTCTTCATGGGCGGGTGATTATTACCGGTCTTTACCGTGGCTTATTTATCACCGTGTATCCTTGCGCTGAAAATTGCGGTTTTTTGTTTTTTATATATTTTGGTTCGTGCGACCTTCCCTCGCTACCGATATGACCAATTGATGGACATAGGCTGAAAAATTTTTTTGCCAATAACTCTAGGATTTTTTATTATGGTTACAACTATAATGATAGTGGCAAACATCCTTCCAGTTTCGTGGTCGATCAATGTGTTTATATCTTAAAAAATTAAATTAGTTCAAAATTTTTAAGTTTTATGTTTAACAAAAACCTTAAACAACAGCATCCCTTCCATTTAGTTACTGCAAGCCCATGACCTTTATTAACAGCGTTCTCAGTCTTAGCCCTAGCTTTAAGTACAGTTATCTATTTACATTTATGAAGAGAAACAGGTTTATTACGAATACATACTGCTCTTATTATTTTATTGTTTTGTATTTATCGATGGTTTAATGATGTTGTTATTGAAGCAACATATGAGGGAAATCACACTAAAAAAGTACAAAAAGGTTTACGCCGTGGGATGTTATTATTTATTGTTTCGGAGATCATGTTCTTTTTTGCTTTCTTTTGGTCGTTCTTCCACTCGAGTTTAATACCTTCAATAAGCATTGGTGCTGTTTGGCCTCCACAAGGCATTGAGGTATTAAACTTCCTTGGCTTGCCTTTTTTAAACACATTACTCTTACTATCTTCAGGGGTAAGTGTTACTTGAGCTCATCGTAATATAGTTGTGGGCCGACATTGGGATACCAAACTTGGTTTACTATTAACAATTGAACTTGGTATTTTATTTACATATTTACAAGGGGTTGAATATGTAGGTGCACCATTTGCGATTAATAGCGGCATTTATGGTTCGATTTTTTTTCTTGCAACTGGCTTTCATGGTTTTCACGTTATAATTGGTACAGTCTTTTTATTCGTTTGCTTAGTTCGTCATTTTAAGTTTCATTTTACTCGCGAGCATCATTTTGGGTTTGAGGCGGCTGCTTGATACTGACATTTTGTCGACGTTGTTTGATTGTTTTTGTTTACAACTATTTACTGGTGAGGTTCGTAGTAAGTATTTTCAGATAGCATATGATATCATTTTCTCATATTAATATACTTTTTTTTTTATTGATAGTATTAATTTTAATTATTTTGTTTTTTACTTTGGCAAATTTCTCGGCTAATCCATCTCTACGTTGCAATGTCGCACAGTATGGAGTTTTGGCTAGTCTCGTTTTACAATTAATTTGTATTCTCCTTTGATTAAATTATGATCCCTTTATGATGATAAGTGAATATAATAGGGGTTTCCAGTTTTTTTTCGGTGTACCTTTTAACGAAGTTATAGGGGTAACTATGGCTTTCGGCATTGATGGGATTTCCCTGCTTTTTATTTTGTTAACAGTTTTTATCTTTACAATTTCAATTTTGTTTAGTAAACAATCATATTTGCCAAATTTTTGTAAGTTTCTAATAACTCTCTTTATACTTGAGTTTATTTTGGTAATAATTTTTTCAGTCTTGGATCTTTTTTTGTTTTACATCGCATTTGAGAGCAGTCTAATACCTATGTTTATTATTGTCGGCGCTTGAGGGTCACGCTCAAGGAAAATCAAAGCGGCATTTTATTTGTTTATTTATACGATGTCAACGGCATTGTTAACATTAATCGCAATTTTTTATATCTCTTTACAAGTTGGTTCAACTTTTTATCCGGATTTATTAAATTATAACTTTACCATAAATGAGCAAAAAATTTTATGAATTTTTCTTTTTTTGACATTTGCGACAAAAATTCCCATTGCACCTTTTCACATTTGGTTACCGGAAGCCCATGTTGAGGCGCCCACAATTGGGTCTGTTATTCTCGCGAGTATTCTGTTAAAACTAGGTGGGTACGGATTTATTCGATTTCTTATTCCATTATTCCCGTTTGCATCCCACTATTTTCTTCCTTTTGTGTATACTTTAGGTCTTTGTAGTGTTATTTTCGCTTCTTTAACAACTTTACGTCAGGTTGATTTAAAAAGAATAATTGCTTATTCGTCTATCGCGCATATGAATATGGTTGTACTTGGACTTTTTGCTAATAACTATCAAGGTCTCGAGGGTGGTATTTATTTAATGCTTGGACATGGGTTAGTTTCGGCCGGCCTATTTTTACTTGTTGGTGTTATTTATGATCGATACCACACCAGGTTGCTCAGATATTATGGGGGATTAATACAAGTTATGCCTATTTTTGGTATCCTCTTTTTTTATTTACACTCGGAAATGTAGGTTTTCCTGGAACTTCTAATTTCATTGGTGAAACGCTAGTTATTGTCGGTATTTTTGACCAAAATCCATTGGTTGCTTTACTTTGTGGTGCGGGCATAGTATTAAGTGCTGTTTATTCGTTTTGGTTATATAACCGGTTATTTTTTGGAATCTTGAAGATTATTTATATTAAAAATTTTATTGACGTAAATAGAATTGAAACGCTGGTTTTTATTGCTCTATTAATCCTTATGTTTGCCGTTGGAGTAAACAGTAGTTTTATTTTAAACCTCAGTAACATTAATATTAAACAACTTTTACTTTATTCAAATATCTAGACTATGTTGTTCTTTATTCAAACCATTTTATTTAAAACATTTTATTTTCTAACAGTCAATTTTATTGTGTCATATGAATTAATTTCCGGGCTTTTAATAACATCAAATATAGTTTATTTCATTGGAATTCTGGGTATAATTCTAAACCGCCGAAATTTTTTGGTAACAATGTTATTCATAGAGGTTATGTATGTTGGTGTGTTTCTATACTTAACTGGGTCTTCGGTTTACTTGAATAATCCTGAAGGCCAGCTCTATTCATTAATGGTTTTAATAACAGCAGCATGTGAATCCGCTGTGGGCTTAAGTATTCTTCTGGTTTTATTTAAACAGGATCAGAGTATAGCGATCACTGACTTCAAAGATTTACGTGGTTAGTGATTTATTTTTCAAACGTAAAGTAATATGTACCTACACGATATATTTAAACAAGATTCCCCAGAAAAATGACAAAAATTATTTCAAGACCCGGCTTCGTCCATAATGGAAAATATTATTGATTTACACCACGACATTATGTTTTTTCTAATTATTATAAGCGTATTCGTATCTTGAATATTATTATGTATTATTTTTTTCTATAATACAAACTCCGAAACTGTACGTTCGTTAAATTTGACGCATAATACGGTATTGGAAGTTGTTTGGACATTTATTCCAACACTGATTCTTATGTTGATTGCTCTGCCGTCTTATATTCTTATTTACAACATTGATGAGCTTTATGACCCCAAAATAACCTTAAAAATAATTGGCCACCAATGATATTGAAGTTATGAATATTCTGATTATAGTTCAACTTTTAATTCAGACGGAAAAAATGAGTTAAATTTTGATAGTTATATGTTGAAAGATGAGGATTTGTCTAGGGGAGATTTGCGCCTTTTAGAAGTTGATAATTTCATCATATTACCAATAAAAAGCTCGATCCGGCTATTAATAACAGCTTCTGATGTTATACATAGTTGAACAATACCTTCAATTGGTGTGAAAATGGATGCAATTCCTGGACGGTTGAACCAAATTGGTATATCGATCGATCGTATGTCTGTTTTTTATGGGCAATGTAGTGAGCTTTGCGGTATAAATCATTCTTTTATGCCAATAGGTTTGGATGCAGTCAGCTTTGAGCAGTATTTAGCTTGGCTAACAAGTAAAGGTATTAATTAATCGGTAGGTCTTATATACACCAATGTCATATTTTATTTCGCGTTGATTTTACAGTGCAAACCATAAGGATATTGGAACGTTATATTTTATTTTTGGAATAATGTGTGGGATAATTGGAACACTTTTGTCAGTTCTTATTCGCTTTGAATTAGCATATCCAGGTAATCGTTTTTTTGAAGGTAATCATCAATTATATAATGTAGTTGTAACGGCACATGCTCTTGTTATGATTTTTTTATGGTTATGCCAATTTTAATTGGAGGTTTTGGTAACTGGTTTATACCAATCTTACTTGGAAGCCCGGATATGGCCTTTCCGAGGTTGAATAATATAAGCTTTTGATTTTTAATTCCAGCAATTACTTTACTTCTGATATCAAATGTCGCGGAAACGGGATCTGGTACCGGATGGACAGTTTATCCTCCATTATCAGGAATTCAAGCACATTCTGGCCCGGCAGTAGATCTTACCATTTTTAGTTTGCATATTGCAGGTGCTTCATCAATTCTTGGTGCAATTAATTTCATAGTAACTATATTTAACATGCGCGCGCGAGGTATGAACATGTATATTTTACCTTTATTTGCTTGGGCGGTTCTTATTACAGCAGTTCTTTTATTATTATCACTTCCCGTTTTAGCTGGTGGTATAACAATGCTATTGACGGATCGAAATTTTAATACAAGCTTTTTTATCCCCATTGGTGGTGGCGATCCTGTTTTGTTTCAACATCTTTTTTGATTTTTTGGACACCCGGAAGTATATATCTTGATTCTCCCAGGATTTGGGATCGTAAGCCATATAATTGAACGATACTCCCAAAAGCCTATCTTTGGATATCTTGGTATGGTCTATGCTATGCTTTCAATAGGATTTTTAGGATTTATCGTTTGGGCACATCATATGTATACAGTTGGTCTTGACGTTGATACCCGTGCGTATTTTACGGCGGCTACCATGATTATCGCGATTCCTACCGGTATAAAAGTTTTTAGTTGGCTAGCAACACTTTGAGGTGGTTCTATATCGTTGAATACAGCAATGCTTTTTGCCTTAGGTTTTATATTTTTATTTACAATAGGGGGTTTGACTGGTGTAGTTTTGGCGAACGCTGGTTTAGATGTTGCATTTCATGATACTTACTACGTTGTCGCACATTTTCATTATGTCTTGTCTATGGGTGCGGTTTTTGCTTTATTTGGCGGATTTTATTTCTGGGTTTCTAAAATAACCGGATTATTCTATAATGAATTATTCGGAAAAATTCACTTTTGAACTTTTTTTATAGGTGTTAATTTAACGTTTTTTCCAATGCACTTCTTAGGCTTGGCAGGGATGCCACGACGTTATTCTGATTACCCTGATAGCTTTAGCGATTGAAATCTTATTGCCTCATACGGCTCTGGTATTTCATTTCTCGCTACGATTTTCTTTTTTGTTATTATTTATGATATGTTTAATCGTCAAGTCCAATTAAATAGTGTAAAACTATAAATAGGTGAAAAACAAAAATTTTGATCGATCCCTGTGAGCGTAAAATACTACAGAATGCAACATTTTCATGTTATCAGGAAAATTTAATCAGGACCTTAAAGTTAAAACATTTAATCTAAATTTTGGACCTCAACATCCGGCAGCGCATGGTGTTTTACGTCTAGTACTCGAATTAGACGGAGAAATAATTCGACGCGCAGTTCCGCATATAGGGTTATTACATCGTGGAACTGAAAAACTTATAGAACACAAAAATTTTATACAGGCCATGCCATATTTCGATCGATTAGACTACGTGTCAATGATGGCACAAGAACATAGCTTTTGTTTATGTGTCGAAAAATTGTTACAATGTGAAGTACCAGTCAGAGGACAATATATTCGTGTATTATTTTCGGAAATAACGCGGATACTTAACCATATTATGGCTTTAACAACACATGCTATGGACGTTGGTGCATTAACTCCATTTCTTTGGGCGTTTGAAGAGCGAGAGAAATTAATGGAATTTTACGAACGAGTTTCTGGTGCAAGAATGCATGCGGCTTATTTTAGACCTGGCGGTGTTTCCCAAGATCTACCGTTTGGTTTGTTAGCTGATATTTTCCAATTTATTAAAAGTTTTGGTAGCAGGGTTGATGAGCTTGAAGAACTTTTAACAAACAATCGTATTTGAAAAACTAGACTAAAAGGCATTGGTATAGTGTCGGCGCTAGATGCTTTATCATATGGATTTAGTGGTGTATTATTGCGGGGCTCAGGAATTAACTGAGATTTGCGTAAGCAGTCACCGTATGAAATTTACGAGAATATTAATTTCACAGTACCACTTGGCCGAAATGGTGATTGCTTTGATCGATATCTTGTTCGCGTTGAAGAAATGCGGCAGAGTTTAGTTATTATTGAACAGTGTATTAATTTAATGAATGACGGCCCATTTAAAATTGATGATTACAAGATATCGCCAGTGGATCGAACAAACATGAAAGGTAGTATGGAGGGGGTAATCCACCATTTCAAATTGTTTAGTGAAAATTTTTCTGTAGCTAAAAACGAATCATACCTCGGAATTGAAGCACCTAAAGGGGAGTTTGGCGTTTTTCTTATTTCAGACGGGTCGAATAAACCCTATCGTTGCAAAATAAAAGCGCCTGGATTTTTGCATTTGCAAGGTGTGAATTTAATGGCGCAGAAGCATTTAATTGCTGATGTTGTTACAATAATCGGTACACAAGATATTGTTTTTGGGGAAGTTGATCGATAAATTCATCTGAAAGTGCCTGAATAGGGGGTTTTGGTGTAATGATTTTTATTTCAATTTTTTGTATAAAACTAAAAATTTTATTTCCTATACAAACATAAAAATGTTATTAATCATAATTTTAATACCTTTAATCAGTGCATGCATTTCCGGATTATTTGGACGGTTTTTAGGGCAAAATGGTACTCGTATTTTTACAACATTTTGCTTAGTATTAAATTTCACACTTACTCTAATTTTATTTTATTTCCAGAAAAAATACTGCTTAAGTCAGGCGTTGGATATTGGAAATTGGATGTCTTCCGGCCTATTTGTAGTTGACTGGTCTTTTATCATTGATGATATTACTATAATTATGCTATTGGTCGTAAATCTGGTTTCAAGTATTGTTCATTTATATTCAACATCCTATATGTCTGAAGACCCACATCTACCTCGCTTTATGGCATATCTCTCATTATTTACAGGATTTATGCTGCTTTTAGTTACGGCAGACAGCTATATACAACTTTTCCTTGGTTGAGAGGGGGTGGGTCTTTGCTCATACTTATTAATTAGCTTTTGATACACTCGAATACAAGCTAATAAATCCGCAATAAAAGCAATAGTTGTTAATCGCATCAGTGATTTTGCTTTACTTTTTGGTATTATTTTTATTTTTTATGTATTTTGTACGGTTGATTTTGCAAGTACATTTGCGCTATTTCCTTTTATTACTAATATTACGTTAAAGAATGGGATTTTTACTGATATCAATTTAACTGCTGTAATTCCAGTTCTTCTTTATATTGGTGCGGTTGGAAAGTCAGCACAAATACTACTACACACATGATTGCCCGATGCTATGGAAGGACCGACGCCAGTTTCTGCGTTAATACATGCCGCAACAATGGTAACAGCTGGTGTTTTTTTAATTATAAAATGTTCGGAAATTATAGAATATAGTGCGGTCGGGTTAATCTTCATAAGCTTCAGCGGGGCAATAACTGCATTTTTTGCCGCAAGTAGCGGCTTAATGCAGTATGATATAAAAAAAGTGATCGCATATTCAACATGTAGCCAATTAGGTTATATGATACTTGCGGCCGGACTTTCAGCCTACAATGTCAGTTTCTTTCATTTAATGAATCATGCAGTTTTTAAAGCTTTATTATTTCTTGGCGCTGGTTCAATTATTCATGCCGTTAATGGCGAGCAAGATATGCGTAAAATGGGCGGCTTATTAAAAATATTGCCTTTAACATATAGTGCAATCTTTGCCGGAACACTGGCAATTACGGGATTTCCGTTCTTAACTGGGTTTTTCTCAAAGGATATTATTTTGGAAACCGCTTTTGGAACTTACGGAGCTGCTGGGTTGTATGTTTATTGGTTAGCAATAATAACAGCATTTCTTACAGCATTTTATTCTTTTAGACTTTTATATTTTATATTCTTTGCCCCAATAAGCGTTTATAGAATTTTTACTCTAAATGCACACGAGTCAGATTTAAGAATGTCGATTGCTTTAATAATTTTATCTTTTGGGAGTATTTTCGTTGGATATTTGTTTAAAGACTTTATGCTTGGATTAGGAAATTTATTTTTATCAAATAATATAAAAATATATGGATGAAATCTATATACGTACGACTCTGAATTCATTAATGCCATCGCCAAAAATATACCTCTCTTGGTCAGTTTAGCTGGATTTCTTAGTTTTTTTATGGCTTTAAAATTTTTGCGTACATCCGTAATTTTTTATGAGAAGAATATTTGGACTTTACTGAATTTTTTCGCTAATAAGTGATACTTCGATAAGATTTATAATTATTATATTAATACTCCAGTATTACGCTCAGCATATAAAATCAATTATAAACTTATCGATAAAGGACTTCTGGAACTAATAGGGCCACTGGGTATATGGTATAAATTGCGAAATAGCGCCTTATTATTAAATAATTTGCAAAAAGGTATTGTAAGCGATTATCTTTTTTATATGGCCTTTAGTGCGTTCCTTTGTATCTATATTTATATTTCAAGTGATAAGCCGATAATTTCAGAAGGGAATTTACTGTTATTATTCATGCCATTTAAGGTGAGTTCCGGCTGACTTTCCAAAAAGTAAACGCAAATTAATTTATCTTTAAGAGCTATTTTACTAATCAAAAGTTAATACCGATAAACATAGTCAAATTAAGTATTTATAAAAAAAATGATAAATCCACATAAATTAAATATTAATTTTTGGAAGTATTTAGTACCATATCAAATTAAGTCTGGATTAAAAACAAAACAATATCATAATAAATTAACAGTCTCGAGCTATAAAGGACTTTTTGACTGAAATAAAATTCAATTTCATTTAAAACGCCAATCGTATTTTATTAAAAAGAGTTTGCGAGCGGGCGGATATATATTTATTGTAACGGATAATAAGAAACTAAGCTTATTTGTCGAAACTTTAGCCAGAAAAATTGGCGTGCCGGTTGTGGTTGGTCCTTGGAAGGGTAGTATATTGACCAATCAACTTAATAGATTTGGTCTACCAATACACATTTTGGTTGCCACATTGGATTTTTGCCATGGATTTATTAACGAAACTCTTTTAAGTGGCGTACCAGTAACATTTCTAGCAAAAGATTTTAATATTCGACAAAAAATAGGAGTATTCAGCGTATTGCCTTTTAATACATTAAATGTTAAGATGCTTGCTGTTGCTTGTGCAATAATGGCATACGGTTTTTGCCAACAAACAAAAATCACAAATAAAATGCTGTATTTTACGCCGAAAATAATTTTAACAAAACACCCAAGCTTTCTTAAGGAAATAAAAACACGGAACAAATTAGAATTCGCTTTACAAAATCGTATCTCCCATAAAGTAATGTTAAGGAGAAATACAATTTTGTGAGCACAAAATTGTATACAATTGCCACAAAATAAAATATATGGAAAACAACTAAAGAGAAAGCTGCTACTACCACCTAAAAGAAATATCCGGCTTTCATCTTGATATGGCATAAACTTACACAAACGTATTGTTTGGAAAAAGTTTCGTACAACAGAGAAGCTTGTTAAACCTTAAATGTATAAAAAGTTACTACAAGAGTTTTTCCCGCAGGTGCACTGTTTACAAAAATTACTTAAAATTAGCAATTTGGATCACCGAAAGGAGTTCTGAAGAGCACAAGAATTATTATTTTTGTCACCAAACTGGCGTTCCATACGCTACTTAATGAAAAGACATAACTTAAAACCGAATGAAATGACAATTTGACGAGTTTTTGAAAAGGACTGATGGTCCTTGTTAACGAAATTAAGCCCTTATTATTACGCAACTCCAGAAAAATTAATTAATATGCGTTTTAGTTGATTTATAAACAAGCAAAAGTGGCGCTTACTTCGTTTTGCTAACTATCGTATAAATTTAGCGCAATTACAACTTTACAGCCAACCTAATCAGTTTTATTTAGGCAATAAAAATGAAACAAGATCTACTTGAATATCTGGTGACTATCTTAAAAACCAATTAATCCGTTTTTTTGACGGAAGGAAAAATAGATTAACTTACACATGCTTTTGACAACACGCAGATGTAGGATCGCGCATCTTTGAATTTTTGCCAACATCAGTGGTGCGCGAGCTTGTCTTTAAAAATAGAAGCCAATTACACTTAATAATTGAAAAGGAAAACCAAAAATTTTGACCCCCACTATTCAATATTATAGATTTAAATAAAATTATAATAACGTTTTTAACAAATAAGGCTATGAGTCACAATATACATCAAAATATTATAAATCTATTTCTTTTTTGTGTTCATCGCCAATCCCTTTTTTATAAGAAAATATGTTTGCAATACTTGCAATTTCAATTGTATATCTGACGACGCAATAAGCGCAAAAGTGATATTTTTTCAACCTCGTGAAGAGCCTTAATGAGTAATATTATTTTTAAGAATAGACCGAAGTCTAATACTTTCACAAGTTTCATAGCAAAACCACAACAATTTACTAAATTGAAGGTAAAACGTAAGAAAAGGCTTTATGCAACGCACAATCGGTTTAATTTAGCCAATACAAAACGTTTAAAATCCCGTCAGTTTAACAACCGTGTTTTATGATCTCAAAGGCGAACTTTAATCAAATCTGCATGATTGGCTGCATATAATAAAAGTATATCACATCATGGTACTATATTTATTAGCGCTAACATAAAAAAAGTACAACAGAGCTTATGAAAAATCATTAATTAAAATTACAGGTGAAAATCTTTAAAGCATCCGCAATGAGACCGTTGAATTATAAAAAAGTAAATTATCGATCAAGGAATAATCATAATCTAAAATTTAATAAAAATACCCAATTTAATTGGGCGCTATGAAAAAAATACAAGAAATTTCCCCAAGGTTGATTTAAAATACTCAAAATGAATTGGCAAAAATCATTACTTTTATTCAGAACAAAACAACAAAATCTATGTTCGCAACAATTAATAAAAGGCCGCCAATATTCGGAACAGGCATTTTTAATTAAAACTCTATGGAATAATCACAAAAATAGATACCCTTTTTGGAATGCACCAAATAAAATTTCATGGTACATGAAGCGGCAACGGCTAAAACAGCGGCTATATTGGGATGTTAAGCAACAGACTTTAAGCCCGCGTATTTATACACGTAAAAAAAAACGTGTCTCACCGCTTTTGTATAAAATATTTTACAGGGAATTTAAACAAATACTTATTCGCCACTTAATGGGCCATAGTAAAAATTTCTCGCGATATACTAATTTCTATAAAGTTAATGCCGAATTACCTCGCTTGCTTTCACCACAAATGCAATTGCCGATTAATAATGTAGAGCCAGAAAGTCGAAAAATGTCATTATTTCTAATTCGAAATTACAATGTGCAGGACCGATTTAATAAAATCAGTTTTGTTAAACAATATATAATACAACGCAGATGATATAAAGAACGCATGGTACGGTGGCAGAAATACTCGCAAAAGGGTTTAATTTTTGCGCTTTTCCAACATAAAAATATACGCTTCTTTTTTACGCCCTTACGAGTTAAAAAAATTCTAGAAACTAAGAAACACAAACAAATTCGTTTGTACAATCATATCTTAAATATCCATCCACGACTTGGCCAAACAACTGTTGGTTTAGTTGGAAATAAAACTGCAAGAAATTTTATTTTTATCAAAATACGTATTTTGTTAAAAAGCTATAATTCGTTTTATGTACAACGCCAAGCTAAATCACTACGTCTAATTGCCAAAAAATATACGCGATTTACGTCGAAGTTTAGTGGACGTTTCGACGCATTAATCAGTTTTTTTGACCACAAGGCCTTG
>Ga0170475_107775022_pt1 | contig 23721 bp, 25 predicted proteins | sample Soicark_Litter_5_FD_111474 | JGI IMG/M metagenome (GOLD analysis project Ga0170475, IMG submission 111474) | Avena fatua rhizosphere microbial communities from Hopland, California, USA. Combined Assembly of 48 SPs
AATGTGGGAAGCTTTAGCTCTGCTCGTTTGGGCAGTAGCATTATGGTTCTTTATTTATGAAGACTACAGGGATGGATTCCATGACGAATAGGATCCTCCTTATTGACGGGGATGTTCTGGCCTATAAGGCAGCATGTGCTTGTGAAGTAGCTACTGAGTGGGAGCCTGGTTATTGGACCTGGCATTGCTCAGAAGAGGAAGTTAAGTCCAGCATCCTGGCCTCCATTGGGGAGCTCATGGATAAGCTGGATGGCAATGAGTTCAAGCTGGCTCTCTCCTCAGAGACCAACTTCAGGAAGGACATCCTGCCAACCTATAAGGGGAACAGGGCGGGAGTTAAGAAGCCTGTGGTCCTCAAGGCTATCCGTAACTGGATGGTTGAAGACCTGGAGGCCTGGATGAGACCCGGACTTGAGGGGGACGATATTCTCGGGATCCTGGCCACCTGGTCCAAGCTCAAGGGGGAGAAGGTCATAGTGTCCATTGATAAGGACATGAAGACCATCCCTGGGCTGTACTGCAGGGACCTAGAGACAGGGACTGTAGAGATCTCGGAGGCTGAGGCTGACTACCAGCACCTCCTCCAGACCCTCACAGGTGACGCCACAGACGGCTATCAGGGCTGTCCTGGGGTTGGCCCTGTGAAGGCTGAGAAGATCCTGACCCCCGGACCTGGAACAACCGTCTATGACGGCTGGGCTTGGGAGCAGATTGTGGGGGCCTATGCCAAGGCCGGATTATCGGAAGAGGTTGCCCTGGCTAACGCTAGAGTGGCCCGTATTCTCAGGGCCCAGGATTACAATTTCAAAGAAAGGAAGCCTATTTTATGGACACCAGCATGTATGACCTCTGTGGCAGCGTAGGGGAGGAGGTTCAATCCCCCTCTCACTACACCCTTAACTTCTCAGGAACTGCAGCAGCATCCATCCAGCCCATTGACTTTATCATGAGCTATGATCTGCCCTTTGCTGAGGGGAATGTGGTGAAATATGTCTCCCGTCATTTACGCAAAGGCGGAGCTAAGTCCCTGTTGAAAGCCGTAGAATACCTCCAGTTTATCCTGGAGAAGACCTATGGAATAAAAACAGCTTTCACTACAATGGATTAACATGGATCTGCACTCTAAGGAACCCAAACCATGACCCAAGATAATGGAGAAGAGCCCTTTCCTTTAGTCCCTAAAGACCTATTGGAAAAGCTGGAGGAATTGTATCCCCAGCAAGCCCCTGACATCAACTGGACGGATAGATTTATCTGGACCAATAAGGGGGCTCAGGACCTCGTTGCCTGGCTCAGGAATAAATACAATGAACAGAATGATAATATTCTGACCAGGAAGGTTATATGATTCTGGATACAGCCACTTACACTGACATCCCCGATCTGGCCCATATGGTCCGTATGTTCGGCATTGAGAGCCACAGGGATGCTTCTAAGTTCCACTTTGAGAAGGCTTATCAGAGCCTCTTCAGAATGGTTGAGGACCCTAATGTCACCATACTGGTACTCAGAGATGGTCCTAAGATTGGGGCCATGGCAATCCTCAACACTGATGCTGTGTTCTCCCTGGAGTCCGCTGCCTACCTATACGTTTTCTATGTGGCCCCTGATTATAGGGGTGCTGGGGTAGGAAGGACCATGGTTGAGGGGGTCCTCCAGGCCTGCAGGGAACTGGAAGTAAGTCATATTTATGCCTCCTCTACTGCAGGGTTTGATGATGGGGGAAACAATGAGAAGTTATTTACCAACCTATTCGGCAAGTACGGATTTAAACCCCTCGGAACTTGCATGTACAAGGCCATGAATATAGGCCCAGAAGGAATTGATAAGAATGTCTAAGTTCAAAAGTATTTTTCAGGCCCTGGGCCTATCTCCTAAAACTCCAAGTATCAAAATTAATACAGCTGAAGATAAGGCGATAGCTGAAGAACGGCTGGGACTTCAACGTCAGCAGACCGAATCTCTGAGAGAGCAGACTGCTTTCCAGAAGCAACAGCAGCAGTTCCTCATGCAGCAACAGGACTCCTCCGTCCCTAAGACCCCGGCTGCCCCTGAGCAGAACACACAGGCTACCCCTGTGATCTCCTCTGATGCTGAGTCCAATGCAGCCCTACAGTCCCGTAAGAGGGGCAAACGCTCTCTGCGGATTCCCCTAGCCACCAACACAGGTTCCTCAGGTTCCGGTGTAAACGTACCTCGGGGCTAATTGATGGAAGTGAGCAGCAGCTCGGCCAAGGGGCGGTACGCCCAACTTGAGCCGTTGCGGGAACCATATCTCAAGAGAGCCAGGGATGCGTCTAAACTGACCATCCCCTCTCTCATGCCTCAGTCTGGACACAACGCCAGCAGCAATCTGCCCACCCCTTTCCAGGGCATGGGTGCCAGAGGTGTAAACAACCTGGCCTCCAAGCTCCTCCTCGCATTGTTCCCGCCTAATTCCTCTTTCTTCCGCCTTAACGTCCCCGAGTTGGCTATCCAAGCTATCTCAGGTGGTGATGAGAAGGCCAAGACTGAGATTGAGAAAACTCTGGGAGCTATTGAGCGGGATGTCCAAACTGAGGTGGAAAGCTCAGCCCTACGAGTGTCGGCCTTTGAGGCCCTTAAACAACTAATTTGCTGCGGCAATGTCCTTGTCTACCTCCCTCAAGAAGGGGGTATGAAGGTCTACCGCATGGACCGCTATGTGATCCGTAGGGATCCCATGGGTGAACCTCTGGAGCTCCTCATCAAGGAGTCAGTGTCTCCCCAGGTCCTTCCCTCTGAAGTTCGTGAGGCTATCAAGAAGAGCCCTGAGCAGAAGGGAGATCCCCGTCAAACAGTAGATCTCTACACCTGGATTATCAGGAACAATGACACCCTCCATGTACATCAGGAAGTGGAGGACATCATTATCCCTGGAACCTCCGGGACCCTTCCCATTGATGTCTCACCCTGGCTCCCGCTTCGCTGGGCCAAGATTGACAGTGAAGACTACGGCAGGGGCCATGTTGAGGAATACCTGGGGGACCTGAGATCCCTTGAAGGCCTCATGCAGGCCATTGTTGAGGGATCAGCAGCTGCGGCCAAGATGATCTTCTTGGTGAATCCTAACGGCACCACTAAGGCCTCCACTATTTCTGAGGCCCCTAACTGTGCTGTACGCGCTGGTAAGGCCGATGATGTGACAGTCCTGCAGGCTAACAAGTTTGCGGACTTCAAGACTGCCCAAGAAGTTATCACGATGATCCAGCAGCGGCTGGCTCAGGCCTTCCTGCTTATGGAGTCTGTCACAAGACAGGCTGAGCGGGTCACTGCGGAGGAAATCCGTAGGATGGCTGGAGAACTGGAAGATGCCCTTGGTGGTGTCTATTCCATTCTCACACAGGAGTTCCAACTCCCGCTGGTTAGACGCTTGATGTTCCAAATGGAGAACGATGGGAAACTCCCTGAGCTCCCCAAGGATCTCGTTAAGCCGTCCATTGTGACTGGTGTGGAAGCTCTTGGCAGAGGCCATGATCTCAATCGCCTTATCATGTTCTTCAATATCCTACAGCAGACATTCGGCCCTGGTGGCATGAACGCTATTAATACCAGCGTTGCTACCACTCAGCTGGCTAATGCTCTCAGCCTGGATATTGAAGGCCTGGTCAAGACAGAGGATCAGATGGCTCAAGAGCAGCAGATGGCTCAACGCCAACAGCTCATGCAGCAGATCGCCCCTGAGGCCATTAGAGCTGCTAAGGAACAGGGTCAGCAGCAACAAGAGCAGCAAGTACAATAATTGAAAGGATGAATTAATAATGGTTGAACAAGTCGTATTCTCGGCCCAGCCCTCTACGCCTGAGGCTCCTGCTCCCCAGCAGGCTCCCCGTCCTGAGCATATCCCGGAGAAGTTCTGGGATGCTGAGAAGGGTGCCCCTCGGGTTGAGGACCTGGCCAAGAGCTACCTGGAGCTGGAGAAGAAACTAGCTACTCCCAAGGAAGCTCAGGAGCCTGAGAAGAAGCCTGAACAACAGGCCCCTAAGCAGGATAATAAGGCTGTCCCGGAGTCCATGAAGGAGCTCCAGAAGTCTGTCACTGACAAGGGCCTGGACTTCCATAAGTTCTATGATGAGTACAATGAGAAGGGGGATTTATCTCAGGAGAGCTTCCAAGCTCTTGAGCAGCAGGGCTTCACTAAAGAGTTCATTAGCGAGTATATCGCTGGACAGGAAGCTCTGGCTCATCAAACCGTGGCTGAAGTTCAGTCTATCTTTGGTGGAGAAGAGGGTTTCCAACAGGCTGTCCAATGGGCAACTGCCAACCTTCCTGCTGAAGAGATTGAGCGGATCAACTCCGTAATTCAACGGGGAAATCTGAACGAGATTAAGACCACCTATAAGGCACTCAAGTCTGACATTCTCTCCGCCCGAGGCAATCCTCCCAACCTGATTAAAGGTGGCAACGCCCCTCAAGTTGGTCCTGGGTATGCCTCTCGGGAGCAGATGGTGGCTGACATGCGTAATCCTCTCTATAAGAAGGACCCCGCGTTCAGGGACCAAGTGGCTCAGAAGATCGCAATGTCTTCTTTCTAGCTAGATGAAACATTTTAAACCAGATCCTTCTGACCCCCTAAAGGTCAGGAGGAACCTGGCCCTGCTCAGTGCTCTCTACTCCTTCTTTATCTGGCCCCACCTCCTCATCTTCTATTTCCTGTACCTGGGCATTCCTCACGAAACTGTGAAGGAGATGCTCACCTATATAGGCATGTTAGCCTCAGGTCCCATAGGGGCCTACCTGTGGGCGGCTCATAAGAGCACCCCAATGCCTTCCCTACCCGAAGACGATGATGATCCTGAATTAAAGGAAAGTGACTGAGTTATGTTGGCCTGGCTGTCTATTATATGGAAGAACCGCCTCCTTATCGGAGTGCTGGCTGCCCTCCTGGGAAGCTGTATTGCCCTGGGATGGGCTTATTACAAAGGGTCTGAGCACAATGCCAAGCAGGCAGAGACTAAGGCCCTACACAAAGCTGTTGATACAAGGCAGAAGCAGAATGAGATACGCAATAATCGCCCTGATGATAAGCAGCTTATTGACAGCTTGCTCAACGGCGAATTTTAGCAGGCTTACCTGTCCTGATGTAGTCACCTACTCCAGGGATACCCAGCGTAAGGCTGCCCAAGAATTACAAACCAATAATGTGCCCACTCTGTTTGAGTTCATGAAGGACTATAAGGTCATGAGAGATCAATCCAGAGAGTGTGCAAAGTAATATTAAGCTTGTCCCCATAGCTTCAAGTCTTGAGTCTCCCCTCTGTGAGGAGTTTCCCTCCTTTCGCCTCCAATAGGGTTGAAGCGGCTGTTGCTGTGACACATGAATTAACATGGTATGCCAGATCCTAGAGAGTGCAAAGCTCTTATTTCCTGGCGGGACATTAATTACCTACTGAAAGGAAACTAGATGTTTAAGTTATTCCTTCCTGTGATGTTCCTATTCCTCCCTAATGGTAATGTTACCTATAGAGCCGCTAACGTTGTGGTCCATAATGACCTACAGTGCATGGCTATGCTCCGGGAGTGGCAGGAGGATCTCAAGGAAGACAAGAAATTGAAGAAGGCAGTTCAAGTGCCTGTGTGTGTGGAATTTAACGACTCGCGGAGTTTATAAATCAAATGACAATGAATAAAGTAGCAGTGTTTCAAAACATGGGGGCAGGCCTCTCCGCCCCTCCGGTCTCAGGGTTCGCTATTACCCCCAGTGACGGATCGGACCTCGCAGTTCCCACTCGGGGCATCTATGTAGGTGTCGCTGGGGACATTAAAGTCACCTTCCTCAATGATGATGATGGGACCTCTGTGACCCTCAAGTCCGTCCCTGTTGGCTTCCATTCACTCATGGTGAAGCGGGTTTGGTCCACAGGCACTGCAGCTACCAACATGATTGGCTTGGCCTAAACATAGGATAAGGAGGGACCCTCAATGACTGAGGTAAAGGTGATTGAGGCTCCTGTACAACACAGAGCCGAAACCAATAAGAGCCTCGTAGAGGAGGCCTGTAATATCGCTGAGGCTCTCCCTGATATTCAGGGGTTCGCTATTGTAGCCTGGGCGGTAGACGCTGATGGCTATTGGACTGATGAAGTTTCCTTCACGATCAAAGGATTTCACCCCAGGCTCCTAAGTGCCCTGGTAAAAGAATTAATTGATGAAAAGATAAGTGAATAGGTGCCCGATTAGGGCTTTTTCAGGAGGTAGCTCCTCCCGGTACAGGTTTAAAAACTCAAGGCCAGCCTATTCACCAGGAGAGAGTAAGCCCACCCCGCGTTCTCCAGATAGAATGCAGGCCTATGCTCTCTCTGTGGGTAAGAGGACGCTGCCATCTGTTGAAAGCCAGAGGCCCGTAAGGCCAGTTAAACAGGGATGAAGTGCAACTATAAGCCCTGATCCTCTATCCATTACCTTTGTGTATGTAGCATAATTTGGCAATGCTCCAGATTGTGATTCTGGCCTGATGTAGGTTCGAGCCCTACCGTACACCCCACTTACCTTATATCGGCATCACCATCTCTCACTAGAGAGGTGAGCCCTAAACGAACAAGCAATACACACAAAGAACTTTGACCCTGCTGCGGCGGGATAATCTCTGTGCGCTTGGGTGTGAGCTGTTCAATGGGACTAACCCATTAAACACAACTCACCAATAAGGTAATAATTTAATGACTGACGCAATTGTCTCTCGTCTAGGTCAAACCAACCAGACGGGCGGAAGCTACGCGAATGATACCGCGCTCTTCCTGAAAGTCTTTGGTGGAGAAGTTCTCGCTGCCTTTGACGAAACCAACGTTATGATGGACAAGCATACTATCCGCAATATTAGCTCGGGTAAGTCTGCTTCGTTCCCTGTAACGGGTAAATTCTCTGCTGGCTACCACACTCCTGGTCAGGAGCTGCTGGGCAGCAAACTCAATCACGCTGAACGTGTGATTGCTATTGACGATCTCCTGGTGGCTGACACCTTCATTGCAAACATTGACGAAGCAATGAATCACTGGGATGTACGCTCAACCTATTCTAAAGAGCTGGGTCGTGCCCTGGCTCGTACCCTGGATAAACATCTCCTGCAGATGGGTGTCCTGGCTGCTCGTGCCTCCGCTGCTGTCTCTGACGGCTATGCTGGTGATGTCATTGGCGAGAACACCTCTGGTGCTCCTGCCTCGGCTGACTTTGAGGACAACGGTGAACACCTCGCAGAAGCTATCTATCTCGCTGGCCAAAAGCTGGATGAGAAGGATATTCCCCAGGAAGACCGCTATGTCTTTGTCCGCCCCAAGCAATACAATAAACTTGTAACTGCCTCGGGTTCTGGCAACAACAAAGTCAACATCAACCGCGATTGGGGCGGTGCTGGCTCTTACGCTGATGGTACGATCCTCAAGATCGACAACATGACCATCGTGAAGACCAATCATCTTCCCTCCACCAACATCACCACTGGCGTTCTCGCTGGTCCCGATCAGGGCTCAGGCGCGAAGTACGCTGGCGACTTCTCCAACTGCGTGGCTCTTGTCATGCACCCTGCGGCTATCGGCACTGTCAAGCTGCTTGATCTGGCCATGGAGAGTGAATATCAGATTTCCCGTCAGGGCACTCTGATGGTCGCTAAGTACGCCATGGGTCATGGCATTCTTCGCCAAGACGCTTCTGTCGAAATTCGTGCAGCTAACGTCTAATTATAAGGAATAAATAACATGGCTGAAGAATATAAAATTGTCACTGATACTGACGAAACCTTTGTTACGACTCGGGACGCAACGGCTGCCAACCAAGGCCTGGTCCTTGCTGGCACTCTGCTCACTGCTACGGCAGCTGAGCTGAACCGAGCAGCTGACCTCACTGGCCGCGTTGTGGACTGCACTGCATCCACTCTGGCTGTCACTGCGGCTGCTCACGATGGCCGCACTGTCACCCTCAACCGCGCTGGTGGTATCGCTGTTACGCTGCCTGCAGCTTCCGGCTCGGGGGCTCGTTTCCGCTTCATTATCGGCACTACGTTCACCTCCCCGGCTACCATTAAGGTGGCCAATAGCTCTGACACTATGGCTGGCAATGCCGTTGTAGTTCAGGACGGTGGCGATACTGCTGTTATCTTTGAAGCTGGCGCAACCGCTGACACTATTACCTGGGACGGCTCCACCACTGGTGGCCTGAAGGGTACGATTGTCGAGCTGGAGGATATTGCTGCTAACCTGTGGTTTGTGCGCTCTCTGGGTGCCGCTACGGGTACGGAAGCAACTCCGTTCTCTGCGACTGTCTAACACATTTAAGGGGGTCTCTAGTTATGCTAGGGGCCTCCTTTTTTGTTAGGAATAATTTCTCATATAGTTATAAGGATTTACATGGCCCTTACTCTATCCACTGAGCTGGACGCTATCAATGAGATGCTGTCCGTTATCGGAGAGGCCCCGGTAAACTCAACTACCAATACAGGTCTCATTGACGCTGTGATGGCCAAGCAGATCCTGGACAGGACCTCTAGGGAGGTTCAATCAAAGGGCTGGCATTGGAACACCAATAAAGCCTACACCCTTACTCCTGACTCCGATGGCTATCTAAATCTCCCCTCTACGACCCTCAAAGTGGACCCTTGTGATCCAACTATTGACGCTGTTCAGCGGGGCTTAAAGCTCTGGGACAGGGTAAACAATACCTATGTATTTGAGGATGATGTAGATGTGGACATTGTTGTCGGCCTGGACTTCGATCAGCTCCCGCAATCAGCTCGTACTTACATCTCCATCAGAGCAGCCAGGATCTTCCAGGACCGCGTTGTCGGCTCGGAGACCCTTTCAGGCTTCAACGATAAAGATGAAGAATCTGCCCTTGTCACCCTTCTCCAGGATGAAGCGGAGAATGCTGACTATAACATGCTCACAGACAACTGGGATGTGGGCCAAATAATATTCAGGGACTACTAAGCATGAGCATTGTAAGCGGATCTATACCGAATTTCATAAGTGGAGTCAGTCAACAGCCATTCTCCCTCCGCCTTGCATCTCAAGCTGAGTCTGTAAAGAATGCTATTCTCTCAGTGGTGGAAGGGCAGGGCAAGAGGCCCAACTCTATCCACTTAGCCAAGATCATCAACGCCACTGGCTATGACCATGCCTTCCTCCACACCATCAACAGAGATGAAAATGAACGCTATGTGGTAGTAGCCACCAGCGGGGCTCTGAAAGTATTTGATATTGATGGTGTCCAGAAGACTGTCAACCTACTGGACAGCTCTGGTACATATCTAACCTGTTCAACTCCAGATACCGATCTGGCGGCTATCACGGTAGCTGACTATACATTCATTGTTAATAAGACGATTGAGGTTGCCCTAGATGTAACCACTCAATCCAATAGAACCCCGGAAGCTGTTGTCTGGGTAAGAGCTGGCAACTATAACCAAACCTACACAATTACCCTGGGCGGCACAGCTTACTCCTATACGACCTCCCCCAGTGATGCCAGCACCATAGGAACGAATTACATAGCCTCTCAGCTCTCCGATAGGATCAATAACGGTAACAGAGCTACAGGCTACTTTGACTATACCAATCAGCCAGCGGACGGGGATACCTTCACCCTCAATGGCACCACTTGGACCTACAGGGCAAACCTGTATGGCATCCTGACCTACGCTGGTCAGCCCACAGCTGGCGATACGATCACCCTGAACGGCAAGGTCATTACTTATGTCGCTGCTGGTGCAACTGCGGACCAGATCAACATTGGGGCCAACCTCGCCGCTACGCTTGCTGCCACAACGGCCAAGCTGAATGCCCATGCTGATGCTGAGATCTCCAAGTGCGTCTACTCAGACGATGGAGCCACCAAGCTCACGATCAAATACAAGAGCCCGGGGACCATCTACACCTGGACCCTGGCTGAGAACAGCACCAACATAAGTGCCTCAGCGTCCGCTCTTACCATCACCAATGCTGACAAGGATCTGGCTGTAGGACTCACTCTGTCCTCCACAATATCCTCCACAGCTGACTCTCTGAATGCCTCAGCTGATGCTCAGACCCTCAAGTGTACCTACACTGCCAGAGGGAATAGGCTGGACATCTCCTATGACACAGGGGGCACAGGCGGGAACTCTTTCACCCTCGCTGAGACCTCCAGCTATATGTCCCGGTCAGCTGCAACCCTCTCAGGAGGAGCAGCAGCTGGGTATGTCTCTGTCCTGTACGGCTCAACCCTACATATCGTTAAGTCAGGTAATGCTGATTTCACAATCATAGCCTCTGACGGGGCTGGGGACACCTCCCTGGTGGCTGTTAAAGACACCATCCAGACCTTTGACCTCCTTCCCCCGGTAGCCCCAGATGGCTTCCAGGTAGAGATCACAGGCAGCGATATAACTGGCTTTGATAACTACTATGTCCAGTATGACAGCTCTGCTTCTGGCGGGGCTGGTAAAGGAATCTGGAACGAGATTGCTGAGCCTGGAAGAGTCGTAGCCCTGGATCCCCATACTATGCCCCATGCCCTCATACGGCAGATGGACGGTACATTCACGGTAGAGATGCTGGACTGGGATCAATGCCAGGCTGGAGACACAGATACATGCCCTGACCCCTCATTCGTAGGGTTCACGCTGGCTGACATCTTCTTCTTCAAGAATAGACTAGGGTTCCTCTCGGATGAGAATGTGATTCTCTCTGAGGCTGGGAACTTCTTCAATTTCTATAGACAGACCGCAACGGATGTCCTGGATGATGATCCCATAGATATTGCGGCTCTCCACACCAAGATCTCCATTCTCAAACATGCTGTTCCCTTTGATGAGAGCCTATTGCTCTTCTCAGCCCTCACACAGTTCACCCTTAAAGGGCAGGACTTCCTTACCCCCAAGACCACCTCATGTTCCCAGACTACAGAGTTTGAAACCTCTACCAGGTGCAAACCTATAGGCCTGGGTAAGTTCCTATACTTCACCTCCAAGCGGGGGAATTATACGGCTGTCCATGAATATTATGTGGCTAAGGATGGGGCTACCAGTAGCGTCAATGATGCCTCTGAGATCACTGGGCATGTCCCTAAGCTCATTGAAGGTGAGGTCTATAAGATCGCTGCCAGCTCTGTGGCTAACATCCAAGTCTACCTGTCTGATACTGTCAGGAATAAGATGTATATCTACCAGTTCTACTTCTCTGAAGACGGGACTGAGAAGGTACAATCTGCCTGGCAATACTGGGAGTTTGGATCTAGTGATGTTATCCTCAATGCTGACTTCATAGACACTGATCTCTTCATCGTTATTCAGAGGAGTGATGGTGTCCACCTGGAGAAGCTGAGGATTGAACCAGCCCTGGAGGAAACGGACCTAGATTTCCCTGTCCTCCTGGATCGTAGAGTCACCCCTAGTCAATGTACTGTGGGATACAATGCTGGTACTAATCTGACCACTATTACCCTCCCGTATTCAGACACTGATACGCTTAAGATCGTCGCTACGGGGTCCAATGCCTCTTACCCAGGGGGCTATTTAATCCCCTGTACCAGAGTCAATGGAACAACCTACACCATCACTGGAAATCACCAGACTGAATGGTGGGTAGGGAAAACCTACGAGCATCGTATGACGCTCTCTCCTCTCCAGGTCCGCCAACAGTCCTCTGGTGGGGGCCTTGTGGCCACCTCAGAAGGCAGGCTGCAGATCAGGAAGTTTGAGCTCAACTATGCCAACACTGGATACTTCAGGATTGAGGTCACTCCCTATCGCAGGGATACCTATACCAATACCTTCTCAGGTTTCATCCTGGGATCCAGTTCCACCCCAGTAGGTGAACGTTCCATGCTCACAGGGAAATATAGATTCTCTGTGATGGCTAACAACCTCAATGTTGCAATTGATTTCATCAATGATAGTCACTTCCCCGCTAATTTCCTCAACGGAGACTGGGAAGGCCATTATGTGGTGAGGTCAGAGAAAGTGGATTAATGCCTCACATAATTGAAGCTACGCTAGACAATTGCCTATATGTGGCTTCAGACTTACGAGAGGCAGACAAACAAGAGTTACAGGCTGTGCGGGGTCATTCCAATTTCAGGGAAATCCTGAAGGATGGCTACCGCCAGTCTGCTCTTACCTTCTGCATCAAGAGTGACCAAGGGCTCCCCATAGCTATCTACGGTGGAGGAACTCATCCAACCCAGCCCCATGTGGGCATTCCCTGGATGGTGTCTACACCTGAGCTCCTATCTATCAAAACCTGGTTCCTCAGGAAGACCCCCTGGATCGTGAATAGCGTCCAGGAACACTACCCCATTCTCTGGAACCTGATAGATGTCAGGAACACAGTTCATATCAACTGGCTCCAATTTGCGGGGTTTCAGTTCGGGGATATTAAAGAATCATTTGGCCCTGAGAATAGGCCCTTCCAGAATTTTTACAGGTTCCGCTAAGGGGCCTATTAAGAGAGATTTCAATGTGTACTCCAATGACCGCCCTTATGATCGGCGGACAAGTAGCTGGGCATATGGAGGAAGTAAGTCAGGCCAACAAGGCCAATGCCTATAATGCCAAAGCCTTTGAGGCTCAGGACAGATACCGCCAGAAGATGGATCGGTATAATAATGACGTATTCAGGCAGGATGTTGGCTACTTCAATCAGCTCCTGGATTATCAAGAGCAGGAATTTGGTAATCAGGCTGTAGCCTACGACAAGGCCCAGACAGCCATTAAATCCGATTATGTGTCCCAGGTGGGCCAGCTCCTCACTCGTATGACTGAGGAATATGTGGCCACCTCCCTGGCTGGTGAGGATGCTGTCAGGGCTGGACGCAGGGCTCAGTCTTCTATCAATGTCGCAGCTGGTGAGCTCGGCATAGCCGGGAACTCTGTGGATGCCCTTGTGCACAGCGTAAGACAATCCACAGGTGAAACCATGACTGCCTATGATAGGCAGCAGAGATCCGTTATCTCCCAGCTCCAGAATGAGGCTCTAGGCTTGTCGGCTAAAGCTGACTCCGAGATTGCTTCAATCCCACTACAGAGCTTCCAGCCTCTACAAGCAGCTAGGGCCCCAGCCCCTTCGCAACCCGGCACACCACCAGCCCCAGTCCCTGGTCCGTCTATCGGTAAATTGATTGGGAATATCGCTGGCACAGCTGCTGGTGGTTACAAGAGTTATTACGCGGATAGGAACATGGCTATGCCAAGGAGCTTCACAGATACGCTGCTCTTGCGCCCGGGTCCTCTCCTCCAGAAAGGTTAATTTAATATGGCTGACCGCCCCCAATTCAGGCCTGTGGCTTCCCCGGTATCTACCGTAGGCAGGCCTAGAGGCTACACCCCAGCCCCGGCTCCTGCAGCCCCTCAGCGTCCCATAGCCCCCCAGATGGAAAGGCTTCCGGCACCCCCGGATCCCAACTCTGGCTCCTTGGGTCAACTGGCTGCTGCCATTGGTGCTATGAGCCCTGGTCTTCAGGAGTTCATGCACTATCGCCAGGCCTCTCTGAACTACGCTGATGAATCAGAGGCCTCTCTAAGAGCTATCAAGGATGATGTCAAAAGCTGGTCTGAGGCTGTAGCCAAGGACCCTGAGCTGGCTGACAAGTCCCCTTACTTCCGCCAGGTCTACAAGGACCGAGTTGCGCGTACTCAAGTCCAACAGGAAGCTGGTAGGGCCCTGGCTGATTATTACAGCTCAGACATAGCCACCAGTGAAGATCCTGCAGCTATCCAGTCCTGGCTAGCTGACAGGTTCAAGCCTGTCATTGACCAGATGAGCGGTAATGAGCGGATCTCCGCCGCTGATGAAGTGGAGAGAGTCTCCCAACAATTCGTATCAGTACACCAGAAGAACGCTCTCAATAACCTCCTAGAGCACAACAGGGACAGCTTAGGCATCTCCCTGTCCACCATGATTGACAACCACCTGGCCCAATACGGCCATGTTCGTCCCGAGATCCTCACTCCTCAACTCCATGCTCTGGAGGCTGAAGCCAAGATCCAGGGGATAGGCGGTAGAGAGCTTAATGAGCTTGAGACCCAGGCTGTAGCCTCGGCCATGACCGCCTCCGGTCAAGAGGACCTGGCTAAGATCATTCAGGCCAAGCGTCCCGATGGGACCCCTGGTGCTGGTATGACGCTGAAAGCCAGAGATGCCCTAGAGCAAGCCAAGGAGCAGCTCATGTCCAAGCGAGTCACTGAGGAGAACCTTCAGTGGACCAGAGAGCAACGTGGCAGAGAGCTGGTGAAGAGGGACTACGAGCAGACCGCTGGTAGATTCCTCCTGGACCAGATGCAGAATAACAGACCGCTTACACTACCCCTGGACTTCATCCAGGAGGGCATGAAGCTGGACCCTGAGATTGGCATTGGCCTCATCAATGTGAACAAGTCTCTCCAGGACTATTCACAGTATGAAGATCCCCATATCGCTGGTCAGGCCCTGATTGGATATTACAACGGACAGAAGACCACAGCTGACTTCATGAATGATGTCAACGCTGGGAACTTCAAGTCTATCCGCACAATGCAGGATGCCCTGCAGGAAGCTGGGAAGAATGAGAGCGGGTCTATCCTGAGCTCCCCCGAGTTCTCCGCTGCGAGATCTGAGCTGGATACGCTGTACAAGGTGGATCCTATCACCAAGTTCTCAGCGGACCCTGCTCGGGCTGCAGCTGCCCATAGGCTGCTCAAGAATGAGATGCTGGATTGGTCTGCAAAGAACCCTTCAGCCTCAGCTCTGGACCGCAATAACAAAGCCAATGAGGTCCTTGATGCTATCAAGAACAATCCTCAGCTGGCTCCTGAGGACTCCACTGGGGGACCAACGGTAAGAGGAGAGAGCAGCCCCACAACGGTAGCTGCTGCCAAACCCACCACTTCCCCAGCACCTAAAGCTAACCCCGGTGTGCAAACACCAACTCTACAGAACTCTTCACCAACCGACTGGACCAAGATCACTGTCTTTGACAGTACCAAAGAACTTGATGATTCCTGGCAAGCCTATCTCCGAGGAGACAAGGCTGGCAAAATGGGGAAAGCATTCAAGGACAATAACATCTGGAATCCAGACGCTCAGGCGAAGTTCTATGACACCCAAAGGAAACTATTAAATGGCAAGTGATAAAAGCCTACAAGGGCCCCAAGTCCAACTCACTCCTGATGAGGACCAGGCTCTTGAGGCTTCCAGGCAGGAGCTCATCCAACGCTACGGAATGAACCCTCCTGTCTCCACCCCTGAGGGGGATGGGACTACTCCGCCCGTACATACTATTCAACCCCACTCCTTAGTCCCCAGCGTAGGCGATAAGATCGTCCGGGGCCTGATGGATGGGGCTAATGAGTTCTCTCAGATGATCTGGGATAGCGGTAATTCTCTTGAGAGAGCTGTTACAGGCCATTCAGATCGTCCAGCTGAGAGCCCATTGAAAATCCCTGAGAGCATGATGCCTGACAAGGAGGCTAATCAGGGGATCATCAGTAACGTCACCCAGTTCGTAGCTGGCATGGGAATAGCCGGGAAGGCACTCAAGTCCTTCAAAGCTATCCAAGGTCTCTACGAGGCAGGCAAAGCTGGACAGTTCGCTGTCTCCACTGCAGCTGGTGCTCTTGCTGATTTCTCAGTCATGGATCCCCATGCTGATCGTTTATCCAATTTAATTGAAAGGCACCCAAGCCTAAGCAACCCTGTCACTCAATTCCTTGCTGCCAAGCCTGGCGATACGGCAATGGAAGGGAGAGTTAAGCAGGCCCTGGAAGGGATGGGATTAGGCACTATCGCTGAGGGCTTCTTGCAGTCCTTAGGGGCTATCAAGGCCTGGAAAGCTGGGGCTCATGAGGATGCCGATAAGATCCTACAGGACCTAGCTGACAAGTCTCCTGCTCCCGGCAACGAGGAATTTAACCCGGAAGTCCCGAGAGAAGTTGTGCCCACCAAAAAGGGCATTCCTCTGGACCCTATGACGGCCAGGCCTAAACAGGTCATTAAAGTTGCACCTGAGGAGCTTGAACGGCTGACAGGGGAGAACCTTAAGAGTGAAGAAGAGTTCGGCAAAGTCTATGACCCTGTTCCTCTAAACATTGATGCAGCTTCTTCCAAAGAAGATGTTCAGGCTGCAGTAGACGATTTAACCGAGGCCTACCATAAGAACCTCAGCGGCAAACAAGTGCCCTGGGAAGAAACTCGGAAAGAGGCTGCTGACTTTGCAGATGCTGTAGGAGCCAACGAGGGGCTTATGTTCCAGATGTTGGCTGCTGACCTGAAGGATTCTACCAAGGTCAGAGCAAGGCTCCTCGCTTATAGAGACATGGGGGCTTCCCTGTCTAATCGCTTAGGAGACCTCTCGGACCTCGTAAGAGACCCAGCGAAACCCGTAGGTCAGTTCAAAGATAGAGCTGAGCTACTCAACGCCTGGGCCCAGCAATTTGAGTTCCTGTCTAACTTCCAGCTTCATGTAAAAGGCATGAAGTCCGAGTTTGGTAGAAACCTGAACGCTCTTAAAATAGGACCTGAAGCAGATAGAGCTCCTGTAGCCTCTATGCCTGAGAAAGATCCGTTACATGGGATTGATCTCCGGGATGAGGAGCAGGCCATGAAATTGGCTACCGCTATCTCAGCTGCCAGAGGGACCTCTAACTCAGGCTTTGATTTAAAGAGTATCTTCAAGCTTACCCGCAAGGGTCTTGCCCAAAACATCATGGATACGGTTAATGAATACCGTATCAATGCTATGTTATCAGGCCTGAGAACTCACGCCATTAACTCCGGGTCTAACCTTATAAATACGCTCTACATGCCCCTGGAGAAATTCGGAGCAGGAGCCCTAATGTCCGGGACCCAAGCAGGCAGGAACCAGATGCTGGAAGCTGCTATGCAATATGGCTCTATGATAACGGAGTTCAAAGATGCCCTCAAAATGTCTGCTAAGGCATTCCGCCTGGGGGACAATACTTTGGACCCTCACGGCACCCCCATAGAGCTACGGAACTCTATAACTTCCAGAGCATACAACACTCAAGGTCCCGTCAAGTCCGCTGTTATTAATGGACTGGGAACAGCTGTTAGAGTCCCCACAAGGATGCTTATGGCTGAGGATGAGTTCTTCAAGCAATGGAACTACAGGTCCGTAAAGAGGGCTGAGGCCTGGCGAGAAGCCATGCAACTTAAGGGAACCCCTGAAGAGAAGTCCGCGCTTATCCAGCAGAAAATGGATGAGGCTTTCGATCCCTCCGGTAAGGCCCTAGATGAAAAAGCTGTCCAATACGCAAGAGAAGCCACCTTCACCCAGGACATCAATGAGCAGGGCTGGTTCGGAACCAAGTCCACTGGCGAAACAATCCAGGAACTAGCCAACAATCACCCTATGATGAGGCTGGTCTTCCCATTCGTGAAGGCTCCCACCAACATCATCAGGTTTGTCTGGAACAGAACTCCAGGAATCAATCTCCTCCGCAAAGAATACGCCATGGATCTCATGGGCAGGAGGGGCCCTGAAGCCAAAGCTAAGGCCCTGGCCCAGATGGGCATGGGAGCTATGCTGTGGGGATCTGCAATCAACGCAGCGTCAACCGGAACAATCACTGGAGGAGGTCCTAAAGACCCCCAGTTGAGGAAGCAGTGGCTGGAAACTAATCAGCCCTATTCACTCAAGGTGGTCAACAAAGACGGCACTGTGTCCTGGATTGGATACAACCGTATGGACCCCTTTGGGATGTTCTTTGGTCTCGCTGCTGACTTCCATGAAGTTGGCAACTGGCAACCAGCGGACACTCGGGAAGAGTTTGCAACTGCAGCTGCTATTGCTCTGGCCAAGAACCTCAACAGCAAGTCCTACCTCACAGGTCTCACAGATCTGGTGGAGGCCCTGGACGATCCTGAGAGGAGCTTCAAGAAGTTCTCTCAGAGCTTTGAGGGATCCTTTGTCCCTAACCTAATGAGGCAAACCAACCCTGACCCCTATCTAAGGGAAGTCAGGGATCACTTGGATGTCCTCATGTCCCGCACACCCGGACTCTCTGACAACGTGGCTCCTATACGGAATGCCCTGGGAGAGCTGGTGCACACAGGACAGTGGATGGGCCCTGATTTCCTCTCTCCAATTCCTTACAAGGAGACTGGGAAGGATCAGCTCATGGAGGAGATGGTTAGGCAGATGTCTATCCACACCTCCGCTATCACTCCTCCTCCCAAGAGGATGGGCAATGTGGATCTCACTCAGATCAAGATCCCTGGCTATAAGTACACAGCTTATGACAGGTATCAGGAACTGGTGGGTAAGGTAGAGCTCGGAGGTAAGACCCTCAGGGAACGCCTGGGTGAGTTCATCAATACCCCTGCATACCAGTCCAAGCTGACTGACGGGGACTTTGATTACAACGGGACCCGCATAGATGCCATTAGGTCCATTTTAGGTGCCTACAGGAGTGCCGCTCAGGAAGTCCTTATGAAGGAATCCCCTGAGTTCAAGCAAGCTGTTATCAACGATAAGAAGATGCAGATCCTCACCAATAAGATGGGTGCTCAGCAAGCTAAAGAGCAACTCCAACAGCAATCCAAATAAACACATTATACAGCCCCTGGGGATCACTCCCTGGGGGCCTTCAATTTCACACAAGGAATTTCAATGGCCGACTCTTATGTCACCTATACAGGGGATGGCTCCACCACTGTATACACCTTTTCCTTCCCCTATCTGGATGCTGACCACATCCATTGCTACATAGATGGTGATGAGACTACTTTCTTCTCGGTCACAGCTACTGGGGAAGTCACTTTCGACTCAGCCCCAGCCCTGGCTTCCACAGTCCAGATCGCAAGGGAAACTCCCAGGGATGAGCAATTAACAGTCTTCACGGACACCTCAGTTCTCCTTGAGTCAGACCTTAATACCGCTGAGCTCCAGCTCCTGTACCTCGTGCAGGAGGCCTACGACAACCTCAACCTTGCCGCTGCTGATGCCGCTGAGACCGCTGAGGCTGCCGCTGAGGCTGCCGCCGCTATAGCTCTGAGTGCCGGGGGTGGAGAGTATGTCTTCTCCAGTGCCACCACTAACTCAGATCCTGGTGTGGGCTATATCAAGTTTGACAATGCCACCCTGGCCTCAGCCACCAAGCTCTACATCTCAGAGACTGATGCTAACGGCAGTGTTATCAGCGGGGTCATATCGGCCTGGGATGATAGCACCAGCACAGTCAAAGGCACCCTTAGGGTAATCAAGAGATCAGATCCTACGCTCTATGCAGTATTCAATGTTACAGGCACCAACACCGATAACGGGGGCTGGGATACTGTAAACCTCACCTACCTTGAGAACACTGGGACCTTCCATAACCTGGATGAGGTCTCTCTACAATTCATTGCTAAGGGTGACGTAGGTTCCCTCGCAGATGGCGATAAGGGGGACATTGTCGTCACAGGGACAGGCGGGACCTGGACCATTGATAGCTCAGTTGTCACCTATGCCAAGATGCAGAATGTCTCAGCTACCGATAAGCTCTTAGGCCGCTCCACGGCTGGAGCTGGGGTAATTGAAGAGATCACCTGTACAGCTGCTGGCAGAGCCCTCATAGATGATGCCAGTGCCTCAGTTCAGAGGTCCACCCTTGGCCTGGGCACTGCAGCTCAATTAGACACTGGCACCTCAGGGGCTACGATCCCTGTCCTCAATGCTGCCAATACCTGGTCAGCTATTCAGTCCCTCCTGGGCCTAATAACTCCCAGGACTACAGTAACTATTGCAGCTGGTGTTATCACAGCCACCAACAGCTGCCACACAGTAGACACTGAGGCCTCTGCCGCCACTGATGATCTTGACACCATCACGGCTGGAGGCCTTGGCCAGTGGCTTGTTCTCAGGGCCAACAGCGCAGCCCGTACAGTAGTTGTGAAGAACGGGACAGGGAACATAGTTCTGCATAGTGGTGATTACACCATGAGTGCTACGGATAGGTTCATTATCCTTATGTACGATACGGGCCTGGCCAAGTGGGTTGAACTCGCTAGAGCTGCTCGTGTAGGGGCCGCTGTCCAGGTAGTGAATACCGAGACAGGGGCTGTGTCCTCAGGAAGCACTCAAATCCCTGGTGACGATACCATCCCCCAGAACACTGAGGGGGACCAGGTTATGACCCTGGCCATCACTCCTACGAGCTCCACAAATAAACTGAAAATAGAGGTCGTAGTACAGTGTGCTGTTAGCGGGGCTGGCACAGCAGTAGCTGCTCTGTTTCAGGACACAACGGCCAACGCTCTCGCGGCTATGCCTGCCCGAATAGACACCGCTGGCGGCATGACCACTATTTCATTCACTCACTTCATGACTGCAGGAACAACCTCGTCCACCACGTTTAAAGTTCGTCTTGGCGCAACTTCAGCTCTGACATGCACATTCAACGGGACCGGGGGTGGCAGGATATTCGGTGGGGTTATGGCTTCAAGTATAACGATCACAGAAATTAAAGTATAAGAGATCTCTCCCATGAATAACTTCTCTGACGAAGGGTGTAGTAGAGACCCTTCAACCCCAACATATTGGATGGGGCGAATAGATGAGAAACTGGAAACCATCGTAAAGAAGATTGGGGAACAGGACACTCGTATTATCGCGCTAGAGTCCACCCAGTCCAATTACTTCAAGGACAGGGCTTTCGTAGCTGGCATTGCTGCCACTATAGCAGCTCTCGGCACCTACCTGGCCAAACTCATACCCTGGACACACTAATGACTGACAAGAGTAGAATAGAGGAGCTCCTGGAATCTCTCCACACAGAGGTCGCCAAGGAGCTCCTTAAGAGGATCAAGGACGGCACAGCTAAGCCAGCCGATCTGACCTGTGCTGTCAAGTTCCTCAAGGACAACGGGATAGAGGCTACAGTAGCCCCTGGGTCCCCTCTGGATAGCCTCGCTAAGGGCCTGGAGCTCCCCTTCCCTGGGGAGAACCTGGTTCAATAGTACATGGCTGGAAAGAAGGCTGTCTCAACAACCAAGCCAGACGATCCACTAGCTGCCGACTTCCGTAACTTCCTGTTCCTCGTATGGAAACACTTAGGACTCCCTGAGCCCACTGAGGCTCAATACGACATTGCCTCTTTCCTTCAGGGAGGTCCTAAGCGGAGGGTCATAATGGCCTTCCGGGGGGTTGGTAAGTCCTGGATCACCTGTGCCTATGCCTGCTGGAGGCTTTACAATAATCCAGACTATAAGATTTTAATCCTATCTGCATCCAAGGACCTGGCAGATAACAACTCTAAATTCATCAAGGACATCATAAATAGGGTTCCATTCCTATCCCACCTGGCACCTAAAGAAGGACAGCGGGACTCCAATATCCAATTCGATGTGGGCCCTGCAAGGATCTCCAAAGACCCCTCAGTTAAATCTGTAGGGATCACAGGTCAGATCACAGGTACTCGTGCCGATGAGATCATAGCGGACGATATTGAGGTCCCTAGGAACTCAGCCACTCAGATGATGAGGGATAAGCTCTCTGAACAGGTCAAAGAGTTTGACGCTATCCTGAAGCCTGGCGGGACTGTCACCTACCTGGGAACCCCCCAGACTGAGATGTCCCTCTATAACCAGCTCCCTGAACGGGGGTACACGATTAGGGTGTGGCCAGCACACGTTCCTACAGAGGCGCAAATGGCTGCCTATGGGGAACGCCTGGCACCCTACATACGCGCTGTAGCCTCAGACGGATCGGGTAGAAATGGCCTTCCAACGGATCCCAAGAGGTTCTCCCAGGAAGACCTCCTGGAGAGGCTCACCTCTTACGGTAAATCTGGCTATGCCCTCCAGTTCATGCTGGATACCTCGCTGTCAGATGCCAACAAGTATCCTCTCAAGCTCTCTGACCTGGTGGTCATGGACCTGGATGCTGAGGTAGCCCCTCTACGAATCATCCATACCAAAGACCCCTCCTGTGTAATCAATGACCTCCCCATGTGTGGCTTCACAGGGGACAAGTTCTACCGCCCCGTCCAGATGGACAAGGACTTCGCCCCTTATACGGGGAAGGTCCTGGTGGTTGACCCCTCCGGTAGGGGACAGGATGAGACCACCTGGGCTGTGCTCTTCTTCCTCCATGGCTATGTCTTCCTGATGGACCTTAAGTGGTCCTTAGACGGCTATGATGAGGCTGTATTACGCTCCATTGCTGCCACAGCTAAACAGTGGAAAGTCAATGGGATAATCGTAGAAGCCAACTTTGGTGACGGGATGTTCTCCGCGTTGCTAACCCCTGTATTGGGTAAGATCTACCCATGCTCAGTGGAGGAGGTTAAACACTCCAAGCAGAAGGAACTCAGGATTATCGACACCCTGGAACCTGTCATGAATAGCCACAAGCTGATCGTGAACAGGAAGGTCATTGAGGAGGACTATAAGTCCCTTGATGGCAGGCCCCAGGAGACTAGCCACCAGTACCTCCTACAGCACCAAATGACCCGCATTACGAAGGAACGAGGGGCTCTCAGGAGGGACGATAGGCTGGACGTAGTGGCCATGGGAGTGGCCTTCTGGGTTGAGCATATGGCCCAGGACTCAGATGTACAGGCTAGCCTTCATAAGCAGGAAGTCCTGCAGAAGGACCTGGATAAGTTTATGTCCAGCTTTGGCTTAGACCCTCAGCAGAGGGATTTATGGGTACGGGTATAATCAGTCTAAATAAGTGAATCAGGAGAAGGGGTTAAGTGGGTCTACACTTCAAGAGAGATCAAACCCCCCCTCCGTTCACATACATATAGATATAAGATCTATACATAGACTACATATGAGGTACATAGGATGTATCATAGGATATACATAGGAACACCAAAGGTAGATCTTAAGTGTATCCTATGTAGGGGACCTTTGCAGGCACCTATCGCTAGCCTCAAAAACTATAACATAAAGATTATAATCCACCAGCCGCTATGCGGCATTCCTACTGATTATTATAACACATAGGTTATTACATCATGAAACAGAGATTGAAGACTGGGGCTGAATGGGACTGGGTTACAGGGTGGAGGAAAGTATTGTGCTATACCCAGAGACCTGGAGTAGGGAGATCCATTAAACAGCAGATGTCCAGGAGAAGACGTAGGGAAGCTAAGGCTGGTCTAAGGATGGAACTGAATACTGGTTCTGATGATTAGACTAGAGAAGGAGAATTATCATGTTAACCGCATTACTAGAACCTGGGCACATAACCCAGAGGGGCCAGCAATACACACTGACCTGTAAAGAACTAGGGATAGCCGTAAGAGGCACAAGTCCCTCTCATGAGCTCTGCAGGGAGATCCTGAGGGCCAGGCCTGATCTCTCAGGTGAGTCCTTGGGTATAACCAGGGATGGGGCTGAGGTTGACTTCAGGATACCTAAGATAGGGACCTGGGCTAAGCTCTCAACTCAGGAGTCTGATAAGGGGGGCCTGAGCACAGTTCCTTATAAGGAGTTCAGGGGTATTCCCTCCTAGCCGCACTGGATAGGGTTTCTATCACCAGCCAGGGGGGTATAAATAGGGGGTCTAAGGGGTGGACCCTCAATACCCTAGCCAAGGAGCTTAGAACGCACCAGTGAGCCTCCCCGCACACCTAGGAGGCTTATGGGTGTATTCGGGTGTGTTTATGGGTGAGATAGGGGGCTTAGTGTAAGCTATAGTGAACACTAAGTAGTCTAAGGTAAACTATACTGAACACTAACCCCAGGATATTCAGTTACAAAAATATCAAAGGGTATCTCGTGGTGGATCCCCGCCCCGGCTCCCCCATAG
>Ga0170475_118751414_pt1 | contig 23549 bp, 20 predicted proteins | sample Soicark_Litter_5_FD_111474 | JGI IMG/M metagenome (GOLD analysis project Ga0170475, IMG submission 111474) | Avena fatua rhizosphere microbial communities from Hopland, California, USA. Combined Assembly of 48 SPs
CAACCTGCTCGACAATGCCGTCAAGTACGGCCACGCGGCGCAGGTGACGGTCGACCGCATCGGCGGCGCGGCGCGCGTCCGCATCCGCGACCAGGGGCCGGGCATCGCTGCCGCCGAGCTGGGGCGCGTTTTCGAGCCGTTTTATCGGGTCGAAACATCGCGCTCGCGCGAATCGGGCGGAACCGGGCTGGGCCTGACGATCTCGCGCAACATCGCCGAGCAGCATGGAGGCAGCATCGCACTGGCCAACCATCCCGGCGGCGGGCTCGAAGCGATCCTGATGCTACCAGAGTACTATCCTGGAAAATAAACCGCCGTCAGTTGTGCGAGAATGCGCTCCGTGAATGATTATTGAAAAGCATTTAATTGATTAAGCCGCCGGCACGGGCGGCGAGGGATTCAAATGAAAAAGAAACAAATGGGATTCATCGCAGGTGTCGCCGCGCTCGCCGCCGCGGGCGGCTGGTATCTGACCCAGAGCCCGGCCACCCAGGCAGGGGACGCCGCCAAGGGCGGCAAGGGCAAGATGCCGCCTACTACGACCGTCAACGTGGTCGCGCCGCAGCGCCAGGACGTGGGCGTGGTGCTGGCGGCGAACGGCACGGTCACGCCGCTGCGCACCGTCGACCTGCACCCGCAGACGACCAGCACGATCCGGGAGGTGCACATCCAGGAAGGCCAGTTCGTCAAGGCCGGCCAGTTGATGTTCTCGCTCGATGACCGCGCCGACCGCGCCAACGTCGACAAGGCCCAGGCCCAGGTCGCACGCGACCGCGCCGCGCTGGCCGACCTCGAGCGCCAATACAAGCGCAGCCAGGAGCTGTTTGCGCAAAAATTCATCGCCCAGAGCGCGGTCGATTCGCTGCGCAGCCAGGTGGAAGCGGCGCGCGCGCTGCTGCAGTCGGACATCGCCATCGTCCGCGCCAGCAGCGTCAGCGCGGGTTACGCCGAGATCCGCGCGCCGATGTCCGGCCGCGTCGGCGCGATCAAGGTCTACCCAGGCAGCCTGGTGCAGTTGGCCACGTCGCTGACCACGATCACCCAGCTCGACCCGATCGACGTCGCCTTCACCTTGCCCGAATCGTCGCTGGCGGCGCTGCTGGCGGCGCAAAAGCACGGCAAGGTCGCGGTGCAGGCCGATGCCGGCGCCCGCTCCATCGTAGGTGAGCTGAGCTTCATCGACAACACGGTCGATCCGGCCACTGGCACGATCCGGGTCAAGGCGCGCTTCGACAACCGCGACACCGGCCTGTGGCCGGGCCAGTATGTCGACACCCGGGTCACGGTGCAGACGATCAAGGATGCGGTCGTGATCCCGCAGGCGGCGATCATCACCAACGCCCAGGGCAGCTTCGTCTATGTGGTGGAGAAAGACAATTCGGCGCGCCAGGTGCCGGTCGCGCGCCTGCATGGGTTTGGTCTGTATGCGGCCGTGTCGGGCCTGGCCGGGAACGAGCAGGTCATCACTGAAGGCAAGCAGAACCTGCGTCCGGGCAGCAAGGTGCGCCTAGCCGGCGCCCCCGCCAAGCCAGTGGCAACGCGCGGCGCGAACAAGGGTCAGCAGGCATGAGCTTGTCCGAATTGTGTATCCGCCGTCCGGTGATGGTGGTGCTGTTGTCGATCAGCCTGGTGCTGGTCGGCGTGCTGGCCTACATGCGCATCCCGGTCGCGGCGCTGCCGAGCTATAACACGCCGGTCATCAACGTCACTGCCAACCTGCCTGGGGCCAGTCCGGAGACGATGGCCTCGTCGGTCGCGCTGCCGCTCGAGAAGCAGTTCTCGACGATCGGCGGCATCAGCCTGATCACCTCGACGAGCACCCAGGGCAATACCTCGCTGACGCTCGAATTCGACCCGTCGATCGACGTCAACCAGGTTGCGGTCGACGTCCAGGCCGCGCTGCTCGCGGCCCAGCGCCAGTTGCCCCAGGAAATGACCGACGTGCCATCGTACCGCAAGGTCAACCCGGCCGATGCGCCGGTGCTGTTCATGACCATGACCTCGCCATCGATGAGCTTGTCGGAACTGAACGACTATGCGGAGAACCTGATCTCCCCGGCAGTCTCGACCTTGCCGGGCGTGGCCCAGGTGACGGTCAACGGCCAGAAGCGCTTCGCGGTGCGGGTGCGCGCCAGGGCCGACCTGATGAGCGCGCGCAACCTGTCGATGGACGAACTGGCCGGCGCCCTGCGCGCGGCCAACGCGAACACGCCGCTGGGCGTGCTCGACGGCCCGAGCCAGATGCTGACGATCCAGGGCAGCGGGCAGCTGATGAAGGCGGCCGACTTCGCCAACCTGATCGTCGCCACGCGCAATGGCCTGCCGGTGCGCCTGAAGGAAGTGGCCGATGTCGAGGACAGCTACCAGTCCGTCAAGAGCGCCGGCAGCTACAACGGCGAGAGTTCGATCGTGCTGGCGGTGCAGCGCCAGCCGGACGCGAACACGGTGCGGGTGGTCGATGCGGTGCGCGAGCTGTTGCCGCGCTTCCAGGACCAGCTGCCCGCCTCGATCAAGATCAACCTGGTCAACGACCGCTCGGTGTCGATCCGCGAGGCGATCCACGACGTGAACCTGACGCTGACCGGCACGGTGATCCTGGTGGTGCTGGTGATCTTCCTGTTCCTGCACCGGCTGGCGGCCACCTTCATCCCGGCCGTCACGATGCCGATCTCGCTCCTGGGCGCGCTGTCGCTGCTGCACTGGCTCGGCTACAGCCTCGACAACGTCTCGCTGCTGGGCATCACGCTGGCCGTCGGCCTGGTCGTCGACGATGCGATCGTGGTGCTGGAAAATATCGTGCGCCACATCGAGATGGGCAAGAAGCCACTGCAGGCGGCGCTGGCCGGCTCGCGCGAAGTGGCCTTTACCATCATCTCGATTTCGATCTCGCTGGTGGCGGTGTTCATCCCGATCTTTTTCATGCCGGGCGTGATCGGCTTGCTGTTCCGCGAATTCGCGGTCATTGTCGGCCTGTCGATTCTGGTGTCGGCGCTGGTGTCGCTGACCCTGGTGCCGATGCTGTCGAGCCGCCTGCTCAAGGCCGGCGGCCACCGCGGCGAAGCGCAGCTCACCTGGGTCGGCCGCAGGTTCGAGGACGGATTTTCGCGCGTGCGCGGGGCCTATGCGAGGACGCTCGACCTTGCGCTGGCGCACCGCCCGCTGGTGCTCTTGACCGCGATCGGCACCTTCGCGCTGACGGTGCTGCTGTTCTCGACGATCCCGAAGGGCTTTTTTCCCGAGGAAGACCTGGGCCAGATCCGCGTGACGACCGAAGCGTCGGAAGACACTTCGTCGCCGGCCATGCTGAAACTGCAGGAACAAGTGGCGAAGGCGCTCCGCGCCAGCCCGAGCGTGGATAGCGTGACGTCGTTTACCGGCGGTGGCAACACCGGGCGGATGTTCCTGGTCCTGAAGCCGCGCGGCAAGCGTCCGGCGATGCCGCAGGTGCTCGAGGAACTGCGCCGGGCCACGCGCCGCATCGCCGGCATCCAGGTCTACCTGGCGCCGGTGCAAAACCTGCAGTTGGGCGGGCGCCAGAGCAAGAGCCGTTACCAGTACACGCTGCAGAGCGTGTCCGGGGGCGAAATCGGCGGCTGGGCCGAGCAATTCCTGGAGCGCATGCGCGCCGACCCGAAATTCCGCGACGTGACCAGCGATTCGCAGAACCGCGGTTTGCAGGCCACGCTCGACATCGACCGCGACAAGGCCGCCCAGCTCGGGGTGCAGATGGCCGACTTGCGCATGGCGCTGTACACCTCGTTCGGCGAGCGCCAGGTCTCGACCATCTATTCCACGGCGGCCAGCTATTTCGTGATCCTGGAGGCCGCCGGCGCCGACCGCCACTTCGACGAAGCGCTCTCGCGCGTGTCGGTGCGCAGCAGGGACGGCCAGTTGGTCAAGCTGTCGAGCTTTGCCACGGTCAGGCGCACGGTCGGCCCGCTCGCGGTCAATCACCAGGGCCAGCTGCAGGCGATCACGCTGTCGTTCAACCTGGCGCCGAACGTGCCGCTGGGGGACGCCACCGCCGCGATCGAACAGATGGGGCGCGACATGCGGCTCCCGGCATCGATCATCACCAAGTACGGCGGCGACGCGGCCGTGTTCAAGGCTTCGCAGTCGAGCCAGTTGATCCTGATCGTGGCCGCGCTGGGCGTGATCTACGTGCTGCTGGGCGTGCTCTACGAGAGCTACATCCACCCGCTGACGATCCTGGCCGGCCTGCCGTCGGCGGTGGTCGGGGCGTTGTTGACCCTGTCGGTGTTCGGCATGGAGCTGACTTTGATCGCCATTATCGGCATCCTGATGCTGATCGGGATCGTGAAGAAGAACGCGATCATGATGATCGATTTCGCGCTCGACGCCCAGCGCGGCGGCGGCATGACGCCCGAACAGGCGATCCGCGAAGCCTGCATCCTGCGCTTCCGCCCGATCCTGATGACGACGCTGGCGGCCCTGACGGGCGCGCTGCCGATCGCGCTCGGCCTGGGCACCGGGGCCGAGCTGCGTCAGCCGCTGGGCCTGGCCGTGGTGCGCGGCCTGCTGTTCTCGCAGGTGGTCACGCTCTACATCACGCCGGTGATTTACTTGTATCTCGATAAGTACAGCGGCACCGGCCCGATGACCGACGTGCAGATAGCCAAACTCGAAGCCGTGCACTGAGCGGTGAAGCAAGGGGAACGCTCAGTGCTATACTTCTCGTGCCTATGTTTGAGTAGGCATACCATCTGAACGAGGCGTCTATGTTGGAGATTGTGGTAATCCGATAACTTAAACCCGGTGTGTCAGGCGTTTAGGTTATCGATGCGCAAGAGAGCTTGGCGGGCATTCACCGATGCTCGCTGCCCGTGCACATTTGATTACTTCATCAAGATCCAACATGAATATTTCCAAACCGGAACAACGGACGCTTCACGTCCTCGCCAAAGGCGGCCGCATCGTGCATATTCGCGATGAATCTGGCCGTATCACATCCGTTGAATGTTACACCCGCGAAGGGCTTGTGCTTGCCGACTGCACCCTTGCGGTTTTTACCAAGCTCAGGACCAAGCGCCTGATCAAGTCCAGGAATGGCCGGCCATACCAGATCAATTTGGCCGGGCTTCGAAACGTGCGTTCCCAGCTGGATAACCGGTGATTTTCTTGTGTCGGCATTAACAAGCGCCCCGCGCGCTGTTCCCGTCCGTGCCTCTGCTCAGAAGCTTTTTCCGGCTTCTGAGCACTATCTTTCCTGGAAAAATACCCGTTGGAGATGTGAGTTACCATGAGACGTTTAACGCAACAAAATAATGCATTCGTAAGGCGATCCCGCCGCTGGCTCGTGTGCAAAGCCTGGGTTTGATGCCGGTTTTCAACATATTGCTTTTTTGACACTGTCAGACGATGCGCGCTCGATACCGCTTTACTCTTTCTCTTCGCTCCCTGCTCATCTTATTGGCGTCCATCGGGTTGTTGCCGTTGGCGCTGTTTGGCATATGGAGCGTTCATCATGCGAGCGAGCAGCAGCGGCGGGACGAGGCGCGGTATATGCTCGACCTTGCCCGCGCTCTTTCCAGCGCGGTCGATGCGGAATTGGATAACGCGGTCGCCACGCTGAACGGCATGGCGAACTCACCTGCGCTGGCAGCCGGCGACATCCGCTCGTTCTACGAGGTGGCAAAAGAGCAGGCGCAGTCACAACCGGAATGGCTGGCTGTGCTGCTGACGGACGCCAAGGGGAACGTCCTATTCCGCACATCGGCTCCGTTCGGCGATTTTGGTGGACCAATCGCAGATCCCGAGAGTCTCAAGAAGGCTCTATCCTTAAATAAACCAATCGTCGGCCGAACCGTCCGCGGCCCCAATGGCCGCGTGGCGTTTCCAGTACGGGTTCCCGTGCAGGACGACAAGGGGCGCATTTATGTGCTGACTGCTGCCATTCAGCCAGACCGCATCCTGCGCGTGATTCAACGGCAAGACGTGCCCAGCAGCTCAGTCATTTCCATCATCGATTCCTCTGGCGTGCTTGCCGCACGGTCGAGAAACCATCGGCAAACAGTGGGTGGTCCCCCAAGCGAAACGCTGCGGCGGCTTATGCGCAGCAACCCGGTTGAGAACGTCGGCAAGACCCTCACGCTCGAGGGCGAACCTATCACCTCCGCTTATACGAAAGTGTCGCGCTACGGATGGACCGTAGCGGTTGGCGTGCCGGCTGGCGCGTTATCGCCGATCCTTCTTTCCGGCTTTACCGCCTACGGGCTCGGAATCGTTATTTCGCTGGCGGCCTGTATTGGTCTTGCCAGTGTGCTGGCGAACTGCATTGTTTACGCGTTCAACAGCCTGCAGGCTGGAACTGCCGCGCTCGGGGCCGGCGAACCCGTCGTCGTCATGCCGTCCGGGGTCAAGGAAATCGACCTGATAGGCCAAGCCCTCGCGGTAGCCGCCAAGCAGAGGACCGCTCATGAAGAAGAACGGACCCGCCTTCTCGCTTCACTGGAGGCCGCGCTGAAACAGCAAGAGCAGGCACTCGTGGAAGCGCGCAAGGCAAGCCGGGTCAAGGACGAGTTCCTGGCGGTGCTTGGCCATGAACTGCGCAATCCATTGAGCCCAATCGTGGCTTCTCTTGACCTGATGGATATGCGCCACGATGCCGCCAATGGGCGCGAACGCACCATCATGCGGCGGCAAGTCAGTCACTTGAAAAGGCTCGTGGACGACTTGCTGGACGTGTCCCGGATCACGTCCGGAAAATTGCAGATAGATCGGCAGATAGTGAACCTTGCCGACATCGCGCGGGATACGACCGCGGCACTTCCTGCTGAGAAAGTCGAGCTTTCCGCGCCGGCCGAGCTATGGGTCAAAGGCGATGAAAGCCGCCTCGCTCAGGTGTTCAATAATTTGTTGTCGAATGCCGCACGCTTTAGCAACGATACGGTAAGGATCGCGTTGACGGCGCAGGGCAGCTACGCAAAGCTGGTGGTCAGCGACAGTGGCATCGGTATGAAGCCGGAAATGCTCGCACAGATTTTCGAGCCGTTTTTCCAGGCCCCGCAACAGTTAGCGCGTGCTACTGGAGGGCTGGGGCTTGGACTGGCAATCGTACGCAAGATTGTTGAGTTACACGATGGCCGCGTTTCCGCGCACAGCGCCGGCCCAGGGAAAGGGAGCTCGTTTGAAGTCGAGTTGCCTCTCGCGCATGCGGCAGCGTCGCCATGCAAGGCCGCCGATGCGCTCGAGGTTGCCGACCAGCGTATTCTTTTGGTTGACGATAACGAAGACGCTGCCTTCGCCACGGCCGTTCTTCTTGAGCATGTCGGCGCCAATGTGCGTGTTGCGCATACTGCCGCCGAAGCACTCGCGCTTTTTGAGCAGCACCAGCCCACTATCGCAATCCTGGATATTGGCCTGCCTGATATGGACGGGTATGACCTGGCTTCGAGGTTGCGTCAGGCTAGTCAGGGTTTGCAGCTTCGGCTGATCGCCCTGACGGGTTATGCGCAGGCCAACGACGTCCGGCGCGCGCTCGAGGCTGGATTTGATCATCATCTGACGAAGCCTGCAACGGTTGACGATCTGCGGCGAGCACTATCCTGAGGTGGTGAGTTTCACGGATTTCTAATCCGGAAAAATTCACCCAAAAGAAATCGGCTCAGTGCGGATTCCGGCTCCGACTGAAAAACAAATTCACCGCGAAACCCTTGGTTCTATTCGTCAATTGGAGGATGCCATTCGCAATTAACTCGATCTCAATAAATTCTGGCCATTGCGTTGCAATTGCAAAATATAAAATATAATATTGTTATGCATTCGCCGGCCCGATTCCGAGGGTTCCTGGACAAGGTGATGCGCTGTGCCCGTGCCTCGGGCAAATATGTGTCGTGTGTTTTAGGTTCCTTGGAAAGAAGCCGCGGATTGATTGCGATCTGCGTATGGTCATGAAAAAGCGTCGAGCGGAGGGGGGAGAAGGTGGTGCAAAATTCGGCAGTGATGACAGGGGCTACCGGTTTTTTGGGGTCTCATTTTTTAGTGAATAAAGTCGCGCAGGAGTTCCGATGTATTCATGCCATCGTGCGGGGGAAAACGACGCAGGCTGCTCAGCAGCGCATGACTGATGCGGCAATGACGGCGGCGGATTCCTATCCGGAGGGTGCGGATTTCCGCCTGGACCCTGAGCGGGTTTGCGCGATGGTCGGCGATATTGAAAAGCCCCTGTGCGGATTAAATGCGGATCAGATCGCGCGGCTGCGCGAAAGCGGCGCGGACGTGTTCTGGCACTTCGCTGCATCCCTCGCCTTCGAGGATCATAAAAAAGAACAGATTTACGCGCAGAACGTCATCGGTGTGCAGAATGCGCTGCAGCTGGCGCGCGATATCGGTGTCCGTCGTTTCGTCTATGTTTCGACAGCCTACACGATAGGCAAGTGTTTTGGACATGTCGACGAAGCCCTGCATGCCGTGGAGGGACCGTTCAATAATTACTACGAGCAGACCAAGTGCCAGGCGGAGCATGTTGTCAAGACATTCTGCGCCGAACAGGGCATTGCCTGCACCATTCTGCGTCCCTCCATCGTGATCGGACCGGCAGTCAGCAAGCGGACCGGAGGTTCCACCACGGGGCTTTACGGGTTCGTGCGCGAAGTGGTCAAGCTGAAGGCTTATCCCAAGGGTGTCCTGCGCCAGGTGCGCCTGCATGCCCAGCCGGAGGCGGAGGTCAACCTGATGCCGGTCGATTACCTGATGAAGGACATCCATTATCTCGTGAAGGCGGATTTCGGCGGCCAGGACATCTACCACCTCTCGGCCACGGATTCGGTCAGCTTCGAGGTCGTGCTGAATCATATGCGGCAGCAGCTCGATCTCGAGAAACTGGTTATCGAGGAGTCCCCCTTTGAGCCGGGAAGCCGCATCGAGAAGGAGTTCGCCAAGAAGACGGTGTTTTATAGCGGCTATATCAAGAACACGAAGAAGTTTACCCGGGGAATTCCCGAACAGTGGTCGGTCACGCCACTCGATGTCGACGCGTTCATTAAGAACGCTATCGCCGAACTGGCATAATCGCGTTGCTGCCCGAGGCCAGATGGGCTTGCACGATCAGACAAGGACAGGCAATGGATTCCCAGCAGCAGTTGCAGTCATCGGTTTTCGGCCACCGCATCGACGGCCAGGCGTTCAGCGCCGGCGAGCGGGCGGTTTGCCAGGCATTGGCGATGGGGTCGCGCATTCTTCATCTCGAGGAGCATGACGATCTCAATCAGGGCCAGTTGTCGGCACGCTCGCCCAGCGACCCGGGCGCCTTCCTGATCAAACAAGTGCTGGCCGGCTTCGATGAGGCGACTCCCGACGAGATCGTCCGCGCGGCCTATGCGCCGGGCTCGCCCCAGCACAAGCTGGCCCCGCCCGAGGTGCCGCTCCACCAGGGCATCTACGCCGCCCGTTCCGATGTCCGCGCCATCGTTCATACTCATGCGCTGCATACGCTGGCCTTCGGTGCGCTGCAATGGGAGATGGAGCCCATTTCTCACGAGGGGGCATGTTTCCAGGGCCGTATCGCCTATTTCGAGGAAACCAGCCACACCATCCTGTCCATCGACGTGGGCCGGAAAGTGGCGGCGGCCCTGGGGGATGCCGCGGTACTCTTTATCCGGAATCATGGCTGCGTGGTTGTCGGCCGCACTGTCCGCGAAGCCGTCATGCTGGCTGTCATCCTGGAGCGAGCCTGCCGGCTCCAACTGATGGTCCGGTCGACCCAGGTGCCGTATTTCACGTCGCCAGTTGCCGATATCCGGCCTAAGCAGGAGTTCATTTTTGGACCGCTCTCCATTCGCACCTTCTGGGAGTACTACGAGCGCAAGGTCAAGCGCCGTTTTCCTGAAGTGGCGGCCTGGCAATAAGGGAGAATCATGCAAAACGACCAGATGTTCGCCCAACTGCGGGACCGGGAGCTTGTCAGTCAGGTCATCACCAAGGTCGATTATCGGACGGTGGATTATCTGGAGGGGCAGGACGACCCCGTGATGAGATTCTGGCACGGCCCTGTCATCGATACCTCTGCCCAGGCGCCCTACTGGGAGGCGCTGGTGCGGATACTGGAGTCCTCCTACGGCTACCGGCACCAGAAGCAGTCGGGGCGGTTGACGCGCCGCGCGCCCTCCGCGGGCTCGATGTACCCGCTGGAGATCGTGATCGTGCCGCCCACGGCGCTGGACGCCATGCCGGCGCTTTACAGCTTCGAGAACCAGCGCTTCTTCCGGCTGAGCGAGGTGACAGCGGCGGATATTCACCAAGCCTGCGGGCTGTCCGGGGACGATACATTGCTGCTGGAGGTGGCTTTCTTCCAGCGCACGATCCGGCGCTACGGCGTACGCGGCTATCGCTATTGCCTGCTCGACGGCGGGGCGCTGCTGGTCAACCTGGTGGGCTTCGCCCAACGCGCTGGCCTGGAGACCCGCGTGCTCTCGGGCGCCCTCATCGACACCCTTGAAGATGTGCTGGAGCTGGAGCGCGACGAAGGCGCCTTGGTGTGCCTGGCGTTGTCGGGCCTGATCAACCCCGAGGTTCTGCCAACGCCTGAGCGTCTGGCGGACACCCCGCACTGCATCGCGCCCTGGGTGCAGCGGCATCCGGATCTGCCGGCGATGCTTGACAAGATCAGCAGCTACCACCGGCAATCCCTGCCGGCGCCAGTCAGCATCGGGCGCGAGCTCGCCCCGGCCGCGACCGGATCGCTGCGCTGCACCGATCTCCTGGAGCGGCGCTTTTCGGCCAACGACTTCGTTTCGGCGACCCTGTGCGGCGAGCGCATACTGACGGAGTTGACCTTGTTGTGGCGGGATGCGGAACTCCCGTTGACGCAGCAAGTGGCGCCGCTGCAGGTGCACGTTCTAGCCTTCACGCTAGCCGGCCGCGAGGACTGCGTGCTGCGGGCGGGGGCCGCGGACGGACTGCAACTGGTGCGCACGCAGGCTGACTTGCGCGAGCATTTCCGCGCGGCCTGCCAGTCGCAAAGCCTGCTCGGCCGCTGCGCCTTCGCAGTCATCCTCTCCGCGCACAAGGAGTCGTTGTATGCGGCGCCGATGGTGTACCGGCACACCTGCCTGAATGCGGGTTACCTCGACATGTTGCAGCAGTATGTCGCCACCGAACTGGAGCTGGGCAATACCTGTATCGGCGGCTTCGACGACGCCGCGGTGGCGCAACTGCTTGGCGATGAAAACCTGACGCCACTTGTCATCCATGCCTTCGGGGTCGCTGCGGATGGCGCCAAAGTGGACTCGGCGCAGGACCGTATGAAAGCATCCTATGCTTTCTGAGCAGCGATGCAGATCTCACTCGAATACTGGCGGGCACACCCCCTGGACTGCGACCGTCTGGCCCAGGCTTGGCTATCCCCGGAGGAGCGCAACTACCTGCCGGGATGCAGCGAGGGCCGGCAATTGGAGTATGTGGCCGGGCGCCTGCTGGCGAAGCGGGGGATCGAGGCCCGCGCCAGCAGTTATGCCCTGGTGTCGGGGGAGGCTTATCGCCATCGCGACGGGGTGCTGCGGCATGTGTGCCTGGCTCACTGCGAGGGGCTCGTCATCGTTTCGCGCGCGGCGTTTCGGCATGCGGTCGATGTCGAGACCTGTACTCAGATGCAGGGCTTGCAAAGTTTCTGGCGCCGTTATGCCGGCTCCAGCATCCCCTTTGATGCAAAGCGGGCGCTGCGGGCCTGGACCTGCTTGGAGGCATTGGCGAAGCTGCGGGGCCTCAACTTGCTGAACAGTATGGCCGAGCATCCGGCACTCGGGAACGGCCTGCCTCAGCTACGGGGAGACCTGGAAATCGTATCGCAGTGGCTGGACGCGCAGCGGATGGTCACGGTGGCCAGTCACCGGCCTGCATGTCAGGTCAAGGTCAGCGAACACATTATTAGACTGTGAGGGAGTAATTTCATGCCAAAAATAACCGTATGTGGGCGCAACATTAATTATCATTGGGCGCGCAAGACCGACCCCACAGGGCCGGTACTGGTCCTGCTGAACGGCCTTGTCACTGATACACGGGTTTATGAACAGTACTACCTGGATCTGGTTGAGCGTGGCTTCGACCTGATCATGATAGACAACACCAACCGGGGCGAGAGCACCTATCAGGAGCAGCCCATCACGCTTGCGGAGATGGAGGAGGAAATCCTCGCGGTGCTGGACCGGGAGCAGGTAAGCAAGCCGGTCTGGATCGGCCAGTCCGCCTTTGCTGGCCTGGCGTTGCGCCTGGCCAGCCGGGTTCCCAGCGCGGGACTGGTGCTGGAGGCGCCCATCTTTACTTATCAGAACGAGCAGCGCATCGCCCTGCTCAAGACCCTGATCGACCGTAACTTTCGGGATGAAAGCCTGATGGAGGTAGCGCAATTCCTGGGGCTCATGTGCCTAAGCTCCGCATTTCTGAAAAAGAACCCCTTCTTCATCATGGGGATGGTGATGGTGATCCGTAGCCTGTACGGCCACCGCGGTTTCATGACCGTATGGAAGCAGATCATGGAGTCGCTGATCGACGGCAAGGCAGAGTTTGCCGGGCTGTCTTGCCCGTTGCTGGTCGTTTACGGCGACGAGGAGTTCCTGCAGCCACGGCGCACGCTGCGGGAACTGATCGGGGACAAGCCGAATACCTTGGTGGAGATTCCCTCCGGACATTTCATCATTTCCGAGGCGCCGGATCGCCTGTTCGGCCTGATCGAAGACTTCATGAAGACCCAGGTGGCGAGGGGCAGCGATGCTTGAGCATCCGCTGCTGCAGGCAGCCATGACGCCGAGGCACGAGGCGTTGCTGGCGCGCAGCCAGGCTTTCTTCACCGACGAGAACCTGCGGCAATGGCGTGGCGAGTCAGGCTACTTCCGCAAGGAGCTGTGGACGGAGATGGCCCGGCAGGGCTTTATCGGCGTGGCGGCGGAGCAAGAGGCCGGAGGGCAGGGCATGGGCCTGCTGGGCGACATTCTCATCAAGAAGGCGCTGAGCCAGCTGAGCGACTATGGCCTCAGCATGGCCTTCCATGTGCAGAGCGACGTGGCGGTCAACTGGCTGTTGGCCTGTCCCAACGAATGCCTGCGGCAGCATTACCTGCCGCGCATCGCCAGCGGCGAACTGCTCTCCTGCACCTGCTACACGGAGCAGGACAAAGCCTTCCGTTCGCGCCTGGAGGACCGTGGCGACCATTACCTCCTGAATGCGCGCAAGGCATTCGTGGTCAACGGCTACGTGGCGGACGTCTGCATCGTCACCGCCGACCTGGACGGGGAACAGATGACCGTGCTGGTGGAGAAGACCCAGCCCGGGGTCAGTGTGCCCCGCCTGTTCGAGCGCTTTGGCAGCGGTGCTGTCGAGCAGGTGGCCGTGCACTTCGAGGACGTCCACGTCGACCGCCGCCATGTCGTGTCGGACAATGCCGCACGCAGCCTGCTGCTGTGGAACCAGGTCATGACCTTCGCGCGCTTCTCCATCGCGATCGACACCTATTTCCTGCACGAGAAGGTGCTCGCTTCCCTCATGGACTACGGACGGGAGCGGCGGGTGAATCACAAGCCCCTGCTGAGCTGGCCCGTCAATGAGCGCGTGGTGGCCGCCGCGCTGGCGCGCCACCAGGCCATGACCGTCGGCCTCGTCAACCTGTACGCGGCCATGCAGGGCCGGCGCTTGCCCGTCAGCCAGGCCGCCACGATGAAGCGCTACTGCGTGCAGGCCGCTAACGAGCTTTGCCGCCATGCCTGCGAAATGGAGGGCGGCATGGGCATGATGATGAGCGGGCGCTTCCTCAATTACCTGGCGCAGGCCATGGCCTTCCGCATGGCCTCGGGCAGCCAGACCATGCTGGGCGATATCGTGTCGCGTCAGTTCCAGCAGCATCACAACGTCGGTCTTGGAACATTATCAGTAACACAGCGTTAGGCTTGGAGCATATGAACAAGATTTCGCAGACTATGGAGGCTGCTTGCGCGCGGCACGCCGACCGTACCGCCCTGGTTGTGGATGGCGAGAGGCTCGGCTACCGGGAACTGGGGCAGCGTATCGAGGAAGCCGCTGCCCGCTGGCAGACCCGCACCGAGCAGAGGATCGGGATAATGGCCCGGAACAGCATCGCCTACGCCGTGCACTACTACGCGCTGGTGCGGGCGGACAAGGTTCCCTTCCTGCTGGATTACAACCTGACACCGGAGGAAGTTGGCCTCATCGCCGTCAGCACCGGGATAACCCATCTGCTGCTGGACTCGAACCGGGTGGCGGCCTTCGGCGCGGCCGTGGAGCTCGTGACCACCTACGAGGATGGCCTCAGCCACGTCCATGTCGTGGCGGTGGCGGCCGGCGACGCGCCGCCGCTGCATCCCTCGACCCACACCTGCCGTTTCACGTCCGGCACCACAGGCATGCCCAAGTGCATCGAGTTCTCTGATGCCGCGGTCAGCAATGCGGCGCAGATGTGGGTGGAAGGGATAGGCTTGAGCGAGTCCGACCAGGTCTACAGCCTGGCGGCGCTGTCCAACGGGCTCGCCTTCAACACTTCTTTCCTGGCCAGCTTCATCGCAGGCGCGACGCTGCACATGACCCAGGGCATGATCATCCCGACGCATATCGCCCGCTATATCCGCGCCAACGGCATCACGGTGCTGGCCGCCTTCCCCACCCTGTACCGCCTGTTGGTGCAGTCCGCCACGGTCGATCCCGCGGCTTTTTCCGGGGTGCGTGCCTGTATCTCCGCCGGGGCCAAGCTGTGGGACTGGGTGCGCGAGGACTTCCGCGTCCGCTTCAAGCTCCGCATTGCCGACTACTACGGCATTGCCGAAACCGGGCCGGTTACCTACGAGCGCGATCCCGATTTCGGCAGGGGGCTGGGCACGGCGCTGCCGGGGGCCGAGGTCCGCATCCTGGCGGAGCCTGGCGGGCAGGGCGAGATCCTGGTGCGGACGGCGTCCATGGCCACCCGCTACCTGAACTTTCCCGGCCTGCTGGAGCAGTCGCTGGACGCGGACGGGTTCTATCACTCGTCGGACATGGGCTATCTTGAGGCGGGCCGGCTGTTCGTTCTTAACCGCAACGACGACCTGATCAATTCGGGAGGCCGCAAGGTTGACCCCTCCGAGGTTGCCGGCGTGATCCAGGCCATGCCGGGGGTCGAGGACGCGGTGGTGTTCGGCGTGGAGGATAGCAGCGGCGAGATCGTCATTCAGCTGGTGGCGGTGGTCCGGGCCGGCCTGACCAGCACCGACATCATCGACTACTGCCGGCCGCGGCTGGCGCCCTACAAGGTGCCAGCCCGCATTGCCCTCGTCGACTCGATCCCGCGCAACGCGATCGGCAAGCCCCGTATGAAAGAACTCAAAGCCCGCTACGCAACGAACTGACAGGAGTGCCTGCATGACTACCAATACGCTGGTCAATGACATTGAAAATATCGTGGTTGCCGCCTCCAGCGGTTCGGTGGACCTGGAACGCCTGCTGCCGCCGGCGGCTCCCTGCCGAAGGCGGGATTCACCTCCATCATGCTGATGAGTCTCATCGAACTACTCGAGGCCAAGTACGGCCTTATCATTTCCCCGGATCAGGACCCAGAGCCCTTGCTGTCGGTGGAGGGACTGGAGCGGATGGTGCGGGATGTCCTCACGGCGCCGGCGCCATGACGGCCATCATCACCGACCGCATCAAGGCCGTGCATGACCGCTTCGCTGCTGAGGTGCTGAATGCCTGCCCGCTGCCTGGGCTGGGCGCAAGCGACGGACTGAGCGTGCTGGGGCTGGAGCGTCTGTGGACGGGCTATGCGCCGGCCCTGGCGGCGAGCGGCGCCATCCCCGATAGCCTGGTCGTCGAGCGGGAAGGGGAGGCAGCGTGGCTGCGCTCCGCGATGGGGGGCGCACCCGGGGACGGGGTTGCAATCTCGCCGGGGCAGGCTGACCAGCTGCTGGCGGCGACGCGATACTACGCCCAGGAACTGGCGGCGCTGGCGGAGGAGGCGGTCGCGGCGCTGCTGTACTATCTGCGCGAAGCGTTCCGGGATGTGCCCCACGACCTGCTGCAGGATCTGCAGCATGACATGAGCGATGTGGAAGTGCAGCTGGGCCTGCTGAAGCAGTGGCGAGCGGACGTGACCTACACGGGGGATGAGCCGCTGTTCGGGGCTTGGGTGTATTCGCGGGATCTGGTCAAGGCGGCCATGGCCCTGCTGGGCAGCGCGCAGGGACAGCGGCCCCTGCCGGCCGCGGCGGCGCATATGGCTGCGCTGCTGGCCATCCTGTCGCGCAGCGCCAGCTGCAAGCTGGCGGAACACTTGATGCTGGAGCATGCCTGGAGGAAGAGTGGGCATGAACATTGATGCCGAAGCGGCGCCGGCGCGCGCGGCCTCGCCGGTGGCCTGCGCCGTCGTGGGCCTGAAGGGCAAGATGGCGACCTATGTCGCCGCCGCGATGGCGGCGCAGCCGGAGCGCTATGACTGCCAACAGTTGTGCGCGCGGGATCTGCGCGGGCTGGAGGAGTGGCTGACGGCTGTGCCGAAAGCGGACGGCGGCCCGGCCCCGGTCGTCCTCGATTTCACCCATCCCGGCTGCACTTCGCGTCTCCTGGACCTGCTGGACGATATGCCGGGCGTGGCCTTGGTGAGCGGCACCAGCGGCTTGGACGCGGCGCTGGAGGCGCGGCTGGAGCAGTTGGCGGAGCAGTCCCCTGTATTCCGGGCAAGCAACTTCTCCATGGGCGCGGCACTGCAGAACCACCTGGCCGGTCTGCTGGGGGAGTTGTTGGGCGCGCGGGCCGAGGCAGCCGTTTTTGACTTCCACCATGCCCGCAAGCTGGACCCGGTGAGCGCGACGGCGGAACGGCTGCAGGACGCATGGCAGGACGCTACCGGCACGCTTCCCGGCGTGGCTGCGGTGCGCATGGGCGATGGAATTAGCGAGCATACCTTCTATGTCAGCCTGCCCGGCGAGCGCCTTGAGCTGGCGCACCGCCTGCTGCAGCGGCATGCCTTTCTGTATGGCATTGAGGCGGCGGTGCGGTTGGTGGCCGGGCAGCGGCGCGGTCTGTTCGGCATGAGGCAACTGCTCGGGTTGACCGGAGCTGGTGTCCGGCCCATCCACGGGAACCAGTCCTGAAATCTTGGCTGGCGCGGCGAAAGCAGACGTTGGTGAAGGTCCGGTATCGGCCAGAAGCGGCCAATTCGCTGAAATGCAGACCTGAAAGGATATTAAAATCCTCGTGTATGCAGAGGGTCCGAATCGCCCCGGGTTACCGTGCATTGAGAGTCCTACAGAGCCGGGTGGGCCGGCTCGCTCCAAAACGGCGAGTCTACCTGCGACCAGTAGGAATCTGGACGCCGATTAACAAGGAGATATGATGTCCGAACTAATAGTAAAAAGCTTCACCATATCGCTCGATGGCTTTGGGGCAGGCACGAACCAGAGCCTGGAAAATCCGATGGGTGAGCGCGCGCGCGCTGCACCAGTGGTTCCGTGGCACTCGCACTTTCCAGCGCATGATGGGAGACGAAAGTAAAGGCGTAGACGGTCCAGACGAAGATTTTGCCGCCCGCGGCTTTGTGAACATCGGCGCCTGGATCCTGGGCCGGAACATGTTCGGTCCAATCCGTGGGCCATGGCCAGACGACGAGTGGAAAGGCTGGTGGGGAGAGGAACCTCCGTATCATGTCCCCGTGTTCGTGTTAACCCATCATCCCCGCGCGCCGCTGGAGATGAAAGGTGGCACAACCTTTTATTTTGTCACTGACGGCATCGAGTCCGCTTACGCTCAAGCCCGCCGAGCAGCAAACGGCAAGGATGTGCGTCTAGGGGGCGGCGTGGCGGCTATTCGTGAGTATCTGCGCGCCGGCCTGATCGACGAGATGCATCTGGCAATCTCTCCGGTATTGCTCGGATCGGGAGAATCATTGTTCGCAGGACTTGACCTGCCAAGTCTAGGATTTCGTTGCACCGAGCACGTGCCAACCGAATCCGCAACGCACATCGTGCTACGGAAGAACTAAGAAACTACGACAAAAATTCATGCTTGCCATGAGAGCCTCGTAACCTGAGCCACCACGTGCGTCTGCAAGCGGCCAAAAGCGGCCGCCGGCGTCTCTTCCAAAAAGCAGATGTCCACGACGAGCAGATGTCCGCGACGTGGAAATGTTCATCGTCGGGTGATCTGACGATGCGTTATGGACTTTGCCCCTCCCGACTACTTTTCGGTAGCGCACTTGTTGAGACACCCGAATTCGCCTTTCATATTTCCGGGCGTCACTTAACATATTCAGGTAAACTTCTTTCAGTCCAGTTGGAGGCGCCAGCCTCCAGCTTTTGCATTCTATTAACGTCACATACATGGCAGAGAAGACCACCGCCCCGCTCATCACTACTTTGCCCGACGGTAAAATCTGTGATTTCATTGACGGCACAATTCGAAACGATACGCCAGAGGAATACGTCCGGCAGAACATCGAGCGGCGCTTGGTGAAGGAACTCGGTTACAAGCCGGAGCGCATCGCTATCGAATTCCCTATCAAGGTCGGCTCCTCCACCAAGCGCGTCGACATCGCAATCTTTCCTGACGGCGCCCTACACAAGCAGGAGCACATCGACATCATAATCGAGTGTAAGCACGAAAAGGTGAAGCCTTCCGACAAGAAGGATGGCGAAGATCAACTCAAGTCCTACCTCTCGTCCTGTCCCAATGCGCAATGGGGCTTGTGGACCAACGGCCGCTACAAGTCGGTATTCCGCCGCACTGAAGCCAAAGGTCGCGTGCTGTGGGAAGAGCCCAACGACATTCCCGCGCACGACGGCAATATTGACGACACGGACCGTCCGACGCGCGAGCGGCTGATGCGCTCGACCGATGACAACCTGCTGTTTTCCTTCCGCACTTGTCACGACCATATCTACATCACCGATGGTCTGCCGAAGGACAAGGCCTTTTTCGAGTTGCTTAAAGTCATCTTTTGCAAGATTCACGACGAACGCAACATCCCCCAGCCGCTGGAGTTCTACACCACCGCCAAAGAAAAGGTGAGCAACGATGGCCGCCTTACGGTTCAAAAACGTATCGGCAAGATTTTTGACGAGGTGAAGAAGCGTTACCCGGCCATTTTCGAGGCCAACGACCTTATCACTCTCAAGCCACGTTCCCTAGCCTACATTGTCGGCGAGTTGCAGCGCTATAGCTTCCTCGATACGCATATCGACGTGAAAGGCAAAGCCTACGAGGAGCTGGTCGGCAGCAACTTACGTGGTGATCGTGGCGAGTTCTTCACCCCGCGCAACGTTCAACGCATGGCGATCCAGATGCTGGACGTGAAACCGGGCGACAAGATTTTGGACCCCAGTTGCGGGACGGGTGGCTTTTTGGTGATCGCCATGAACGAGGTTATCGACCGTTTCAAAGGCTCACTGCAGGGCCTGCCCGAAGGCGATGCCTACCGCCAGGTGCTCAACGAAAAAATCCGCGAAACCGCCGAGCGTTGTTTCTTCGGTTTCGACATCAACCGCGAGCTGGTCAAGGCCACCAAGATGAACATGGTGATGAACAACGACGGTTCCGGCAACATCCTTCAAAACGATAGTCTGTCGCATCCGCACCAGTGGGAACCAGAATTCCGCGACAAACTTGCCAAGGCGCTCGACATCGACCCTGCCGAGTTGCGTGGGCCGGATAGCATCGGCTACATGGATGTGATTGCTACCAATCCGCCTTTCGGCGGCAAGCTGCCGGTATCCGACCGTGAAACCCTGGCGCAATTCGATTTGGCCTATGTCTGGAAGAAAGGGGTCGATGGCCGCTGGCAGATGACCGATGAGCTTTACCGCACGCGTCCACCTGAAATCCTATTCATCGAACGCTGCTGGCAGTTACTCAAACCAGGTGGTCGCATGGCGATTGTGTTGCCCGACGGCATACTCGGCAACCCTGATCTGGAATACGTGCGCTGGTGGATCATGACCCGTTGCCGCATCGTCGCCAGCATCGACCTGCACCCAGACACCTTCCAGCCCAACAACGGCACGCAGACCTCGGTGCTGCTGTTGCAGAAGAAGACCGCCGACGAGATACGCAAGGAAGAGAAGCAAGGTCAGCTCGACGATTACGAAATCTTTATGGCGCAAACGCTTGCCATTGGCCACGACAAGCGCGGCAACGTGCTTTACAAACGCAACGACGACGGCGAGGAAATTCTGTTCCCGCCTGAAGGCCAGGAAACGGAACTGTATGAAGTCGGCGCGAAGGGCGATGCCTCGCGCCGCGTGCTACGCCCAACGAAGCAGGTTGACGACGACGCACCCGTGGTGGCACGCGAATTTCTCACCTGGAAAAAGTCGGCGGTACTCGGATGGTAAAGGTAGCTGGCGCACGCGCTCACTCGAAAGACAAGGCGCACCTTGCCAGTCGCAGCGTCGGCGTGCGCCTGGCCGAAGTCATGATCGCCGGCATTCGACTGGAAGCCTCGGCCTACGCACTCGAAGCCCGCCAGGCGGTGGCCGAGTTGCAGGCGTGCCCGCACCCGCTCAAGGCGGTCCTGGGCGAAGCAGGTATATGCGCGAAAGCAAACAACGCCTTTCGATTCGCACGCATGTATGTCGCGCCAGGCAAAGGTGTTCCATTTCTTTCAAGCTCTGACATCATTGGCCTTCGCCCAGAGCGGGGAAACTATCTCAGCCTGAAAACTCCTCGCCTGGATGCGCTCAAGATTCAGCCTTGGGAAATTCTGGTTTCTTGCTCCGGCACCATTGGCAATGTCAGCTTAGCCTCCCCCCGTATGGGCGAATGGGCCGTTTCGCAGCACGTTATTCGTATTACCGCCCCTGATCCCGATACAGCTGGCTACGTCGCAGCCTTCTTGCGCTCCCGATGGGGAAGGCCGCAGCTTAAGGGGATGACTTATGGTTCTGTCGTCCAGCACATTGAACCCCATCATCTTGAGCGCGTCCTGATCCCCGACCTTCCCGCGATCCGTCGCATCGCCATTGGCCGCGCCTTTGTCGATGCCACCTTGAAACGCGACGAAGCCAACAACAAGCTGGATGCTGCCGACGCGCAACTGCGCGTGGCTTTAAAACTGCCGCCGTTGCCAGTGCCGGACAAAGGCCCTGTGGCCAGCGCCATTCGCGCCGCTGCTTGGGCCGGACGGCTGGATGCTTCGTTCCACAACCCGACTGCACGCTGGGTGGAGGGGCAATTACAAACCAGCGGCTTGCCGGTGTTGCCACTGACCGACGAGCGGTTGACTAAGGCGATCAACGGAGTAACCAAGTTTCGGAAACGTGTCTATGTGGAGAAAGGGGGCATCCCTCTTCTTTCCAGTAAGCAGCTTTTCCAGGTTGATCCAATCGAAATCAAGCGACTGGCACGTGGCGCGCATGAGGATGACCTCGAAGAAATATGCCTCGCCGAGAACATGATTGCCATTACTCGATCCGGCACGATTGGCCGAGTTCAGATCGTGCCCAAGTACATGGATGGCTGGGCAAACAGCGAACACACAATTCGGGCCATCGCAGTCGATGATGAAACGGCCGGCTACCTCTATGCTTGGCTGGCGAGTGACTACGGACAAGCCCTCATTGGACGTTACAGCTACGGATCAGTCATCGTGGAAATTGATCGCTTCATGGTCGGCGAGTTCGCAATTCCGCTTCTGCCTGACCCTGAGCGCAAGGCCATTGCGGCGCTGGTCCTTGAGGCCAACTGCCTGCGCAACGAGGCGTGGAATCTGGAGCAAGGCGCGCTCAAGAGCTTGCGCGATGAGATCGTCGGAGCGCGCACGGACTAGCGTCCAACATAAAACCATTGTTCTCCGACACCTGAGGATGCGCGTTGGACGTCTGCTTATTGAGGCCCGCAATTTCCGCTTTGGGGCGCAAGCTGTCGATTGGAAGCGCACCCTAGTTGACAGTTGTCGGCCGAGACTGTGTCAAAACGCATTTTGGCGGTGTTTTCAAGAGTCGCTTTATCATTCCAGTACTTACGAAAACCGCTTGGTGCGCGTTTTGGACGGTCGAGCTTGAGTGTAAAGGAAGTGCGGCCGACGTTTTGACACGGCTTGGGCCATTACCGGACATCTCTGCACTTTGCGTAGAAGTAGTACTATTCGTTCAGCAAGAGGATTGATAACGCATGCGAGACATAGATTCATATTTTGAATTCAGCTCAACGTCACCTCTTTACCACTATACGGGTATAGGTGCGCTCAAAGGTATTGCTCATACGAGGCAGATCTGGGCAGGAAATATTCACTATATGAACGATGCGGAAGAGCTGACACACGCGCTTGACCTATTCGAAGATATAGTAACTGTACGCCTGAATACTAGTGACCCTAGACGTCGGGACGGCTACTGCGAGTTTTTACATGGACTATTCACTTGGATAGAACGGCAGCGTGATGATACCAATCATCACCTGTATGTTTTTTCACTTTCAGAAGTACCCAGTCTTTTAAGCCAGTGGCGAAGCTATACGCCGCATGGAAAAGGGGTGAGCATAGGCTTTTCACCAGATTTGCTCAATGATCTCACTCGTAATGGCGCTTTTAGATTGGGCAAATGTCTGTATGACGCAAATGATAAAGAATCGTTGTTCGATTCTCTGATAGAAAAACTTTGGATTTCATGCGCCTATCAGCAGAGGGAAGAGTATCCTGATAAGGCGACCAGATGGAAGTTTACTGAGCTCGTCGATCGATACGCGGACTCTGTGTTTCCTGTGTTAGCACTGGCAAAGCACGAGGCGTTTGCTGAAGAAGCCGAATGGCGCCTCATATCGCAGCACTTCACCTCGCTGGACAACGCAAAATTTCGCGAGGGCGCGTCAATGCTAGTACCATATCTGCCACTTCAACTGGAACGGGATGATCAAGTATTTGAATCTGTGCTACTTGGTCCAACCCCACACGAGGAATTGTCACTTCCCGCCTTAACGGCATTCCTTAAATCTGAGAGGCTTGCCGCCAAAGTCGAAGCAACTCGCATCCCCTATAGAGTGTGGTAAGTTTCTTATTTCGACGAAAGGCTCGGATTTACTAGAACTTAAAAGCAGTGATTGGATGATTTCGGAAAGTCCGCTTAGGGTCGGAAGCTGCCGTAGCAGAACGGCAGTAATCGGCCACCCGAGTTCGACACTTCGCCTCCTGATTCCGGCCGTTTTGCCCGTCACTTCCAAGGGCTCTTTCTTTTGAATCAGCAACTTACGTTCGTGGACATCGGGCCGGTGTATCACCGGCTGCCCAAGCGCATCCGGTCGCACGCACTGGTGTGCTTCATGGCGCTGCTGCTCTATCGCGTCATGCGCATGCGCCTGCTGGCAGCGGGACGCAGCGAGCCGCCCACTCGGCTACTGGAACAGCTCAGCCGCATCCACCAGCAAACCGTGGAAACCGCCGATGGGAGGAAACTGCGCGGCTTGACGGAAATGACGGCCACGCAGAGATCCCTGTTCAACGCCCTGGAGGTATCCGCTTCCGCCCCGCAAGATCTCGCGCCCGCCTGAGTGTAGTCTACGTTTGAAAATACGTTTTCAATAAAATCAGTTACTTGCGTTCAGGAAGTGTCGAACTTGGTGTTCTCGTTCGC
>Ga0170475_103525595_pt1 | contig 23461 bp, 19 predicted proteins | sample Soicark_Litter_5_FD_111474 | JGI IMG/M metagenome (GOLD analysis project Ga0170475, IMG submission 111474) | Avena fatua rhizosphere microbial communities from Hopland, California, USA. Combined Assembly of 48 SPs
CGGTACTGTGCCTTGAGCGTGAGCCGGTTTATCCACGTATCGGTTTGATCCCGTTTCGCGGTGTTCACATTATGGGCAGTCAGTATGATGCGCTTCCGCAGTAGCCGGAAGTACAGCATCAGAAGCGTCCGGTCGAAGTATACGAACTTGTTGTTCCAAAGGATATGGAAAATCCGGGACTTGGCGCCAGCCGCATACAGAATCAGGCGCACATAAAAGCCCAACAAGCGGATGATCTTCGCAAGCAAGCCGCCGTCGGACTGCCAGCCCTTTTGCCAGTTCAGGAACGTGATCTCAGAGCTGGAGTGCATCTCCGGACTATCCACGTCATCGCTGCCCACGACGTCTAGCTGCACACGACTAGCAGCCAATGCCATTGAGATGCCATACGCATACGGCTTATCGAACCCCCCTGTCAACAACGTTATTTGCAATCCCCCACCTTCGCCACGAACACTTTGATCAGAGCTCGCGCCTACCACTACATCCTCGACGGGTGATGTTGCCATAAGCTTGGTCCCGGTGCTCATCTCGCAGTTTTCTCTAAAGGCTGTCGGAGAAGTCTTTCCTGCCAGTGATCGTCCACGCCCACTGCATCCGGCACACTTTCTGCTGAAGGGTCAGTTTTCCTCGCGGAACGGGTCATGGGTATTCCACTTACAGCTAGCAGAAGGAACAGCCAAGTAAGATTCTGTGTCCTGAACGTCGCTTCCGTAAAGTTGTACGGGATCGTGATGACAATGTACGCAAGGAGAAGCGCGCCCCACGCCTCGCGGCGGCGGACTGCGCTTATCGCTCTGGAATAGGCGACAAACCACATCAGCGCGAGCAGAAATATACCTATGCCGCCAAGGTTGATAAAAATCTCAATGAAACCGTTGTGGGCTTGAGTAGGCCGCCACCAAAAAGTGCTCCAAAGAGTTTCAATACGCCAGCCGGTCCAGAAACTCTCGTATCCTGCGCCGACAATAGGGTTTTGTGGGATCTTGAAGATGGCGTCCCACAGTTCTGTACGTCCAGTAAGGGTCGGGTCTCTATTCAGCATTCCCAGTGCGCTTGTATCGACGAACAAGACCACATACGCTGCGCCCACCATCCCGAGTACAGCGCAATGAAGGATGACTGGCAGGCGAGAAATCCACCGAATCCGAGCCATCGTGATCAAAATTGCTGCCATGAGCAGGCAGCTCTGCGAGGTTGCGGAACTTGCTTTTGTCAGCGACCAAACCGACATCGACAGCACAACAGCAGCGATAAGGAACGGCGTTCGTTTGCGGCGCCACTCCGGGAAGGCTTCAGCAAACAACCAGGTAAATGCGATACCCCAGAATAAACAAATGGCTCCGAGTCCGTTTTTGTTGTAGCTGATCCCGTGAAAGTACTGAGCTCCGGTCCACGGATCGTAGCCTCTACCTAGTTGCGGGTAGTACTTGATAAACAGAACGGAAACCGGCAGGAGTACAAACGCTGTCCTGGCTAGGAACCTTTTTAAAGCGGGCATCGGATACGGGTCGGACACAATAACGAGTACCATCATCAGGTCGCCGAGTAGTTTTACCCATCGCTTCAGGGCAACCATTGGGTAATCAGACCACGCCAGGCTGATCAGACAATAGCCAAAGAACAGCAGAACAGGCCAGCTACGACTCAGAAGCTTTGTGACTTTCGTCCTTCTGCCGATCAACACCACCGCGGCCAAGACGTACAGCAGTGCATACACGGCTGCGTCTAGCGGACTTCCATCCTGGAGGTCGGTAGTGCTTGAAACTCCCGCGCCGAACCAGACCGATACGGGCCGGGACGCAATGATGAAGAAATATATGACCGCGATCCATAAGGACGCGCTGGTACGCTGCTCCTGCCGCTTTTCAAATACAAATAGCGCGATGATCCCAACAACGAAGACCAGGGATGCAATCTGGCTCGGCATTTTACGTACGGACGAACTGCCGGTGCACGAGTTCCAGCGTGAGTAGACTATGAATCGTCGTCGTGTGATTGCCTCGTCCAATCAGATGCGAGGCGACGACGCTCTCGACTTCCTTCTTTCGTAGAAAGGACCGCGACAGTGTAAGGGGATCTAGAAGGATCTGCCTAACATAGTCCGCCAATCGATCGCGGTACCACGTCCGGAAATGAAGGAACTTGTGCCTGCCGCAAAACAATCTGTCCAGCCTCAGCGGGGAAACGGCATGATCCACGCGTGCCAGCCACTGCGGCATTCCCATATCGAAGGCGTACTCGCACTTGAACGATAGTTCCCGCAACACCCGGCCTGCAGTGGCCGTGATTCCAGTCGAGTCGAGCCGAACTCCGCGATCCGAAGGAATGGAAGCCAATGTCGGATTGCCGTCTACAATTAATCTGTCACGGATATCGGCTCGGCCCGGCGCGGGACACCGGTATACCATGCGTACAAATTCATTGGCCAGGAACGGCGGACGGATCGCAACCTGCGTCTGCTCCAGCGCCTCGATTCCGTATTGCGCCCACGGCGTCTGACGGAAAGCGGCGAAACTGATCGGATTCCCCTGACGTACATTGGCGTACGTGGCTTCTGCATTAGCGACGTGCTTCAACAACTCCGGATCATACAGGCCCGGAAAAGGTTGCATCGGCTTGAACGTCGTAGCCTGCCGCAACAATTCGCTGCCCCAAGTGCCGACGATTTTGGCCGGCGCAATCTCTCTCGCGCGTTCGCTGACGTAGAGATCCGGCGAATTCGCTACACTGACACAGCCTTCGGCAAGAAAGGCAGTCCGCTCGGAATAATGATCGAAGCGCGACAGGAATTCCTGGCCTACGGTGATGATTGTGTGATTCTGGTTACACAGGCTAGCAACCTGCCGTCCAATGCGAACGTCGTGGCTTTCTCGAACCATGCCGCCAAACGTATAGCAGGGAAGCGAACCGGGCGAAGCTTTGCTCCATGCCATAAGGACGCGAGTGTCAAGCCCCCCCGTCAGTGCAATCCCGACCGGCTCTTTACGACAAAGATAACGGGGTAGAACGCGCGAGATGGCCGAGCGCATTTCCCGGTAATAGGATTCGGGGTCGAGTGGCTCCTGCTCTTCCCATTCTTTAGGATTAAAATACTCCTGCCGGCGCGTGAGCATGCCATCACGGAAAACCCACGCAGAAGCAGGCGGAAGTAGGTCGACTCTTTCGAAGAGCGATCGGTTCTGGAGGGTACACCCGAAGGAAACAAATTCACCCAGACTTGCTGGCTTCAAGGCTCGCGTTTCCGGGCAAACTGCGAGAATGGCTTTCGCCTCAGCACCGAAGTAGAATGCGTCTCTCGATTCGTGAACATAAACCCGGTGCATCCCGTACCTGTCGATGAACAGGGTGGCATGGCCGCGACTGCGGTCCACAACGAGCCCGTGAAACAACCCGTTTAACCCCGCAAAGAAAGCAGGATCTTCCTCATAAAGATGGACGAGGTAGGCTGGACCTTCTGACGGAAGTGTATGGCCGCGCTGCTGCAGTGTCTGCGGGATTCCCGGCTCGGGGTAGTCTTCACCTGAGAAAACGAGCGTGACATCACCCCGCTCGTTCCGCAGCGGCATACTTTCAGAAAACGAGCCCTGCCGAGCCACCCAGCCGATGTAAACACCCATCGAAGGATCAGCCCATGTGCCGCACACATAGAATGGCTCGTGGTGGATCGCTAGCACCATTTGCGCCAACTGATGGCGCGCCTGCTGCTCAGGCATTCGGGTTATAAGACCAACCAGCCCGGGCATCTCAGTCCCTGGCAGAACTGTCGGCTGCCGTCTGGAAGCGGTGATCGTACCACCATGTTCGGTACTCGCGAAGCTTCGCCATGAGGTTTTCCGGGCAGTAATCGATCAGCCGCCGGTGACATCCCATGTTCAATGCCATCTTGCCGAGAGGTGTCAAAGGCACGTAATATCGCGGCAAATCCATCTGCCGGAATCCGTTGACTTCCTTAAAGCGACTTAAGCTGTCACTCTTTTTCTTCCCGTACGTAAAGTGCTCGTAAACCAGATAAGAAAGCCCGCGATCCGCGCAGGAGCGCACCGCTTGAGCAATCATGGCGTTTGTGGGCGCTTTGTCGCGATGCTTCAGCATGGCCAATATGTTCACGGCACATGCGTGAGTTCGGCTGTCATCGATGGTCAGTTTGACGAACCCGATCAATTTGTCTTCAAGAAGCGCACCGATAAAGAAGCTCCGGTCGAGAAAGGTTCCGGCATACCGGTGCGCTCCTTCGATGTCCATTCCATAGTGCGGAAAGCGCCGTCCCTGACGGATGGGAGTTTCGTTGTGAATCTCGACGATTCCGCGGAGCAGCGCTTCATCAAACGGCACTTCGCGGATAATTACCCCTCTCTTCTCTGCCTGTCGAGCTCTGTTCCTGGCAATGGAAGGGATTTGCTTGTTCCACCAGTGGTCGTACGTCGAGAGGGGTAGAACGGCGAGATTATCCCATTCCATTGCATAAGAGTACTTCGCCGTTGTTTCGGGCGGCCTCTGCAGGAACGTGAACAGATCAACACGCGAGCCGCATGTCCGCAACCCCGCAATCATCTTTTCGGGATCATCGGGAAACGTGTACTTCTCTCCGTCGATGCGGGCAGTCCGAAGCCCACGGCCTTCGATTTTCAGATCTTTTTCACAGACTTTAATCATGCTTGTGCAATGGATGAATCTCCGGTGGTCGCATATATGCTTGTGTGGCGACCGCCGGCGTGAATGGGCAAGTCCTGAGCGCGATCAACTCCGGAATGAACCCGTAGTTGAAGCTCAGGTGTGTGAGGAAACTCAGTGGCGTCGACGCTGACGTCCGTATCTTTACCTTTGGATGAAAAAACCGCGGAGCGGCGTTTTCGGAACCATGCAACCACATCGGACGCTATTGCAAACCAAGCGCCGCGCATCTTGAGTTCATCAATCAGGTCTGTATAGAAGGCCGTCCAATTCCGCTCGGGCGAGATGCTTCGGTCGTGCCAGTTTATGGTGATGCAGCCTCCGAACGTGGCAGCATTGTTCAGGATGGGTTGTACCTGCCCGCGAGCCTGTTGGACCGTCAGATTCTGATGTTTGGGAAAGAACAGCGCCGTGTCCATAATGATCATCGGCAGCTCGAGCAGGTGTTCGGCTTCCAAAGGCTTGTAGACCTGTGCAGTTCCCGGCCGGTAACCAATGACCTCGTTGTAGCCGACGGTCGAGTCGTAATCAGCCCCGGCTACATCGAGAACCTCAGGCGAGTGCGAATCAAAGTACAACCAGTGCATACGCACACCGAGCTTTCCCGATTGTGCAATGCGCCCGACCTCCTGCATCTCCTCTCGGGCTTTCGCACCGTCATTCCAGGCGTCAATCCCGTGGAGCGCGATCTCGCACCCAGCGGCGTTCAATGCTGCAACGCTGTCTATGATATCGGCTACGCCGTAGGCGGACGCCCGCTTCTGAGGGGCCGATCCGTTGCGATGACGCCCGGCGTTGCCGCGAAAAGGGATCACGAAGAATGTTGAAGGCATTCCCGCCTCCAGTGGAGGATACTGCTCAAACTCCTTCCAGAAGTCCTTTGCGAGTCCGAGGTAAACGAATGGTAGCTTTGTAGCCGCCGCCCAGTTCGCGAACAGGTCGCGCAGGGTTGCTTTCCGGCACACCACATTGACCAGGGATCCGACAATGGCGCGATACAGGAATCCAAGGACCGTGTGATCAAATCTGTGCAGCCGGATGGACGGGTGATCTACATCATGGGTAAGGCAGGCGATGAACCGGTAACCTGCGGGGATGGGCGGAATCTCTACCAACGGCAAGCCATTCGCAACTATCAAATCACGCAATATCGCGACATGCCATTCCAGAGTCGCAACGCCTGCGCTCCAGACGGGCTGACCTGCTGTCAGTAGAAATCGGATTTCCGCAAATAAGTCATAACCGATTCGAGCAATGGTTACACCCGCGGACCGCTGGATGTGCGCGGCGGCATTCCCCGACTCCTCATCGGTAAGCATCCCCGCTTCCATATCCGGAAAAACCGCGCAGTCTCCATAAACCGGAATGCTCGTCCTGCGGTATCGGATGGTCCGGCCCTTGGCTTGGCGCGGCAGGCTCGCAGCGTTGGTAGAATCGCACGAGGCCTTGCGACCGCTATACACCACAACCAGTTCCGCTGCATCATTCGGCAACTCGACATCGGCGGTGCAGAGCAGAACGTCATAACGCTGTCCGGGCCGGCATACATCCCATGGAGTTTTGAACAGCTCGAAGAACTCCTGTACCACTGCCTTGTCATAGGGCTTCGCGAGAACCCCGATCACTTAACGGCTCCTGTGGCCAGAACGTCGCTTACGGTTCTTAGAAGAGTCTGCTTCTCGCGCCGCCAGGTATGAGTAAGGTATACTTCCTGCCCCTGTTGCGCGATGGACTTGGTCTGTCCCGGGTGATGGTAGGCGCGCTCAATCGTTCGGGCGAGGTCGTCCGGATCGCCAGCATCGAAGAAAAGGAGCGATTCTGGGCTGAAGTAATCCTGGATTCCAGGCATCCTCGGAGCAATTACTGGCTTACCCAATGCCAGGTATTCGAAAATTCGTGTCGGCGTGTTGATTGCTGTAAAGGCATTCCGATGATTTGGAATGATCCCGACGTCACAGGCTCTAATCTCCTGGACTACCTCCTCCAGGCGCTTTGGTCCCAAATAACGGATGGAATCCTGAATACCCTTCGAGCGCACTTCGTCCATCACTCGCTCAAGAAATGGCGTGTTACGACCACAGATCCTTAGTTCCACGCCCGGAATCGTGCCACGGACCTTCGAAACGGCATCCACCGCCAGGTCCAATCCGTTTCGTTCCACAAGGGACCCGTGATACAGCAGGACAAGACGCTTGGCGGACGCACGACCAGAATTCTGGTCCGACACGCGTGAAAAAGGAAAGATCTCTTCATCGGGCGAGTTCATCACGACGCGGATCTTCTCGGGCGGGCAGCTACGCTCCGCGAAAATGCGTTTGCACGCGGTATTTACAGTGATCACGGCATGGGCGTACGCCATGCTCCACTTCTCGACGGTGCGCAACACTCGGACAGCCATCGTATCCTCAGGGACGTCAAAGATCGTCGTCATGAGTTCAGGCATCGGATCGTGCATGTCCAAGATCACCTTCGCGCCTATTAGCTTGGGCACCAATGCGCTGAACACCAAGAAGTCCGGCATGTTGTGAACGTAAACAACGTTGTAGCGGCGTTTGAGTGACCGGGCAGCCAGAATGGCCGCCGAGATAGAAAGAAATGCCGAATACTGATAGGCATAGGACAACCCACCCCCGCGGTGGTGGGTGATCGGAACCCGTGTGATACTAAGCTGGTCTTTTGTCTCTTGTCTGGGCGCCTGATCTTCCGCCAGGCACACTAGGTCCACGCTCATGCCGGCATCCATCAGTGCATCTACAGCGCGGCGAGGACGTGGGTCGGAAGGATAGGCTGAAAATGTGACCATCGCCAGAGATTGCCCTCCCAACGGTCTCGCACCTGTGGACCTGTGAGATAACTGGACCGACATTGTGAATGCTACACACCCTCCTGTGTCACCGGCACGGATGCGCTGTGATAGTGCTCCACAATCTGACCAGCAAGTCCCCAGACAATACACTTGTAGTGAAACCGGGTAGCGGGATGTATGGATATCATCCAACGCAGCGTCCACCGAACGAGGCGGCGAAGATACCGGGTCGAAACTCTCGACCAAAGGGACCCGGCGTTCTCAGAACCAGCTGTCTCCCTAACGTCGGAGCGGCCCTTAGCGTAACACCATTCAAGGAAATAATCCTTTTTGAGCCTGTTCTGCGGAACTAGATGGTGCACCGTTGCCGCTGGCTCATACATGATTGTTTCGCCGCCGTTCAATACTCTTCTTCCAAACTCCGTGTCATCGTTAAGGTTTCCGCGGCGTCCACAAGGACCTAGGTCCGTGCGAAATCCTCCGTACTCCTCAAACACTCTTTTACGGAAGCCCATGTTAGCCCCGAACGGAGGAGTCAACAGCGGCTTCGCCTCGGTTCCGAAATCAAACGACACCAATGCGGCAAGCAGGTTTCGATCCTCCAACGGTAGCCATGTCGGTGGAGGTTGATTCCATTTAGGTAGAATACGGCCCCCCACACCCGCGAATCCATTGCGATCCAAAGTTGTCGTCATACTCTGAAGCCAATTAGGCTCGACGACAACGTCATCATCCGTAAACACCAGGAAGTCACCCTGTGCGGCACGAATACCTGTGTTCAGGGCGTATGTCTTCCCCTGTCGCAGTTCAAACAGATACTTAAATCGCCCCGGGTATTCTATACAGAACTCTTGGACGACTTCTCGAGTGTGGTCGGTTGAGTTGTTATCAACCACCAGCACATCCCACTCCACAGATGTCGATACCTCTGATTGGGCAATGCTCCGGAGGGCATCAGACAACTCCTCACAACGGTTGTAAGTACATAATATTACAGTGACATTCATGTTTAGAACGATGTGGATGAATACTACCGCGTGTTGCTCCACCGCTAGTAGACCCGCTGGTGAGATAACGCCTGAGCACGCGCCTGCTAGTCAGCGATTGCAGTATTGCTCATTTGTTAGCATCGACAACCGAAACAGGCGCCGTGGGTTGGTACCGCCACCGGAACCTGCGATACCTCATATAAAGAGCCGTAGTTCTGATTCCGTCCAACACACGCGCGTGAGATGGCTGCCGCTCATTCGCAGCATCCCGGCAGGCGGCCAGCAGATTCGCCGAAATTGTTTCCAGTGAAAAATGACGGACTACAAACTGTCGCGAGAACTCACCTAGCCAAGTCGCCCGATGTCTGAGTTCAGCGAAAGCACGTATGTTTTCTACAAGCTGTGTGTTGCCGGGATCACCATTACCAATCCCGTAAAGACCACGGTAGTAGATATCTTCCTGAGTCTTAGGCGTGAATGGTTTCGAGAACCCATTTTCGCCTACGACGATAGTTGGCTTCCGGAATGCCATGGCCCTTAGTGCAGAGCCACCCATGCCTACGACGATGTCGGCAGCTGCGTAGGCTGGCCGTGGATCAAGGAGCGCACCTACAAATACGATCGCATCTCGTCCCAAATCTTCGTTGACCCGCGCTGCCCGTTGTTCGAGCTCCGCACGCGCAGCTCCGTCACCAACGATCAGAAATCGTATCGGCATAACGTGGCCAAGTTGGTGGACAGCGTCGATCGTCCGGATCAGACTGTCGCCTTTGAGGTTGTGTACCAACCGCGACACTGTCACGAGTGTGATGTCACTGGCGGTTATGCGGTGCCGCTGGATGAAGTCAGTTGGATCTACTGAGCCAGGCGCGTTGAAGTGGACATCAACGGGCGGTAAAACGAGCCGAACATTGCGATACCCCATGCCCCTGGCCTGATCCGTCAATTCCGGAGTACCGAAAGTGATTGTGGGCCAGGTGGGTAAATGTTTTGTGATGTTCATCATCATGATCGTGAACACGATCGGGACACGTGTCAGCACATTTAACGCGTATGCATCGAAACACGTCATCGGTTCCCACGCGTTAACGACATCCGGACATTCACGCTGCACTACGTCGTGCAACGCGCGAACACGTGTTGGAGACGGATGCCGGCCGGGAAATGGCGCTTCGATATAACGAACACCTTTTTCTTCCGCTAGTCGGATCATGGGCCCAGGAGCAGCAAAGATTGCGACCTCGCAGCCGTGATGGTTACGAAGCGTTGCAGCGAGCTCGATGGCATTTACCAGGGTGCCTCCGATTATCAGCTCGTCAAGAAAAAACAGTACTTTCATAGCACTACGCGAGAGTCACCGTCATGAAAGAGCACAGCTGCCGCAACAAGCCAGCAATCTGGTTTGTGGCGTGTACGTGCCACAGTGTGGGAATCCTCTGCATCACGTATCGCCAGCCGCTTCAACTTGTAACCGTTGGCATAGGCACGAGGTCAGGGTTAAAAACCGCTGTGGGCCTGCCACTCCCGACTCCGATATAGGCGATTCCCCGTGTCTCGACTTCGTCCGCATCGAAGAAGCGCCTTCCGTCAAGAACAATCCGCAGCCCGTCATCAGCTAAACGAGTAAGGTCTAGCTGACGATAGTGAGAGTGAGCAGTGTTGAGAATGAGAACTTCTGGCCGGGCATCCACGATGTCTGCACAAGGAGGTAGTCCCAAACTAGCTATTTCACCCGGCGTGTAAAGCGGATCATGGAACTGTACAACCGCTCCCCTCTTTTCAAGTTCTGAGTTAAGCTGAAATGCTGGCGAGAACGTATGCTCGCGAACGCCGGGCCGGAAGGCGACTCCGAGCACGACAACACCTCGATTACACAGCGCGCCAGCGTACCGTTCGAGCCTTTTAACCGTGCGGACGACCTGTTGTTCATTGATAGCGCGGGCCGTTTCAGCCAAGCGCATGGGTTGGTCGCGTTTAGCGGCGTCCTGAATAACGAAATAGGGGTATATCGGCGTACAGTGTCCGCCTACGCCTATACCCGGCAGCAGAAGCGCGGCCTCGCCGTCCGTGTTGGCTGCTTCACGAATCGGCAGAAAATCCACTCCGATGGATTCGGCGTAACCGGCAAGCTCGTTTGCAAGAGCGATATTGACATCTCTGTAAACCATGCCGGCGATCTTTGCAAATTCCGCAGCTTCAAGGCTTCCCAGGTTCGCGATTGGAGCACCGAGAAACGTACGGTAAAATTCCGCAGCTCGGGCCGCACTCCGATCATTGACCCCGCCCACAATCTTCGGAATCGCGCCAAGGTGCTTTAGAACGTAAAGGCTCTTCACCCTTTCCGGCGAGAACGCCAAGTCGAAGTCAACGCCGGCGCGCAGACCATGGCGCTCGAGCAATGGCAAAAACGTACGGCGTGTGCTGCCAACGGGCACAGTGGTCTCAAACGAAACCAAGGTGCCCGGCTGCAGGCCAGCCGCGATCTCAGTTGCTACGCATTCCAGCGCTCGGAGGTCTGCGTGGTAGCGAGCATCCAGCAATGCCGGAACAATCACCAACACTGCTGATGAGCGCGAGACCGCCTCAGTTGTCGCCGTCGTCGCCCGGATACGATGCTGGGCGACCGCGCGAGCCAGTTCTTCGGGCACGCCGGGCTCCTCAATAGGGCACACACCCGCATTGATTGCGTCAACAACCGAGCGATTCATGTCGCAGATGATAACTGCATCTGAGCTGGCTGCCAGCCTGCACGCCAGCGGCAGACCCATCTTGCCGCCACCGATAACGGTAATGGTCACTCACAGCCTCCACTTACGCTACACCACTTATCAAAGGATATGCACTCGAAGACTACGGCTGAGCGCTTATAGGACACCATAGACCTTTTCATGGCCCACAACATTCGTGGTATTTCTTTCGTTAGTTCACAGGTTGTCAATCGATTATTAAGCAGCTTAGTTTCTGACATGACCAATCATCAGGATGCGCGTTGCGTGTGTAGTCGTTTGTCGCCTGACGTGCCGTCTTTTTCGACCTATGAACCGTCACACGCACGAACGCTTAAGTTCAGCGGCCGCTCTGATCAGCATCCGCTTGGTTGCCCACTGGCAAAGACACCCGTAGCGGCAGCAGCGACCCAGACCGACTGCAGAGAAGCGTCTTTGAAACGAGCCGCACGCCTGCAGCGACTATGTTCTACATAAAGCCGAACCATTGCTTTACTGTTTCACCGCAATAACTGACTGCGCATAATACAAGTGCATACCTTCGTCGCGTCCCATCGGTATACGCGAAGGACAATATGTTGCATCTACCCTAATCGGTTCGATGATGCTCAGCCCAGCGTCGGCATACCATGCCCGCACACTGGCCTCGTTGTACAGAACCGACCGTTCCGGCTCCATTGGATCCATAATTCTGTATGTTCCGCAGTTTACAGACCACAAGGTCTCCATACTTCGTCCGCTGAGCATCTGTGTGCTCTGTGAGTTAAACAGTAGCCAGGTGCAGACAAACCGTCCGCCCGGCCTCAGTGTAGCGGCTATTTGGCCGAGATAATTGCGGGCGCCATCCTCTGTCAGGTGTGTAAATAGGGAGCCTGCATACGCCACATCGAACGTACGTGCTTCGTACGGGAAACGATAAGTCGCGGCCGTGTACGTACGAGAACGGTCCTGCGGTGTCGCAACATCCGCCACCGTAAAGCGGAAGCTAGGGTGCATTCGGGTGATGTGGTCACGGCACCAGGCAATTGCCTCCTTATCCGGATCGAGTCCTTCATAGGAGCCGGGCTGTCGCAAGTAGTTCGTCACTGGAAGTGCGAACCGTCCAACGCCACACGCCACATCGAGGACCCGGTGTGTTGGCTCAAGACGGGCCAGCTCAATACAGAACTCAAGCTGGTCAGCGCCGGAAGCTTTGAAGTCCAGCCACAGAGGAGAGATGTGTCGCCGTAGGTGCCGAGGTGGAATGTCGGGATGAAAGCGGTCGAACACGGCATCACCTAAAGCTCGCACGCGGCCCCTGAGCCGGGCCGGAACTATGTTTTTTGGGTTTATGGTCATATCTATGTCCCTTTCTGAACGTGTCCGACAGTGGTCGGCATTGTTTGTCAGAGGATCATGCGGAAAAAGCAGGCAATGTGAGATGCGGGGTGTGACAGCGCGATCTAGCAGCACCCACCGCGGTTCTCGATGCCCACCTTGTGATGGGGATAAATCATTCCGTCCTATCGCACTTTACGGTGATACCAAAAGCGTTTGTGGATGCGAAGGACACTCTTGATGTAAGTGGGGACATGCGCCTCAGAGTACACCAGCGACATTAACGCGCGAAGCGAGTAATATCCGGTCAGTACGACTGCAGTAGCTCCGCAACAGATGCCAAGAACTGGTGGCAGCACCTGTACCGCGTAGAAGGCGAGCGATATAGAACTGAGAAGTACACATCCACTGATATAAGTATCCCTGGACCACCGGAAGCCATACATCCGCCGCAGCAGCACGTACATGAGGATTACGTGAAAAATATAGGAACCAAAGAAGGCCAATCCCGCACCAGAAATTCCGAGCACTTCCACGCCAACCCACGCGAGGGCAATATGGACAACAGTCCACGCTAGGTCAGTAGTAAAGAACACTCTCTGTTCACCGCGTGCAACAAACACAAAGCTCATGGGCCAGCTGATCAGGCGCATAGTTACACCGAGGCAAATCCATCGGAGCAGCCCGACGGCTTCACCGAATGCACGGCCGTAGAACGCCACAAGCACCAAAGGGGCGAATACAATGGTGGCTACAATGCCCGGCCCTGCCAGCAGCAGTCCGGCTCTGGTTTGTTCATTGACGAGGCGGCTGCAGGTCTCAGCATTCTTCGCATCGGCAGTCAAACGAGGATAAAAATCCGCTCCCATTGCCTGCAGAATAATGCCGACATACATCCCACCCAGTGTCCAGGCGGCGTGATACAGCCCCGTGGCCTCTATGCCCATTCGATGGAGGACTATTGTGCGCACCACATAGGCACTTCCAAATCCCATGACAGTGCTGCACATGAACATACACCCAAGTTTAAGCAACGCGGCAGTCTCGCGCGATATCTCTATCGCCGAAAGTGATGGGGCCGAAGTGCTGATTTGCCGAGTGTACCACCACGTTAGTGCCATCGTGGCGGCCGCGACCATCACGATTGAAGGCACCACACCATCTTCTCTAAACACGTACACAAGCGCTACCGTGACTACTGTTCCGACAAATGCGCCTATCACACCTATCATGGCCAAGTCGGAGATTCGTCGCATCCCCTGAATCAGAGCTCCATGACCCGCCGACACAAGTCGGAAGAACACAGCTAAGGACAGTAGAAGTACCGCCTTTTGGTGAATATCATTGCCGAATGTTGCTGTCGCAATCGCTCTGGAACATGCAACAACCAACAACGCGCCCAAAACTCCCAGAACAACCGAGGTGTGGCGGAGCACGGCTGCCGTCCGAGCAATGCGATCGGAGTCTCCGGTTCCGACTGCCGCCGCGATTTGGCGAACACCGCTACTGTTCACACCGAGACCCGCAACACTAACGGCTAGATCAACAATGGATCCGTACATACCAGCCAACCCTACCCCTGACGGTCCAAGCAGAACCGCCATAGCTTTCGCACGGGCTATGCCGGTCGCGATCGTCACCGCTGAAGATCCGCCGACCATCACCGACGACTTAAGGATCTGTCTGTAGCTAAGTGTCTCCGCTGAGGCGCCCTCGCCCGCCGTGTTCGACGTCAGTGGGTCTTCTATGACAGTGATGTTCCTAGGTGCTACTGACATCGAGAAAAGATAGATAAGTGGAGTACGGCAATCACGAAGCTTGCGAGAAAGAAACGGGCACGGTGGAATGTACCGCCTGAGCGGGGTCATCACTTTGGTGTATGCACTTGATTACATAGTCCTGCTCCTCTTCCGTCATTTCATGAAAGAGCGGCAAAATCACCGAAGTGTCAGCAACCAAGTTGGTCACGGGTAAGCGGCTTTCCCATTGGCCATTCCGATAGGGGACCTCACGGTGGATCGGCATTACGCCGCGCCGGGATGAGATGCCTCGGTCGAGCAGATTCTGCATTAGCTCATCGCGGCCTACCTTCGACTCACCATTCAAGCGGACCATGTATGACTGAAAATTGTGTTTGCAGCCGGCGCCCTCTTGCGGCACTCGCAACCATCCAAGCTCCGAAAGCGCGGCCGAGTACCGCTCGGCCAGCATCCGCCGTCGGCTCAGCATATCGCCGAGTCGATGAAGCTGCGCCAAGCCGACGGCGGCTTGCATATCCGTCATCCGGTAGTTGTAGCCGACCTCGTCGTAGCTCTCGATCATGACTTTCTGTGAGCTGTGTCTCGCGACATCGGAGACCGTCATCGCATGCTGCCTCAGCCGCCGCAGACGTGCTGCAAGCTCGGCATCAGCCGTCGTGATCATTCCGCCCTCACCTGTCGTGAGAATCTTCCGCGGATGAAAACTAAAGCAGGCCATTAGAGAGTGGGGTCGTCCAATTCGCTGCCCGTTGTACTCCGAGCCAATGGCGCACGCCGCATCCTCGATTACTAATAACCCGTGCCGGCTCGCAATATTGTTGATCTCATTCAAGGCAGCAGGCAAACCGATCTGGTGGACGACCAGAATCGCCTTGGTCCGCGGCGTAATCGCACTCTCAATCCGGTTTGGATCGATGTTATACGTTGTCGCGTCGATGTCGACGAAGACTGGAACAGCGGCGCAATGCGCTATCACATTGGCAGTCGCGATAAAGGAGAGACTTGGGCACAGCACCTCATCGCCAGCTTTAATCCCGGCCGCCACCAAAGCCAAATGCAGGGCCGTGGTACACGATGAGACTGCCACTGCATGGTCGGCGCGAACGTACTCGGCAAACTTCTTTTCGAACTCCGCTACACGAGGCCCCTGCGTTACCCATCCACTCCGGAGCACCTCAACAACAGCTGTCTCTTCATCCGGACCGATTGCCGGCCGGCTGACCGGGATCATTTTCGTACCTGCCACGCTCATTACGCCTCCACTGCAGCCGCTGCGCCCTTGATGCCTTGCCGCCACCGGATCAACTCGCGAACTCCTTGCTCAAGGGACACAGCTGCCTCGAATCCAAGCATCTTGGCCGCCTTTTCCGTCGCAGCGCGTCGGCGCTGCACATTGCCCACCTTTCGAGCTTCACGGTGCTCTGGCTGCAGATTCGAACCGGTAAGTCGCAGGAGCATGTGACACAGCTCCAGCAGGCTCGTCTGAACTCCGGTTCCGACATTGAAAACATCGTCGTTGACATCGCTGCCTACCGCCAGCACATTGGCTCTAGCGACGTCTTCGACATAAACAAAGTCCATCGACTGTTGGCCGTCTCCAAAGATCAACGGTGGCTTCCCGGCATCAATTGCATCCAACCACCGAATCAACACTTCGGTGTAAGCGCCCGTAGTGTCCATCCTCGGACCGTACACATTGAAAGGCCGGAACGCAACGTAGGAAAGTCCTGCTGTATCGTGCAGCGCTCGTAGGATCTGTTCGGTTGCAATCTTGCCCGCCCCATACATCGTCCGATTATTGAACGGATGGGATTCATCCATGGGCAGGTACGACGGTTCCCCATAGACCGAGGCCGAAGATGCTGCCACGATCTTCTTCACCTTGTGCTTGAGCGCCGCCAACGCCACGTTTAGAGTTCCATTGATGAGCACCTCGACGGCCTCGCCGGGAACTTCCGCGCACCGTGTGATTCGCAGGGCAGCTTGGTGAAAGACGTAAGCGACGCCTTCCGTAATCTCCTCAACCAGGAACCGGTCACGGATATCACCTTCGATGACCTTAACGTTCCCCCGCTCCATTGAAGACTCGAGATTGCCCCAACTGCCGCGGACGAAGTTGTCGACGACGCGCACCTCCGAGGCGCCGGCAGCCAGGAGCTGATCAACTATGGTGCTCCCAATGAATCCTGCGCCACCAGTTACTAGACAGCACGTTCCTACCAATTCCTTCATGGTTTCTACCTATCCCTACGGTCTCGAATTACACGCGCAGGTACACCGGCCACAATCGCGTAATCCGGAACATCATGAGTGACTACCGCGCCAGCGCCCACGATGGAATTAGCGCCAATACGTACACCCGGAAGTATGCTCGCATTCATCCCGATATCGGCGCCGAAGCCCACCACGACTGGGTTGATTACCAGATCTGTGGTAATAATCGGATCCTCCACCGGAATTCCAGTGTGCGCTGACCCAAGTAATTTCGCACCCGGGCCCCAGCCGACATAATCTTCTAAAGTGAGTTGACGAGCATCGAAGTATGCGTGAGGTCCAATCCAGACGTGGCTGCCGATTCGACAGCTTCCGTCGAATCGCCCCTGAATCATCGTCTGTGCGCCAATAAAGACTGAATCGCCAAACTCCATCGTTTCCGGGTGCTTCAACACCACATTGCACCCGACTTGCAACTCGCTGCCTGCGATCTTGCAGAGCGCGCGCATCACTACGCGCCGCATCAGTGTATCGAACGAGCTTTCACCTGATCTGAACTGCGCAAACAGATCCATCAACTCGGTTCTCGATTCTGTCTCGCGGAGAAAGCTGGCAAAATCGTGTTCCCACGCAGGATCGGGCTGTACCTCGCGCCGCCCGAAGGTAGCCGTCACTTGCTTGGCAAGTGAGCCAATGGAATGCTGTGAGTTGAGGTCAGACATTAAAAGGGGACAGAAGAATGTGTGACTTACGGTTCCGCGACCAACATCGATTGTGTTTGCGTTTGGTCGACGACTCGGATCATGCGAGCCGGATTACCCACCACGATTGTGTTAGGAGAAACGTCTTTCGTCACAACACTGCCGGCGCCTACGATAGCATTCTCCCCGATGGTGACCCTCGCAAGAATCGTAGCACCGGATCCGATAGATGCGCCGCTCTTTACGACAGTCGGTTCGATCTTCCAGTCCTGCTCAGTTTGCAACGTCCCGTTGGACGTAGTGGCGCGCGGATAAAGATCGTTAATGAACATCACGCCGTGGCCGATGAAGACGTTGTCCTCAATGGCCACTCCTTCACAAACAAACGTATGGCTGGAAATTTTGCAGTTCTTGCCAACGGTAGCATTCTTTTGGATCTCAACAAAGGCGCCGATCTTGGTGCCGTCACCGATCTCGCAACCATATAAGTTGATAAACTTCGACAACTTGACGTTGGCCCCGAGCTTTACATCTGGAGAAATACAGAGGTAGGTTTCCATTCTTTGACTTTCTTGACGCTAGTACGCGCCATCGCCCGAGACAACAGCGGAAGGCGTCATCCAGAGGATCTTAAGGTCGAGCCACACAGACCAGGTCTCCGCATATTTCAGGTCGAGGCGAACCATCTCATCGAAGCTGACTCGGCTTCGCCCCCGCACCTGCCACAGACCGGTTATGCCGGGTTTGACCGCTAACAAGCGGCGCCGATGCCAGGTGTCGTAGCGCGCAACCTCATAGGCGAGAGGTGGTCGAGGACCAACTAATGACATTTCTCCGTGTAGGACGTTCAACAGTTGCGGTAGTTCATCGAGACTTGACCTTCGCAACAGCTTGCCGACACGCGTGACACGGGGGTCATTTTTCAACTTGAAGACACCGTTCTGCCCCGCTGCTGTCTCAGCGTCATGCTTCCCGGAAATGAATCGTGCGACATAGTCCTGGTGGATACTGTCATCGTTGGCGATGTACATGGATCGGAACTTCAGAAATGTGAACATGGCGCCGTATCTACCAACCCGTTTCTGCCGAAACAGCACCGGACCGTGTGAGGTTAGCTTAATCGCGAGGGCAATCGCCAGAAATAAAGGAGAGAGTAAAGCCAACGCAAATAAGCTGCCTAGAACGTCTATGGCCCGTTTTGCAGCACGCGACTTGCGTTTCGGGTCCTGTTCCGGCGTTTGATCTGGGTATAGAGTCAGATTAGGAGGGTATCCTTCACCGGACCCGGGGTTGTCTTCGGGGTAGACATGAAATGACAGGCGTATGTTGTTTAGGTCGTCAACACGCAGCGTGTTCCATAGGGCTTCGGTAACCTTGTTCAGAAGCACCTTGGTTATGGCGTGTGCGTCGCCGTCTCCGATTTCCGTAAAGATGACTCCGAACACTGAGCCATCCTTATACCAGCCCTGTGCATCCGTCTCCCTCGTTGACACAGACAGAGTGTCAGTGAAGTCAGTAAACGCCTTCGTGTTGTCCCTGTATTGCAGCAACCGGCCGAGGTCCAGGAGCATCAATATAAATCGCCTGCCTGAACGATCAGTCCTTTTCCGCTCCAAACGAAGCAGCCGTGCAAAGGCCGCGTCGTCAAGACACAATGCGCCTATCGATCTGCCCCTTGGATAACCGTTGCTGGTAGTCGATCGAGATTGTGTTGTGCCGTTGCTAGTAGGAGCCGATTCGCTACTAGCGGCTTTGGCGGCTGCACCGTACTCTGACACGTATTTGCCTCCGGCGTTCAGGCTAAAAGTGTAGGACACACTTCAGAGGGTTTCTATTAGCTGCTCCGGGTGCAGCGTCGGGAAGACAAGAAAGGGTGGGCAGCGGACATTTCACGATGCCGCCGTCAAAGATGCAAGACTGTCCTGAGAGGACCCTGTAAAGGCGAGTACTGCATTTCCAACAGCCTCTATGTGTGCATCTGTCATTTCTGGATACATCGGTAGCGAGAGCTCTTGGGCGGCAATCTGCTCGCTAACAGGGAAATCGCCTGCATGATAACCCAGATCTGCATGAGCTGGTAGAAGGTGTATGGGAAATGGATAGTGAATGCCCGTCTGCACGTTCTGTGACGCCAACGACTCAATGAGTTCACGCCGACGGTTGGTAAGAACAGCGTAGACGTGATAAACATGCCTATCACCAAGTCGCTCGGTCGGCAACGTTAGACCCGATTGTGAAAGGACTTTAGCATAAGCGGCCGCATGTGCACGGCGGGCCTCCGTCCACTGTTCAAGATACTTCAGCTTCACTCGAAGAATAGCGCCCTGAATCCCTTCCATACGATAGTTGAAACCCTTCAGGACGTGCTCGTATTTCTTCTCTGCTCCCCAATCACGTAACATTCGGATCGTTTTTGCGAATTCAGGATTGTTGGTGGTGACCAAGCCGCCTTCACCGTATGCGCCGAGGTTCTTCCCAGGATAAAAACTAAAGCACCCCATATCTCCAATGGATCCGCAGCGGCGTCCGCGATACTCGGCTGCGTGCGCTTGAGCAGCGTCCTCGATGACAAGTAGGTTGTGGCGGTGCGCTATTTCTACGATTGGGTCCAAATCGGACGGATTCCCATATAGATGGACCGGCAATACGACTTTTGTTCTGGATGTGATCGCCGCTTCGATCTTATTGACATCCATGGTATACGTCGTTGGATCTACATCTACGAACACCGGTGTGGCCCCGGTGTAGCGAATTGCCGCGACGGTAGCCACAAACGTGCATGGGATGGTGATGACTTCATCGCCTGGTCCGACACCTGCCGCGAGCAAAGCCAGATGAAGAGCACTGGTCCCCGTGTTGACGGCTACACCATATTCAGCGCTGCAGAAAGCCGCAAACTCTTCTTCGAAGGCAGCAACGTCACTTCCTAAAACAAACTGCGCTGACTCCAGAACCTTCGCTACTGCCGGAAGGATTTCATCTCTGATCGCCGCATATTGCAGCTTCAAGTCCATGAACGGTACAGTCATGCCGTTGTGTATCCTTCCCTATGCCACCGTAGCGTGGGCCAGAACGGACGACTCCACTCGAACCGATCGACCGCGCTCTCGGATGGATCTCGTCGCCGCTTCTAAGACGCTTACCACGCGTAGGCCGACCTCTCCGTCAGTAATGGGCGTGGTTCCATTCTGTATACAATCTGCGAAGTGCTGCGCTTCCACTTGCAATGCTTCAGTTACGTCTAGCTTCGGCGCGGACATATCACCCGACCGGTAACTGACGAGCATCTTGTAGACAGACTCGGGGCCGTTCTTTACGACGACACCTTTGTCATAAACTTTGATCTTTTCGCTGTTCTCGATGTCGTCGTACACGATCATGCTCTTGCTGCCTCCGATCAGGGTGCGCCGGATCTTCACAGGCGATAACCAGTTGACGTTGAGATGCGCTATGATCGACCCACTGTAAAACACACTGACATATGCAGTGTCTTCGATGCCGTTGACGTGGCTAATACCCGTCGCTGAGACCTCCAGCGGTACCTCTGGCAAGATGTAATCCATGATCGACAGATCATGGACGGCCAAATCCCAGATAACATTGACATCGTGTTGAAACAGGCCGAGGTTGACGCGAGTGGAATCGTAGTAGTAAACATCCCCAAATGAGTCACCATTAATTATTTCGCGCATTTTCCGCACGGCGCCGGTGTAAACGAATGTGTGGTCCACCATCAGCACCAACTTGCGTCTGGCAGCCTCGTCAATGAGGCGGCGAGCCTCATCGGAGTGGGCCGTCATCGGCTTTTCCACCAGAACGTGCTTGCCAGCTTGTAGCGCCTCCAGCGCCAACTGGAAGTGCGTAGACACTGGTGTGGAGATGGCGACGGCATCGACGTCAGGATTATTTAACAGATCGCGATAGTCTGTCACCGTTTCAACACCTGGATAGCGGCGTGTAACCAATTGCAGACGGTCACTTCGCATGTCTGCCACGGCGATTACTTGAGTGTCGGGCGCTTCAGCAAAATTCCTAACTAGGTTTGGTCCCCAGTATCCGTAGCCAATTACTCCGATGCGAATCATTTCGCTCTCCTTCGTGAAAACCAGCGTTATGCTGTTTATGCACGCGCGCTGCTCAACTGCAACTCGCGATGCTGCTAAACGAAACTAACGGCAATGTCCGACCGAGGACGCCTTGCCGAGGACTGGAGTGAAGGGGACGCACTTGCCTCTCCGCTCCCGGTAACCACGACGGCGTGGAAACCGTGTTGCTTGGATGTTACGAATCTGATCTCGTCCTGCCACCCTCCGTCTTCGGAAGATCGCGTTTCTTCGGAAGGCCGAGTTGTTCCATGGTGTACAGCAACGACCGATAGCTTATGTCGAGTTCCCGCGCAGTTCGTCGCCGGTTCCAGTGATTCCTTGTCAGGCTAGTTAAAATCACTTTATATTCGCAATCGCGAACGGCGCTGCGCTTAAGATCCTTCAATGAAATAGCATCCGACATATCCGGCATTAACGGTGCAACCGCTTGCCTCTGTAGGTCGGCTATGATGGGTTCGGCGCGACCCACAATAATGTAGTGCTTTACCGTATTCTCGAGCTCGCGAATATTGCCAGGCCAGTGTGCGCCCATAAACAACTCGAGAAGGCGCGAGCTGAACGGTTCGGACTGGCGTTGGTAAACATCCCCGTATACCGCTAGAAAGTGGTACGCAAGTACCGGTATGTCGACCCGCCGTTGCCGTAACGGAGGAAGCCGCAGGTTGACCACGTTGATTCTGTAGTACAGATCATCGCGGAAGGCCCCCGATTCGAGCTTTGATCTGAGCGAAGTCTTTGTGGTGCATAGGATTTGCTCTCCCGGGCCGGTTCCCGACAGCCGCGGATCCTGTAGTAAAGCAAAGACCGAAGTCTGGGAGCTTACATCGAGAGCCGTTATGTCATCGAAGAGAATAGTGCCTGCTGGCGGATCGATCGAACGCGACAACTCAGGCTCGTCCCGATCGGGTTCTGAGGCCACGCCGAATATACTTCTCTCGAGACCGGATAGAGACAATGCGGCCGAACAGTTGATCTTGACAAACGCGCGCGTATGCCGAGACGATCGCGCGTGAATGGCTCTCGCAAGTACTTCTTTTCCCGTACCACTTTCACCCTCTATCAAAACCGGCAGACCGCATTCGGCTATGCCGTCGATCTGAGACCGAAGCTGCTGCATCGGCTCAGAACGTCCGAAGAGTAGTTCGTCAGTCATCACGCGATCAGCAAACCGATTCATTGTCGAAGGCCAAAGGTAATATGTACATGCCTCAGGGATGAACCCGTCGGCCTGGTTTGGTTAACGCTGTGATGTAGTTGGAGGGGTGTAATGCAATTGCAATGCGTCTGTGCACTCGGCAGTGGAGTGCGCCGACGAAGGCTGGACAGCTAAGGTGTTGTCTTCGTAATTGTACGCGTTTGAAGTGGTTCAACACACAGGCGATCCATCTCTACCGCGACAGCTCGATTGATTAACGAGACGGAGAGGACCAACCGTGACGTGCCTCGGTACTGGACGAAAGATCCTTCTATGCCGGCCAACGGGCCTTTTGTCACGAGGACGACGTCGCCCTTCTGTAGACTGTCGTACGGCTCGATCGGCAGCCCATTCGTGAGCGCAACGCGGATGGCTTCGAGATCTCTCTCAGATACTGCCACCGGAACGTTCCCGTTGCCGACTACGCGTTGAACGTTAGGCGTGACAAGAATCGGCATACGGCGCTCGACGTTAAATCGGGAGAACACGTATCCGGAAAACAGTGGGACGGAAAGCGTTTTGTTCCGGTCAGACCATACGGTCCGTTTCGTATAGACCGGCAGAAAGCACGCGTACCCCTTCTGTGATAGTGCGCTTGCAACGTATTTCTCTTTCTTTGTTACGACCTGAAGTGCATACCAACTCAACTGTTCAGTGTTCGTGTCCATGAAACTGGTGCCGATACGAATGCCAATCTGATATTGTGCCGCGTACCGTGCCGTGTACAACGTGCAATAGCTACGCGGACGCTGCACAGGCACAACAACTCGGCGCGTGTCATTGAATGGTAGAGACATCATCCCCTAGATGTCAAGAAAACTGGTACTTATGTGCACAGTTTCGTACCAGTCAGCCCCAAGGTCCCCAGTGGCACAGGTGTTGTATTTTACATGCGTCACCTGATACGACGATGGTTGTGATGCTCGTGAGTACATAGCTACCGCACGACATGTCCCACACAGTGGCGCATACG
>Ga0170475_112133857_pt1 | contig 23316 bp, 18 predicted proteins | sample Soicark_Litter_5_FD_111474 | JGI IMG/M metagenome (GOLD analysis project Ga0170475, IMG submission 111474) | Avena fatua rhizosphere microbial communities from Hopland, California, USA. Combined Assembly of 48 SPs
CGTGAATTGATTTCATGGTGGTGGACTGTTTGAGTGCGCCGTCGCGGGTTCGGCCTCGGCCGCGGCGGTGCCGGTAGACGCGTCCGGTGCGCAGGTTCTGCCTGTCGACTGGGACGATCAGGCCGCGGTAGACCGCCTCGTAAATGGTCTCGGTACACACCTGCCAGGAACGACGCCGCCGGTAACGGCGCCGCAGCCAGCGGCTGATCTGGGCGGGCGACAACCGTTTTGCGAGCTTGCCGGCCACGGTCTTAGCCAGCTCGGCATCCATGCTGAACCGGCGGGGCTTGGGTCGTCGGCGCCGCTGGTAGGCCCGGTTGTGCGCATACCAGGGCTGGTAGCGGCCATCGGGTTTGCGGTTGCGGGCGATCTCTCGGTAGATGCTTTGAAAGCACTTTCCGATGCGTGCCGCAATCACCTTGACCGGCTCACCCCGGGCCAGCCCATCAGCGATCTCAATCCGATCATCTTGGGACAAATAGCGCGGACTAATCGGCGTCTCGACGAAGCTCACGCGGCCAGCGTCAATGAACCACAGCGACCCGCAGCTCAACGACACACCAACCTGCTGAGCGGCCGCCGACCCCGATAAGCCAGCTCTGATCAACTCGAAGTAGCGACGCTTGACCGCAGCCGGCGTTTTGTTCGGTGCATACCTGGGCATCCGAATCCCTTCACTCCAGGATTCGCAACGACCAATGGAACCCGCCTATTTTCGGACCGGCGATCGCGCTAGTCGTTGGCTTGCACTTCATCCCGTTCGGATTCCTCTTTCACCGGACCACCGATTTCTACATCGCAGGGTGGGTCATCGCATGGGCCGCGATAGGAATCTGGCTGATCGCAATGGGCACCCTTCCGGCACTGTTGGTGGCGTCGCTGGTTGCCGTTGCTACAGCCTGCGGCACGGTGGCGTACGGGGTCTACATGCTCAGGGTCAAGCGGACGATTGTGACGTCACTTCACGGCGCCACCTGAGTACCTTGAGTGCAGCACGCCCTCGCGATCCGTCTTGAGATGGACAACGGGCGGCGTTAAGACGGTAAGCGTCGGGTTTGCATGATCATCACCGGATACGGACCAGCCGCTTTCTCGGCAGTGGCATAGTCAGCGGGGATGACGTTGTGCATCTCCATTCGCAGCTGCTCTTCATCGGTTGCCTCCAGGATGATGCGCCAGCGCCAACCATCGCCATAGTCGCCCTCAAATCCTAGGTTCTGATCAGTTGCCTGACTTCCGGAAAAGATCATCGGCGCCGGTTTTTGGTGCCACGAATCACCCCACAGAGCCACCAACGAGCCCTCCTCGTCGCTACGCCCGATGATCAGCAGGCCGTCCTGCGGACCATCGTCTGGGTGCTGCCACGAATAGGCCACCGATGTCAGGTGACCACCGGCTCCAGTCATTACCGTCATTCCGCCGGGAAACTCAGCGAGCGGGTCGTCCGGCATCAAGCGGAACCCATTGGTCCCAACCCAGGTTCCGACAGAATCGGGCAGCAGCATCCGTCAACAATAAGGGTGAAAGGACACCTGCCTAAGCCAGGCTCAGATACGTGGCGATGTACGCAAGCGCGGCATTCCAGCGAATGCAGATGTCATTGGTGGTCTCCGAGATTGGTTCATCCAGATAGCAGTATTGAGGCGGTAGCTGCCGCAGCCGCGGGTCGCTGGGGAAACCAGGCGTCTCAGTCGAATTTGCCCCGCCGGCCAGCGCCCCGGGCGGCGCTGGCGGAAGGTTGGGATCCAGGTCGTGGCCGAACTGGCGGGTCCTCAGATGGGCTGTGCTGTCCGAACCATAACCCGTGACGTAGCTCTGCCCGAGAGCGTTGCGGCCCAGAATGTAGTCGATGCCCATGATCACGGCGTCCTGAAACTGCGCGTCTCCGGTGAGCTGTGCCGCGGCGGCGAGAACGACCAGATTGTTGAGGATTCGGCCGTTGGAGCCCCATGCCCAGCCGTCGTGAGGCGCGTACGGCTGACCCCACGGCTGCTCCTGCTGCAGCTTCGTCAGCTGCAGCGCTCCCCGTCTTACGCTGTTGACGACCTGTTCATGATCAGGTAGTCCGACACCAGCGAGCGCGAGGTCGAGCCGGGCCGGTCCAGACACCCGGTCGAAGTCAAAGCCGTTGATGTCAAAGACGTCGGCGGTGTGCTGAGCAGAGCCGAGCACCTCAATACAGAAGCCGTCCTCGCCCGTGGCGAGCCACAGTTCGGTGGCAGCCCAATAGAAGTCGTCGTCAAGCTGCGGATCGCCGTAGGGACCGCCCCCGAATCGGCCCTCATCGTCGGGTGCGATCAAATCGGGGTGCAGCTGCGCCGCGTGATGAGCGATGCGAGCAGCAGTCAGTAGTCGGTCCGCGTACGCAATATCAGTGCTCCTTAGCAGACGTGCGGCCTGGGCGGCGACAGCGGCGAGCTGCAGGGTGGCAGCCGTCGACGGACGATGCAACACCCTGAACGTAGGATCCTCGTGGGGCAGGCCCGGCATGGGAGACCATTCAGTGCCGTGTACGCGGTGACAGGCCATTCCGGCGAGCGGCTGACCCGGCGGCACCTGCATTCGCAACAGCCAATCCAGTTGCCACCGGCACTCCTCGATCAGCGTTTCCTCGGAGAGGACGGCTCGCTGCCCCGTCGCCCGACGGAGCAACGCCAGAATGTTGAGCATCTGCCACACGGCGATGCTGCCGCTGACGGTGTACTTGCTGTAATCGCCGGCGTCATACCAGCCACCGGATACATCCAAACGGTTTGTCGTAGCCCACCCCGGATACAGGCGTGCGGCTTCTGGTCCGGTCCATGCCGGAACCGCGGTGTCTCCTCGGTTCGGCGGAACGCCGGTATGGCCAGCGGGTCGGCTATAGCCCGGGGCGCGCTGCTCATCGATCGGGCAGCCAGATCGAAGCAGGTAGAACAGTCCTAGAGCCTCACCCGCGAGTTGGTCGTACAGGTCCTGGGCAATCCTGAACCGATGGCTTCGCTGGTCGCCGACTAGAACCTGATAGTCGGCTCCCGCGCCGGTGACATCGGTGAAGTCAATGACATGCACAGACTGGCCAGATGTTGTTCGGGCCTGGTCGACCAGGGCCGAGTTCGGTCGCGCAGCGCCACCGAGCCGTTGGAGGCGATGACGGTGAACTCGATCGGCAAAAACTCATCGGTCATCCAGGTTGCCCGCTTCGGGCCATGCGGCAGATAACCCAGCTGGTTGATTCGCACGGCGGGTCGCCGGGCTAGCACGCTAGCCAGGGACCACTCGGGCCAGGCAGAGTCCGGCATAGTTCTTTAACTACACCCGCGCTGAGGACATGCCATTGCCGCCCTCCGGTACGCCGATGGGGCATAGTGAGCGCGTGCCCGTCATCGGTTTGCACTGTTCTCATGAACAGATTCACCCTTCTGAGCTGCTGGCTGCGGTCCAGCAGGCGGAGCAGGCCGGCTTTACCGGTGCGATGTGCTCTGACCACATCAGTCCGTGGAGCGAGCGGCAGGGCCAGTCGGCGTTCGCCTGGTCCTGGCTCGGGGCGGCTCTGCAGTCCACGCAGCTGCCGTTCGGAGTCGTCAACGCCCCAGGTCAGCGCTATCACCCGGCGGTCATTGCGCAGGCGATCGGCACCCTGGGCGCCATGTACGAGGGGCGCTTCTGGGTGGCGCTGGGTTCTGGGGAGAACTCGAACGAGCATGTGACGGGCGGTGAATGGCTTCGCAAGGATCTTCGCAATGCCCGCTTGCGCGAGTGCGTCGACATCATCGTCGACTTACTCGCAGGCCAGGAGGTCACTCATGACGGCTTGGTGACCGTGGATCGTGCCAAGGTGTGGACCAGACCGCGGGTCGCTCCGCCAATCATTGCCACCGCTGTTACGCCGCAGACCGCCCGCTGGGCAGCCGGTTGGGCCGCTGGCTTGATCACCATCGAGCAGCCGCCTGAGGTGCTGCGGGAGATGATCAACGGCTACCGGGAGGCAGGTGGAAAGGGACCGCTGGCGCTGCAGATCCACCTGTCTTACGCCTCGACCCACGACGAGGCGCTCGCCATCGCTTACGACCAGTGGCGGACCAACACTTTTGCTCCGCCTGTGTGCTGGGATTTGGAGACGGTTGAGGCCTTTGACGTCGCGTCGGCCTCGATACGGCCGGAGGATGTAGCCAAGTCGGTCTTCGTCTCGGCAGATTGGGGCGAGCACGCGCAGCATCTGGCCGATCTTGCTGCCCTAGGGTTCGACGAGCTCTATCTGCACCATGTCGGACAGACACAGACTGAGTTCATCGACGTCTTTGCTCAGCACGTGCTACCGCAGCTCGGACCGACATCGAAGATCTCGACCGGCCGCAATCCCTGATCCGAAATCCTTGGCCTCATAGGCCTACCACGGCTCACGCGGGCGGCCATTTTTGCCGGAGACTATGCGACGGCTGCCGATGCTCTCGACGGGCTCGAGCCGGACGGGTCCGCCGACGACGCCGCGCTGCTCCTTGCACGCGGGAATATGGCTTACTTCAGGGGTGATCTAGCAGGGACGGGTCCTACACATTTCGCTGTGGAAGAACAGTCGGTCGCCGGGAAGAAATCGGGTCGCCCGAGCCTTGAGTCTATGACGCTCAACTTAGGAGCGACCTTCTGGAAGGCGAATTGATGTCGACAACCCGACTCCCTGTCTTGTTCCTCACCGATCTGGTCGTACTGCCCGGCATGGTGGTACCGATCGAGCTTGATGATGCTGCCCGCGCGGCGGTGGATGCGGCGAAGGCTCACAGCGACGACAACTTGCTGGTGGCTCCTCGCCTTGAGGATCGCTATGCCTCGTACGGGGTCGTAGCCGAGATTGTGCAACTCGGTCGCCTGGCCACTGGCCAGCCGGCCGCGGTGATCAAGGCTGAGCGGCGAGTGAAGATCGGCTCCGGAGTATCCGGGCCGGGTACCGCGCTCTGGGTTGAGGCCGAGGAGCTTCCCGAGACCGCGCAGGATACCGATGAAATCCGTACGCTTGCGGCGGAATACAAGGGACTCGTCATTGCCACCCTGCAGCGCCGTGACGCCTGGCAGGTCATTGACACCGTCAACCGCGTAACCGATCCGTCGACACTCGCCGATCTGGCGGGGTACGCGCCCTGGCTGAGCGATGAGCGGAAGCGGCAGCTGCTGGAAACCCCCGATGTGATGGCGCGGCTGACCACCTTGATCGAATGGACGAAGGCCTACATTGCCGAGACCGAAGTGAACGAGAAGATCGCGGACGATGTACGCGAGGGCATGGAGAAGAGCCAGCGCGAGTTCCTCCTCCGACAGCAGCTGAACGCGATCCGTAAGGAGCTGGGCGAGGACGAGCCTGATGGCGCCCAGGATTATCGGACTCGGGTTGAGGAAGCCGATCTTCCCGATGAGGTTCGCAAGGCTGCGCTGCGCGAGGTCGGCAAGCTGGAGCGTGCCAGCAACCAGAGCCCAGAATCAGGATGGATCCGCACCTGGCTGGACACGATCCTCGAACTGCCCTGGAACACCAAGACCACTGACTCGACCGACATGAAGGCGGCGCGCGAGGTGTTGGACGCCGACCATCACGGCCTCGAGGACGTCAAGGATCGGATCGTGGAGTACCTGGCGATTCGCGCTCGGCGCGCGGAACGCGGACTCGAAGTCGTCGGCGGACGTGGCTCCGGCGCCGTGATGGCGTTGGTCGGCCCGCCTGGCGTAGGCAAGACCTCACTTGGCGAGTCGGTTGCCCGGGCCCTGGACCGCAACTTCGTGCGTGTCGCGCTCGGTGGCGTACGCGATGAAGCTGAGATCCGCGGGCACCGGCGCACCTACGTCGGAGCTCTGCCTGGACGCATCGTGCGCGCGATCACCGAGGCGGGATCGATCAACCCCGTGGTACTGCTCGACGAGATCGACAAGGTCGGTTCGGACTACCGCGGCGACCCAGCCGCTGCCCTGCTCGAGGTGTTGGACCCGGCGCAGAACCACACGTTCCGCGACCACTACCTGGAGGTCGACCTCGACCTGTCCGACGTGTTGTTCCTGGCAACCGCCAACGTGGTCGAGACGATTCCGCAGGCACTGCTTGACCGCATGGAGGTGGTGAGCCTCGATGGCTACACCGAGGACGACAAGATCGCGATCGGTCGGCAGTTCCTGCTGCCCCGGCAGCTCGAGCGCGCCGCGCTGACCGCCGACGAGGTCACGGTCTCCGACGAAGCGCTGCGGGAGATCGCAGCGAACTACACCCGCGAGCCCGGCGTACGCCAGCTCGAGCGGTTGCTGGCAAAGCTGCTCCGCAAGGCAGCAACGAAGCTGGCCCAGAACGCCGTCGAACCTGGCTTGATGATCGAGCCCGCGAACTTGCGCGAATATCTCGGCAGGCCGCGGTTCACACCGGAAGCGCACGAGCGTACGTCGGTCCCCGGCGTCGCTACCGGTCTGGCCGTGACAGGCCTGGGTGGTGATGTCTTGTTCATCGAGGCCTCGGCTCTGGAGGGCGCCTCACAGGGCTCCGGTCCTGGCAGCCTGACGCTGACCGGCCAATTGGGTGACGTGATGAAGGAGTCTGCACAGATCGCTCTCTCCTACGTGCGCGCCCACGCGGATCAGCTCGGTATCATCGACCCATCGATCCTCCATCGGCCCATCCACATCCACGTTCCTGCTGGAGCGGTGCCCAAGGATGGTCCGTCGGCTGGCGTCACCATGGTGACCGCGCTGACCTCCATGGCGCTCGGCCGGCCGGTGCGATCCGATGTTGGCATGACGGGTGAAGTGACATTGAACGGCCGGGTGCTGCCGATCGGTGGAGTGAAGCAGAAGCTGCTGGCTGCGCAGCGAGCGGGATTGACCACCGTCTTCCTACCGAAGCGGAACGAGCCCGATTTGGACGATGTGCCCGAGGACGTGCTCGAAACGATCACGGTCATTCCGAGCACCGATGTCGCCGAGCTAGTCGTTCAGGCCATCGAGCCGGTCTCGCCCGCGAACGACACCCGGGTCGCTGCCTGATTCGCCCGAGTCCGCCGTGCCAGCCTGGTCCCGGTCATACCTCGACTTCACCAGGCTGGCCACGGTAGTGATCGTCAAGGTCACGACGATGAAGGTCAATGACAGCCAGATCGGGATTTCGCCGTCGAAGGGCGCCCAGTCTGCCAGATGGTAGGAATGCAGTGCGTGCAAGATCAGCCTGATCCCGATGAAGCCAAGAATGATCGACAGTCCGACCGATAGGTAGACCAGCCTCTTGAGCATCCCGCCGATCAAGAAGTACAGCTGCCGCAATCCCATCAACGCGAAAACGTTCGCAGTGAAGACCAGGTACGGCTCCTGGGTCAGCCCGTAGATCGCAGGGATGGAATCGAGCGCGAACAACAGGTCGGTGCTGCCCAGCGCGATGATCACGATCAACATCGGAGTGATCAGTCGCTTGCCGTTCTCTACCACCGTTAGCTTTGTGCCCCGGTAGTCCTTGGTTGCGTTGAATCGCCGCCGAACAAACCGCAAAGCCGGATTGTCAGGCGGTTCTTCGGTTTGGCTTTCATGCTTGCGGTAGTCCAGATAGATCTTGATCGCGGTCCACACCAGGAACGCTCCGAAAATGAAGAACACCCAGCTGAACGCGTTGATTACCGCTGCGCCCAAGGCGATGAAAATGCCACGGAAGATCAGGGCCAAGATGATGCCGACCAAGAGCGCGAACTGTTGCAGGTGGCGAGGCACTTTGAGCTTGGTCATGATGACCAAGAAGATGAACAGATTGTCGATGGACAAGCTGTACTCGGTCAGCCAGCCTGCGAAGAACTCGCCGGCATAGCGCGGTCCTGAGATAGCCCAGACGCCGAAGCCGAAGATGACTGCCAGAGTGACGAAGATACCGATGAAGAGGCCTGCCTCGCGCATCGACGGTTCGTGCGGCCGGCGGCCGAGAATGAGCACGTCGATGACCAGAATGGTCACCATCACGATGACCGTGATGGTCCACGCGTAGAGGTGAACCTCCATATGGAGTCCTTCCGAGACGGGATTTGGCGAACAACTCAGTCTCGGAGGTCTCTTCCGCCAGGCTTACCGGCCGAGGGCACCGGGCTGTCTGGTTGGGAATAGATCCTGTCCGGAACGATCCGTGATGACGATGCCTCCGCGAGGGAATACTCCCCTCCGTCATTCAGTATGTCAGCAGGAGCCCGATCGATCACATCGGTGCTCAGCGGTTGGCCTCCACCATCTGCCGTAACTCCTTCTTGAGGTCGGCTATCTCATCGCGCAATCGGGCCGCGAGTTCGAACTGCAGATCGGCCGCGGCTGCATGCATCTGTGTCGTGAGCTCTTGTACGAGGTCGGCGAGATCACCTGCTGGTAGTCCGGCGAGACGCCGTGCCTGTGCGCTGGTCTCCTTGGCGCCGAGTGACGGTACGGGGGCTCGGCCCCGCCCTCGCTGGCGTCCGCCGATCAGGTTGTCGGTGTCGACGTCTTCTCGAGCTAGCATGTCGGTGATGTCGGCGATCTTCTTTCGAATCGGCTGCGGGTCAATGCCGTTCGCGAGGTTGTACGCGACCTGCTTCTCTCGCCGGCGATTGGTCTCATCGATTGCCGCGGTCATCGAGTCGGTGACCGAGTCGGCGTACATATGTACCTCGCCGGAGACGTTACGAGCGGCCCGGCCGATCGTTTGAATCAGGCTTTTCTCACTACGCAGGAATCCTTCCTTATCGGCATCGAGGATTGCGACCAGCGACACCTCAGGAAGGTCCAAGCCCTCGCGAAGCAGGTTGATACCGACCAGGACATCGAACTCCCCGGTTCTCAGCTCCCGCAGCAACTGGACCCGCTGCAGCGTGTCGACCTCGGAGTGCAGATAGCGGGTACGAATGCCGTTCTCGAGGAGATAGTCAGTGAGGTCCTCAGCCATTTTCTTCGTCAGGGTGGTCACCAGCACCCGCTCACGTCGCTCGGTACGCGCCCGGATCTCCCCCATCAAATCGTCGATCTGGCCGTGAGTCGGCTTGACGATCACCTGAGGATCCACCAGGCCGGTTGGCCGGATCAACTGTTCGACAAAACCTCGCGATCTGGCCAGCTCGTAATTGCCTGGAGTAGCAGACAGATAGACGGTCTGGCCGATGCGCTCCACGAATTCTTCGAACCGCAGCGGTCGGTTGTCCATCGCGCTGGGTAGCCGGAAGCCGTGCTCGACAAGCGTGCGCTTCCGCGACATGTCACCTTCGTACATGCCTCCGATCTGCGGGACAGTGACGTGGGACTCATCGATAACCAGCAGGAAGTCCTCAGGAAAGTAGTCAAGCAGGCAGTTAGGCGGGCTCCCGGGCGCACGACCGTCGATGTGCCGGGAATAGTTCTCGATACCCGAACAGGTGCCGATCTGCCGCATCATCTCGACGTCGTAGCTGGTGCGCATCCGGAGCCGCTGAGCCTCCAGCATCCGCTGCTCACGTTCCAGCTCGGCGAGCCGGTCGGCAAGCTCTAGCTCGATGCCGCGGATGGCTCGCTCCATCCGCTCCGGCCCAGCAACATAATGGCTCGCCGGAAAGAGATAGATCTCGTGATCCTCGGTCACGACCTCGCCGGTCAGCGGATGCAGCGTGCTGAGCTTCTCGATCTCATCCCCGAAGAACTCCACCCGGACTGCGAGCTCCTCATACATCGGGAAAACCTCGAGCGTGTCACCGCGTACCCGGAAGGTGCCCCGACTGCCTGAAAGATCGTTACGCGCGTATTGGACGCCTACCAGCCGGCGCAGCAGGGCGTCCCTCTCGATCTCCTGGCCCACCTCGAGCTTGATCATCCGGCCGACGTACTCCTGTGGCGTACCCAGGCCGTAGATGGCCGACACCGTCGCCACCACGATGACGTCACGGCGGGTGAGCAGGGAGTTGGTCGCAGAGTGTCTTAGCCGCTCGACTTCTTCATTGAGGGAGGAGTCTTTCTCGATATAGGTATCGGTCTGCGGCACGTACGCCTCAGGCTGGTAGTAGTCGTAGTACGACACGAAGTACTCGACGGCGTTACGAGGGAAGAACTGCCGGAGCTCGTTGGTGAACTGGGCCGCGAGTGTCTTGTTCGGCTGCATCACCAGGATGGGACGCTGGAGCCGCTCTGCTAGCCAGGCGACTGTCGCGGTCTTGCCGGTGCCGGTCGCGCCAAGCAAGACGACATGCTGCTCGCCCCGGCCGATCCGCTGCTCGAGCTCCTCGATTGCCTGGGGCTGGTCCCCGGACGGCGCGAAGTCGGCCTCCATTTTGAAGGGAGCAACCGCGCGCTGAAGATCTGCCATGGCACGCATGGCGCGAGCCTACGTCCGGCCTCTGACAGGTCTAACTCGGCTATCGCAAACTGGCCGGTTTGGGCAGTGAGCGCGGATCGTCCTATCCTCCTGCGGACTGGCTATGCAGCATGGAGTTGACCATCGACGTGAAGTCTTTGTCGAGCTGATCGGTATCGGCATCGGGTGTGAAGTACGCGGTTCCGATGACTGTGACGCCGTCGCTCTGCCGAACCGAAACCAGGGAGAACAAGTACAGCTTCGTCGAACCCTGACCACCGGTGACAGTTACCTGGGCAACACACGTTGCGGCCTTGAGCCTCGTGGTACCGACGTCGGCGTCCTTCGGATCCTGGAACTTGCCGTTCGTCGTACCCTCCGCAATGTCGCGGTGCCATGCGTCGCACAGCTGGCTAGGGTTGGTCGACTGCGAGATCTGCAGTGATTGCCCAAGAAAGACACTCTTGCCGTTGGACAGCTGGGCCACGTTCTTCCCGGTCTTCTTGACCTGCCATCCGGAGGCCGGTACCAACTCGATCCCGTTGCCAATGTCGATCGCGCCACCGGTCGGCGGCCGGGATGTCTCGGTCGGCGAGGGCTCGGGTGATGGCTGGCCTGTCGGCTCGGGGGTCGGCTGCTCTGTGGGGGGCGCAGGTTGGCTCGGACTGATTGAGACATCCGGCTGATCGCTGCCGCCCCGAGTGAGCACCATGATGATCCCGCCGATAGCCGCCAACAGCACGACTGCCGCCGCCACGATCGCAATGATCATCACCGGGCTCTTCTTGCGTGGTGCAGCCGGAGCGCCAGGGGCGACTGGACCCTGAGGCCCATACGCTCCTGGCTGCTGAGGCGGATATCCACCCGCAGGTGCTTGCGAAGGATAGCCACCCCGCGGCGGATAAGCGGGCTGTTGAGGTGGGTAACCACCTGGTTGCTGCGGTGGGTAGCCTCCTGGGGGCTGCTGCGGCGGATACCCCCCAGGCTGCTGGGGGGGCAAGCCACCTGGTTGCTGCGGTGGATAGCCTCCCGGGGGCTGCTGCGGCGGATAGCCACCGGGCCCCTGCGGCGGATAGCCGCCCTGCTGGCCCCACCGTCCGGAGTCCTGCGTCACGGCCGGCCCTCCTCTTCATCGTAGAACCGGTCGCGTGCCTCATCCGCCTTCGTGATCTCCTGATGGACGGTGGTCTGATCGGAGCTGGACACGGTTTCATGATCACCAGCTGCGGCCCGTTCTTCGCCCGCAAGCGGCGTGTCAAAACCCGGAACGATGGATTCATCCGGCCTGGCTGTCCTGAGTACGGCACCGGCCTTGGCCCTTGCCGCCTTCGGTTGTACACGTACAGCGGTGCCGCAGGCGTTGCAGAAGGCGGCGTGTTCGAGCAGGGGCATTTCGCACTGTGCACAGAACTGGAGTTCACCAGCCGGTCCGCGGCCACCTGTCCGGGCAGATCGCTCCAGCGCGGCCTCCATCAGACCGGTGTGCAGCACGTTGCGAACTCGCAAGATCAAAATCGCCAAGATCAGCAAGCCCCAGAGAATGCTCAAGATCACGCCGAGGGTCGCGTTACCGACGAAGGAGAACAGGTAGGTTCCGGCCTGATAAGCGGCGTTGGCCAAGATTGCCTCGCCAACGCCGCGGAAATAGCGCGGCGTGAAGCCGTCATAGCCCCGGCCCAGACCAGAGAACTCCGCTACTGCGATGCCGCTGGCGGTCCCAATGATCAGCGGCTTCACGAAGCCTTCGAGGAAGATCAGTGACACCCATAGGCCGGGATCCTGACCCTGCAGACCGCCGGTCAGCAAGTCCCAGTGACGAGTCAGGGTGTCGAAGCATGCGTACGAGACGCCGCTGATCACACCAAATGTGAGCCCGTCCATCAGGTCGTCGAACTCAGGGCGCATGGCGAGCATTACCGGACCGATCTGGCGGATCACTTCTCCAACGATCGGTACGGCGAGCGCCACCAGCAAAAACGTGCCGACAGTTGGGGCGGCACTCAACGACCCCTCGTAGGTCGTGGTGCCGTACGGCACCGGTCCGCGGAGATAGGTCCACAAGATCGTGAAAGCAACCGTGAGCGCGCCGGTCAGCAAGAAGGCCAGACCTGTGACGAGGATGGGCTCGTCCTCCCACATATTCACGTCATAGAGGTAGACGATGTAGACCACCGGAATGGCAAAGGCGGCCACCAGCACAGCGATCGGCATAGCACCGAAAATCGCCGCAATCAGGGCAACGATCAGTGCGATAGCCAACGCAATTCGGTACGTCTGAGGACGCTGTCCGGCGCCGCGCGGCATGATCGATGAGATCAGGGCAAACGATGCAACCGGTTCGTCGGGTTTGGCGGCGAAGGACCTCTTTCGAGCGAAGTCCGCGGAGCGCTGATCCTGCCCGCAGACATGGCAGAAGTGCGCGACTTCGGGAAGCTCAGCCCGACACCGTGGGCATTCCAACGTTGACCTCCTTGAACCGCCAGCTGACAAGCGGACCCGCCATCAACAGGCCCCTCGGCTCAAGGACCGTCACCCGCGACCCCCGAGCACTGCGAGTATGTCATTGCCGGGCAGTGGCCGAGGTCAGTACGGTCCACAGCGCATCGATCTGATCGTTGAGCTGCGCCGGGCTTCCGCTGTTGTCCAGGACCACGTCGGCGGCATTCCTGCGACCTTCGGGACTGGCCTGGGCGGCAATTCTGGCCTCGGCCTCTGTACGACTGAACCCGTTACGGGCCATCAGTCGCTGGATTTGCGTTTCATTATCGACATCGACGGTAACGACTAGATCGAAGTTTTCTTGCTGGCCGGTCTCCACCAGCAGCGGAATGACATGGACCACAACCGCAGCTGAGCCGGCAGCCCGCTCCAGCTCCGCGGCTCGGGTCCGCACGGCCGGATGGATGATGCGCTCGAGATCACCACGTGCCGCCGGATCAGCGAAGACGATGTCGGCAAGCCGCGCCCGATTGAGCCGCCCGTCGATCAGCACCTGCGTACCGAAGCGCTCGATGATCGCGGCAAGCCCGGGAGTGCCAGGTTCGACGACTTCCCGGGCCAATACGTCAGCGTCGATGATGACAGCACCGCGGGCTTCGAGCTGTGCGGCCACCAGGCTTTTCCCAGACGCGATACCGCCGGTCAGGCCTACCCGCACGATAAAGGTGCGAAATCAGCTGGTGCCGGTGAGCTTCTGACGCAACGCCTGTAGGGCTTCGTCGGAGGCAAGTGAGCCCTCTGATGCGCCCGGCGTCGGGGATGGCGTGGCATCTGATGAATAGCTCGATGGAGACGGCGTGGCCGCACAATCGGCATCCTCGACCTGCTTCTTGTGCGCCTCCCAGCGCGCATGCGCCTCGGCGTACTGCTGCTCCCACGCCGCCCGCTGCTCCTCGAAGCCTTCCAGCCACTCGCCCGTCTCTGGGTCGAAGCCTTCCGGATACAGGTAGTTGCCTTGCTCGTCGTACGAGGCGGCCATTCCGTAGAGCGTCGGATCGAAGTCGTCCGCCGTCGCGTCCACGCCCTCGTTGGCCTGCTTCAGCGACAGCGAGATTCGCCTGCGGTCCAGGTCGATGTCGATGATCTTGACCATGACATCGTCGTTGACTTGCACGACCTGCTCCGGAATCTCGACATGCCGCTCGGCCAGCTCGGAGACGTGCACCAGACCTTCGATGCCTTCCTCCACGCGTACGAAGGCACCGAACGGCACCAGCTTGGTGACCCGACCGGGCACAATCTGACCGATTTGATGGGTACGCGCAAAGGCCTGCCACGGGTCTTCCTGTGTCGCCTTCAAAGACAACGAGACCCGCTCGCGGTCCATGTCGACGTCGAGCACCTCGACAGTGACCTCCTGGCCCACCTCGACCACCTCGGATGGATGATCAATGTGCTTCCAGGACAGCTCCGAGACGTGTACCAGACCGTCCACGCCGCCAAGGTCGACGAAGGCGCCGAAGTTGACGATCGAGGACACCACGCCGCGCCGGATCTGGCCCTTCTGCAGCTGGGTCAGGAAGTTCTGGCGTACCTCGGACTGGGTCTGCTCCAGCCACGCACGACGGGATAGCACGACATTGTTGCGGTTCTTGTCGAGCTCGATGATCTTGGCTTCCAGCTCCATGCCCACGTACGGCTGAAGATCACGGACCCGCCGCATCTCCACCAGCGAGGCGGGCAGGAAGCCACGCAGCCCGATGTCGATGATCAGGCCGCCCTTGACGACCTCGATGACTTGGCCGGTGACGACGCCGTCTTCTTCTTTGATCTTCTCGATCGTGCCCCAGGCGCGCTCGTACTGGGCGCGTTTCTTGGAGAGGATGAGGCGACCTTCTTTGTCCTCTTTCTGCTGAACGAGGGCCTCAACCTCATCGCCGACGCTAACCACCTCAAATGGGTCGACGTCATGCTTGATCGAAAGTTCTTTGGAGGGGATGACCCCTTCGGTCTTGTAGCCGATATCCAGAAGTACCTCGTCACGGTCGACCTTGACAACTGTGCCAGTAACGATGTCACCGTCGTTGAAATACTTGATGGTCTTGTCGATTGCCTCGAGGAAGGCTTCGGGTGAACCTAGGTCGTCGACAGCGACCTGGGGTGGTGCCTCAAGGGAGGACGTCATGTAGTAGGGCTCCGGGGATGGTTGATGATGTTGTGGGCGTGGCTGTGACCCGATCCGTACACACGAAAAGGTTCAACCAGCAGCTGACGCTCAATCCGACCCGTACGAGCGTGACCTACTCCGTCCGAAGTCGCGCAGATCACAGCGACGGTTCAGGTTAGCGCCGCGCCCCAAAAGAGGCAAACACTGCGGTATCAGTGGGTCGTATCAGTGGGCCGTATCCGTGGGGCCGTGTCAGTGGGCAGCATCGTGCCAGGACCGGCCAACACCGACCGACACATCCAGCGGAACGTCGAGCGCTACGGCGCCGCCCATCTTGGTGCGAACCAACTCGGTCAATGCCTCTCGTTCCCCCGGCCCGATCTCGAAAACAAGCTCGTCGTGCACCTGGAGCAACATCCGACTACGCATTCCGGCGTCATCGAGTGCCTTTTCGACATCGAGCATGGCGATCTTGATGATGTCGGCTGCTGAGCCCTGGATGGGCGCGTTCAGTGCCATTCGCTCAGCCATCTCGCGGCGCTGCCGATTGTCGCTCATCAGGTCAGGCAAGTAGCGCCGGCGGCCGAGAATGGTCTCGGTGTATTCGGTACGCCGGGCATCGGCAACGAGCGAGTGCAGATAGGTACGTACACCGCCGAACCGCTCGAAGTACTCATCCATCAAGGCCTTAGCCTCCGACACCTCGATGTTGAGCTGCTGGCTGAGCCCGTACGCGCTCAGCCCGTACGCCAGGCCGTAATTCATGGCCTTGATCTTGGCCCGCTCGGCCGGCGTAATCTGCTGCGGCTCGACGCCGAAGACGCGGGATGCGGTGACCGTGTGAAAGTCCATGCCGGACTTGAACGCCTCGATCAGGTCCTCGTCCTGACTGACGTGTGCCATGATCCGCATCTCGATCTGGGAGTAATCGGCTGACATCAGCGCGTCATAGCCCTCGCCAACGATGAAGGCCTGCCGAATCCGACGGCCCTCCTCGGTACGAATGGGAATGTTCTGCAGGTTGGGATCGGTGCTGGACAGTCGACCGGTTGAGGCAATGGTCTGGGCGTACGTGGTGTGGATTCGGCCGTCGTCGGCGACTGCCTTGAGCAATCCCTCGACAGTCTGCTTGAGCCGAATCGCATCCCGATGCACCAAAAGATGTGCCAGGAACGGGTGCTCGGTCTTCACATAGAGCTGCTGCAGCGCCTCAGCATCGGTGGTAAAGCCAGTGCGGGTCCGCCGAGTCTTGGGCATGGCAAGCTCATCGAACAGCACGACCTGGAGCTGTTTGGGAGAGCCGAGGTTGATCTGCTTACCGAGCACGTGGTACGCCTCGCTGGCCGCCTGATTGACCGTTGCGGCAAACCCGGCCTCCAGAGCCTCCAGATGCTCGACGTCTACGGCCACACCGGTCTGCTCCATGCGCGCCAAGGTGCGCTGCAACGGAAGCTCAACGCCATAGAGCAGGCTGGTGCCATTGCGCTGCTCGATTTCGGTGTCCAGCGCGTCGGCTAGATCAATGACAGCGCGGGCCCGGACCATCGAGGCCTGCGCTGCCACCTTGGCCCCTGAGTCGTCATCCCCGAAGTCCAGCGCCAACTGGTTGGGGTCATCAAGATCAGGTGCACCCTCCACGCGAAGCTCTCGCTTCAGGTGACGGATGGTGAGATCGGCGAGGTCGAAGGTGCGCTGATCCGGCGTGATCAGATAGGCGGCCAGCTGAGTATCAGAAGTCAGTCCGGCGAGGTCCCAGCCGCGAGCCCACATTGCCAGCAGCGGGCCTTTGGCATCATGCATCGCCTTATGGCGCTCAGAGTCGGCGAGCCAGTCGGCAAGCGCATTCTCATCCGCGGGACCAAGGTCGGACACCACCACATATGCCGCAGCCCCGTCGGCTGCGGCCAGGGAGAGCGCCGTGGTATCGCCGCTTCCCGAACCCCAATGACCGATGATGTCGACGCCGGTACGTTCCCCCGCCGCATGCTCGGCGAGCCAGCTGCCAAGCTGCCCAGGCTCGAGCCGGGCCGCCTCGAGATCGAAACCACCTTCCGGGACGATCTCATCCTCGTTCGGCAACGCCTCGAGCAGCCGATCCCGGAGTACTCGGAATTCCAAGCCGTCGAAGAGCTGGTGGGTCGCCTCACGGTCCCAGGGGCGGCGGATCAGATCATCGATGCCGACATCCAGCTCAAGATCACGTACCAGCGCATTCAGCTGCCGGTTGCGCAGCACGTCATCGACCCGCCGCTGGAATTCCTCAGCGGCCTTGCCCTTGAGCTCGCCGGCGTGGGCCGCGAGGTTCTCCAGGCCGTCGTACATCTCCAGCCACTTCGCCGCGGTCTTGGGTCCTACGCCCGGAACGCCAGGCAGATTGTCGCTGGACTCCCCCACCAGGGCCGCCAGCTCGGGATACCGGGCAGGGGTTGCAAAATAACGCTCCTCCACCGCCTTTGGCGTCATCCGGGCCAGATCCGATACGCCCTTGCGTGGATAGAGCACGGTCACGTTGTCGCTGACGAGCTGGAACACGTCTCGGTCGCCGGTACAGATCAAGACGTCGTAGCCCGCCGCCTCGGCGCGAGTGGCGAGGGTGCCGATGACGTCATCGGCCTCATACCCCGGCTTTTCCACGTAGGGGATGTTGAGGGCCTTGAGCACCTCCTTGACCAGGTCCAGCTGACCCCTGAACTCATCCGGGGTCGTGGTGCGATTCGCCTTGTATTCGCTGTAGATCTCGGAGCGGAAGGTCTGGCGTGAAACGTCGAAGGCAACGGCAAGATGGCTCGGCTGCTCGTCGCGCAGCACGTTGATCAACATTGAGGTGAACCCGAATACCCCGTTGGTGTGCTGGCCGGTTTGAGTCGAAAAGTTCTCGACTGGAAGCGCAAAGAAGGCCCGGTACGCGATCGAGTGGCCGTCGATCAGCATCAGTTTGGGCCGCGCCGGTAGCTGGCTGGCGGGCGCGCTCGTTACCTGGGTCTTGGTCGGCACATGCCGACAATAGCCGCGCGGGCTGACATGGAAGGCGCTTAATCTGAGGCCCGTGACTCCGATCTACGACCGGCAAGACATCCCCGCCGAATACAACGAACTGGGCGCGCTCAATATCAAGATGGGCTTGGAGCTGCTGACCCTCGCGCCTGAGCTTGTGGTGGGACGGATGCCTGTCGCTGGCAATACCCAGCCGTACGGGCTTTGGCATGGCGGGGCCTGCGTACTAGCGGAGACCCTTGCCTCGCTGGGTTCGTTCATGCATGCGCAGCCGGAGAAAATCTCGGTCGGCGTTGATATCAACGCAACACACCATCGCTCAGTGACCGCCGGCTGGGTGACCGGCACGGCCACGGCATTGCACCTCGGCAAGTCGATTGCCAGCTATGAGATCGTGATCGCCGACGACGCCGGCAAACGAATCTGTACTGCCCGGGTGACGTGTCAGCTGGTCAGGCCGCGGGCGGCAGCGGATAGCCCGTGACTACTGGCTTCCGCTGGGATCAGAGGTCGTCTCGGCCAGCACCTCCAAGACTTGATCGGCCCCGGTCGCCGGATTCACGAACGCAAGCCGTAGCACGGTCCGGCCTTTCCACTGGGTAGGTACGCAGAGGATCTTGCCCTCGAGGGCAAGTCGCCGGGACCACCGACGGTAGGCTGCGTCGTCCCAGCCAGGCCGGTCGAAGAGCACCACCGACAGCGTTGGACTCAGCAGCAGGCGAAGCTGCGGAATGCTCCGGATTCCCTCTGCCACAACGCGTGCAGTTGCCAGGGTCTGTTCGATCGCCGCGGTGTATCGGTTGGTCCCGTGTGTCGCCAAGCTGAACCAGAACGGTAAGCCGCGGGCCCGCCGGGTCAGATGGACGCCGTAGTCCCAGGGATTCCAGACCTCACGGTCAATGGCGTCGAGGTAGCCGGCATGTTGGGAGTGCGCGGCCCGAGCAAGTTCGGGCTTTCGATAGAGCAATGCACAACAGTCATAGGTTGCGAAGAGCCACTTATGCGGGTCAACGATGAAGCTATCGGCGCGTTCGATTCCGTTGAACAAGGGGCGCACAGTCGGGGCTGCCAGTGCTGCACCGCCGTACGCGCCGTCAACGTGCATCCAAATGCCGAACCGCTCGGATACCTCGGCGATGCCGGTCAAGTCGTCGACGATGCCCACATTCGTGGTACCGGCTGACGCCACCACAGCAAATACGTCACGGGAGTTGATCAACGCTGAATGCAGAGCTTCGCCGGTCATTTGACCTTGATCGTTTTCTGGCACCAGGACTAGTTCGGCATCGAGCACAGATGCTGCTTGCTGTACCGACGAATGGGCTTGCGCCGTACAGGCCAGCCGCCATTGCCCAGATGGATGCCTGCCCAGCTGGTTGCGCGCGAACTGCCGTGCGGCAACCAAGGCGGAGAGGTTGCCGGTCGTCCCGCCGGCCATGAAGCAGCCACCGGCCGTCTGCGGCCAGCCGAGCAACTGAACCAGCCAGGCGAGCGCCTGGTTTTCAGCGAAGATCGCACCGGCTCCGGATTCCCAGCTACCGGCGAAGATGTTGTAGCTACTCACCACGGCATCGAAGGCGAGCGCAGCGCGGGTTGGCGCGGCCGGAATGTATGCCAGGTTCAGTGCATCGTCCTGAGCCCGGGTCGCGGGCGCGATGACATCCTCAAAGATGCGCAGCGCCTCGTCGGCTCCGATTCCTTCAGGCGTAATGGTTTGACCCGCGTCCGCCATCAGTTCTGAGGCGGGCCGGGCCGTCGTCTTGGGATCTGAAGGCTTGCTGATGCGGCGACTGGCCAGAGCCACCGCCGCTGCGGCGATCTCGGTCTCGTCTCCCCAGACGCTAGCTGCCGCCGCTCCCACAGCGTGTGGGACGGCGACATCGGAACCGAGTGGGATTGCTGACGACGTTGTCACCCGGTCTGCTCCTGCCTCGCCGATCATCTGCCGGCTCACTCGAAGCTAGTTCGGATCCTAACGATCGGCAAACTGACCGCTCGCTTGCTCGCCGGCTTGGAGCGACACTCGGGAACTAGTCCTCGCCGAGATAGGCCTTTCGGACGTTCTCATCGCCGAGGAGCGCCTCGCCGGTGTTCTGCAGCACGATCTTGCCGACTTCCAGGACGTATCCGTAATTGGCGAGGGACAGCGCCGCCGGAGCATTCTGCTCGACGAGCAGGATGGTGACCCCTTCTGACTGCAGTTCGACGATGGTTGACATGATGCGCTGCATCATGATCGGCGAGAGGCCCATCGAGGGCTCATCGAGCATTAGCAGCTTTGGACGGCTCATCATCGCTCGGCCGATAGCGAGCATCTGCTGCTCGCCGCCTGAGAACGTACCGGCGGGCTGGGAGCGTCGTTCCCGCAAGATGTCGAAGAGATTGAAGACTCGTTCGAGATCCTGCGTCACGCCACTCCGGTCCTTGCGCGCGAAGGCGCCGAGCATCAGGTTCTCTTCGACGGTAAGCCGCGGGAATATCCGGCGCCCCTCCGGCGAATGCGCCAAGCCTCTTGTAACTACCTCATGTGCGGGAGTCGCATCAATCCGGGATCCCTCGAACCAAATCTCGCCGGACTCCGGCCTGATCAGCCCCGAGATGGTACGCAGCGTGGTGGTCTTCCCAGCACCGTTGGTGCCCAGGAGCGTCACCACTTGGCCTTGATCGACCTTGAAACTGATTCCCTTGACAGCCATGACCCGGCCGTACGCGACCTTCAGGTCCTTGACCTCAAGCATTGCCCTGACCCTCCTCCTCGAACGCCTCGAGTTCGGCGGCGTTCTCGGGTCCGGTGCCGATATAGGCCTCGATCACCCTGGGGTCGGACTGCACCTCCGTTGGCGTGCCCTCGATCAAGGTCTTGCCCTGGACCAGGCACAGCACGCGATCGCAGAGATTGAAGATGAACCGCATGTCGTGCTCGATGACCACCACCGCGAGCCCCTGATCGCGGATTTTGAAGATCAGGTCCTCGGCCTGCCTGGTCTCCTGAGGATTCATCCCTGCCGTCGGCTCGTCCAGCAGCAACAGTTTGGGATCTGTGCCGAGAGCACGGGCGATCTCGAGCCGCCGCTGATCGCCATAGGAGAGATGGCGGGCCAAATTATCTGTCGTGTTGCCAAGCCCGACAAAGTCGAGCAGCTCTTGGGCACGTGCTGAGGTTGCCTTCTCATCGCGATGGAACTTGGGTCCGCGAAGGATCGACGTGAGCGGCCCGGTGTTGGTACGGCAGTAACGGCCGACCATCACGTTTTCGAGGGCGGTCATGTTGCCGAAGAGCCGGATGTTCTGGAACGTTCGAGCCATCCCTGCAATGACAACCTTGCGAGGCTTGGGTGGCAGCAGCGCGCCCTCGAAGATTACGCTCCCGGCTGTCGGAAGGTAGAGGCCGGTCAGACAGTTGAAGAACGTGGTCTTGCCGGCCCCGTTGGGCCCGATCAGGCCCATAATCTCGCCCCTGCTGACATTCAGGTTCACAGAGTCGACAGCGACCAGGCCGCCGAATCGCATCGTCACATTCTCTGCGACCAGGATCGGCGAGCCGTCAGCCTGGGCGCTCACGCCAGAAGCGTCGACTGCGGTCCTCATAGCACCCCAGCTCCCCTCAATGCGCCAGTCTCCTCGACTTCCTCCTCGATCCGCTCGGCCAGCTCCTCATCCTCCTCGTGGAACTCCAGCTGCCTGCGCTGGCTCGGGATCATGCCCTCTGGCCGGAAGCGCATCATGAGGATCAAAAGCAGGGCGAAGATCATCAGCCGAAAGTCGCTAACGAAGCGCAGCTTCTCGGGCAGCAGCTTCAGCAGCGTGGCACCAACCAGCACGCCGAGCACGGTGCCCATACCTCCGAGCACGATCGCCGCTAGCAAGAACGCAGACTCCAGGAAGATGAACTGGTCCGGTGTAACCGAGATGTCCTGATGGGCCTTGACCGCGCCTGCGATGCCGGCCAGGAACGCACCGCTAGCGAACGCGAAGAGCTTCAGGCCGAAGACGTTGACGCCCATGGCCTCGGCTGCCTTCTCGTCCTCCCGGATCGCCACCCAGCCACGGCCAATGCGGGAATTGTTGAGCCGGACGAACACCAAAATGACAAACGCGATCAACACCAGCAGCAGGAAGTAGTAGTTGGAGAAGCGGCCGAGCGGGATACCCAACAGAACATGCGGCCTGCCGAAGTCAAAGCCGAAAAGAGTGAGGTCGGGAATCGCGGGAATGCCATTGGATCCGTGCGTAATGTTGGGCCCGGCCTCGCCGTCCAAGTTGATCATGGTAATTCGGAAGATTTCACCAAACGCTAGGGTCACGATGGCCAGGTAGTCACCTGACACCCGCAAAGTGGGTGAGCCGATGATCAGGCCAAGAGTGGCCGAAACCGCGCCGGCGATGAGCACCACCACAATGAACGGCGGATGAATGTCCGCCGTCGCGAAGGCTGAACGCGATAGGACCGCCGCCGTAAAGGCGCCCGCACCGAGGAACGCGATATAGCCAAGGTCGAGCAGACCGGCGAGGCCGACGGTAATGTTGAGGCCCATCGCGGCTGCAGCGAAGATAATCACCTGCGTGGCAATGGACATATTGGCGTCGGAGCCGCCCTGAGTGAAGGGAAACAAGAACGCCACCACGAATGCGGCAAGGATTAGTACTTTCCTGTGACGCTGGGAAACTCCAGATAGAAAGCCCATGGCGCCGACCCGGAAGAGCACCGCAACGAAAGCGCCGAGGAAGGCGATGAAGCTGACGAAGCTACCACCGTCGTCGATGTTCAGCGCGTAGGCCGTCGCAATGAGTGCTGCACCCAGGACCACGGCGACCAGGAGGATCTCCAGCGTCGGCCTGGTCTGCGCCTGGGACAGCGTGGCTGGCTTATCCATGATCATCAGTCGGGTACCGGCGAAGGCCAGCACCGCACCGAGCAGTGCGATCCATCCGCCGTAAACCACGTTGATCAGACCACCGAGCTCAAGCGCGATGGCGACGATGATGATTGCGATGTAGACCAGCGCTCCGGTGCCAGCGGCCTTGGCGCCGCGCACCCACCCGACCCTGATCTTGCCGCGAGGCTTAATCAGCCGTGAGCAGATGATGAGTCCCGAGACGAGCAAGCCGAGGACCATGCCGCAATACTGCAAAGGCGACGGATTGCCGACGAGAGTCATGCCGTCGAGTGCCGCAAACGAGTAAGCCCAAGGCAAGAGTGCGGAAACTGCAAGGGCAACGCCGCCGGCGATTCCGACCCAGCGCCCGGTTGGGTCCCACCGTTGTTGCAGCTCGGGTGTGATGACCCGTGGAATTGTGATCATGCTCGATCCACCACCCGTGAGCCGAGAAGGCCCTGCGGTCGGAAGACCAGCACCAAGATCAGCAACACGAACGCCCAGACGTCCTTCCACGCCGAGCCGCCAAAAGTGCCGGGAATGAGCGTTGCCATGCCCTCGACCAGGCCGAGGAC